>Ga0187827_10000396_pt1 | contig 69778 bp, 39 predicted proteins | sample ETNtaG_39_FD_167969 | JGI IMG/M metagenome (GOLD analysis project Ga0187827, IMG submission 167969) | Marine microbial and viral communities from oxygen minimum zone, Eastern Pacific Ocean - ETNP2014_SV_150_PacBio MetaG (Illumina Assembly) | ecosystem: Environmental > Aquatic > Marine > Hypoxic... | reverse complement strand
CCGGCTCGAAGAACAGATCTTCTTCGTCCTGCCCTTCGTCGCCGGCGTCCTTCATCTGGTCCGGGTTGAGGGTGTAGGTGTAGCCGCCGCCGGTGTCGAGATTCTTGACCTCCACCGGCTGTTCCAGGTTCCAATACATGAAGTTATTGGTGAGGCACATCCCCTTCGGCAGTTTCGGGGCAAGGTCTTTGAACTTCTCCGCGGGCAGCTCGAAGCGCCAGATATCGCAGTTGGCCTTGATCCCAAGGCTCGCGTTGAGGGCTCTGATCAGCTCAAGCCATTGGTCGCGGTCGGCGCCTGCGTAGACCGGCCCGAAAGGATTGAACGCGAAGTAGAAGGTCCGGCCTTTGCCGACCGGCTTAGTGACGATCGCCGGGCTGTTGTCGTCGAAGCGCGCCAGGACGGTGGCGCCGTCTTCCGGCTCGATCCTCTGGACTGTGAACGGCTTGCGGCGCGCCCCAGTTGTGAGATCGAGTTTGTCTCCCTTCTTGTAGGTCCCGAAGAACTCCGGTGTCTCGATCCTCACGCGTTCCTGCGGTACCTGCTTCGAGTTCTTCAGTCCCACACCAAACAGCGCTCGCCGGCGATCCGAAGTCTCCGTCCCATCGATATCAAAGCTGAGCGCGGTGGGATCGGTGCAGACAACTGTGCCCCCGTTCTCGACGAAGCGCTTCATCCTCTCAAAGGTGTCCCGATCCTGGTAGGCAGCCTTGGGCAGGTAGAGGACTTTCAATCCCGATTCCATGGTCGCCTCGACCAGGTGTTCGTCGGTGAACCGGAACCAGTGCCCGGCCCTGACGAGCATGCCGTACGCGCGTTGGGTCTCCCACCCATGGAAATTGGCGTTCTGACCCGGATACAGCAGGCTGCCCGGGTCGGCCATGTTGGAGTAGTTGGAGTAGAACACCGCGAGGCGCGTCTCTTCGGGAAAGGCGAGCTTTCGCATGGACTGCATGATATTGCATGTGCGCAGGAAGGACTGGAATCGCGGCGGCGAGCTGAGGTAGGGAGAGAGGAGTTCCGGCCGTTTGGGGTTGGTGTAGAAGTGGGCAAAGTAAGCATGAAATCCTGTCGCCCCGTTCGCGATTAGACGACTGTAAATCAATCGCACGTCCTCAACAGTATTGCGGCTGCCCTCAATATGAGCGCAGGGCCACGTGTCCTTGCCGGTCAGATCGGCCAACAGTTTCGTGATGACCGGGCCGTTGCCCCCTCGAGGTGAGGTCTGATGGGTGAACACATCAAAGAGGTCGCGTTGGAGACTGAACTCGTACGGATGATGCCCCGCGACCGGGTCGGTGGATACCAGGAGCAGTTTCGGCGCTTTCTGCTTGACCAGGTCACCCAGTTTCCGGTGCCGTTCACGCATCCGAGCATTCGTGTAGCGGAAGTAGGCAATCCTTCGGAAAGGATTGTTGTCCTTTAGCGAGAGTGGCGCACCGAATCTCCCGAAGCCGTACTTCGCCTTCACCTCGGCGTCTATCTTGGTGTAGATGGGATGATTGACCTCGTGACGGGGCAGTTCCAGTTTGCCGCCCGCGGTGAACGGTTGACGGATCGCGACCTTGTCCTGTTCGTCGCCTGCAAAGATCCCCCAGAGCACGTCCCCGTGCTTGTCGATGACCTCTTCGACCTGCTTCAGGTATCCGTCCACGGCCTTGTCGGTCAGGATGTACCGGTCGTGGTCAGGGAAACCGATGGGGTAATAGCAGATCTTCAGCCCGGTCTGGCGGCAGAAGGGCTTCATCTCCCTGTAATCGGTGAACGCGATGGGGCCGGTGAGCAGTGTTACCCCGTTCTGCTGCATCTCCGTCATGACCTGCCTGGGTGAATAGGCCAGGCCCATACGCTTGGCGATGGGGCGCATGTGGAAGTAGTTGAGCGGGTGCTGCCAGAGAAACGCGGAAAACCCAAGCGCGGACATGGGTTGATCGGACAGCAGTTCCTCGAAAAGGGAGTCGGCGACTCCCTTTGTGTGGGCGTACGTGTCGTACATAACAGGCCAGCGCGCCTGGTACGGCGCCTCCGGATTGCCTTCCACAGAGATCGTGAAGTCCACAAACTCGCCTGGACGTCCCGATACCTGGTAGCTGAGACTGATGATGCGCTCAGTTTTTGGCGCCAGTTCCAGTGTGGCGGAGTCCATACTGAGGATGTCCGCATGATTCCGCGCGATGGCCTTACCGTGCACCAACTGTTTCTTCCCGGTGAGATTTCTTACCAGGGCTTTGAACTGGTTGCCGTTCCAGAGAGTCCCTTCCCGCGCGAGTTCGCCCCGGCTCAGGCTGATGCATGCGATCGCCTCGGGCTCCTTGCCGCCAGTGAAGAGAACCGGCCGGAAACCCTCTTGCGTGCGACCTCGTGGGTCAGGGCGGGCCCATGTTGTCTTTTCCAGTGCGCCGCCTCCATGACGGCGCCGGGCCAGACTGATAAGCAGGAGGTCGTTGCGGGGATTACTCGTGAGCCCCAGGTCCTTGAACGGAATGACGAGCTCCGCAGTCCATCGGTCATCGAGACGCTTTACCGAGACTTGGTTCGAGACGTCCCAGCCCGGGTCCTTCATGCGAGGCCCCAGGACACGCTCATCCCTCATCACTCCCAGGCTGTTGCAGGATACCTGGAACCAGCTCCTTCCCGAGGCGCCGGTGTCTATTCGGAACTCAACCGCGTCATCGCCGGCAATACTCTGATCCCGTCTATGGCCATCCGCTTTGAGTTTCGACATGTGTTCATCGAAGCATTCAAAGGCCACCCATAGCCCCTCCTCGCGATAGGCGATACGGGCCAGAGTTTTCTGAGGTGCGTTCCCGCCGGTCGTTGCGGAGAAGCCATCCACGGTGATCGGCTCTGCGTTGGCCTTGAGTACGACGAGGTGTTCGGATGATAACACGTTGGCCGCCGACTCGTCTCTGCTGGGCTGTTGACGCTCGGTAGTGGCGGCCGCGGGTGCCGATACTTCCAGAACGGACGGCGCCAAGACCTCGGAGAACAGCCTGCGCGGAGGTTCCCCGAAGAGAGGAGCGCTGAAGGCGGTCACTACGGCGAGAAATAGCGATGCTCTGGTCACCTGAAATCCTTCTGACAGTGTATCGCGACTATCGTAACAACTGCTGCCAGTGGGTGAAGCCAACATGGCGTTTCCAACGATCCCTGTCCACTATTCAAACGTTATTACCCCAAGATAGTCAGCATTGTTGAACGAAGTGCTCGGCACCCACGCGGAGAAGACCATGCTTTCCGGGCCACCTCCGCCGGTGATATTTGCCCTGCCGAACTGGGCCCGCCACACCTCTCCGGACGCCGGCTTTGTTCCCAGCGTCTTCCAGGGGATGGCCATCTCGACCGTCCACGTTCCTGCATCCTTGCCTGTCGCCAGTTGGAATTCGCCGTTCCATTCCTTGTCGTGGTTGCCGATCGAGTCGTAGCACGCGCCGGCACTGTTAACGATGAAATGGAAGAAATCGCTCTTTGGCGTTCCCGGGGGGAACAGCACGAAATCGACGCAATCATCCCTCCAGACCGAAGTGTCGCGCCCTTCGTACTTGGTGATCAGTTTCTTCGTGTCTTCATCACAGACGTAGGCGATGTAGAGGGCGTCGTCGTCGTAGCCGATCCTGACGCTGGTCATGTCGACCAGCTTTGTCCCGTAGCCCTTCCTTGAGATGTTGTGCATCAGGCCGATAGAAGAGATACGCTGCCAGTCCGCTTCGTCGGCACGCCCATCGATGGCGGGCCGGTTCTTCATCCTGCCGGCCACGGTCACCCCCTTCAGGTAGTTGTCGAGCTGCTGCTTCAGGATGTCCCACGCCGGTTGGACCGCGAGGGGAGTCTTCGGGTTCAGCGCCTGTTCGTTCACGCAACTCTTTATCCCATCCATCCGGGCACGAAGCGCCGAGGCCAAGTCCCCTCCCGCCTCCTTGTCACCGGCGTTGACCTGTGCTTTCACAAGATTCTCGATGATGATCCCGCTCGCCTCATAGTAATAGGGGTCCATGGAGACCACGGTTGCGCGCGGACCGGATTTCCAGTTTCGGCCAACCATCAGGCCCTGAAAGAAGCTGTAGTAATCATCCCGGAACTGGTCGAAGATCAGCGCCTCGACCCCATGGGTCAGATGCTGCATGCTGTTGAGAGCGCTCACGAATTCGACCAGCTTGGCTGGCGTCAATGCCTCGCAATCCGCCATGCTGCGGGCAACGAATTCACGGAGCGCGTAGTATTCGGTCAGGCGGAAACACTTCCTTACCTGAAGCACTCTCTTTCGCGCTTTCTCGTCGACCACGAGACGCAACGCCTCATTCAGGAACTGGTTGCCTTCGTCGACCTTCGCCGGCGTGTAGATTGCGAACTGGTCACGCGGCTTGGAGGGATATTCGCAGACCGAGGAAAACGCGGGCGCATCATGCGTATTCCAGATGTTCTCGTTCAGGCGATAGAACGCGGTCATCGGCGTGGCGGCCTTGCCGAATGCTTTAGCGCAGAATTCGTCGAGCCACTCGTCCGCCGAGCTCTCGATATCCCACAAGAGACGAACCTTGATGTACAGCTCCGGCGCATCCAGTCCCCAGTTGGGATACTCCTCACTGTAGAATCCCCGGGCGCCGTGCGCATAGGCCATCCGCAGGTACGCTTCGATCGACTTGAGTGGCATCTTGGGGATGTACATGCCGCGGCCATGGCTCCAGAGGTAGACGGCCAGCGTCTCAACACGCTCGGACCACTCGCGGAATTGCTTCCGGCTCCAGGCCTGCAGTTTCTTGTCGAAGTGATAGCGGGAATAGTCATTGGGCTGGACATACACGACCAGATTCGGTTCGAGCTTGAAGGGCGGCGGGACGGAGGTGCCGCTGGCGTAGGCCATGCAGCCGAGCTTCCGGTCCGGATGCGTCTTGGCCACCTCGCGGCAGACCTTGTTCAGGAAGGAGAAGTAGACAAACGAGTAATTCTTCTTGCCGGCATCATCGTACCCGGCCCCCTTATTGGCCTTTTTGCAGGGCTCGCACTCGCAGAATCCCCCCATATCGTTGACGCCCATGCTGAAGACGTGCGCCTTCGGATAGGTGTCGAAGAAATCGCGTGCCGCTTGCGCGCACAGCTCAGCCACATCCGGATTGGTCAGGCAGGGCTGGATCCCCCTGCGCCCGGCGTGGTCATTCTTCGGCACGTGGCGTTCGCCGCCGAAGTACGGGAAGTACTCCGGATGCTCTTTGGCGTACTTGCTGGGCGTGATGATGAATCCCAGGGAGTGATGGAACTTGTACCGGGCCCGGATGCGGTTCCTCTTCATCCATGCCCAGCCTTCTTTCCACACCTCTCTCGGCATGCCGCTCGCCAGGACGCCACTGAACATGCGCGACTTGAACGAGGGTTCCTCGACAACCTCCAGCTTGTCCACCGTCAGCGTTGGGGTCTCCGGCACGATCTCCCACAACTCGCCCGGCTGGAGCCAGCGAACGCCGCAGACACGTTCCAGGAAGTCGTACACCGCCATCTCGCTGCCCCAGTCGTCGACGCCGACCAGCACGACTTGGTCGCCGGCACGCTTCAGAAAGATCGCGTCCCGGTCGTGCTTGTCGAACGGCAGATTCAGTCCGGCCACGAAATCGGTAAGGCCAACGTGGATGGCCGGTCCCTCTGCTTTGGCGCGGTTCTCGACGATCGGCAGTTTCGCACCCGTGATGCGTTCGATATAGCTCTGAAGCATCTGTGCCCACTGCATGGGCGGAACGTTCTTGTTGCCGGGAAAGCTGAACTCGTCCACAGCCACCTGCCGCTCCTCGATCACCTTCTGCACCACAATCACCGCATTGGCCCGGCCGTTCTCCACAAGACGCGCCGGGCCGCGCAGTTCCTCGGCCAACGAGCGATGAAGGCCCGACGAACCGATCATCACCGCTGCCAGCAGCAACATCGTGACCTGCATTCGGCGCATAGCTATCTCCTTGCTGATGACCGGGTGCATCCTCGCGTACCTCCCATTGACAATATGATCCGGTGCTTGGAACGGACCAATGGTAATCGAGATTCCGGAATCAAGCGCAAGTTTCGAGCATGCAAAAAGCGACACGAATTGGTCAGGTCTCCACGGGCACACTTACTCATTACTCATTACTCATTACTCATTACGCATTACGCCAGGCACACTATCTCCTTCTGCAGCGGCAGCGTCGTTATCATCGGCCCCTCCGGCCCCATAAAGACATCAATCTCAGTGCGCACACCAAAATCGCCGGTCAGATAGATCCCCGGTTCGATGCTGAAGCCAACGCCCTGCACCAGGCGGCGCGTGTCGTGTGTTTCGTAGTTATCGATGTTCGCGCCATTCCCGTGGTCCTGGATGCCGATGCTGTGACCGGTTCGGTGGAAGAAAGAGTCACCGTATCCCGCGTCATCGATAACCTTGCGCACTGCGTCATCGACTTCGTACCCGGCCGGTGCGTTGACCATTGAGGCATCGCGCAAGAACTCGATCCCGCGGTCTCTTGCAGCGCGCACAATTTCAAAAACATCTCGATGTTCCTGCTTCGGTTGCGATGAGAGGCAGGCCATCCACGTAATGTCTGCATAGACTGCGCCGGGGACATCAAGTTTTCCCCATAGGTCGAGCAGCAACAGATCGCCTTTGTCGAGAGACTGGCTCTGCGAATCAGTGGGCAGATAGTGCGGGTCAGCCGTGCGTGCCTTCACCGCGACGATGGGCGGGCACTGGGTCACGAGATTGTTCTCCCCGAACATCTTCATCATTTCAGATTGAATTTCGTATTCCGTGGTCGGCTCGCCGTTGCCGATGCGCGTACGGACAAAATCGAAAGTTCTTTCTTTAATTTCCAGGAGGATTTCGGCGGCTTTCATATGGGCCGCGTGCTGATCGGATGACCAGCGCGCTTCGTAAAGCTGAACAAGCTCCCCGGAAGAGACGATTTCAAGATTGAGGCCGCGAATTAATTCAATCGTGCCAGCATCGACCCGTGAGATGTACGGGATCTCGCCCCCTGGGGAATATTCGACAGCAATGGGCCCCGCGCCGCCGACGATCTCTGCGACCTGCTTAACCAGATCCTGCCACCGGCCATAGGTGAAATGATCACCGTCGGCCCCCTCGAAGGCTGAGGATTCTATTGCATGGTAAAGCCAGCGTTGGGGGCCCTCTTCAGGAACAAAGCAGAACCACCGACGGGTGACGTTCGACATGTCGCGGTCAGCAACACTTCGAGCGATGGGATTAGAACCTTGAAAGTCATAAAGCAGCCAACCCGCGAGACCGAGGCTGGAGATATGGTTCTGAATTTCTTCAAGTCGCATGGATTTTATCGTAGCAGCATGCTGGAGGTTTGCTGACCGAGTGCCTCAGGGCGGTGCCAACTGTGCTGCAAACTATTCGAATGCGCCGGCCTCCTCCAGCCCCTTCAGAATACGCGGGTCCTCAAAGGTATAAAGTTTCTGCAATGCTCTGAGTTCAGCGATGATGTGTTTCTCAAGAGGAGTCTTCCCTTTCATGAAGCGTGGAGTGTAGTGCGTCAGTACCAGATTACCGGATCGAATCCGCTGGCCGGCGATAAACGCGCCGGTGATTTCGTCGTTGTGATTCCACGGCCGGACCAGGTCTTCGAGCTGGAGCTTCCAGTCCTCATACTTTTCTTTGTAGTCATTCATTTTTCGCACGTACCAGATTCCGGGCAGTGCGCGAGCGCTTGTAAGGGTGGGCACGAAATGATCCGCGGGGACCTGCGCAGCTCCCCAATGCCACGGGACTGATTCCTGATGGATACGATTCGACAGGCCCGGCTGATACAGGCGAAATGGGAAATAGGAAAAGTGAGTATGGTGGACCACCCATTCGTCTTCCCCAATATGAGCTGTGATGTACTCCGCAGCCTTGCGAGAGCCGTTGGTGATGTAACGTAGGTCTGCCGAATCAGTAAAGGAATAGATATTGATTCCGCATAGAAAAATTACAGGAATGATCTGGATACGGAGCGATTTGAATTGCACGATACCCAGCCCGGCCAACAGGTAAAAGGCCGGCGAAAAAATAATCATGGTCCGGATGGTGAACAGACCAATCGAGAAAAGTGAAAACAGGAAGATGATTCCGACCGGAACAGCAAACCAAAGGAAAAAGAACTTCTGCCCGCTGAGCCAACCCGATGCGCCTTCCTTCTCCGTACAGACTCGGCGCGCACCAACCAACGCCAGGCCGATAAAGATGAGTGAAGTGAGATTCTGCAGCGGCGTGAAATCCCAGTTCTTGATTCTACCCGCGGTCAAGACCTGAAAGTATGTCACAAACTGACCGGCATCCGCGCCGGAAGAGTGCCAGGCGTTTGCCCGGGCGTTCTGGATCTGTTCGGGAGCAAGGAAAAGCAGCGGCGATGTGAGCACACCGATCGGGACCAGTGCGGCGGCAATTTCCTTCCAACTTTCCGGCGCTCCTCGCAGATTCAGCAACTCCCGCACAACAAACAAGAGCAGAACGAAATCGAAGAAATAGGTGGTGTAAGCAGCAACAACGGATGCGGCGATTAAGTAAATCCGGTGCAACAGGTCCGCACGATCCACATGCTTCAGAAAAGCATGGACGGCCACCACAGTCACGAAAAGATCCATGCTGTAGGAACGGCAGAAATGCGCGGAGGAAATCGGAAACGATGCGCATGCCATCAGCACCGACGCGATGCGAGCAGTGTCTTCCTCGAAACGCATCCGAGCGGCCAGATAAAACATACCGGTCGCGAGGACAGAGAACAGCAGCGAAGGAAGACGCAGATAATGAGTGCCGTTGCCGCCGAGCAACCAGAGCTTCAGAAAGAAATAGCGCAGCGGGGGACGCATCTCTGACTGGCGAATGCGTTCCACCGTCTCGCCCCAGGTGCCTTCACTTATGAACACCTCGTTCGCCTCGTCCTGCCAGATATCGACGCGCGTGAATTGAATACACCGCAATCCAAGTGAGAGTGCACAGGCAAGGACAAAAAAAGCCAGGGGTGTCTTCAGCCAGGGCGGCATGACGCGGGCCTGTGGTGGGAGAGACGTTGAGCTGTCCCAAATCAAAACCGCGGACGCGAGTCTCGACAAACAGGAAATGAAGGCCCTGACGGCTTCAGGCCGTTACCCGCCTATTCAAACTCCAGAAAACCCATTCTGGCCAAGTCGTATTCGTAGCTCTCCATTAGCATGGGCGACCAGGAATAGAGGCCGCGGTGGGAGGAACGGTTCTGGCGAACGAACTGTGCACGCACATTCCCGTCCCGTTCCCCGAGAGCTGCCAGGGGGATGGCCAGTTCCAGGGACCAGTGGTCTTCGGCTTTGTGGGATGCGGCTTCGATGTCTGGTGGATTCCAGAAGTCATACCACGCGGAGCGGTGGAGATTGCGGTCCACCAGTGGCACGACTTTGACACCATCCGCGACCTGCCCCGAGGGATTGACCATGATTCGGAAGAAGCTCGGCAGGTCGAGAGTGCCCCGGGTGACCGCGTCCAGGTCTACGGCAAAAAAGTCATCCCTGGCGATTGCAGGGTCATCGCGGCGCGAGCCGTTAGCGATGAGTTTGGTCGCATCAGGACAGTCAAATCTTGCCCCGACGAACAGTGTCTTGTCGTCGTGGGCCAGATAAACAGCCGTCGCAGCTTCTTCGGTCCTTCCCGTTCTCCAACCGCCAAGACCAAAAGTTTTCGTGTCCTTCCAGGCCGGGTCATCCAGTTTGCCGTCGATCTTTGGCCGCTGGTTAATCTTGGGAACGGACTGTTTCGGAGGCGGCCCGAAAGCTTTGTAGAACTCGTCGGCCTCTTTGAACATTTCATCAAAGGCTTCGGCAAAGAACGTCACGCGGCGTGCCTGGATGGAATCGGGCTTAGCGGCTTTACGTGCCTTGCCCACCTCGGCTCGAAGGAGAGCCATGAACTGCTTCGGGTACACCGTACCGTAAAGGTGCCGTGGATGGATGTACGAGCTGGCCCCGGGATTGAGGGTCAATTTTCGGGCCGCAGTCTCGTACTGCTTGATACTCATGTTGAGAGCTTGCGACATTGCCGGTGCGGCCGGGCCGAAGAGGTCTTTGCAGAAACGGTCCAGCAGAGCGTCCACGTCGGCATCCGGATTCCAGAGAAGCTGGTGCCATATCCAGCCGTTGGGAATCGAGAGGCGGTACTTCATGCTGTAGCCCCCACGATTGGGGAAGCCGTTGTTGAACGCGCCCATCACCTTGTCCCGGCAGACCTGCAGCCAGCGCTGCATCACGTGCGGATAAAGCTGAAGATGGTGGATCGGATAACAGAAGTATTCCCACAGAAAGACGCGGCTCCGATCCTTTCCCAGATGCTCGTACCACTGATTCACCACGTCCACGTTGTGATCCCAGTGGGACTTGCTGACGAGCAGCGAGTTGCCTTTCACCGTGCAGATGAGCACGTCCGCATTGTCCGGCATCTTCACGGTCAAAGGGGGATAGAGATAGCCGGCATAAGAGGGGAAAGCCAGGCGCTTGCCCGGGTACTCTTTCCCCACCGCACGGGCAAACTTTGCGGCATATCCAAAGATGACTTCCGAAAGAGTCGAGTTTTCCCGATCCGGGGTCCAGAGCGCCCGGCTGGCCGGAGACATGTCGGGGTAAACATTCTCATTGTCGCGAGGGAAGAAGCGGACGTAGCGGGAATTCGGCCAGAGGCTGTAGTTCCAGTGTCTCGCACGGGTTTCCTCGAACTCCTTGAGACGCTGCATATCAAGCTCGAGTACTTTCGGATGCAGAAAGTTGACGTGGTTTTGTGCGTTTCGTTGCGGCGCTTTGTTGGTCACGTTGCGCTTGCCGTTCGCATCGACCGAAAAAATCTCCGGATGTTCATCCACGTATTTGTACCAGTTGAAATAGGTGTGGTTCGTCCAGAATCCGGTGGTGTTCCCAGACCGGGTGCAGGGATGCAGATCATTAAACGGCCCTGGCTCAATCGCCGGACGCAAACCGGCGAGACGCATGCGATAGTGAGGAGCACTGGTGATATCGAGTGCTCGAACGGCAACGTGTTTCCTCTTTGGGATGTGCACACCCAGCTCCCCGGGGAAGTACCAGCGGACACCGTAGACCCGTTCCAGGAACTCATAGACGCCGAAGAGAGTGCCGCGATCCGCGCCGCGGTATTCGGGCATGTCATCCTCAGGAGCGATCTCACCAACGATGGCTACCTGTCTGTCCTTACGGCGAATGATGAAGCCTTCCGGCGGAAGCTTGCGGCGATCGGATTCCACAAACTCAGTGAGTTTGCTTTTGCCCAGGAGGATGATCGGCCGATAGGGAGCCGCAGTCGCGTGCGTGGCTGAAACGATGCCGAGCTTCTCGCCCGTCACGAGCTGGATATAACGCTGGAGGAATTCAGCCGCGTAGCGCGTGGTATGCGTCCTGTTCAGCCGCCAACTGGCATAGTTGGTTCCGATATGGCCGGGCATGTCGGCCACCACGATCCATCCGGCACGGAAGCCGGGATAGTCGAAGACCAGTGGCTTGTCTTCGGCGACAAGTTTGCCGTGCCCGAAGAGAGCGCTCAGGACGATGGGGACTGCAATGGCGTGAAGCGCGCCGTGCCTGTGTGATTGGTTCATCTCTATGTTCATGGTTCTCCGGTTTGGGTCTGGCGTTGCCGCAAACTGCTGGCGAATATTCTCTCGTAAGAAGTCGACTTTATACACCGGGACTCGGCAGCAGGGAACGGATCTCGTGAATTCCGCCCTGCTAGATGGTTGAGCAGTTTGGGTTTCTTCTTCAGAAAACTCTCGACAAGCGCACATTCACCACCATTTCGAGTTTCTCGCGATGGGAAGCTTCCCAAAGCATCGTCCGCCCATGGGAGCCGCGAGGGAATCTGCCACCAGCGAGTATCCCTCCGCTCATCTGTCGGAATAGTACTGTTCCGTCTCCTCCGAAATCTCTTCATCGCTCTTGACGCCGAAGAGCATGAACTCGGTGTGCGGGACGGGGATTTTTGATGGACGCACACGGCCTTCCACCGGCACGATGTGACGGAAGATGGTTTCCATGCACTCGATGAGGATGTAGCCCTGTTGTGCCATGGCCTTTGCCATCTTTTCAATCTGATTGTAGGTCGGGTTCAGTGATACCAGCCTGCCGCCTTTTACGAGCGCATTGGTGACGACTTCGATTTCAGTCCACGGCTCGGGGATGTCCATCACGATCGAATGGACGGGCTCCAGTTGGAGCGGTGTTGCCGGTTCGCGGATGGCGAATTCAACGTTACTGATCACCCCGGAGCGACGAAAGTTCTTCTCCGCAGGTTTGAGATAGTCCTCGCAGATATCGAAAGTGTGGACCGTGCCGCCCGGCGAGACGGCATACGCCAGCGCGCTTGTCATCGCGGCCGAGCCGGTGCCCAACTCGATGACCCTCGAGCCGGGTCCGATGACAAGCTTCATCAGGATGATGCCGATGTCCTTCGGGTAGAGGATATTCGTGTTTCGGCGGATGACCCGAATGCGATCTTCGAGGGCCGGCGGAAGGGCGAGTCCCCAGCCTTTCTGCAGATCGAATCGGCAGCCGACCTGCCGGCCAATGAGTTCCTTGAGGGCCAGATCGCCAAGATGCGTCTGGTGATTGACGTTCGCCAGCACACGGACCGTACGGCTCCGGTTGTCGGTCGTCCAGAGGACGATGACGTCGCCTTCTTCGATAATCGGTTTGGTGTAGTGGCTGGATTCAGGGCTGGACATGGCAGGTGGTGATACTGGATTCTGGATACTGGATGCTGGATGCTGGGTGCTCGATTCTCGATACTGGGCGCTGGATGCTGCCTGATGAGACTGTGAGGACGGCCAATGCCAACAACGAACAACAACCCTCACGCAGCCGCGCTGACACGGCAGAGGCGTTGCCACATCGAATAACCAGTATCGAGCATCCAGTATCGAGTATCCAGTATCCAGAATCCAGAATCCAGTATCGAGCATCCAGCATCCCCAGCAACCTGGCTCTGTGCTTTCAAGATCGACTGCAAGCTATACGGCTCATTCCAGAGTTGACGTTGGTTTGCCGGTCTTGGCCTCCACCACTTTTTTGAGGAAGCGCACCCAGTCTTCCGCGGCTTCCTGCTTGCTCATGCCTGCTGCCCTCAGGCCGCCGGGCAGGTTGAGGATTTCGTCCAGATCGTAGAGGTGGGTCTGCTTGGGACGAAACTTGGCGATTTGGGCTTTACTGCTGACAAAAACGGCTTCGTTCATGAAGGCGTATTCCAGATCGACCATGCGCACGACCCAGTCCAGCGCGGCCCTGGCGGTCATCTTGTTGACGGCAAGCGTGATGGGCTCGTTGGCATCGCCGACCGCGCTGCGATCCAGAATGATGTTGACGTGGGTCGCTTCCTGCATGAATGCCAGGACATCCTGGAGCGGCGTATTCTCAAATTCGAACGAGAGTGGCAGCTTGAGGCTGTCTCTGATCTCAACCTCCCACGGCTCGGGCGGCTTGACCTTGGACTGGCGGTACTTTTTCCGTCTTGCAGAAATTTGTCGCCACCGGGCCGCGTTCGGATAGGTCATCACCTGCCCCGGATTGGGCACGATGGATGCCTCTTGCGCGGAGGTGAGAATATCCGTCCTCGAACTGGTCCGAGTATGGTGGATGCGGGAGATGCGGTCGCTGTAGCTCTCCTGCAACGCCAGTCTTTTCATACTGGCCGCCTGGCGGTTGCCCGGGCTTAAGGCGAGGACGCGTTCGCTGTACTTCGATGCCGCTTTGTAGTTGCGGCTGTCGTACGCGCGTTGCGCATTGCCGAGGAGGACGCGAACCTGTGCATCCTGCGTTGTCCTTGCCCGCCTCCGTTCAGCTTCAATGACGGTGGCAGCCTGGGCGCCCTGCAGCTTTATGATCTTAGTCTTCCGGTCGGCGAGCCGCTTTCGAATCTTGATAAGCTCCGCAGCCGTGCTCCGATTGATGGCAGCCACCTCGCTGGATTTCGGCGCGGCCTCGAGGGTGGCTGAGAGGCTTTCAAGTGCCTGCAACGCGGCCTCATCAACACCGTCGTTAGAAAGGGATTTGGCGACGCTCCACTGGGATTTGATCTCCTCGATGGCCATCTGCCGGGCCACCTCTTTTTCTCTGGCTACCTGCTCCAACAGAATCCTGGCATCTCTTGCGTTCTGCTGGGCATGGAGAGCGCCCGTGAGAATGAGGAGTGTGACGAAGAATGGATTCTTGAAATTCATCAGGAGCGGGTGTCCCACTGGGCTACGTATCACAAAAAATGCCACACCAGGATATTTCCGGGGTGGCATTCGATCTAGTCGGGATTCCTGACATCACGGACGTCGTGAGCATTCAATCTCTTTGCCGTCGGGCGTCAGGAGGACGGCCGTGAGTGTGGGGAGTGTGACTGCCGTGGCGTTTTCGCGGAGCTTGCCTCCCTTTACGATGCGGCGTCCCTTTTTCAGATCGACCAGGATGAAACCAGTCGTGAAATCGACTTCCTGCCTCTTGACGCCCTCTCCGCTCTGCACCAGAACTCTCATAGAACTGCCGATCGAATCACCCGCCTTGACGGAGAACACGTGGCCGACATACCGGCCCTGATGCCATTTCTGCACCAGCATGTGCGCGATACTTTCGGGTTTGCTCGACCAGCCGGTTAAGGTGACCGTGAAATCCTGACTGGCTTTGACTTCTTTGGCCGCGGACGCAGAGCTCTCGAGCAGACCGGAACGGCTGGTGGCTTCCGGAACGCTATCTTCCAGCGATGCGAATGCCTTCACATGGTAGGCATATTTCTGATTTCCGTTCACCGTGGTGTCGACGTAAACACCGCCTCTTGATCCACCTTCAAGCAGGAGAGGAGGTATCAGTTCATCATTGATTTTCTCAGGCTGGGAGTCGGGATCGACGGCCATTCTGAAAATATCGTAACCGGCCACTTCGCGAGTGGTGGCGCCATCATCGACCCACTTGATGGTCACCTTGCCGACCTCCGGAAGGGCTTGAAGAATGACGGGCGGATAGAGATTGAGGGCCAGTTCTTCTTCTTCCGCGGGCAGCACCGGTTCGACCTCCGGTGTTACTTCAGGCATTGGTGCGGTGGCGTTCGCGATTTCTGTGTCCGGCTCGGGAGCTGCATCAATCGGTTCTGCAATCGCCTGTTGATGGGCGGCCACCTGTGTTTCGATTTCTGTCCAGGCAATGGATCTGCCGATATTGGCGGGGACGCTCGGACCGGGCACATTCCCCGGGATGAGAGTCATTTGTGTGCCCGCGTAGACCGAGGCTTCGCCCCGCTCGGTGCGCACTTTTACCAATCCTGTTTTGGCTGTGACGACGACCTTAACGTTGGCCGCGGCGTAAGCGGACGGCAGCAGATGGAAGCGGGGCCGCCATACTTCGTGGATTTCTTCTTCAGAGATAATTTTCACATTCGCCGCCGCCCCGTTGCCAGTGACGTTGCCGGCGGGTGTTCGTAAAACGAAGCCGGAAGGGGAGCTCACCAGGTCAAGAAACGCCTCGCCTTGATTGAGCTGGGCAACCAGGCCGTTGGTATAGGAAGAGTGTTCAAGTTTGAGGGTCGAGCCTTCGTTGAGCAGGATGCTGCCCTGGCCAATGAAATCCACCCTGGCCTTGCCGCCCTCGAGAACCTTGAGAGCGCCGCCGGGCAGGAGGAATCCCGATCCGCTAAACTGCGACCATACATCCGCGCCCGGTAGCTGCCGGGTGACCTGACCTTTAACGTATGAAATATGGCCTTCACTCAGAGTCTGAGCCGGCGGCACAGCGAACCACTGAACCAGAAGCGCGACGAGGAGCAGTGCGGCGATGGAGGCCAGCCATTTCTGGCGATGTTGTGAGAGATGGCGGACGACCGGGTCGATGGAATCGAAGATGCTGGGCTTGCACGCCTCCTGGAAGAGCTGCTCACGGGCGCGGTCGAGAATCTGGTCGGCCACGCCTTCCGGAGCATTCAGGTCGTCATAAAACTGCTGCAGCATGAACCCGGCGGTCTGAAACTCTCTGAAGCGATCTTCGCAGTGAGAGCATTGCACCAGATGCTTGCGCACGATCTCGGCTTCGGAACGGGTGGTTTCTCCGTCCGCGTGCCGGCTCAGGATGGGCTCGATCTGTTTGCAGTTCATGGGACTAAAACGGGTAGTTTTCAATACCGTATCTTTTGAGTATGACTTTGAGCTGTTTCTTGGCGCGGTAGAGCCTGGTATCCACAGCGCTGAGAGTCAGCCCCAGTTGTTCGCCGATTTCCTCATAAGAACAGCCCTCGCCATAGCGAAGCATGAGGACTATCGAGTATTTGGGGGCAAGGGAATTCAAAGCTTCTTTGAGCAGGTCGCGGGTGGACCTGTCCTGCAGCACCTTCAGCGGATTAATGTCATCGTCGGCCTTGGGTTCAGGCGCGCCTTCGACATTGATGCTGAGAGTTTTTCGTTTTCTGGAGCGCAGCACGTTTTTACAGAGGTTGCTTGCGATTGTGTAAAACCACGATGAAAACGGCAGATGGGGCTTAAACAAATGAGCATTTTTGTAGATCGCCAGAAAGGCTTCCTGCGCAACTTCCTCGGCATCATGGCGTGCTCCGAGCATGCCATAGGCCATCAGAAACACGGAACGCTCGTACCGGCCAACCAGCTCACGAAAGCACTCATCTTCGGCACGAATACGCACCATGAGCTGCTGGTCGGTAAGCTCGGTGAGATCTTCAGGTCCTGCGGCTTTGGTCTTTGCGGCTAAATCCGGCAGATCTTCTGGCATATGAGACGTCCTGGCTGCCATGCTCATGCCCTTAATACATAGGGCACAGTGGTTTCCCTTCAAATATTTCGAAAATTTTATTTGAGGTAAAAGGGAGCATGACAGGATTCATACTGATTGCTTGCCCCGGATGGTGATGGCTGCCGTCCAGGCAAACGTGAGACTGGCTTCGTCTTACTCCCAGATTGCTCCGGGGCAGAGATTAAGTCGAAGAGAAAGATGAAGCTTCAACCCCCACCTAGTAGGCCGAGACAAAGGCAATTTTACGGATTTGAAAGACAATTTTCAGGGGCAAAGCCCCGGACCTTTGCCTAGCCCAGCCCAACGGGCTGGGTTTAGAGAAGGATTGCCATTCAGGGGCAACGCCCCGGCCATTTGCAGCAGGTCAGCCGTGCAAATGATCGGGGCCTTGCCCCTCTGATTGTGCTTTATTACTTCCCAGCCCTCCGGGCTGGGCTAGGCAAACCGGCGGGGCGTTGCCCCTGAAATCCGTAAAAACACCCACGTCTTGACTACTAGTCTAGCCGCTGCGGATCCGCCGCTATGGACTGGGAGAGAGTAATCTCTTGCGGCGTTCGAACGCGTACTTGATGGCCTGGTTCAAGAGGGAATGGCTGCGCTCGTTGTCAAGAAGGTTGCCCCAGAACCAGATGACCTCTCCCCCGCTGTGTTTGTTTTCGCTGAGACGAAGATTGGCGATGACGTAGCCGCCGAAGGGCTGGCCGCCGCCACCGACGACCCGGGCGATGGGGATGAATTTGCCCTCCTGCATCTCACCCGCGCTGATTGCTCGATACTGACTGAAGTGGATGGTATGGAGCGGGATGGGTGAGCTGAACTTAATCACATCCTGGCCGGGCAGTGACCTCAGTTTCATTGAGCCCGGATTACGGCCGAAGCCAAAACCGCCTGTCAGACCAAGGCCATTCAGGATGAGCTGTTCCCGATCGTGTTGCTGGCGCCACTGGCCTTTCCGGTCAATCGTTCCCGCGTAGTAAAACTGCCACATGTTGCCGCAGGCCACCAGCAGGCCGCCGCTTTTTACGTAGTCGACGTACACTCGCCAGAGTTCGGACCGGCCGGGAATCTTATCGATGAAATCCTCGCCCCCCACCGCATGGATTGCGATGGGATACCGGCGCGGATTGAACTCCGCAGGATCGGCAAATTCCTCCAGTGTCAGAGCCCGGGTTTTCAGGCCGGTTGATGCGCAGGCGCGGGCAATGGCCTTTTCGTGACCGCCCATATCGCGGGGCAGAATTGCTGCGACAGGCCGGTGCGGTGGCTCCGGTTTCAGGCGAGCCGTGCAGACCACGTGGGTCATCAGATCGATCGCTATGTCCGGGCCGATTTCCTGGGCAAGAATATTGCCCCAGAGAACGACCGCGCGGCCGCCTTTGTAGCTCTTGCAGTGGTGATCGATGGTCGCGGCCACGACTTCTGAGGTTTTGGCAGCCAGGCTGGTCAACCGCATCATTGGCCGGAAGATGTCTCCTTTCGGTAGGCCACCAGCGTGTGGTATCCGGTAAGGGCCCCCAACGGACGCGACGTAGCGGAACGTTTGCGGCAGGTGTGAAAACATCTTCTGACCATCGACCAGCTCGTACCTGGGTATGGCTTCGAGTTTCGGCACGGGGCCGAAATTGATTGGGATTTCCAGCGCTCCGCACACCTCCGCGTGCCGGGCGCCTTCGATCCGCTCCAGCTTTCCGTCCTTGAGCTCCATCGGATAGTAGAAAGGGTAGCCCCGTGCAGCCACGACCAGGCATCCGCCGTCCCTGAGATATTTCTTCAGCGCCTCGGCCCCATCACCGGGCTGCTTGACCGTGTGCACGAAGGTCTCGGGCGCCGAATAAACGGCTATCGGGTAACGGCCGGCATTGAATTCTTTCGGGTCGATGAGGTTCTGTTCCGAAAGCATCACCGGAGGCAGGCCGAGCCTGGTGCAGGCGTCCCGCAGGATCTCAGTGTATGCCTCGTGCGGGGGGACGAACGCGATCCGAACGACCTTCCCCTTTATGGCCGCCCGTACTCTCGCACGTGATTCCGGGATGATGCGCTGCTTCGCCAACTGAAGAGCCTTTGCTGCCCTGACCTCTGCCTCTCGTGCCTTTCGACTCTCTTCCGCCCGGGCCAGGGCATTTTCCAGAGCCGCGCATTTTCCCGGATGCGTTGTCACGGCAAAGACCAGCATACTGCCGCTGATCTGGAGTGAGATCGGGGTGGCCGATTTCGTCAGGCGGATCGGATATACGTCTATTCGCCAGCTTCTGATTGGCCCGGAGCTCAACGCGGGGAGACGCTCCTTCAGCTTCCATTTCTTCTGCCCGCCCTTCGCATCGGTCGCCTCGATGACCGGCGGCTGGGAAGTCGAAGCGAAGAGGAATGCGGAAGTTACACCTTTCCCGATCTTGATTTTCAATGGGCCCGGCGTGGCATCGAAGGCCATGCGCGTATCGAGCCGGAACGGCACACCGTGCGCGAAATGGATTCCTTCTGTAAGCCCGGCCCAGGAGTCTCCACGGTGCCAACTCGTATCGACTGTGCGAGGCGCTGCCCCGGAACCAGTAAGTTGGATAAACCGGAACTCATCCCAACCGTCACCGGTCTTTGCGGTCAGCGGCAGCTTCACGGTCTCAGTGGCTGAGCCGTTCACCTCACCGATCGAAATGACATCCCCGGTGCGGACCTTCCGGATGACAACATGCTCACCGTGCCGGCCCACCGCTTCTGCATCTGCCGGCCTGCCATTGAGACGGGCTTGCCTTCCCCTCAGATTTCGGAAAGGTGAAGTGATGATGATTTCCACCGGCCTCTTTGTGCGCGAGGACAGCTTGAAGGAGATATTCCCGGGCTCCTGAAAACGGTAGTCCTTGATGCCTGCCGGGGTCGAGTCCGCGCCGAAGACCAGTGCCTGCTTTTGTCCGCAGAGGATTCGCAAACGGGCAGCCCCGATGGGCTGGAGATACTCCGCGAGCCGGTCGCCAGGAGCGCGCAAACCGAATCGGATTCCTTTTGCCGCTCCGTGCGAACGGAACGAGACGAGGCTTTCAATCGTGTGGAGCCCATCGCTCTCGGACCCAAGTGGCCAACGCTCCAGCGCGCCATGCACCAGGGCTTTCAAGACTGGGTCGCCTGTCTCGACGTGATAGAGCGCCATCGACCGGATCAATTCGCTCGTATTGTTCCAGCTCACCATGCCGAACGATTCCGGGGAGCTGTCGCTCTGCATGAGGAAGGTCGGATCGAGAGTATCCGTTTCATCCGGGTCGCCCGTGTAGATGGCCAGATTTCGATAGAGGATTGCGCGTCCGAGCCGGATAGCTTCTTCTGCCATTTTGCGGCGCGTCTGGTCGGGCTCATTCTTGAACGCGTGATAAAAGCCCATCAGGAAATCAGTGGATGCTCTGACCGCGGCCGGCGCGGAAGCCGCCCCGGGCGCCGATACATCCCCTGCACGCGTAAAAGAGCAGTGGCGCGTCCACCGAAAGACTCCATCGATGGCTTCGAGCAGGCCCTTGTTGCGCTGGTTTTGGTAAATGGCCAGAAGGGATGCTCCAATGCTCCAGGTGTGAGGGCTGTCCACGGTCGCGGCCGCTTTCCCGCCTGCCCATGCTTCGTACTCGCCTTCAATTGGGCTTCGCCAGAAAACGCACTTGTCGCCCTTAATCTGCTTTCGGATCGCCTTGGACTCGAGGATGCGCCACTGTTTCAATGCCGCCTGCTGTCGTGCAGAGCCTTTGCTTTGAAACAGGTTCAGAATCCCCCGGCTGTCGCCTTGAACCAGAAGGGCCCCATTGGTGAAAAGCAGGCCTTCCTCTGCTGTGGATTTCTGGACGCGCCGCAGCAGTGCCGAGCTGGTCCGGTCGTCCGGCACGAAATCTTCCCGTCTCGGCATCCAGCCCAGGTCGTTGACCTCAGGCACGCGCGGAATGCGGCCACGGTAGTTCCGCCAGAAATGATCCAGAACGAATTCGTTTGGAGATCTGGTCGTAGGAAGCTCCGTCGAGTAGATCAGTCTGAAGCGGCTTTCGACAACGAATGGAGTTTTCTTTTTCGGAATGATGAGGGCGAAGGATGTGCTTCCCGCTGCCGAAACCCGGCAGGCAGTAAGGAGATGCTTGCTCGTCTTGTTCGAGCCTCGCGCTTCCTGAAATTCGTATCCGACAAAGGTAGCGCTATCAGGATTCCAAAGCCCAATCGCCGGTACCGGGCAAGCCCCCAAAGGCAGTTCCGAGGTCAGAGCCTTCGCCGCAAATGGGTCGACCGTGGGAAGTGGCGTTTGAAATCCACCCCGATAAAGGAACTGCGCGTCGGCCATTTGGCAGGCAAGGAATCTGGCCGGGGCAGGGCTGCCTGATCTGTCCAAAACCAGGCGAAAGGTGACGATGGGGAACGATGATGAACCCCGCAACTCGACTCGCATCACCGAGTCATCATGGAAGGTCGGCTTGCCGCCAGCGCCACTCGCTTGGATGCGAGAGAACGTAAGAGAGCCGGCTTGGTTCCCCTGGGCAACGGAGCCGGTGAGCTTCGCGTCCCATCCACCTTCTCCGCCGATTCTGACGGATGCCAGTTTCTGCCTCGAATCCTGGTGGAAGAGACCGAACCCTCGACCGCGCCCGTTCTCCATCTGGGCGACGAGCCTTGTTGCTCCGTTGGACAGCTCCAGCGTCTTCCCTGTCTGTGCAATTATGACTTCGCCGCAAACCGGTGCCGTGCAGGCTAATGCCGTAGTAAGAATGATTCGAGAAATGATCACACGATGTCCTCTACGGATGCGTTCCTTGAAAAAAGCTGTTCAGAGCCGAGCTGTTCGAGCGAGCAGACCCATTCGCCGAGGCCGGTATGGTCAGGTAGCGAATCGATATTCACAAGCGGAGTCAGGTTTTGCGAAGTCAATTCACGTCAGGCAATCTGCCGTGCTCAATCCTTTCCCAATTCAAGAATCCAACTCTCGATTTGCTTCCGATCCGCGGCAAAGGTCGCATTCGAGACCGACCGGAAAGCGAAAGGAAAATTGTACGACTGTGGCGAATACGTCCCCCAGAGGTATGTGGCCTCGTGGGAATATTTCTCGAGCAACGAAGATAGCTTTGTCCGAATCTGTTGTGCCGCTCCAGCCCTTTCCCCCCCGGCTTTTTCTGCCGCAGCCAACTGCAGCGCGAGGGTGTGGACGTAACAGTAATCCATGATGCCTTCGCGCAATGCCTCCCATTGCAGCGTCGGGATCGGGCCATCCTCCGATGGCCAGGCAAGGCAGCGGTCCCGGGCCTTCCCGTCCGTGAAATCGAAGGCATCGCCTTCAACCATCTGGTAGGTGCGGGCAACGAAGCCGTCGAATCGGGCCGTCCATAGATAGAACCCCGCGAGGAGGCGGTTCAACTTCGGGTTCTCCGCCCAGGCCGGCCAGGTGTAAAGGGGCGAGCCATTCTGCTCGCGGCACAGGTCCCGGGCTTCCAGGAAAACGCCTCGGCCACGCCGTGAATGCTCGATTACGGGTACCTGGACGAGCCCGTCGTGCGACTCCGCTTCCTTCCAGTTCAGGAAGGCGAGAGTTCGATGGCCCGATCGGGCGAGAAGCCGGCATGCCTGCTTCGATGACTCCCCCCAGTTGGTGAAACCGAAGAGCGGACCCGATGCGCCGGCTTCGGCAGCGCGCTTTTTCCACCTGCCGGCCAGAGCCTTCCAGTGCTTTTCCGATTGCTCAGGGGAACTATCTTCATCGGGGCCGGGCGGATTTAGGACAAGCAGAGGGCCTGCAAGCAGGCCGGCAGCTCTTTGAAGCTCGAGCGTTTCGTCCGCCGAATCGCTAACCACAGGAAAGCCAACGACGTTGATTTCGTGTTCCCGAATATCTTTGAGGTACTTCTTGTAGAGCGCAGCAGGTACCGCGCTCCACGGGCCTTCCTTCTTCTTGACGGTCGGCCGTAGCGGCAAGTCGAGTGCGAAGATTCTGTTCTGCGGCCGCCGGAGGACGAACGGTTGCACCTGGATGCGGATGGGCAGTCGCCGCTGGCGACCTTCGGATGTCTTGATGAGAATCTCGCCCCGGTAATCACCTGCCGGTACGTCCTCGCTAATGCGTGCGGTGAGCCAGAATTGCCGGGATGTTCCGGCCGGCATCGAGGTCGTCAACACGTCCCGGCGCGGCATTCGCGGCAGGGAATCCATTCGATCATCGGTTACAAGAAGTTCGGGCGTCGGACGACGCGTCAGGTCCCCCTCGTGGAGGATTCCGGCCACTCGCTGTCGCCATACTTTTACCATCCGAAGGTCCAGGGCGTCCCGAGCGATCTGCCCCTTGGCTCCGGTCAGAGGCCCGGCCACGGAGACCTCGAGATCGCTCAACGCTCGTTCCGAAAAGAGCACGAAACTCATTGGCACGGCCGTCCCGCGAGCGGCAGAGGTCTCCATCGATTCGATGACCTGCTCTTTGCAGGGCACGGTGTCTATCAGCACGCGGTCAAAGAGCGGCACGGAATAAAGGGCAAAGCCATCCCGCGCATCGTTCTCTGTAAACGAGAATTCTGAACCGGTGGGCCGCCGCGGCAGGATGACCGCCGTTCCACCGGCCTTCCAGCCGGCAGAAGCAAACGCGGAGATCTGTTTGCCGAACGCGGCGGCATGTGTTTTCAGGTATCGAGCCGCGGATTCGTCCAGAGCCTTGGGGAATGCCCAGATGGCAAAATGCGCTTCCCTGTGGCTCGGAGGGTACTTGAAGTCGAAACGGGCCGCGCCACTGATGGTCGACCTCATGCCCTCGACCTTGCGCCAGAGCAAGGCGCCTGGCCCTTTGCCTTTGCTGCCGGGCAAGACTGTCCAGGTACCGGGGTACCGCCGGGTGGCATCGCTCGCGGCGCCTTCACCGCGGGGCGTCCAGAGCTGCGATGTTCCGGACATCTGGTAACCGAAGCTGATAGTCAGCTCTTCAATCTCTTCAGTGTAAGGAACGATCTTGATCTCAAGGAGCAGCTTATCGTCCCCGTCGCGCAGCACGAAAGTCTGAACCACGTCCGCATCCTGGATCGGCCAGGTCACCTGGAGCGCAGCATCTTTGCCCCTGGCCCGCAGCACCTTGAATCTCGGCCGGGCAAGCACGATGTCATATCGGTTCACTTTTACGTTGATGAAGCCGCTGCTCCGCCATCCCCAGAAAGGCAGATCGAGGAGCCCGAGCGGGGCAAAGTCAGTGCCCTTGCTTGGATCCGGGAAGGCGACCTGGCGGGAGCTGCTGTAGCCCTTTCGTTTCTGTTTGGTTGCAGTCTCGTCCTCGAATTCATCGAGGTCGATTTCCGGTTCGGGCTCCGCCAGATCCAGAGCGTCAGAAACGGCCGCCAGGTCCGGTTGCTGATGAACCGCCTCCACGCACGCGGAATAACCGATGCGGTAGCTGACCAGGTCGTTCGAGAATTGTCCCTCGTAATGGAACGTCTTGTGGGAAGGGTGCTCCAAACTGCGGGAAGTGATCGAGCCTGTCCACTCCCGTGCCGAGTAAAAGGAATCGCCCTGGAGCGGGGCGAGAATCAGAAATGCAGCCGTGAGCCAACGGGTCATTTTTACTTCCAGATGATCTTGGCAGAAATATGGCCGTGATTTTTCATCATGCTGATCAGATCCAGACTCCCGCCGGTATTGCAGGTGATCCACAGAAACGTCGTTTCCCCCTCTGAGAAGACGACCTCCTGCAGTTCCCCTTCGACGGGAATGGTTGCCGGCTGCTTCTTTCCGGGAAGCAGTTTGCCGCGGCCTCTGAGGTACTCGAGCTTTATCTCACCTTCTACCTGAGCCACGTAGCTGAGGGCTTCGGCCGTGTAGTTGGTAAACCCGACAGCAAAGCTGACGGGCTCCTCCTTTGGCGCGCGGATGCGGATATCGCCCTGGTCGTTGGCCGAGACCTGCATGCCGCCGATGTCGGCTGTTTCAATGCCTTCTTCGATTTTGGCTTCTTCCTTCAGAGGGTCGAACTGATCCACCGGCGCTCCCGCCCCGCCAACGTCAGGCGCGACGAGCACACTCCTCGATGAATTCGGAAACGCATTCAATGGAAAGCCGGAAGAGAGGTCCGGCAGCCACAAGCAGTAGGGCCGGCCGCGGATCTTGTCGAAGACTGCCTGCGCTTCACCGATGAGGGCCAGTGTTTCTTGCGGATCTTTCGGCGGATATGAGGCGACCATGGCCTGGACTTTCTTCTCCAGAGCCCCTACTTGCTTGAGCACTTCCGATCGGGTCCACGTCACCGGGTCGTCCCCGGACTTTATCGGGCGCGCGGCCAAGTCAAGCATGCCCGCTGCCTCCCTGGCCTTTTCAAACAGTTTGTAGAAGGGCTGCTCCTTTGCCGGACTTTCAAGAAGGGACACTTTTTTGAATGTGATGTGCGACGTATTCCAATCGCCGGCGGCAGTCGGATTCCCAAACGATGCGTTCTGGATGATCGCTCGCGCGGTTTTGGCCGTGTCCGGAGTGACAACGCGGAATTCTCTGTGAGACCAACGCCCCCCGGTGGCGGGCAGACTCCAGTTGCCCCCGGGTGTCAGCCCGATGGCTTTCCGGACCAGCGCAGTGGACCTGTAGTCAAAGGCCAGGCGATAGGCAGTCGAAGGTTTCAGAAGAAAAGCACTGCTGTGCCAGGCAGCGTGATTCCACGGCGCGGGAGCAACTGCGGAAATCGTGTGGTCCCCATCTTTGCCATCCCGCCCCCAGACGGCATGGCCATGCTCTTTCGCAAACTCGGTCATTCCGCCGCCGGCAACCGTCAGAATTCGGAGTTGAAGGTTTTCTATGGCTCCGGGCTTCGTAGCACCTTTGAAGTCTTTCAGACGCAACAATGCATCTTTGCCGGGCGGATATTTCGCGGGCACTACAAATTTGTATGTCCCGCTCTGATTCGAGACCGGCCATGTGGAAACGCCTTCCAGGATCAATTCGAGTTTCGCTGCTGGCTCGGGGACCGAGACCTTGAGATCCACTTCCCCCTTGCCGCCCGGCCACAGCGGGAAGGGTCCGGTCACCCAATCGCTGCCGTCCCACTTCCCGCGAAGGTGAATGGCGGCGAATGCTTCTCCCCCGGCGTCTTTTAAGGGGAACAGGACAAATGCAGCCTGCCATTCCGGCCGACCCGGGTGCCAATGATCGGGAGTGCGCGTCGTCAGGGAACTACCATGCTCGAAGCCGCCATTGGAAATAAGCGACTGGCCAAACGGAGTGAACTCGGCACTGACGGAGGCGGCCAGTACAGCCCAGAGCAAATAGATTGACGGATTTAGCCCCGGAGGGGCGGAAGCATGTAGCCTGGGGCGCAAGCCCCAGGATTCGGAAGTCACGGCAGATCCAGCCCCAGAGGGGCGAAAGCAGACTCCGCAGAAAGGCCACTTCCGCCCCTCCGGGGCTGGATTTCGTCTTTGCTCTTCATCCCCGGGCTTGCGCCCGGGGCTACATGCTTTCGCCCCTCCGGGGCTACAGAAATCCGTCAAGTTATTTCCATTTCGCTGTAATCGACCGAACAGCAGAGGGAGGAATCGGAAATTCATTGCTCTCCCCCATTCAGTTTCTTCAACTTCACGATCTCCTGCGCGACGCGGTGTCGCCCACGGTAAATGTAGTGGCTGACCACGTGGTGATTGGTGATATAAACTTTCGGCGAGTGGCGGTACGGGCCCAGCAGGCCGTAGATGATTTCTTCGGTCAGCCCTTCGGCCCGGTCGGCCTCTTTCTTGTGGCCTGCAATGCGCGCCTTCTTTGCTTCCTTCCGGAGCAGATTGAAGTACTGCCAGTCCTGCACGCCCTCGCGCAGGGCCTCCCATCCTCGGACAGTGACCGGGTTGCTGCCCGGCCGCCACACTGCCCCGTAATAATTGAAACTTGCAATGCCGATCACCTGGATGCGCCACGCTACCCAGGGCCGGGCACGGTTGGCTGAGAGCGGGGGTGAACCGCGAAGGACATTTCCGACGTGAAACATCCATTCCGTGCTGCCCCGCTGGACCTGCCTGGCCCAGAAATCCAAGTCGCCATAACGCCCGCCGCGGAACAGCCAGACATCCGTGTACGGCGCCATTCGCCGGATATCGTCCCAACTGCTCATCAGGGAGATCGCGAAACGCATCTTCGGGTCTACGTTTCGTGCAATGGGGCCGAGATCTTCCACCCAGTTGATTTCGCCGCCGTGGACCTCGTCCACGTGTTGGAGGACGACCCGATCCCAGATGCCCAGTTTTTTGTAGTACTCGCGAATGTAAATCAGGGTTTTTGAAAAGATGCGGACAAAATCGTCGCTCATGTACTGCACGCCGTTGTCCCTCGCCCATTCGACCATTCCCTCAAAGGTGCCGTAGCTGCCGATGTACCTGGCCGTTGGACAGTACTTCTCGATACGCCGAATCTGATCGGCCGAATACAGCTTCCCACTCACGTTGCCATCGCCGTCGGCCTTCAGCTCATAAGGAAAACAGGTCACCATGAAAGTGTTGACCTTGTGCGCGATCATCTGCCTGAGCGCGCCTTCGTCGGTACCGTAGTCCCAGTTGTAGACGCCGAGCTCCGCATGTTCGGGAAGCCGAAAGGGATAGACCCGGACCGCGAATTTGACTGGCCGCGATGGAATATCCCTGTTAAGCGGAACGATGGGAACTTCACCCCGATAGAGCCCGGGCTTGACAGCCTTCGTATGGAGAATCAGCCACACCTGGCGTACCTGGCGTCCAGGCACGGCCAGGACTCGCTTCGGCCCCATCTTGTAGAGTGGCTCGCCGTTGCGTCCGGGCTTCCCAAACTCGCCCGGATCCTCGACGGTTTTGGTCAGCGACATTTCAGGAACTTGCCAGATGGGTTCCGTGAAGGAACGGCGCATCTCGATGCTCAGCCCGGGCACAGCTTTGAGGAGAGGCGCTTCGTCGATACTGAATAAGATCGTTCGCGGCCCGTTATTTCGAATGTTGAGAACGACCGCCTGGTATTCGTTCATGGCGAGCCGGGCAAGGGCCTGCCAGGCCGGGCCGGAAGTTTCAAATGGCAGAGCGGTGTCTGTGCCGGACTTCGCTGGGACGAATGCCCCCGGCATCATCGCGGACTCTTCGATTTGGGCCTCCGGCTCGAGAGGCATCCACGGCGAAGTCTGCCAGACCACGAAGGCATCTTCAGCTAACAGCACCCCGTGCAGCAAAAGGGCCACGGTGATTGCGACCATAGAAATCTCTGGGTTGATCCGCATTGTCTTTGCAGGCTGTCGGGAGACGATTCTTCCGGGATGGATGATACTGACTGAGAGCCTGTTCGAACAATCCACACCCTCATTCGGAGGAACGCTCTGCCGGTCACTCTGAGCATGTGGATGATTCCGTCCGAAGTTACGCTCTGGGACCGAATCTCGCGGGGTCGCTGACCCCTCCTTTTGGCATCCAGGCAGATCAGCAGGGCTACGTCAATCCACCTCTGCAGGCTCCTTGGGGCCCGCATACCGCTCCTGGAGTTCCTGGATGGATTTCGAGTTTCCGATAATGCAGAGATGGTCGCCTTCCTCGAGTACCGTATTGCCGTCCGGAATGATGTTTTCGTTGCCCTTGCCGACAAGAGCTATCAGGCTGCCTGCGGGAAGTCGAAGGTCCCGCAAAGCGTAGCCGATGAGCGTTTCCGATTTGGTGGAACGGGACAATTCAAGCCGCAACATCCGTTCTTCGCGTAAGAGTGATTCTTTCAGTTCCAGCCCATCGGCCGCGGCGTGCCAGTCGCTCATGAAGTCGTCGCGGTCGATGTGTTTTGCCAGTTCGGCAAGAATCCGCAGGTGTTTGGCGGCTTCGTCCTCGGGGCTCACCAGAAAGAACAGGGCGTAGACCAGTTCTTCGTATGTTTCGCTGTAATCCAGGCTGGGCACCTGGATGTGTAACCCGGGCCCGCTACGAACGATCACCAGCAATGGTTTGCTCTGAATGTTTAAACGGAGGTGCGGCAATGCCGCGCCGCTGGACACGGGCGTCGCGCCCACCCGCGTGCCCTGCAGGAACCCTTCGGCGATTTCTTTCGCACTCGTCGGCAGACGTTCGGCGAGGAGCTCAGAGGCCCTGTCCGTCAATTCCTCAAAGCTGATGGATTCGTCCAGATCAATCAGGGACGCGCTCGCGATGACTTCGTCATAAGGGTCGTCTTCTCGAAGGCCCCTGTCTTTCAGGAAGCCGCGCAGCTCACGGTCAAGCCCCTCGGAACGCTGATGGCCGAAGCGTTCGAAAAGATGAAATATGGCCCCGTGCCGGATAACGCGAGTCCGTGCGTAATAGAAGTACCAGGCTGCCCCAACCGCGACAAGGCCAAAAGAAAACACCACTGGCAAAGGCCCCATCTCCATGATGATTGCGCCGGGAATCACAATGCCCAGAAGCTGCATCCAGGGATAAAACGGTGAACGGTAGCCGGAGTCGTAGGACTCCAGCCCGCTCTCCCTCATGACGATGACGGCCATACAAATCATCGCAAACAACAAGAGCTGGAAAGCGCTGGCCAACTTGGCGATCTTCATCGGATCGAAGGCGAAGATAACGACCAGGATCACCGCAAGAGTTGCGTATATGCCTGCCGAAGGCGTGCCGCGTTTGTTGAATTTCTTGAAGTAACCGGGGATGAGATGGTCCCGGCTCATGGCGAGAGGGTATCGTGATGCACTCAGTATCCCGGCATTGGCCACCGCGGAAAAAGCGAAGAGAGCCGAAATGGTCACGAGCCCGACTCCCCACGATCCCGCCAGGATTTCCGCGCAAGAGGCCACTGGCGTCAGGTCGCCCGAGAGTTTCTCAGGCGCAACCACTCCGACCATGACATATGTGCCAAGCCCATAAACGACGACCGAGGTCAGCACGGACAGAAACACGCCCAATGGTAGATTACGCTCCGGGTCTTTTACTTCTTCCGCGACACTGGCCACCTTGGTCACCCCGACATAGCTTATGTAGACCAGGCCGGCAGTTCCAAGGATGGAATTGAAACCGACGCTGAAGAAATCTGAAAAATGGGCTGGCTCAACTTTAGTGACGCCGCTTCCAATGAACCAGCACAGGATGGCCAGCAGACCACACACAAGAAAGATTTGAACGGAGCCGGTTTTCTTCGCACCGAGCAGATTGGCGCCGCTGAATAAAATCGCGAGAACGGCCGCGGCTGGAACAATGGGCATTTCCGGGAAGTAGATGCGGATGTAAGCGCCCATCCCAATGAGGGCGAAGGCAGTTTTGAGCATGAGAGCCAGCCAGGTCCCGACTCCACCAATCGTACCGACAAGCGGCCCCATACTGCGATCGAGGAAGAAGTAGGCTCCGCCGGCACGAGGCATGGCGGTGGCCAGTTCGACCATGCTGAACATGGCAGGGATCAGAGGTACCACAGCCAGAATGTAACTGAGCACTATCGCCGGCCCGGCTTCTTTGAATGCGAGCCCGGGCAGCAGGAAGAACCCTGAGCTGAGCGTCGCACCGGTTGCAATGGCATAAACCCGCAGCAGTCCGAGTTCCTTCTTCAGCAGTACAGGCTCTTTTGAACTATTCATGCGGGCCTCCGCTGGTGAGGCAGGTACTTGGCGAAGTCTCCGTCATTTGCTTTTCCTGTTACCTTGATAAAGTTATGGAAGGATAAAGATGGTGCGTTCAGAATCAATGCTTCACCTGCTATAGACAGCAACAGGTCTCCGCTGAAAAGTAACGTCATGGATGATCATCATCGGGCAGTTAATTGGCTGGGGTATGGCCGAATAAGCGTGCCGATATTCTTGTGCTGCCTCTTTTTCTCATGGTTCTCAGCTCGGGCTGACGGGGAGCCGACGTCGCCTGAGGAGTCGCGCACAATCCAGGCGAAGAACTGGGATGGACCGTTCCGGTTCGTGCCTTCTCTGTCCGGCAGCTATTCGACTCTGATCCGCAGGACCAGGGATCGATTCGAGTTCTGGAACAGTACTATCGGCGGTGCGAACGAAGATGGGATTGCCCGGTTCATCGGAACAAGCCCCACACAGTTCAGTAAGCCACAAATCGCAATCCCCAACGGGATCATAGATGACGTTAAGGGGCCGGACGGGAAGCTGGCCGGCAAGCGACGGTTCACCCGCCCTTCGGTGGCCTATGACAGGAAGGACGGCTACTTCGTCATCGCTCACGTCAGCGACGGTTACCCTCCGCGGGGCGGCCGCGTCTATCCGGCCTTTCTTTCCTCAAAGACGGGAGAGCCGGGAAGCTGGCGCTACAAAGGTATGCTGAAAGGCGAAATCTACGACGAGTTCGGCCCCGGGAAGCCTCCCCGGTGGGCGGATGGACGGGGTCTGTTCTATCAGCCTGCGAAGCCTGCAAAGCTCAACCGGTCGTCACCGCTGGAAAACCGGTTTCTGTTCTTTTCCAACCAATACCCCAGGCGAGGATGCCTGGCTCTGCTCTACTCGGCGGACGGCGGCAAGTGGCACTTTCATCGCAGAGACGGAAAGATCGTGAATCTGCTGCCAATGGCGCTCCAGGGCAAAAGCATGATATTTCCGCATGTCATTCGCGCCGGAAGACACGGCTGGTTCTGCTGGGTCTCTGAGAAGTGGGAACCAAGCGCCATCTGGAGAATCCATTCGAAAGACGGATTGAAATGGGATCTGTACGGAGACAACCAGCCGGAGATACTGAAGCCTGAGAATGATCGCATGAAGAACCTGAGCGCCTGGTACGACCCGGAGGAGGACATCATTCACGGTTACATCGCGTGCTGGACAAACGTAGACTCCAAAGGCAGGGCTCTCGTCTATCGCAACTATCATTCGACCACCCGCCCCGGCGCTGGACGGTAGTAGCCGCTACACCCACGCTCCCTCCTACTCCCTGAAAATGTAATTGAAGGAAGCTCGCTTAGAGCCCTCGTAGATCAAGTCACCCCGTTTGCGCAGCGCTTTATACGGCGGCCGGAGTGACGCATCCGAAAAACTGTTCGGCACGCCGCGGGCTTTGGGCTCATGGCATCCGATGCAGCCCTTCCGCTCGCCGGAACGGACGTAGCTGAAAGCCGTTTCGTGAACCAGAGTCTTGCCATCGAGGTCGACCAACTCGAAACGGATCGGTGTGTCGGCCGGCACTTCGACGTGAAATGAACCGTCCTTCGCCAGCGGTACCGAGGCAAGGACGCGCGTCTCGAAGCCGCCGTTTGCATTGATGGCCATGCCCATCTGCACTGCTTCGAGGACGCGGACGCTGGCCACCTTCGTCCGGTCAAATGGCAAATCGGAATTGAAGACGGACTGGCAGACGACGAAGCCCGTGTTCGAGCTGTTCGGTTTTCTGACCGGAGGAATGACCGGCGGACGAGCGCGAGGGGCAACGGCGATCGGGTCGACATCGCTCAGGTCAGGGTCGTCGTAGACCAGGCGCAGCTCTCGCGTTTTCAGATTTAACAGGTGAAGGCCGTAACCGTTCCAGCGGGTGTCGTGCCACGGCGCGTAGGAAACAAACACCCAGTCGCCTCCTGCCGGATAAGGCGACGTGAAGCGTCCTATGGGGTTCTGGTCGTCGAAGCTGTGGATGTAGACTTCTTCGCCGCCTGCCAGGTTCATGATCTCCGGATAGAGCGGGAGTTCGCAGTCCGTAGGGTCCGCGGCCGTATCGATGACGGTGAGGCCCGACGGCGTAACGCAGACCATTCGCCCATCGGGCAGTAGCCGGGAAAAGCTGACGGACACGCCGACCATCTGTTTCGTGCGCGGGTGCGCAGTGGTCTGAAACTGATTGGCGTAAGGCATCGGCAGGAGCGTGCTGAAAAAGCCGCCTCGCATGCTGCCATAAAACAGTTGGTCCCCCGATCCATCCGGCAGGACCGACCGGAGCACTGTTTCGATGCGGCCCAACCCCGTGCGCTTGTCGCCCGGCACGGCGCCCGGCCCGCCGTCCTGGCCGTAGAAGCGGTAACTGGCGTAGAGAATTCGCCCGTCGTTCAGCACGTAAGGCTCGAAATCCGAATTGGGATTGAAAGTGATTTGCTGAACGTCACTGCCGTCCGCTTCCACCGTGTAAAGCACTCGCGAGCGTTCCTGGTGATAAAACTCTCGATATCCGGTCCGGTCGGAACAGAAGACGATCTTCCCATCGGGCAGGTAGTGCGGGTCAACATCATTGCAGTTGCCCGATGTTATTTGCCGCAGACCGGAACCGTCCACATTCATCTCGTAGATGTGAAAGCCATCGGTCTTGAAGTGCTTCCTCATCGCAAAGAGAACTTTCCTGCCGTCCCAGGAAATTTCAGCGCCCTGAACTGCTCCGTCTTTCAGATTTGTCAGATTCCTCAGGATGCCGTCCGGCTGCGGAGGCGTCAGGGAATAGAGGTTCTGGCCGTGAGCGTACCACGGCGTCTTCGGATACGGGTAGGAATCCCGGAAGCCAAGGTTGGATTCGGTCCGTTCCTCCGTCTTGATAAAGATGATCGAAGACGGCAGCCCTCGCGGCGCCGAAGCTCGTGAGCCTGCGCCCGCAAGCTTTTGCAGTGATTCTTTTGCGGCGGCGCGAACGACCAGCACGGGATCTTTTTCGCTCATCGTTTTCAGCACTTTCTTTGCCGGCTGATGCCTCATGCGCCCGAGCGCTCGGGCCGCGCCGTAGCGGATCAGATAATGGTCACGTTTCGCCTCGCGCATCAAAATCTCCAGAGCTTCTTCGTCTCCGATTTGTCCGAGCGCTTCGACGGAAGCGTATGCAACGCGGACATTGGGCATTTCCGGAGGGGCGTCCGTTGGTCTGCGGACATTCTTCTTCTGCTTCTTATTCCAGACGTACTTGAAGTAGAGGGTTCTCTCCCGCCGGTCGGGGCCGCCACGGCTTACTTCCCAGAAGCCATCTGCCTTGTCGGGAAGCTGCGCGGCCAGGGCAGGGATGCTTGCCGAATCACCAATGCGACCCAGGGCCATGGCCGCCCAATAGCCAGCCACCTGATCGGGCGATCGCAGCATGCTTTCCAATTCCTTTCGCAACGCAGGATTCGGGTAGCGGTGTAGGGCCCAGGCAAGGAGCCGCGTGGCCTTCTCCGGAAGCATCAACCCCATCCGCAAATCAGATGGGTCAGACAGCCCCTCTCTGGCAAGTCGCAGCGCGATAGCCGCCGTCGGCTTCTTGCGGAACTGGTCGAAGACAGTCGGCTGAGGGACTGGTCCGTTTGATTCAGCGTGTAGAGAAACAGCAGACGCCAGGACAAAGATGGGCAGCAACAGGTTTGGTAACTTCATTGGCTGAGATTATAGATGACTGGGGTTTGCGTGGCTGCCAAAAGTAAAGCATTGCAGTTCTTGTTACGTATCACGTATTACGCACTATTCAGCCACTGCTGCAAGCTCATCTCAGTTACAACTGAACACTGTTTGCCCTGTTGAATTCGAGAACACATCTCAGCAAACTCACCGTTTATGTCAGGATATGATGAGATCCTTGGAGCACGCTCTGTTCAGAAAGCACTACGTGATGCCTGGTCCGAATCTCAGCCTGGCTCGAGAGATGGCCACGAGGAAGGAGGGTTCATATTGCTGATGGTGAATTTCGTACTATCCTTGACCTGCCGAAGGAGGCGGAGCAATGAGCACAACCCTGAATTCCGATATCCTTGATGACAACCTGGCGGTTTCGCTGGCGAAAGCACTTGCGGCAGCAAATCGTAGAGCAAAGGAGCTTGGATTAGATGTCGCAGATAGCTTAATCACGATCTCACAGATTGTGGAGAACGGCGGGTTCGTGTGGCGAGTAAACTATGGCCCCAAGGATTATGTTTCTCTTCGCGGAGGTGACTTGATTATTGACCTGGCACCCGATGACGCTGAAATCAGACAAGTCCTACGTGGCCAGTAAGGCTTGGTGAGGTGCTGAGATCGGCCCGAATTCTGTCGAGCTCGGATACGGAATTAATTCGCGGTCGGCCGATCGCCAGCAGGTTGTCGATTTCCTGAGAGCTGGTCTTGTGGGGCCGAAGCCATCCATCCAACTGGATCATGATTGTATGCCTCAGTGATACAATTGTAGACATTTTGCATACAATCTAAAAGCCGGAGAACTTCCAGCCGACCTCTCTTCAGCCGCATCAATCTTTCTCCAGGCTCAACGCGAGAACCGACCCTTGAATCCTTGAGATCGTCTGCTTTGCCGTATCGCCAACCATCCAGATCGGGTCTTCTGCTGCGGCTTTCTGAAGAGCGGGAAGCGACTCCTTTGACCCGATGAATCCCAGTCCAACAACGCTGCCGTACCGGACGTCACGGGGTCTCTTCAGGTTGACGGCGAATTCTTCGAGCGCCTTTCTGGCGGTTACCGTGCCGGTTCTTCCCAGGGCCATGCAGAAGTATCCGAGCCAACGGATCGTCTGGCTCTGCCGCTTCCGTTTGCCGTTAACATCGCGGAAAACGGACGTGTGCTTGCCCGAAGCGAGCGCAGTGGAATCGGAGAAGGGATAACCCTCCCTGATGATTGCGATCACCGGAGCGATTCCTTCAGGCGCTTTCAATTTGCCGAGAGTAAGCGCGGCGTAAATCCTGACGATGAGGGATGGATTCCTGAGCTGGGCAACCAGCCGGGGCGCGATGGATCTGTCGTCGGCCACGTGATAAAGCGCGGTGAGCAGGCACGCGGAAGAGCCAAAGCCTTCACGGATGAACCCCGGCTGCACGACCGTGCACATCTGATTCAACATCGGCCTCAGGTCCTTCGGAACTGAGCTTACGTCCACCGTTCCTTCCAATTGCTTCAGCACGAGATCGACCAGGGCGGGGCCCCGTCCCGATCGGCGGATAAGGTTCGCGGTGACCCGCTGCCGCGGCGATGGGTCGAAGCGGACGTCCTCGGACCGCTGCGAGTTGTTAATCAGTGAAGGCAACTCTCGGCACAATACGGCAACGAACGGACCGCACTTGCCTGACTTCACCCGGTCAAGATTGAGCATGAAATCCATACTCCGATTGCGCCGGAATCCCTTGAGCAGAGCGTCCTCTGCCTCCTTGCCGCCTCGTTGTCCAACGGCCCATGCCGCGGCGCGGTCGCCTGCGCTCGCCCGGCCCAAAAGGTAGGGCATCGAGCGGCCGGTTCCGATGCGGCCGAGTGCTTCGGTCAGCAGTGCCCTCTGCTCGGGGCCGATAAGGTTGCTCTTTTCAAGCAGCTCGAGAATCTGCGCTTCCGATTCCGGTGTCGCCATGCAGCGAAGGGAACGCGCGGCTGCGAGGCGTTTGTCCGGGTCCGGGCTCGCCATTTCGGCGAATAGCCGCTTCTGCTTTTCTTTAAGACTCGTCGAAGTCCACCACTTCTCCCACGATGGCTTCGCCAGGCCCGGAGTGAGCTGTCCGGAGATCTGACGGAGTGCAAGGAGTGAGTGTTCCCGGACGGGCCAACTCGAATCTTCACCGAGCAGGCTGATCAGGCCAGGCACGGCCTTCCAGGTACCGCACCGGCTGAGAGCTTTGGCCGCCTCCCGCCTGACCTGTGGGTCTTTGTCCTTCAGAAGCTGTATCAGATTCGGCTCGAGTGACTGGAGCTTGAGGTGGGAAGCGCCCTGGGCGCCTTCGATGCGAAGCTCTGGAACCGGGCTGGCCAGCAGACGCTGAAACTTGCCGGATTCCTCGGTCAGGACATCTGGTATGTCCGCGGGGGCGGCGTAGAGCAGAGCAGACGATAGAAACAACAGGCGAGAATAAGGAAGGAGCATGTGGGGTGTCAGGAATCTGGTGTCAGGGTGTCAGCGCTTGCGCCGGTCACGAGCTTCGTTGGTCAAATCGGGAGAGGAGCAGGTTGTCCATTGTTCCGTAAGGAGTTGCTCCTGGGCGCGCCGGCACCCTGCCGGCCCCAACGCCGAAGGCGTTTCCTGAAGAAGCCGGCAGGGGTGCCGGCGCGCCCAGGATCGGAATATCACTCCTTCTTCTCCCTCTCTATCAGCAGGCCAGCGACCCGTTGTCGCAGTGCGATGAGGCGGCGCTCCTGGTCTTCGCTGAATGAGCCGAGCTTCTGTGCGCTGGTGTCCATCCAGATGATGAGACGTTCCAGGTCGGCGGCACTCAGCTTTACGTCGTAGTGGCCTTTTGGGCCGGTGATGGTCTTGAGGAAGCGGCTCTGGCTTGCTGCGCAGGCGCCTTCCAGCGAACGGCCCTGTCCGTATCGGGCACGTACGTGATCGTTCAGGCTGGGCTTTCCGTAATGGATGATGGATTGGTAAGCCCGGCGCGGGGTCAGGTCGAACTTTGCTGCCTTTGCATCATCGGCCTTCGGGTTGTGGCAGCGAACGCAGTTCTGTTCGAGAACGGGCTGAACGAGTCTATCGAAACGCAAGGGCCATGAGCCTTCCGGGCCTGCGCTGATTTTCGATGGCTCGCGAAGAGAGGCGAGGGCAGTTTTGACCGGTGGCGACTCGAAGCGCGATTCATGGCAGCCGATGCAGCTCAATTTCTGGCCCGGCTGCACGTGCGTCGTCGTGCGCATCGTCTGGACGGCCATACCCCGTTTATCGAGTGCCTGGAAGAAGACAATGACGCCTGAAGGCACTCGGAAGTGTGCGGAGCCGTCTTCCTCCACCGGCACGGTACCCAGCACGCATTTGCCGGGGTCATCACGGGTGACGCCGAGGCTGGGGCGGTTCATGGACGGATGGGTCTTGGGGGGAACTGCGACGATTCTCAGATGTTTGATGTCTCCGCGTTTCGTCGTCTTCAGACCCCGGTACACATCAGTCAGCAGAAATGTCCCCTCCTGCGGACCGTCCCAGTCAACGGAATTCGGAAGTGCGGCTGGCTTGCTGCGAGGCCGAACTGGAATGGGATACATGCTGGAGATGTCCTTGTCCCGATAGAGCAGCTCCTTGCCACCTTTGGGATCGAAAAGATAAATCCCCATGCCGTTCGCCGGACGTATTCTGCCCTGTCTCACATTTTCCTCCGGCCCCCACGACACGAGGTAGAGCTGTTCCGACAGGGGCCATGGGTTTGCGTAGAACGTCTTCGACCAGCCTTCGGCTTCCGGAAACTTCACTTCAGGCGTCAGGCGAGTGAGCGGATCTCTGCCCTCGTTCCCCGCGGTCGGGTCGAGGAGCACGAGACTTCCCATGGTCTGGGCGTGGTGCGCGGACGCCGTAAAGACGATCTTGTGAGAATTGGGGATCGAGCGCGGCTCGAAGGTGCAATGCGGGCTGCGGGTGTGGTTGCCGTAGACGATGCGGGCGTTGGTGCCGTCCGGGTTGGTGGCCCAAAGGCTCATGTAGGGCATGTTGTGCCGGTCGATGTAGTCCCACCGTGAGTAGAGAATCGTCCCGTCATGCGCCACGCTGGGTGTCCACTCGAACATCTCGAACGGCGAAATTGCACAGAGCTGTGAGCCATCGGCTTTCATGGAGTGAAGGGTGTAGACCGCGACCGGCCGGCTTGGCCCGCCGCCGCAGCGCACGTAGCAGTCTGGCAGGTCGGCCTTCGATGAGGTCCGCGCCGCGCTGTCCAACCCGGTCTGGATGAAATGCCCCCGCCGGGTCGAAAGAAACGCGATGCTGCCGTCAGGCAGGTAGCGTGCATCGAAGTCGTCGTACTTGCCGTGCGTGAGCTTCTTCACATCAGTGCCGTCGATGTTCATTTCAAAGAGGTGATAGAAAGCGTCTTCCGGCACGTTGGCCTTGTTCATCTTGTCCCGCTCACGGGCGAGGTTGGGATAGTGCCTGCACCAGGCAAAGAGCACTTTTCTTGCGTCGTAGGAAAGCATGGGACGCAGGAAGCTGCCCGGCTCGTTGAACGATTCCGTGATGCATACGGTGGACGGCGAATCACTCTTGAAGTTTTTCAGGATGAAAATGCCTCCGCCCGGCCGCGACCACCAGCCGTAATACTGATCGGACATATGGCTGAAGCTGCCCGGCACGCGCTTGGTGAAGAGGATGTCGTCAAAGTCCAGCAGCGGATCGGAAAGGAATTTCCTGCGCTTTGCCCACTGTGCTTCCGTGTCCATCTTAATCTCGGGCCGCGGCTTTTGCGGCAGGCTGTTGCTGGACCATTGGGAAACACTGCTCTGCAAGGCCGGCTTGCGGAGTGCGAGATTTTTCTCCGGGTCGCCCGGGCCGAACACTTCAACCTCATCCAGGTGGAAGTAGCTGGTGCCAGGCAACTGAGCCCGGACGAACCTCGCTTGCTGGGCTTTCAGCTCGACAACAAGCGGTTTCTTGTCTGTGTAACCATAGAAAGTCTTGCCATTGTGCTGGTAAACGGTCCGCCACGTCTTGCCATCATCGGAGAGCCGGAGCCTCAGCCGGCTGGCGCGGGAGGCCGCGCTATCGCTGCGATTCCAGATGAGCACTCGTGCGATGGGCTGTTTGCTGCCGAGGTCCACCTGCCACCACGGTTCTTTTTCCATCCCGGTATGAAACGGCCATTTGCCGTTCTTGATCCCGTCGACTGCGCCGGCTGCATCCATCTCGGGCGAAATATTCACAGCACCTGATGCCTGGGAGCGATAGCCTTCCTGCAGCAACCAGTCGGCCTCTACCTGCTTCCGGAAATCGATACCTGCAGCAGAGATCGGCAGGGGCAGGATGACGAAGAAAGAGAAGAGCATCTGTTTCGTAATACTCATTTTTGTCTGGGTGGAGGCGAGGCTTGCTTGCGGAGTTGTAGAATTCCGCAAGTCGCCATGATTCCCGCGGATAGGGCTGCGTGGTCGTTGCTCGAATTCCAGCGAATCCGGCTATTTGACTGCATCCAGTTCGACCTCGAATAACAGGTCAGGCCGGCAGACGGTCGCGTGAGCGTAAGCGGCAGGGAGATCGGCCAGGCCATGTTTCTGGCAGTACTCGGTGAACAGAGACTGGTCCTCTTTGAAGCTTTTGAAGTAAGCGATCATTCGAGTCGTGTCCGACCAATCCATGCCACGGGACTCGAGGATGGCCTCGCAGACATCCATGGTCTTTTCTATCTGTTTTGCGGTGTCGTCCACGTAAACTGTGTTTCCGTCGCTGTCGATGCTTGCCGTCCCCGATATGTAGAGATGTCGGCGATCGGGATACTGCACTTCCGCAGCCCGGCTGAACGAGCTCCTGTAATCGGTCGCGGGACACTGTAGCGGAGAGGGAACTTCCCGGACGGTGACGCCATCATGCTTTGGCCGCATGGCAAATACTGCGGCGGATATGGCCGCGCCGACAAGGTTACTGCCTCCGATGCCTGTACTGGCCGGCACATAATGATCGAAGACCTTGCGCTCGTTAAAGAAGGTCGTCCTCGCCGTGTTAAATTCAGTATACCAATCCAGCATGTCCTGTATATAGAACCAGGTACGAACCACGTTCAGGAAATCCATGTCGGCCTTTGCCAGGGCGGATTCGATCTGCTCGAAGAGGCTACGTGCCTGCTCGGCCTTGGGGCGGCTGATGTCCACAGGCATCACACCGCCGAGGTGGCAGTATTCGGCGTCATCGTCTTCGTAGGCCCGGCCAACCACGCGTCCTTTCATTTCAATGTTCGTGACCGGGACATTGCAGACAGCCTGTGCCTGCATCCCGCTGAGGCAGTTGCCGCCGCAGCCGTCCCCGTGTACCCAGGTCACCGGCCAGGTCTCTTCGTCTTCCATCGGCCGCACTTCGTCCTGGCGCCGGCACCCGCCGAAAATGAACTGAGAGAGGATTTCCGCGCCCGGGGGCGGGAACTCCGGAAAATCAATCGATCGGCTGCCATTAGCGGGGTGAACACTCATCTGCTGAGTCTTGATGCCCCCGGAGGACAGGTTGACGACATCCAGTGTACCCGTGTTCTCTCTACTAAAAGCCTTGACTTCGCTCATGGTTTATTCCTTCTGGTTTTCGGCCTGCGCCATCGGTGAATCGTAAAGTTTTCGGCCACCGCCTATGGCCGATCTAAAGTTAATCTCGGCGCTTAATCGCTGGTCGTAGTATTTCTGTCTCTGCTGGTCGGTTGCGCAGGGCTGGTGCCCGTCCATGTCGGCGCGAGGATTCTCGGCCAGCTTCTGTTTGCCGGATCGGATGATGGCCAAGGCTTCGGTGTACCTTTCATCGGATTCTTTCAGCTTCTTGAGGCAGGGACTTAGCTCCGGCCTCTCGAAGCTTATCTGCGGACCCAGTCTCCGCCCGCTTTTTCCGAGGCTGCGAAAGTTGACGCCTGTCAACTTCTGAAGGTGTGCGAGCTGGGACCCATCGAGTGGGGAACGTCCCGCGGCGTTTTTTGGGTAGGCGCTGGTGTACAAGCCATAGTAGGGGGCGTTGAGATCCAGCCAGGTGTTGATGCGGTCCGATTCTTCCCGGCTCAGTTTGACGTCTTCGTGGCCTTTACGAATGACCTGGGTCAGGCGGCTGGCGTGCGAGCCCCAGGAGTAAGGCTTCTGCACTGCGGCAGGGCCGGCGCCCACGCACTGGATGAATCGCTTTTTTCGGCTGCGCCAGAGGTCGACATACGAGGCATTGAAGAAGGGGTTGCGATCGCCGGCGAGGATCAAGTCGCCGCCGGGCTTCTTGAAATCGTGGCAGCTCACACAGTGTTTCTCGAAAACCGGCTGGACCTCTTTCATGTATCCGAACAGGCGCGGCTCGCCGTACCAGCCGTCCATCTTGCTGGGCGGGCGCGAAGTCGCCAGAAGCGGTTTGGGATTGACCGAGGAAGGAGCGGACCGGCGATTGTCGTGACACCCGATGCAGCCGGTCGTTTCGCCGGGCTGCACGACCGTCCCGCTGCGCATTGACTGAACCATCATCCGGTCTTCGTCGAGGAGCTGGAAAAAGACGAACCTGTTTGCCGGCACCTCGAAGTATGCCGACCCGTCTTTTTCGACGGGCACCGTGCCGAGGATGCGTTTGTTTTCGAAATTGCGCCAGTTCATGGCCGGCTTCTCGACTCCCTGCCCGCCCCAGGCAGGCCCGGTATAGAATCGTTTCTCCGGCGCTTCGACGACTCGCAGGTACTTTACCTGGCCGCGCTTCACGCCTTCCATGTACGTTCCTTTGTACACATCAGCGACGTAAAAAGTGCCGACCTCGTCCGTGAAATTCCGGCGCGATGGGATAACGGGTGGACGCTTCCTCGGCGCGAGGGGTATGGGGTCGAAGCAGCCCGGCTCTTCGGTATGCAGCAGAATCTCGTTGCCGAAAACATCGATGAGATAGATGCCCATCTGCTCGCCCTTGCCGATCATGCGTGAGCAGAGGAAATACTTGTCGCTGAGCGGATAGGGGTCTTCGTATTTCGGCCGCACTCGTGTGAACGTGTCAAAGCCGCCGCGCTCGTTGACGAGATTGACAGCGCTCTCAGGCCAAGTACGAATGACGGGGCTGCGGCCATCCATTCCGAGCCTGCGGTCGACGATGGCCAGCGCGCCCCAGGGCCGGTCGTGGCACGAACTGAAAGTGGCGAGGACGAGCTGGGTGCCGGGGATGATGCGGCCGTCGAGCACGGCGCCGGGGCTGCCCGTGTTGTTGCCCCAGTAGAGGGACTGATTAGTGCCGTCGGGGTTGACCGTCCAGAGGGCCTGTGCGTCGCCGAAGTTTCTGTCCACGTATTCCCAGCGGTCGTAGAGGATTCGTCCGTCCGGCGTGAGCGTTCCGTGCCCGTCGTGAAGAGCGTTCTTTGAAATCTGATGGATGTTCGATCCATCCGCGGACATGCGGAACAGGTTGCACATGATGTGCTGATTGCACCCGCAGAATTTCGGCTCCCGGGTCGACGAGAAGGCGATGCTGCCGTCCGGCAGGTAGAGGGGATCGATATCGTGCAGTTGTGGGCCGGAGGCGGTGGTGAGCCGCTTGAGCCCTGAGCCGTCCGCGTTGATTTCGTAGATGGAGTGATTGTCTGCGCGGTTCTTCCTCATGGAAAAAACGATCTTCGAGCCGCTGAAATGCACATCCATATCGCGGGCCACGCCATCTGCGGCAGAGACCAGTGTCTTCACCTCCGCGCCTTTGCCAAAGTCGACGGTCTTGATGGCGCCTTTGACGCTATCGAGGTGGCACATGGTTTCCGTGTTGTGATGTCCGCGCCGGAACTGGGCTCGAACGCAGTAAACGATCGGCCGGCCGCTGACGAGTGGGTTAGCGATAAGGGCTTCGCGCTGAAAGGAACGGAACTCCGCAACTAGATCGGAGGCCAACTTTGTTTTGTTGGTGCCCCCGGAGGCGATTCGGTTGAGCTCCGGTGAGAGATTCTCGAACCTGGCCAGCTTTGCCAGTAGCTCCTTCGAGTTGGAGTACTCTGTTGGATAGGTCCGCGCGAGGTCTTCGATGGCGAGGCGCAGAGCTTTCAGGTTCATCTGTTTCAACATGTCCTGCAATTGCTGTTTAAGCCTTCGCGTTTCGATTCCGGCGAATCGCTGACGCGTCGCTTCCGGATCGAGCGTGCCTTTGGCCACGAAATGGTCGAGCGTCACGTGACCCCAGCCGCCGGTATGGCGATCTACGATTCGCAGGAAGACTTTTTTGCCCACCAACTGCGGGGCGAGCCAGGCGATGCTTTGCATAAACTGGGCGTTCGCGCCCCGAGCTTTCAGCCGCTCTTTCCCATCAAGGGTGCATAGCGCAACGTATGTATTGCCGTGCTTCCCTCCGCCGACGAGCAGGGACACTTCCGGCCCCTTCAGGACAAACACCGGCGACTCGGCCACGCCGGTGAACCGGTCGCTGGGCCGGCTGTTCTTCTGTTCCAATGTGGATAGGAAGTACTTGCCCCGCTTGTTGTAGGGTTTGTTGCCGTGGTGGAAGGTGGCGCGGTCGCAGACAAACTTGTCGAACTTGCCCTCCACGACCATCCAGCCCTGCAAGTCCCCCGACTCGAAATCGAAACGGACCTCATGATCCGCTGGCTGCTCTTCAAGATTCGCGGGCAGGCCTTCACTGAATCCAGTGCGAGGCAGGACAAGCAAGAGCAGAAGTGAAAAACAATAGCGCATGATTCAGTGCATCAGTTAAAGACAGCGGCTTCGACCATGGCCCGAAGATTCTCAAGAGTCGTTTCGGGTGTGGTTCCGGTGCCGGTAGAAAAAAGGATTCGCCGTCCCCTGGCCGCGTCGATGGCTAGCCGTGATTCCTCACGGACCTGGTCGGGCGTCCCCAAGCGCATGGCGCCGAGGGGGTTGAGGCCCCCGAACAGGACGATTCGGTCCTCGATTTTTCTGTAGAGATCTGACAGGTCATGGACGTCGCTGCCGAAGTGCCACAGGTCAGCGCCAAAGGCCAGTACCTGATCGATGTGATCCTCGGAGTGGTGGCCTTCGTTGTGGTAGATTTTCGCGGCATTCGGAAAGGACGAGAAAATGGCCTTCATGTGTGGCAGGATGAATTCGCGCAACTGGGCTGGAGTCACCTGGTTACAGACATGGTCAGCGATGCAGATGATCTCCGCACCGCCGATGGCCTCCTCCTGTTTGCGCAGCCAGTCTATGATGAATTCGGTCACTAAGGACATGAGGCAGGTCACCCGCTTGGGATCGTCATACATCGCCACGTAGTAATTCTGGTAGCCCATCAGCAGTCCGGCGACCTCGGCCGGCCCCATGGACATGGCCCAGTGTTCCATCTCGCGCCCCTGCTCTTTCAGTCGCTTCCTCATGGTTTCGCGCTGGGTGAGCTGCAGGGGCATGAGCCCTGCAAGGCCGGGCTTGGGCGGCTTGAGCGTATCGATGTCTCTGGGCGAATGAATGACTTCTCCTATAAACGGTGCGCCATCCTCGAACCAGAGAATCTGCCCGCCGAAGGCCGACGCTTCGACCACCACACCCAGATCAGGGAACACGCCCGGCAGGATGAGCGCTTCGGGTATCAACTCCTGGAGTTTCAGTTGCGCATCCAGTTTGGTGTCGACATCAAAGTAATAGTCCAGAAAGTTGGCGACGCCGCCGACGGCCCGAACATGACAGGGAAAGAAATCCCAGATGGCAGGAAGATGCCCGGGCGAGTTTCCGCGAACCATAGATGTAAGGTCGTGGTAGGACGGCATGAGTTTCACTGCCCAATCGAACAAGGCTGAAAAAGGAAGTCCGATGCGAGTTGGAAGTGTCGGTGGATCATTCGGAAGACAGTTTTCTACTCCTGTGGTTGGAAAGCCCAGGTGGACAGGTAGCGTTCTCCGGTATCAGGAAGGACGACGACGATCTGTTTTCCGGCGTTTTCGGGTCGACCTGCGACCTCGATGGCGGCGCAGGCGGCCGCTCCTGATGAAATGCCACCGAGGATTCCCTCTTCCAGTCCCAGCCGCCGCGCGTATTCGCCGGACTGTTCACTGGTCACCTTTACGATTTCATCGATCAGTTCCGTTCGCAGCACGTCGGGGATGAAACCCGCGCCGATTCCTTGAATCTTATGCGGGCCGGGATCGCCTCCGGATATCACCGGCGATTCGACCGGTTCGACTGCGATGACTTTGAACTCAGGCTTTCGTGGCTTGAGAACTTCGGCCACGCCGGTAATCGTTCCGCCCGTGCCTACTCCGGATACGAGGATGTCAACGTTGCCGTCCGTATCGTTCCAGATTTCCTCGGCCGTCGTTTTCCTGTGAATGGCGGGGTTGGCGGGGTTTTGAAACTGTTGGGGCACGAAAGAATTGGGCGTTTTCTCGGCCAGCTCATCCGCGGCCCTCAGGGCCCCCTTCATGCCTTCTGCGCCGGGAGTAAGAACGAGGTCGGCGCCGAAGATGGCCAGCAGTTGCCGTCGCTCCACGCTCATAGTATCGGGCATCGTCAGGATGAGCCGATAACCCTTGGCCGCGCACACGAAGGCCAGTGCCACGCCGGTGTTGCCGCTGGTGGGCTCGATGATGACCGTGTCTTTATTGATGACGCCCCGTTCTTCAGCGTCGAGAATCATGCTCACCCCAATGCGGTCCTTGACACTGCAGACCGGATTGAAGGATTCGAGTTTTGCGAGCACCTCCGCCTGGCATCCGCCGGTGATGCGATTCAGGCGCACGAGAGGGGTGTTGCCTATCGTCTCGGTGATGTTGTTGAAGATTCTTCCCATATCAACCTCCTTATCGGTGAAAACTCAGACCTGTGAACAAGACCGTGCCCTTTTATAAAGACAGGACGTATTCTACAAGGTCGTTGATTTCCTTGTCAGTCAGTTGGCTGGTCTCGCCGTGCTCGTCATCCGGGTTGTGCTTGGTGAGGACATCCTTGATGGTGGCGGCTCGTCCGTCATGGAGATAAGGGGCGGAACGCCAGATCTCTATCAAGGTTGGTGTGTCATATTTCCTGCCAACTTCGGAGCCCAGGCCCGTACCTACGTCGTGCAACTTCATCTTCGTTAAGTAAGGGCCGGTATGACAGGCGCTGCAATCCGCTTTCTTGAAGACTTGCTGACCTCTCTCCGCCGCTTTGCTGAGTTTGCCTTTTACGAGATAAGGACTGGGCACCGGCTTCAAGGACTTGAGGAACTCGTCGAGAGAGACTGCATCCTCCTCCGGCCTTACGACGAACTGTATGTATTTGATGCCGGCGCGCACCGCGACTTCGGCCCGCGCACGGACGCCCGTGACCATGGCCGGAGGCGTCACATGAGACAGCAGGAGGCTTTTCGTATTTTTGGGATTGCCCATGCCATCGTTCAGAAGGTCCCAATTGAAAGCATCAACGCGCGCGGTAGAGGTGTGGCAGCTTGCGCAGCTCTGCCATTTCTGAAAGCAGTGGGCCGCGTCGTTGAAGAACCTCTCGCCGCGCCGCACGATGGTCAGTGGTTTTTCAGACCCCAGGGCAAAGGACTTCGGCCGATGCGATGTTTCTGAAGCGAGATCGATCACACCAATGCTGTCGGAGTAATATTCGGCCGTGTAGATTTTCGATCCGATGATTTGGATACCTCTCGGGCCGTTCCCCGCAAGGCGGAGACGGGACCTGATGCCTACGAGGAAGGAGAGCGCATTCGGCACGTCCTCCGGCTTTCGGGCGGCTTCAGAAACGGCTTTGCCGGCCGCCACATCGTCGAGCTTCCGGTGAAGAGCGGCGCGGTCAATGACGCTGACTTCGTGAGTGCCCGCGTGCGCGACGCAAATGGATTTTCCGTCAGCCGTGCAGGCAACACCCCAGGGGTTGGCCGCGCCCAGGTCCACGTCGTCCAGCAGGGCGGTATTGATGAGCTTCTTGGTGGAAGCGTCGATGACACTCAAAGCGTTGGTGTTGATCCAGCCGCGCTCCAGTTGAGTCGTCGGCACCTGGTAACGGGAGAGGAGCTGAGTCACGTAGACGTGCTTTCCGTCCGGAGAAACGCAGATTCCCTGAAGACTGGAGGAGCCGTTCGGCAGCGTGATACTGCTGGTGACTTTCCGCGAGGCGGTGTCTACCACTGAAACAACCGCGGCAACGTAAGGCTGATCCGCAGCGCCGGCAGGCAGGAGATTCGCCACAAAGAGCGTTTTGCCGTCAGGGGTGATGGCTGCGGCGAAGGGCTCTCGCACCATGGGAACTCTTGCCACTTCCTTGTTGGTTGCGACATCGATGACGGAGAGGTCATTGGTAAATTGGTTACAGACGTAGAGCGTCTTGCCGTCGGGGGAGAGCAGGAGGGCTACGGATGTATGGCCGGTGGGGATGGATTGGGTGACCTTCCCGCTGCCCGTATTCATGACATGAACGGCACCCTGCGGAGACGCGTCTGCGATGTAGAGCAGCGCACCATCCTTGGAAAGAGCGAGGCTCGCAGGCGACCCGGGCACGGCGAAAGTCTTGTTCACTTTTCCCGCTTCAGTATCAAACACCGCTACGCTGTTGGCGGTGGCCTCAGCGATGTAGAGTGTCTTGCCCCCTGTATCAGCCGCCAGACCAATCGGAGAAAGGTACTTTGGCGAACCCTTGTCCTCGGCCGCCGTGCAGCGGATCAGCGTCAGGCATATAAAAAGAATGTACAAGGTAGCACTTTGGGATCTGTTGGTGATCAAATCTCCCTCCCTGATTAAGTGAATCTGATTGCTTGCGGCGCCCTCATTCCGCAGAATCTTCGCATCATAAATCTGTCCAATGAAATATCTGCGGAGTTCTGCGTTGAAATTCGCTTTGGCCCTAACTTTGCAAAACATTGTCCCTTTTTCTCTCCTCCACGTCCATCCGAAATCCTCTCAGCCCAAACCGGGTTTCTCGACCCGGATTCTGTAGCCGGATTCGCTGGAATTCGGAGGGAGTGGCAACTTACGAAACGAATAAGTTGCGCTGAATCCAGAATGCGAGTCCGACATGCGCTATGGAGAATCTCAGCAGATTGCACCGCAGAAACAAGTACCAACAGAAACTGGGCTGCCGGGTCTGCTGCGCGTCTTCGTCATCTGCATCTCTGCGGTGGTGGTTCTTTTTGGCGGGTATGAAATCATCGAGAGGGCCTGGCTGCAAGACGTCTCGCCCGGCGTCATCCAGTTTCTTCACCTCCTGCGGGGGCTGACCTCGGCGGCCATCGCTTCTGTCCTGGCGGCCATTATTCTCCTGAAACAACTGCATGAGCCTTCCGCGGCCGACTCCATCCCACCGTCGGCCGATTCCTGGAGACGCAAGTTACAGCACGTCAGCCTTCGCACGAAGATCGTGGTTCCGCTCGTGGCGCTGGCGCTTTTGCCGGCCCTGGTCATTGGCACGTTCATGATCGTCAAAGCGCGGGGGAATCTCAGGGAAAGCACGATCCTCCGGGCGGAATTCGATACCGTTTCCAAAGTGAAGGCGTTGGAAGAATTCCTGGACCGGCTGCAGCAGGACCTGTTATTCCTCTCTCAGATAAGGGCCCTGAGTGAATTGGCAGCGGCAGAGGCTTCCGGCAGTGGCAACTTGCGCCCCCTGCGTGAGTCCGTGGAACGGGAGCTTCTGATCTTCTCCCAGGGCAAGCGGGCCTTCTATCAGGTCCGCTTTCTCAATCGGGGTGGCCGGGAAGTGGTCCGTCTGAATCTGGAAGAGGGGCGCCCGGTGGTGGTACCTCCCGAAGAGCTGCAGGACAAAGGTGAGCGCTACTACTTCAAGCAGGCGATGAGCGTCCCCCCGGGACAAATCTACGTCTCCCCCATGGATCTCAATGTTGAGGGAGGCAAGCTGGAGAGACCTTACCGTTCCGTCCTTCGGTACGCGATAGGAGTACGAGACAAAGAGGGGGTGGCCCAGGGGATCCTCGTCATCAACGTCTACGGCGATTTTCTCTTTTCATTGATCGAGCCGCTGACGCCCGGATCGGAAGCCTGGCTTCTGGATGAAGGGGGCACTTACCTGGGCTATGCGGGGCCCTCTCAGGAAAAACGAGGGCTTTATCACCTCCATCGGACCCGAAGGCTGACCGAGGATTTTACTACCGACGAAGCCGCGGCCATTCTCGCCGCTTCCGAACCGGACTGGAGGCTCGAGACCAAATCCGCCTTCCTTTTTCGGGGCTCCATGACTATCCGGCGAGGCGTGCAGCCCGGTCAGTGGCGCCTCATGATCGCCTATCCCCGGGCGCCGATTGACGCGCCGGTTCGGCAGCTCACTGTTTTCCTCTCCGTCGTCATGGGACTCATTCTCGTCATTTCGGGCCTTACCGGCATCCTGGTGGCTCACTATCTCGTCCAGCCCGTGGTGGAGCTGCGAAAGGCCACCCGAGAAATAGCGGAAGGCAATTTGTCAAAGCGCGTCCAGATCACGACCAGCGACGAGATCGAGGGCTTGGGGGCCGATTTCAACGTGATGTCACAGCGGCTGCTGGAGGCACAGCAGCGGCTGGCTTCCTGGAACGAGGAGTTGGAGCGCGAAGTGGCCCGGCAGACAGAGAATCTCCACCGGCTCCAAAGCGACATGGCCCGGGCCGAAAAACTGGCCTCTATCGGGCAGATGACGGCCAGTGTCATGCACGAGATTGGCAATCCTCTGGCGTCTATCAAGACCCGGATCCAGGTGGCTGAAGAAATCGATGAGATACCGGAATCCTGCCGACCGTTGTTAACTGAAATTCTCGATGAGGTAAATCGGCTGGCGACATTCCTGAGGTCTTTCTCCCGCCTGTCGCGGCTGCAGGAATCGGAGCATGTGGAGATTGACCCCTCCGAGCTCATGCAGGGCGTCGTCACGTTAATGGCTCCGGAGATCCGAAAAAGAGGGCTTTCGCTCCGATTGGATCTGTCCCAGGAACTGCCGGGGCTGTTGGGTGACATGGAGCAGCTCAGGCACTTGCTGATCAACCTGGTCCTTAATGCTGCCGAAGCTTCCAGCGATGGCGATGAAATCATCATTCATGCCGAGGGCCTGGAGAAAACAGTGGCCGGCACATCCACGGAGCATACGATCCGAATGGAGGCAAAGGATGAAGGGGAAGGCATAAGCGAGAGCGAGCTCAGTAAGGTCTGGAGCTCTTTTTACACAACCAGGCCGGAAGGGACTGGACTGGGCCTTCCCATCTGTCGGCGTATCGTCGAGGCCCATGGCGGAACGATTGAAATCCGGAGCGAGCCCGCTAAAGGAACCATCGTCTCGGTGGAGTTTCCAGCGGTGCAGACAGAACCAGGGGCTGAGCTCGAAGAAGTAGTCGCCAGGTAGATTTATGAAGCTGACAATGATGATCGTTGAGGATGATAACGGGCTGAGGACGTCCCTGGAAAAATCCTTTTCCCGGAAAGGATGGGAAGTGCTGGCCGCAACAGCGGTGTCAGAAGCGCAACAACTCCTGCGGGAGCGCAAAATAGATCTCATCCTTCTTGACCACCGGCTTCCCGACGGCACGGGGATGAAAGTTCTGTCTGAGGCTCGAGAATTGGACCCGGACATCCTGGTCATCATGTTCACAGCTTTTCCAGAGGTGAAGACCGCGGTGAAAGCCATGAAGGAAGGCGCGCATGACTTCATTATCAAGCCCTTCGAGCTGGAAGAGCTTCACCTGGCCGTGGAGCGGGCCGTTGAGGCCAGGAGCCTGCGGGAAAAGGTCCGGCATCTGGAGCACGAACGGGAAAGCCGCCAGCGGGTGACAGAGATTCTCGGAGAGAGCCCGGCCGTGGAGAAAGTACGAGACCAGATCCGCAGAGTGGCCATAGCAGATACACCGGTCCTGATCACCGGTACCACCGGGACGGGCAAAGAGCTTGTCGCGGATTGCATTCACCGCCTGTCCTCTCGTTCGGAAGGGGCCCTGGTCAAGGTGAATTGCAGCTCGTTTTCGGAGCAGTTGCTGGAAAGCGAACTGTTCGGCCACGAGAGGGGGGCCTTCACGGACGCCAGACAGCCGAGGGCCGGTCTCTTTGAGATGGCAGATGGCGGCACCCTGGTTCTGGATGAGATTTCGGAAATGAGGCCCGAGCTTCAGGCCAAGTTGCTGCGGGTGGTGGAGGGGCATCCTTTCCGGCGCCTCGGCGGTGAGCGTGAAATCAAAACGGATGTCCGGATCCTGGCATCAACGAATCGAGACCTTCAAGGCAGGATACGTTCAGGGCTGTTCAGAGAAGACCTTTTCTTCCGTCTGAATGTCTTCCGCATCGAAGTGCCCTTACTGCGTGAGCGCGGCGCAGACATCATCCTCTTGGCACGCTTTGGGCTCCACAGGTCATCCGTGGCTCTGCGCAAAGGCCCACTCGAGCTGAGCAAAGCCGCCGAGGAGATGCTCATGAGCTACGATTGGCCCGGCAATGTGAGAGAGCTATTGAACGTCGTCGAGCGAGCGGTCATCGTTTGCGATGGCGATGAAGTAGGAATCGAACACTTGCCAACCGAGCTGCAGGCATCTGCCTTTGTACGGCAGCACGCATCCGCGGCCGTGGAAAAGATACCAACCCTCGCCGATATCGAATACCGCTATGTAAATCATGTCCTTGAAACCGCGGACGGGAATCTCACTCAGGCGGCAAGGATCCTGGGAGTAGCCAGAAACACGCTGAAGGCGCGCCTCCGCTCCACTGACGCCGAGTGAGTTGTCTAAAGTCGGTAGCCGGGCATATATTGACCATTACCACATAACTGACTGCAAAGCCATACTTTACAGTCGGCAACAAGGCCAGAGGCACCGGATGGGATGGGAGGCTGACCATTCAGCATGGCGACTCAGGCTTCCGAATCTTCCCTGGCCAGCTTTCGATAGAGGGTCCGTTCGCTGACACCCAGGGACCGCGCGGCCCTCAACTTGTCGCCACCGAGATGATTCAGTGTCTTTTCGTAAGCGATTCTCTCGATTTCGGGCATCTTCAGCCCGAAGGGAATCAACATATGATCGCTCGTTGAGCCATCGCCCTGGGACGCCGACCTCACCTCCTTGAGTACTGAAACAGGAAGCACGTGGATTTCGACCACCCCGCCTGCCCCCGCAACGCCATCTACAAGCGGCCGGAGGACGGGACAGTGCTTATCGATCCCCAAGATCCCTTCAGACTTGTTGGCGTTGTCCTGCCTTCTGGAAGATCATGTTTTCGCACATCGTAGTGCGCGTTTTAGGAGTGCAGATCGGACAGAGCCCGCGTCCGTTGCACCAAAGAAATATTCGGCTTTAGAACCAAGTTCCTGGTATGGCGAAAGGAGAACACATGAACCGCTGCCCCGATCAATCCTCTCGACCCTTTTTGATCATCGTTCTGGTCATCGCTAATGCCACGCATTCGCTGGCTCCATTATCCGCGCAATACATGATGCCGGACCTGGTTAACATCCCGGTTGATCGGTTGGTGAAGAACCTGGAGAAGCAGGTTAAGGCCAACGCCAAAGATCACCGGGCCCTCTTCGCCCTGGCACGTGTCCACGGGATGGCCTATGCCCTGAAGTCGGATAAATGCAAGGTGTGGCGCGGCAGAGAGAATTTGGGAGCGTGGTTTGGCCACGAGCCCAGACATGTACCATTCCGAAACCAACCCGCCACTGATCCGAAGAAACTTGAGGCCGCAAAGGCTCATCTCGCGAAGGCCATTCAGCGCTTTGACGAATGTCTGAAGCTCCAACCAAAGAACCTGACTGCACAACTGGGGAGGGCCTGGTGCATCGAGCAGACCGGTGATAAGGAGAAGGCCATTGCCGCTTACCGCAAGGTGATCGAGAACGCATGGAAGAAGGAAGGTGCGTCCAGCCTCGGCGGCCTGGGGAGCTTCGTCACGATAGAAACCGCGGGCTACCTGACCCCGTTGCTGGACGCGAAGAAGGATCGAGCCGAGATTGCTGAGCTCAACAAGCGGAAGAAGCGTCTGGCCTCCCTGCCGCGACCCATCACGCCGATCGTCGTTCCCCTGCGAGAGGGGCTCAGTGTTAAGGAACTGATGGCGCCGGACGCGAGGGTAGAGTTCGACCTCGACGGGACAGGTAAGAAGACCTGGAACTGGATTTCTCCTGAGGCCGGGTGGCTGGTCTTCGATCGCCGGGGAAACGGCAGGATCACGTCCGGCCTTCAGATGTTCGGCACAGTGAGCTTCTGGTTGTATTGGGAAAACGGCTACCAGGCCCTGAAAGCCCTGGACGACGACCAGGACGGCAACCTCAGCGGTTCCGAACTGACCGGCCTGGCGATCTGGCGCGACGCCAACTCGAACGCAGTCAGTGATGAGGGCGAGGTCCGTTCACTGTCCCATTACGGCATCGCCAGCCTGGGATTCGACGCGGAAGTGCGGAGCGGGAATAGTGAGATCGTCGCTCACTGCCCCCGTGGAGTCACCTTCGCTGATGGAACGGTCCTTCCCACCTACGATTTCATTCTGAGAAGCTACACCGTGGACTCAGACCCCGAGGACTAGCGTACGATCTCATGCTTGGCGGGGTCGCCCTTGACGTCGAGTACGCAGACGCCGCTGATCGTCTTGAACCGCTTGTAGTCGAAGAGTTCACCGACGACCTTCTTGTCCTTCGTCACTTCGAAGATCTGAGGCTGCTTGCCAACGTGTCCATGCCCTCCCCAGTTGCACACCAGCGTGTTGCCGTTGGGGAGTCTTTGCAGACCCGCCACGAACCTCAGCGGGTTACCTGGAAGCTCGTTCTCCTTTATCTGCCAGACAACCTTATCGTTAGCGTCGATTTCCTTGATCGTGTGGGCATCGCCTGTCGAGAGCAGCAGGTTGCCGTTCGGCAGGCGGGACGCGCCAAACGCGTTCTTCTGTTTGTATTCCCTGATAATCTTGCCGTCACCGTCGTATTCACGGACAACGGCTTCCGCATACTGGCCGACGATGTAGGTGCCGTTCTTCGTCTTGCGGGCCTTGCGCATCCGGGCGTGCGGGTTCTTGACCTTCGTCTGCAGCTTGACCTGCTTGACGATCTTCATGTCACGATCCACTTCGACGATCTGCATGGGGCCCGATTCGGCGACCATGACGATGCCATTTTCCAGGGGCTGGCAGGCATGGACCTCGTTACGGCCTTCTGTCTTAAACTCCCAGACCACTGTCTTGTCCGCGACCTTCACCTCCTTGACGCCCAGCCTGTGGGTGAACATGACATTCCCGTTTGCCAGCATCCACACGTCCTGGGGCCTGGCAGCCTTCACTTGCCAACTGACGGTGCCGTCCTTCTCCATGATGCAGATCTTGTTACCGCCATAGTCCGCGATAAGGCAACGCCGGTTAAGCGTGTGAACAGGCTGCCTGTCCTCTGCCGAGCCGATACGGACGCCCGCCAGAAACAGCGATGCGAGGACGATTGTGACTTTAACCATGCTGTCTCTCCCCTTCTGTTTGCTTGAATCCTGGAGCTTGGGCTCCGCCCGTCAGACATGCTCGTCGAACATAGGCGGCGTTTGGGGAAGCGCAACCTTCTATCCAGTGAAGTTTCAGGTAGCTCATACCAGCATATCGAACGCACGGATCAGGGAAGCGGCCGGTCGTCTGCCTGCAGGCATTGCCCCCGAAATCCTCACTCCGCCGTCGTCGACCGAACCGACATAAAGGCAGAAGCATTGCTCCTTGAAAGCCAGGAGAAGAGAAGGCTATGCTTTCAGTCTCACGAGCGGATCAAGGCATTCAAGGTCAGCCGGTGGCAGACCAAAATCCGGGACAGAAAGCGATTCGCCCTCGCGTTTGGAGGATTCATGGGCCACGGCACCTCCCACGCTGTATCGGGCCCCGATCCAGACGTGGTTTGGTGGCAGTTTTCCGGTATCGATGGCTTCCATGAAATCCTGGACCAGGAACTGGTGCGATCCACAGTGACCATTCGGCAGGCCAACGAACTCTCTGGGCAAGCGCTCGACTTCATGAACGCATGAGACCCCATGGTGACGTTTACCCAGATAGTCGCGGGGCAAGTCTCCAAGGTTTTCTTCGGTGATTTCGACTCCGTCCAGACGGTGAATGTAGGTCATGTCCTTTCTGCTTCTCTTGAGCAGCCTGTTGGCGCTTTCATGATCGAAGCTCCCGTCCGGATGCTTCGGTTCGCGCTCCCACTCGTGGTCCGTCCACACTGCCTGGCTCTGAGCTGATTCCTTAACGTCGCCTTCCGTTCCGTCCATCTGCTGCTGGACGCTAATCGTTCCGGCCATCGGATTCACCTGCTCCACATACGCGCCATGGGTGCCGATGATTGACTGACGGCACTCGCCGGCCGCGGTGCGTCTGAATTCGTTGATGCGCGCCATTCCGCCATCGGCCGAGCGGAAGAGCGCAGTCTGATTACTGAAAGCGTTATCAAACGCGCTGAGCTCTTCGTTGAATATACCGTCCTCTTCAAAGTGGTCGTCCTGCCATCCGAAGCAACTCACCTTGGCAAACCTGGAGAACGTCACGCTGAGTACATGAGAGGCCGAGTGGGTGATGTACCACATGGGCGGGACGCTCGCGACCCGCTGCCAGTCGGGTCCGTTCGCATTGTAGAAGGGCGCGTAAAAGCCATGCGCCATGTTGTGGTGGTACTGCCCTTCTCCGTAGACGAAGCTTCCGAAAGCGTCTTCCGCAAACCTTCGCCTGCACCAGATCGTCTGCGGACGATAGAAACTGGTCTCGCCCAGTGCATAGGTCAGCCCGGTCTCTTCGACGGTCTTCACCAGTTCATCCAATTCATCGACGGTCACTCCGGCAGGCACCGCCGAGTAGACATGTTTTCCCGCCTTCAGGGCCTGGATAGCAAGAGGCGCGTGCGTCCACCTCTGTGTGAAGATTGCGACCGCGTCGACATCTGAGCGCAGCAGTTCTTCGTAGGAGGCAAAGGTGCGGGCAATCTGATTCTCGCGGGCCTGCGCGTTCAGGACATCCGATCGAAGTTCGCACAATACGACCTCACGGCAGAGAGGGTGTGCTTTGAAGAGTTCGATGAAGCGTTGTCCGAACCTACCGAGCCCGCAGATGCCGAGTTTGATGGCCATGGTGATTTACTCGTCGGTGTCTCGTTCGGTCTCGTCCCCGATTCCATTGCTGTTCTTGTCCGTTACGTCTGAAAGCGGATTGTTGATGACAGCCTGCCACGCGATTTTTCGGAAGACTGCATCCAACTCGTCATTAACGAATTTCTGCCTGGGCTTTTTCCTGATCATTTCGGGCGACTTCTTGTAGAGCGTCGCATAGAAGACGTAACCCTCGAGCCAAGCCATCCCCGCGCCAAGGTGTCCGCCGTCGCTCCAGATGGATGGGCTTTTGCCGTCGACCTTGCGATTGAGCCCCTTCACGCCCGGCAGCTTCCCTTCGAAGTAGAGTTCTAATGCCCCCAGCATTGCTTCATTGGTAGGCAGGATATGGACTTTGCCGGGGAAGCGTCTGTCGATTTCAGCCATCAGCTTTGTGACCGACCTGGCTGTTTTCCTGGCTTGGGCACGATAGTTCTCGATCTTCGGCTCTTTGTCGCCCTTGCCAAATCCGTGCGCCCACTGGGGCCAGCCGTTGAAACGGTAGAACTCCATTTTGGGGTTGTACTTCAGACAGAAGTCGATCCAGGCGAAGTAGTACTCGGGCCGGTCGTTGGTGTAGGAACCCCACATCATGGCATCCCATCGACCGGTGGTGATGGCAGCCATGCATACGGGATTGGCCCTGCGGGATGAAAGGACTCCGTTCTCGAATTCCCACATCATGCGTGCCGCGCCCATTTCGCCGCCGCGGCTGTTGACACGCAGTTGCTGCTGGAGCCCGGCCGCCTGGGCGATCTGCGGAAGCGTGCTAAAGCCGGGACGCATCCAACTGTGCCCCGTGGCAACGATCCGAAGTCCACTTCCTTTGGGATAGCTAAGCTTCCTGGCACCACTTCCCCCCTTGAGGGGCATAGCGCGGATCTCCTCGGCCGTCTTCAGGTAGGTTGCCCCGCGAATTGCCGGATGATCATCATGCCCATATCCAAGCCAGGGCGTTGGCACAGGCTTGCTGTTTCGGTGTTTGGCTATCGGCCGCCTGAAGTCAGATTGCCGTGCAGGTTCTGGTTTGCGAGTGTCTTGGGCATGCAGTTCAGAACCAGCAAACAGTGCCGCAGGCAGCAAGATGGCGATGACTTTCTTCATTAGGAGCGTTATCTCTTGGGGAAGTTCAGTAAGCTGCGTTGTCCCGGTAGACATCCACCATGTACTGGTAGTCGCGGTAGGCCACGTTGGTGGAGATGGAGTGATCGGTACTGAAGATATAGGGCACACGGTTCTGGCGCATGAACCCGAGGAGCTCCGTTACTCCATGGCGGATGGCTTTCCGGTCACCGGACTCGAGGATGCGTTTGTCGAACCCACCAATGAGCACCAGGTTCCCGTCGGCCCGCTCTGCGAATTCCCTTGGGTCACAGCCCGCGGCCCGTTCCATGGGGTCCAACGCGTCGAAGCCGGCTTCGAGGATCATCGGCAGGGCTTCCGTGACGCAGCCGCAACTGTGCAGGAGCACGGGCACGTTGTAGGAGTGAAAGAAATCAACCAGTTTCCGGTAGCACGGAAAGACGAACTCCTCGAGGCACTTGGGGGACACCAGCAGCCTCTCTTTGTACCCCAGATCCTCGCAGATGCGTATGCCGTCCGGCCGTCCGGCCTCCTCGAGCGTCACTCTAGCGTGGGCGATGTAGAAGTCGGTGACCACGTTGCAGTAATCCCGGATCCATTCGGGATCGGCGAGGAAACTCTCGTACATGCAGAAGTCCCCCAGGCTCTGCCGCATGTGTTCGAAGATGAACATGCTCCCGAAGATGGCCCACTTGCCCTGCTCCCGGCGCAAGGCCAGGCCCCGGCGGGCAGCTTCGAGTCGGAGTCGGTCGCGATCCAGCTCCAGCAGGTATGGTCGATACTCCTCCTCCCAGACCTGGCGCGAGCTCATGTGAAAACGGATGTGCTCGGGCGTCCCGGCCCGATGCTTCCAGTGCCTGAGCTCCGCGCCGCTGCCGTTACGAACGATCTGCCACTGGTCCGTCTCCTCCACCACCTCGCGATACCCCCTGAGTGGCCACAGATCGAACCCGCCGCCGACCCCGGCCCAATCGTGATCGAAGTGCACGCACGGATCCACGGGCTTCCCTTCGGAGTCGGTCGGGTAGCCCTCGCCAACCCATTTAGCGAGAGTCTGGCCCCAGATATTCTCCCGAAGCCCCATGCGTGGGGCAGAACGATTGCGGATCAGGTCCTCGATAACCGCCCATGATGTCGCCGGGCTGTTTTGCCTTTGCATGTGCATTCACTCCTATCAGGTTGCCGATGATCGGCCTCGATGGCTTTGCGATCTTTGTTCCAGACCACCTCACCCTCGAGCGTCATTTTGGTGAAGGGCATGGATGAATCGTTTGGTGAAAGACAAAGAAACTCGCTGCCGCCTTCCCTCCGGATTCTCCATGGATCAGTTCGCTTGCTTTTTCCAGAACGGGGACATGGCTCTCAATTGTTCGACGACCGGCGGTAGCTGTTGAAGGAGTTGATCGACATCCGCTTCGGTGTTGTCGCGTGAAAAGGAGAAACGAATGGCACCGTGGGCCAGGCTGTCAGGCTGGCCCATGGCGCGAAGGACGTACGACGGTTCTACCATACCAGTGCTGCATGCAGATCCCGAGGACACGCAGATGCCGGCCTTCGATAGCGAGAGCAGAATGGCCTCGCCATCGATGTAGGCGAAGCTAATGTTCGAGGTGTTCGCGACCCGTTCCGATTGCGTGCCATGGATGACACATTCGGGCACGCTACTGAGTAGCTCACATTCAAATCGATCCCGCAGCGATTTGATTCTCTCTGCATCCTGGTCTCGTCTGCCGTTCAGAATCTCCATGGCTTTACCCAGGCCGGCGATGGCCGCGGTGTTTTCCGTACCCGGACGGCGTGCTCTTTCCTGCGTTCCTCCGTGGAAAAGCGGTGAGAGGCGGACACCTTTCCTCAGATACAGAATCCCGCTGCCTTTTGGACCGTGAAATTTGTGTCCCGAGATCGAGACGGCATCGGCATGCCACTCGGCCGGGTTTACTTTCATCCATCCCATGGCAATCGCTGCATCCACATGAAGGCGTGCCGATGTTGAGGTAACAATCTCACCGATCTCCTTCATGGGCCAGACGACGCCCGTTTCATGATTCGCGGCCAGCAGGCTGATAAGAGCGGTGTCCTCCCGGATCGAAGATGAAAGCTCATCCAGATTGAGCGCACCGTTTTCATTGACACCAAGGCGGGTGACTTCGTAATCCTCTTCCTGGAGCTTTTCGCACAGGCTTTTTACTGAGAGATGTTCGACCGCGCTGGTGACGATGTGCCGCTTGTCCGGATTGGCGTTCAGGATGCCGAGTATTCCGAGATGGCAGCTTTCCGTACCGCCGCTGGTAAAGATGATCTCGCGAGGCGGGACCGAAAGGCAGGCGGCTGCCTGTTCGCGGGCATCTTCGATCAGTTTGCGTGCGATGCGTCCCGGATAGTGCAGGCTCGACGGGTTGGCGAACGCCTGCTGTTGGACATCACTCATCAGGTCGGCCACTTCCGCGCCGGCCTGCGTGGTCGCGTTATTGTCGACGTATATGAAGTCCATCATTCCTCTTCGCCGGCTTCGGCCATCTTTTTGGTGATGGCTTGGAAATTCGCCATAGCTTCCACCCCGCCCATGGCCCGGTTGTAGATGGCAAATCCGATGAAGCGGCCGCCCCATTCTCTGGGTTCTTTGAACTCATCGCCGAGGATGAAATGGTATTCACCCCAAGTGCTGAAATCCCCCTGAAATCTCCTGGTTTCCAATTTCGTTACCCCATTCAGCCAGCACACCAGTCTGTTCTGGCTGTAGGACACGATGATGTGGCAGAACTTGTGTGGCGGTATGGGGCAGAGGGTCATTTCAGTGCCGTTCCCTTTCGACCCACTTTTCGAAGCACGCAGACGGAGTATCAGGTTTGCACTGCTCTGGCCAAGTGTGAAGTTTCTTGTACTGCCATCTAACGAGAAAGAGATGATTCGGGCCGGTCCGGTCTGTTTCAGGTCGTTCGGCATAAAGATGCCTTCGATAGTCAGGGCTCCCGTCTTGGCGCAGGCCTCGAGGAGCAGTTCGTTCACCTGCGGGGCTGTGAAAGCTCCGTTGGTTACTTGAAGAAGCCCGTCCTCCTGAATGATCGCTTCGCCCCTTGCGGTGAGTTCTGTGAACCAGACCTTTTCTGTCTGTCCGCCGCTCTGATGTGGTTTCGCCAGCCAGCCAGTGACCAGGCCGGCATCGGATTTCGGCCAGCGCGTGAATGACTCGAGTATCTTCTCGATCTGTTCCTTCCTGGCCTGGACGTAGTAGGTCTTGCCAAAGTTCTTTAGGAGCGACTCGAACTCAGACTCGGCCGAAGCGCGGCCCCTCTGCAAGTTTCTGCTGGCCCACAAATAGAAACTCCTTGCCTTGCGTTCATTCTCCGCTCTTTCTCTTCGAGTCAGGAGGTCTTCCAGGTGCGTAACCTCGCCCCCCTTCCGAAGGGCGGCGGCGATGTGTTTGCGAGTGGTGGTATTACGGGATTTTTCGCTGTAAAAGCTCAGAAGTGCACGGACTATGTCTGCTTGAGGCTTTGTCTTGTCCAGGGTCCGCTGCGCAAGCCTGAGCTTCTCAGTATCGCTCAACCGGTCCAGGCTTTTAGGAAGCACGATCCCTTCCTTGGACTTGATCAGAACTTTGCCGTTCTCGACTCCTTCGAATGTTCCCTTCAGGTTTCCCAGAATGATGAATTTTCCCTTCTTGTAGGTAAGCAGGCCTTCCTCCACTTTGCTGAAAAGGCCAAGCAGGAGATTGATGTCGTCCTCCTCTTTCTGAAATTCGGCGAGCGTCTCTTCAGTTTTATATCCGAGTTTTGCGCGGGCGTGGAGGGCAAGGGCCTTCTGGTACTCCCTTTTTGTGATAAAGGAGGCCAGTCCCATCCAGTGTCTCAGATATGTGCCGCGCTCAGCGAGAACAGCGGCTGCAGACTGGCGTTCGGCCAGGGCTTCTTTGAGCGTGGCTATGGATTCGTCTGCCCTGGCTTTGATTTCGGCCACGCCGTACGCGGCTGCCTTGGTGTAAAGATCGATCGCTGCCTGAAGTTCGCCCTTGTCCGCGGCATCCATGGCCTGGACTTCCAGTTTTTCGAATGCCTTGTTAGCCGCACCTGCGACCTGGGCATTCAGCTCCTCGACCTGTTTATCCCACTTTGCATTTCGCAGAGCCGTGGGGAACTTTTTCAGTTCGGTCAGGGCCAGGGCGAATTCGGCCCCGTCGAGTGCCTTGTCTACCTGCTCCACAATTTGGGCCAGGACTTTTGAAGCTTCCGCATCCCACCGTTTCTCGATTTCGGCAATGGACTGCCTGGCAAGCTCCGCGGGTGGCTTTCCTTCAAACAGAGTCAGCACAGCCTGGAATCGTTCGAGTTGTCCTTCGAGGTCGTCTGGATTCTCCTTCTGAAATTCGAGGGCAGCCTTGACTGGCTCTGGGGTCGATGACGGTTCGGGTCCGACCTCTGGGGCCGGTTCAGGCGCATCCGCGTTTGCAGCACTGTCTGCATTTGTGCCTGGGTCTCCGCTGGCAACTTCGGGCACAGTTACGGGAACTGTCGTGTCCACGGGGGGAGGCACTGGAGTTGGTTCCGGTCTGTTCTGGTACATGTAGTAGCCACCGCCGGCCAGGGCAAGCACCGCAATCAAACCGAAGACAGCGGCAGGGCTCTTTTTCTTCTTCTCTGCCCTTGTCGCCCTCCGCAGCTCGACCGCTTCCCTGAGGCCGGTATATGACTTCGAGGCGCGGGGCTGCTCGCCCTTCATGACCAGCTCCAGATCTGCGATGAGCTCGGTTGGTGACTCGTATCGTTTGTCGGGCTCTTTCTCCATCATCTTTTCGATGACTTTGGATGTCTCAGGTGAGACGGCATCGTTGGCCTCGTCCGCCGGGACGGCCTCTTCACTGATCTGTTGTTGGAGGATGAGGCCGGCCGTCTCGCCTTCGAATGGCTGCTTTCCAACCACCGCGTGATAAAGCGTGGCGCCGAGCGAGTAGATATCGGAGCGGATATCAAGGGTCGCGCCTTGCGCCTGCTCAGGGCTGATGTAGTCGGGCGTGCCGATAATCGTGCCTGCCTGGGTGACAGTCGTATCATCGGGTGCTTTGGCCAGGCCAAAGTCTGCAAGCTTTGGGATGCCGTCGTTGTTGAGGAGGATGTTGTCCGGCTTGATGTCGCGATGGATGAGCCCGTTCTTGTGGGCGTGTTCCAGCCCGTGCGCGATGTAATAGATAATCTCGAGGGCGCGCCTTTCATCGAGGAAGCCCTGCCGCTTGATTGCGGCCTTCATGGTCTCGCCTTCGACCAGCTCCATTGCGAAATAGAAGTATCCCTCGGCCTGGCCCACGTCGATCGCGGAGACGATATTGGCGTGATTGAGCTTACCCGCGGATTGCGCCTCGCGGAGAAACCGTTTTGTAAAAATCTGATTCTTGGAAAGCTTTGGAGACAGGACCTTCAGCGCGACCCAGCGATCTGTTGAGATCTGCTTTGCTTTGAACACAAGACCCATCCCGCCTTTTCCGATTCTATCGTCAAGCTGGTATCCGCCGATCTTCTTGACTCTGTTATCAGGCTTCGGCACTTGAGGGCTCGTGGGCAACGGGTGGGATGTTTTAGATCCTCAGGATTATATTCGCCAATACAGCAAAGCTAACCTTCCGCATCCAGGCCACTGTTACTAAGGGCAAGCGGATTCGAGGACAAGCGGATTGACGGCAGGCGAATGGGGACCTGTCGCGGCGGAGTGGTCAGAGGGATTTAAAAGTAAAAAAGACGGCGCCTGGCCGTCTTTCTGAGTGTGCTGCCGCCAGTCATGGCTGGCTGAGAAGCCCGATGTCCAACAGAGGTGGGGCGAGGACAATAAAGATCAGAACCAGCGGGAGCAGCGCTACAAAAATGAAGTACTTATCAATCTTGCCGTCCCAGTAAAGGTGCATGAAAAATAACCCGACCAGCGAGCCCTTGAAGATGGCGATCAGGATACCGATGATCAGGTTCATGGCTGTGCCCATGTTCCACATTGAGACAAGCACGGTAAGTACGGTACAGGCCACCAAGGCTATAAAGACTTTGCGAAAGATCGGTTTGTGATCGTGGTCGTCGTGATGTTCGTCACTCATGGCAGCAGGTAAAGCATCGGGAAAAGGAAAATCCAGACAAGGTCGACGATATGCCAGTAAAGGCCGGTGCACTCAATGGCGCCGTTGTGGTGTTCGTTGAATTTGCCCTTGATTGTCAGCCAGAGCAGGATGCAAAGGGCGATGATGCCGGCGACAACGTGAAGGCCGTGGAATCCCGTCAGAAGAAAATAAGACCCATAGAATATATTGGTTGATGGGAAAATCTCGTGATTAAACTTGGTGGTGTACTCGATGGCTTTGATAACCAGGAAGACACAGGCCAGTGAGATGGTGAAGGACAGGTGGAGCTTCGTCCAGGTCTGGTCTCCACGCTGAATGGCGGCAATAGCAAGGGCCATCGTGAGAGAGCTGAGAATCAGCGTGATCGTGTTCAATGCTGCGAGGGGCACGCTCAGGCCCCGTGAATCCGGATGGAACACGCTTCTCTCTACCAGATGGATCTCGCCGTGAAGGAAATGACTGCTGCCTGTCTGCACGTATTTCCGGTTCACCTGGGCCCTGTATTCCTTTCCATTCGCTTCGTCGATCATGACCAGACCGTCGCCCAGATGCAGGGCTACTGCCGGTTTGTCGCCGGCCTTTTCTTTTAGCAGGTCTTCGCCGGAATCGTCGTCGAGGACCTCGATGGTCCGGTAGCCGTGGCCCTCCTCATCTTCGTGGACTTCGCTTAATCTCAGAGTGATGCCTGCGAAGTGGTCTTCGTCCCCTCCAGGTCCGACGCCATCGCCGTTTGCGAACTCGATGAGCTCATGGAGCTTTGCGCCATTCTGCAGCAGTTCCATGTCCTCGTTTACTTTCTGGCCGAACACAAACACCGCTTCGTGGTGCTTGGGCTCTTCACCTTTCACCACGCGATTGTCTGTCAGAGAGACCCGGATCACGTCATCGGTGACGTACCGGTGGTGATTGGCGTCCAGGTTATTGATGTAGGTGTGTTTCCATGCCGGCTTGCTTCCTTCATGCTTATTATGGAGCACGATGTAGGCCGATATGAAGCCGCTGAAGAACATGACTTCCGAACCGAGGAAGAGCCACATCCCAAATTTGGCCGTCATGTTTTTTCCGGCACTGCCGTGAGCTGTCATTTCTCTATTACTCTCCAGTTGCGCTACGACACCACGGCGTCCGCGGTGAGAAATGCTAATAGCAGGGGCAAATAAACAATGGATGCAATGAACAGGCTGCGGGCCCTGTGATTGTCTCTTTTGATGGCGAACAGAATTCCGAATGTCAGAAACAGGACGCCCAGACCGAGCGCGCTGTAAAAGTAGAGCGCACCCGCGTTACCGAAGAAGGCCGGTGTAAGGCTGGCAGCGATCAGGCCCATGGTCTGCAGGATGACCTGCCTGGCCGTGCTCATTCCTCCGGGATCTTCGACCGGCAGCATGGCATATCCCGCCCTGGCGTAGTCTTCACGATAGCGCCAGGCGATAGCAAGAAAGTGAGGCAACTGCCACAGGAACAGAATCGAGAAGAGAATCCATGCCTCTGAAGTGATTGCCCGGCCCGAAGCGCTCCATCCAATGAGGATCGGCAACGCACCGGGAACGGCACCCACGACAGTGCTTACCGATGAAATCTTCTTAAGCGGCGTGTAACAGGTAACGTACGTAACGACGGTGAGCGCGCCCAGGAATGCAGCAGCAGAATTGCAGAATAATGCGAGATAAACGATGCCGGCAATTGAAACGGCGATTCCGAAATTCTTGACCTCGGCTTCACTTAGCCGCCCGGTAGGCAGGGGACGGTTTTCCGTGCGTTGCATTCGGGCATCCGAATCGCGCTCCAGAAACATATTCAGCGCGCTTGCACCGCCCGCGGCCAGGGCTGTGCCCACGAGAAGATGAAATGCAATTGCCAGTTCGGGTGTGCCACCCATTGCCTGGCAAAGCCCCACAAGCGCTGAGAACAGCACCAGCAGCGAGAGCCTGGGCTTGGTGAGCTCAAGATAATCGCCCAGCGACGCGGCCCTGGGGGCCGTGATCGTTTTTTGAATCTGGGCAATATCAACACTGTCAGCCATGTCTGTCTTTCGATTGTTCAGGCGGCTGCGATTGCGCCGTGATTCTTTTCACGATGCGCATCCACCTCGAGGGCAAAAACCAATGAAGCGGCCAGCAGCAGTGCCCCCACGGCTACATGGCCGACGATAACCGCCAGATGCAGATTGGCGGCGTTAATAGATCTGTGGAATCCCGTCCTGAGGATAAGAAAAGTTCCAATTCCCAAACCAATCTGCAACAGGAGCAGAAAGAGCTGGATGAGTGCAGGACGAAAGATCCCGGCAATATCTTTGTGCCTGAGTGCGAGCCCGAAATTCGTAAACACGAGACCGGCAACCACACAGGCAAAACCGATATGGAGCATCAGCCCGGTTCCGGTGTGCCTCATGACAGCACCGAGGATGAGCTGAAAAAAAACCGCTCCAATAACGGTGACGGAAACTGTTGGCAGCAGGCTGTTGAATGGCAGTCTGTGTTCTACCTTCCCCCACCATTTCGAAGTGAAGAAAGAGATGGCAACGACCACACAGAAAAATGATTGCGCAAGGCAGGCATGGACGATGGCAAAGAATCCAGGCAATGACTGATCCTGAATCAGCCGCACCCGCATCCCACCCAGGATGCCTTGAATGACCACGGCGATGAGCGCGAACAGTCCGAGTTTTTTCAGCCAATTTCTGAGGTCTGTCCGCCAGAGCCAGCCTGCGAGAACTAAAGTCAGCATTCCTACAAGTGTGGCCACGAGGCGGTGTCCCTGCTCGATCTTTATGCCCGCAATCATCGGTGGGAAAATGCGGTCACGAAATGCGAGCGAGATGGGAATAAACCACCAGTCCGGCACAGCATCGCCGGCATCGGTCGTAGTAACCAGTCCGCCGGCAACGAGCAGAACCAGAGTGACAAAGGCCGTGAAAACTGCAAAGCCATGCAGCCAACGGTTATATCGAGTTTCCATAGAGCAATTTCAAAGTGGTCTCACAGCAACCGTAGGTGGAGTCTCCGACTCCAGCTACGATCATCTTCGCACCACGCTAATGATCTTCGGCCGGGTCTTCGCCTGGCTCGGTCATCGGTGCATAATCATCTTTGTCTTCCGTTTCGTCACCCTTGGCGCTGTATTCGTATGGGCCGCGGTAGACGGTCGGGATGGATTCGTAGTTGTAGTAGGGAATCGGGCTCGGAGTGCTGAACTCGATGGAATTTGATTCCCACGGGTTCTCTTCGGCACGCTTTCCCCAGAACATGCTGTAAAAGTAATTGAAGATGAAGATGAGCTGCGCTGCGCCGAGGATGAATGCCGACCAGGTGATGAATACGTTCATCGGCTGCATCGGCTGGAGGAACTCATACTCAGTCGGGGTGGCGATGCGGCGCATGTGGCCCCCTTCCCCGAGAAGGTGCATGGGGAAGAAAACGCAGTTGAACGAAACGAATGAGATCGCCCAGTGAATCTTGTTAAGGAACGGGCTCATCATCCTCCCAAACATCTTCGGATACCAGAAGATGAGGCCGCCGAAGATGGCGAACAACGTCCCGCCGAAGACCACGTAATGGAAATGGGCGACAATGAAGTAGGTATCGTGAATGTGAATGTCGACAGGCGTCGCGGCCATGAAGATTCCACTGAGGCCGCCGATGATGAACATGGAGACGAAAGTAAGCCCGTGGAGCATGGGCGGTGTAAAGCGAATGTTCGCGTTCCAAATCGTGCCCAGCCAATTGAAGACCTTTACCGCGGACGGCAATGCGATCAGCATGGTGGTGAGCATGAACGCCTTGCCAAGTACCGGGTTCATTCCGCTGACGAACATATGGTGCCCCCAGACGATGAATCCGAAACCCATGATGGCCGACATCGATATCACCATGGCTCGATAGCCGAAGATAGGTTTGCGGGCAAAGGTTGAAATGAGGTCCGATGCGATGCCCATGCCCGGTAGAATGAGAATGTACACTGCCGGATGCGAATAAAACCAGAAGATGTGCTGCCAGAGGATAGGCGCGCCGCCGCCGGTCGGCGTGACGTTCTCATCACCCAGGTGGACATTGGCCGGCAGGAAGAAAGTCGTCCCGAACAACTTATCAGACAGTAGAATGCAGGTGGCCGCCGCAAGCACGGGGGTGGCCAGGACCTGAAAGACCGCGGTGATGGTCTGAGCCCACGTAACCAGCGGCAGACGCCCCCAGGTGAGGCCAGGGGCTCGAAGTCTCACGATGGTTGTCAGGAAGTTCAGGCCACCGATAATGGATGAGAATCCAAGAAAGAAGACCGAGATCAGCCAGAGTATCTGGCCCATGTGCGCGCCAGGAACCGAGTCGCCCAGGTCAGACAGGGTAGGGTAGCTGGTCCAGCCCGCGGGTGCGGGCCCTCCTTCCACAAACAGCGACGCCAGGATGATGGCCGCGGCCAGCGCGAAGAGCCAGAACGAGAGCGCATTCAGAACGGGGAAGGCGACGTCCCTCGCCCCCACATGGAGCGGAATGAGGAAGTTCCCAAACACGCCGACCAGGATCGGGATGATAGTGAAGAAGATCATCGCCGAGCCGTGCATGGTCGTGAGCTGGATGAACCCCCCTGGTTTCACCGCGCCCTGATCGTTGAACACAAACTTGCCCGCCATCAGCTTCCCGATGACCGGTACCTGCTCACCGGGATAGGCCATCTGCCAGCGAATGAGCATCGCCATCAGGCCCGCGACCAGCAGGAAGAACAAAGCTACAAACAGGTATTGTTTGCCGATGGTCTTGTGATCGATGGTCCAGACGTATTTCGTGAAGAATGTCGTCGGGGCCGGATGAATGTGATCATCGTGGTCGTGATGATCGCCGTGATGGGCGTCTTCAGCGTGAGATTCAGCGCTCATGTTGGACTGTTGGTTTTCTTATGGACTGGATTGGCGATGCACTAACGTTTCTTCGCCCTCACTTTGTTGTAGTGGGGGAAGTACTCGTCCCAGATATTTTCAAATTTTTCCGCAACCGTGGTACGTTTCTGCCTGGAGAGCCACTGGACATACATCTCCTGCGTAACCACGTGCAGTTGGGCCTTCATATTGTAGTGCCCCAGACCGCAGAGCTCGGCGCAGGCGATGTCGTAGTAGTGCATCACATGCGTTACCTGTGTCGGCGGTATTTCGGCAATCTTGCTGTTCTGGATCGCCTCAACACTGTCGCCCGCGTCGTCATTCAGCCTGTAGTAATACTTTTTGTAGCCTTTCCAGAGCTCTTTCTTATCTCTCTCCTCATCAAGGACCCTTCCCTGCTGGTCGATTTTTTCTTCCACAAAGGTGTACCCGCCCCAGGCGGTTTTCATCTCCGCAAACTCCTGCGTCGTGACAAACTTGAGGCTCTGTTTCTCCGGATCGCCGATATCGTAGACGGCATGTTTCTTAATGCTGAACCAGACCTTGGTCATCATGCCGGGCACCAAATCCTGCTTCACCCTTGCGTGTGGGAGAAAGAAACTATGGATGACATCCTTCGCTGACATCTTGAGGAGAACGTCTCTGTTGACAGGCACGTAGAGCTTGTCGGTCGCAACCACATCATCACCGGTCCCGAATTTCCCATCCGTCCCGGGGTAGCGGAAATGCCATTTGAACTGCTCTGCGAAGACCTGGACTACCACAACATTCGGATCGCTCTCGTCAGGAAAATCTATCTTTGCCATCCGCCACGCTTCATTCTGAGTAAGCGCAAGCCATACAAGGATGACGCCCGGGATGACAGACCAGAAGAGCTCGGCCTTGGTGCTGCCATGTGAATAAACGGACTTCGTTCCCGGCCGACTTCTGAAACGGATACAACAGAAAACAAGCGTGATCTCAGTCAGAAAGAACGTGAGCGCTACGATGATGAAAATGGTGCGGTAAAGCCGGTCGACTTCCTCACCGTAATTCGCGGAATTCACATTCTCCGGAAACCAGCCGAAATCCCAAGGCACATATTTGAGAACGAGGACGACGACGACTGCCAGGAAGGCTGTAAACGCAATAAGTGTACTCTTGGAGTTTTTGTTCATTAGAAAGATCTGATTCGATACGCCCCCAGGTCGCACAACGGGCGTTTAGCAGAGATTGAACGATTGCGGAAGTGCTATTTCTTAGATTTGAAGGTGAAGGTCAACTCCGTTGCTGTCTTGGCTTCCACCTTTACGCCCTTCTGTTTCAAGACCTTCGTCTTGACGAAGGCATTCCCATAGTACTCATGCCAGGCACGGACTTCGTACTCTCCCGCGGGTATTCCCGTTATCTCGAAGTTACCGTCCTGATCTGTAATGGCGAAGTATGGATGGTCGAAAACCGCAATCCATGCCTGCATCCAACTGTGGATGTCACATTTGATGGAAAAAGTCTCGTTCTTTGCGAAAGACATTTCTTTCACGTCACCCTTGTCCTGGACAAAGTTGAATCCGGCCGACTTCACCGGACGGCCGTTCACATTATGACTTGTCCCGTCGCTGCTGGTCACAGCCAGCGGCTGCCCGGTCTGAAGGGCCACCACATGAGGCGTGTACATACAACCCACCTGATCGATCATGATCTTACCCGTTTTCGCCGGGGCCCCTTTGGGCGGCTTGTATAGGAACACCACGGAGTTCTTCAGACCGCCGCCCTCGCCCACAAGGACGCGATCACTTGAAGGGGGCTTGCCTGCGTGGCTGGGGTGATTCGAACAG
>Ga0187827_10000394_pt1 | contig 69890 bp, 67 predicted proteins | sample ETNtaG_39_FD_167969 | JGI IMG/M metagenome (GOLD analysis project Ga0187827, IMG submission 167969) | Marine microbial and viral communities from oxygen minimum zone, Eastern Pacific Ocean - ETNP2014_SV_150_PacBio MetaG (Illumina Assembly) | ecosystem: Environmental > Aquatic > Marine > Hypoxic... | reverse complement strand
TTCATAACCGTACTCATCAACGTGAGTCCATTTTGCCGGACCTCTGGCCGCTGATAGACAGCCGAATTGAGAAACAGGAAGACAGAAGAACACAGGCTGAACTAGGCCAATTTCTATTGTTAAATCATCAAGAGCCTTTGCCTCAAGGAAGATGGCAGCAAAGTCACCCGCGTCACCATATGTGGTGTCTGGGTTAGTAGTCGCATTCGCTCTATTGAACCATTCAACAAGCTCTGCTGCATCCAATGAGCCAAAGTCCTTGTCCTCGTGCCCTTTAGGATTTTGCCATTTCAAGCCTTCTCTCAGTGTCATCTGAGCTCGGGTACCGGCTGGATCTATATTCCATTCGGATATAAGCATGGGGTGCATCGGATCACCCTTTTCAAATCTAAACAGCATTTCTGATAACCCACCAATTTGGTCGGTAGCAGATGACCTGTAAGGACCGGTATAAGCAACACCGTATACAGCTTCAAGCCGACTAAAAGCACGTGTTATAGTCCCACTTGGCCCACCAGTAACTGCAGCTGGTGCTGCGGCTGACGAACTCGATTTTGGAGCGGCGGTAGCCGTAGCGGGCGCTTCTGCTGCTGCACCCTTCTTCGCTGCTGCTGCTGCTTCAGGTGCTGCTGCTGCTGCACCCTTCTTCGCTGCTGCTGCTGCTGCAGGTGCTTCTGCTGCTGCACCTTTTTCAGGTGCTGCAGGTGCTGCTGCTGCTGCAGGTGCTGCAGGTTCTGCTGCTGCTTTTGGCGCGTCGGCCGCCGTTCCACCACAAGCAACCGCAGTCACAGCAAACATGATACCTAACGCAACAAGACCAGCAGTCCATCGCATCTTTTGTGTAATTTTCATTAAGGCAACCCTCCAGTTGCGGTTCAAATATAGTTGCTGGTTATGGATCTGCCAGCGCGCTAGCGTCCCGGATAGACCACATCAACAACCCCGTAGGGGTATAAATAACCCTAGGAAACTAACTAAACGTACCAGTTTTTGATCTAAAATGTCAATCGTAGTTACACGCTTAAAAGGATTAATTAAATGTAAAACCAGCAAAAATTTTATTCCCGATTATCTAATACCGGATATTTTACAATGTTAGTGTGAGCACATAACTGATTATTCAAATTCCGTTTAAGAATTACATTTGATATTGATTAATTAGTTTTTCGTGAGGACATTATGTATATTTTAGACTTGATTTCACTCTAGAATAATCACTAATAAAAACACCTAGAAATTACTATGAGTACTAATTGGAAAAATATGATATGTCATGCATAAATTAAATTTCAACATCAAAAATATTGATGCTTATCATTTGAAATTTCCCAACGAAAAATCGTATTGGGAAGAATATAGAACAACTGAAAAAGAAAATTTTTCAGACCGGTTTGAGTTCAGGTCAGGATGGCAAACAGTATACGCGACTAAAGTAGAAACAGCTGTATTGAAAGTTGAAATGACTGATGGAAGCGTCGGTTGGGGAGAAACAAACTGTCCAATAGGACCAGAAGTAACAAAGGTTATAGTGGATGGTATTATCAAACAAATGGTTGAAGGTAAAGAATTTCAGGATCCGTATGAATTGTGGAATTTCCTTTACGATTCTCAAAGAGGTCGAGGATATTCCTCGGGATACTGGCTAGATACTCTGGCCATGCTAGACATAGGTATTTGGGACGCTTTGGGGAACAGAGAAAAAACCCCGTCGTGTTTCTTATTCGGCGTTCAATCTCCTAGAAAGAAGATACCCGTATACTTATCAGGAATCAGAAAATCTACTGTCACTGAACGTATCGATGAAGCAAAAAAATGGGTGGATTCAGGCATTCAAGGTTTCAAAATTTTCTTAACCGGAAACATTGAGCAGGACTTGGCGGAATTGGATATTCTACAATCTAATGTTCCAAATATTGAAGAATGGATGGTAGACAATCTGTGGATGGCCGGATATGAGGCCGGGGTCAAAGCGAAACTGGAATTTGGTAATCGAGGAGTATCTTTCTATGAATGTCCATTACAACCCGAAAATATATCAGGTCATAGATTCCTGGTAAAAGAACCAGGGTCTCCAATAGCATTAGGAGAACATTTCAGAACTCATTACCAAATCGAACCATGGATCGATTCCCCCAGAGCACTCGACGTTTATCAACCAGACATTGGACGAACAGGAATATCAGATTTCCTAATACAACGGAACATGGCTTACAAAAAAAATATACCTGTTACACCTCACATGGGTAACGGTATTTCAATTTTTCAGGCGGCTACCCTCCAATGTGCTACCGTTTCATCACCAAAATATCTTCAGGAATTTCAAGGCGGCCTGGCGGCCATACTTCAAGATTCAGCCACTACTGTGTGGAAATATTCTGATGGGAAATTCACACTTCCTGATGCCCCTGGTTTAGGAATCATGATCGATGAAAACAAATTACAACCATATATCGTAAATTGACATACTGAAATTTTGCTCTGAACTTTAATAATTAGTTTGATCTAATTTTGATCACTCAACGTAATTGATATGAATATATTTTTTCAATCTCCTATAAAAATATTCAAATACAAAAATTTCCGTTATGTTTGGTTGTCGGAAGGGTTAAGCCTGTTTGGTTCGGAAATGGAAATGATAGTGCTTGCCATTTATGTTTTCCAAACAACTGGATCGCCTTTCCACGTAGCAGCTATCAGCGCTCTTAAATTCGGCGGAAATTTCCTTGCTCCTTTATTTGGAGTTTTTGTAGACAAATTTAATAGAAAGACACTACAGTTAATTGTTCGATATTTCGGTTTTTCTGTCTCACTAATGTTTTTGATGATAATGATCATTTATAAACTAGAAATATGGCATATTTACATACTCGTGTCACTTGGGAGCATACTAAGAACACTCGACCTTCTAGTTATCCAGTCGCTAACGGCCGATTCGGTACCCTCTGATAATTTGCATAGAGCACTGGGTATTTCTAGGTCAACTTTAGATGCTTCTAGAGTTATAAGTTTTGCTATGGGAGGACTTATACTGGAACTTTTTGGAATCGTTTGGGTATACGTCACCATTGCAGGAGTAAATATCTTGGCTATTTGGGCAGCAATCAAAATAAACAAACCAACACAGATAACCACCGCTTTCAACAACATTTTCAAAAATCTCAAAATAGGGGTTCATGAAGTGAAAATCAATAAAAAAATCCAAGTGCTAATATTTTTCTCTTTTATGGTTGAAATGACGGTTTTTCCACTCGTAAACGGAATGATAGCAGTTTTTGCCAAAGAATTTTTTTATCTAGGGGCCACTGGAACTGGCCTGTTAGCCAGCGTTATTTCATTGGGTACACTGACTGGCGCATTGATAGTTGCTTCAAACAGACAATTTCATAAACCCGGGTATACCATAATTATCGGATCGATAATTTGGCATCTACTGGGCTTAACCATGATATTTTCGAATTCTCTGGTTTTGACAATGATTTTACTGTTAGGTTGGGGCGTAGCAGGAGGTGTTACTTTTGTAGCGATGATCAGTTCACTTATTCGTTTATCACCTGATGCGACCAGGGGTCGCATCATGGGTCTGCGAGCACTTGCTATTTATGGCCTACCCATAGGCTTGGTTTTTTCAGGTTGGTTAGCCGAATCATTTGGAGTGAAACAAATGATAATTATTCCTTCCATAATGGGTATCTTTGGAACATTACTGTCTATCATCGTTTGGCCATCTGTTTTTAAAATCACTTTTGAAAAATTGCCTAACAAAAATTAAAGAGTAATATTATCGATATCACCTGTAATTACCTTAAATTTAATAACTAGAATATCAATTATGAAAATAACGAAAATTACCCCTATGTTTTTGGACATGTATCTTATTGTCAAAATAGAAACCGATAACGGGATTTGCGGCATTGGAGAATCGGGAGCGTGGGGGTATTTGGAACCATCAGGAGTTGCTATCGAAAAATTTGGTCGTTACCTTTTGGGTAAAGATCCGTTGCTTATAGAGCATCATTGGCAATACATGTATAGGTTTTCCCACTTTAGAGGATCAGCCATAATGGGAGCGATTAGCGCTATAGATATTGCTCTTTGGGACATTGCTGGTCAGCACTTCGAAACCCCCGTGTATCAATTGTTAGGCGGAAAAGTCCGCGATAAGGCACGGGCCTATTGTCACGTTTTTGGAGAAACAAAAGCCGATCTTGTAAAAGGTATATTGGATGCAAAAAATGAAGGGTTTACGGCTGTTGGCCACCTCACTCCATTCCTTGACGAAGATCGTTCAGAAAAATATTTCAAGACACATGCTGACAAGATCTCTGATGCTATTCAAACAGTTGAAATGTATAGAGATTCAGTCGGAAATGAAGTCGACTTATGTATTGAAATCCATAGACGGTTAACACCTACAGAAGCAGTCCAACTAGGCCGAGGGATAGAACAGTATCACCCGTTTTTTTATGAAGATCCTATAACTCCAGACAATTTTGACGAAATGGCTTATGTAGCTGAAAAAATAAATATTCCAATAGCTACAGGAGAGAGGTTCACATCATTATGGGAATTCCAAATGGCCCTCGCCCGAAACTCAGTTCAATATGTGAGACCTGATGTTTGTTTGGTCGGAGGAATTTCAGGGGCAAAAAAAATAGCTTCTCTCGCCGAAGCCCACCACGTAGGTGTTGTACCCCACAATCCTTTGTCGCCTGTTTCAACGGCCGCATGTCTGCAAATAGCCGCTTCGTGCCCTAATTTCGTTTTACAGGAATATCCAAATGGGGAAACAATCCCACCAAAATCGGATATGGTAGAAGGACTCACGGTTCACGATGGAAGGGGTTTTCTTTTGATTTCAGAAAAACCAGGATTAGGAATTAAACTAAAGGAAAATGTGGAAAAACTATGCCCGCCGGTAACGAGAGAAGTTGTTACCCGCCTTCATGAAGATGGGTCGGTTATCGATCAGTAGGTCAAAAATAAAGTAAATCACTGACCTAAATGGAATTCTAAACTGACGATCCAAAAAAGTTTGGATCGCAGATGGTTGAAAATGAAAATCTTATATCAAAGTTACCTATTGTTTAAATAGTCGGCTCAAAAGGTAGATCCAGTAAACTAATTTAGTAACATAGGAGTTATTCAACATAGTTCGTAATTACACTATTACCTACTAGATATCACTTTTAAGTTCTTCTTAAGTTAATTGGATTGGAACAAATAATAATGATCGACAACACCATTATCGCAGCAAATAAAGAACAACGAAAAGCATTGGTTTTTTCACTCACTTTTCCATCGCTACATTTAGTTGAAATGGCTTCACACGTGGGTTTTGAGGCTGTGAATATTGATGGTGAACATGGGTATTTTTCGTCTGAATCTATAGATGATATTTGTCGGGTAGCAAATGGATACGGCATGAGTGTCACTGCGCGAGTACCCGATTCATCCGCGTATTGGATAAATCTATTTTTAGATAGAGGTGTTCAAGGAATAACCGGCCCACACATTAATACGGGTGAAGAGGCTCAGTCCCTTGCAGACGCATGTTTGTTCCCACCAGCGGGGAAACGTTCTTGGGGTGGTGGAAGAGGAACGGAATTCAATGACAGTGTAATAATTGAAAATAAATTTGGGGGTAAGCTGGGTTTTGCCAAATGGTCTAATGCCAATATGCAAATTTGGGCGCAAATCGAATCTAAGACCGCTTGGGAAAATTTAGATGACATTCTAAAAGTAGAGGGACTAACCGGTATCACTGGAGGCCCACATGACCTAGCTGCTTCAATTGGTTACCCTGGCCAACCAGACCACGAAGAACGCGTTAAAATTACCGAAGATGCCAATTCCAGAGCAAGAATGGCGGGTAAACAGGTTTCATCAGACGTTTCAACGGGGACAGGAATTAGCGAATTGATGCTTGTTACAGCCCGAGATTTGGTAAAACAAAATAAAACACTGGACTGAAATTTTTATCTCCTAACCATGCATGATTCCCTTAATAACTCAGTCGATAACGAACCCAACAATCAGTTAAGATTCTACATAACCGATACGAATGAAATGATTTATTCGGTTGAAACCGACACAGGAAATCTTAGTATCACTAGGGATTATCTGCAATATTCGGATTCCAATATAAATGAATATACGTATAAAACTCTTGATATTAAGGAAATTGTTTCGATATCCATTACAAAAATTACTCGGAACAAAAGACCCGCCATATTTGGATTGGTAGGTATCGCTGCTGCTGCAGTACTATTGTCTACCACTTTGAATCAAACTTTTGGGTATGTAATAAGTCTATTAGTTGGATCAGTATCAGTTTATCTTTTGTTCGATTTCTGGATAAGACCGAAAGGTTTTACGATAATATTCCAAACGAGAAACGCGGGCATGTTCATTAAGACGAACATGAAAAATATCACTGATCTAAAATCATTGCTAATAGAAATAGAAAAATCTAGAAAACTTTCTCCACTAAGACGATCTCCGGTACCGTTTAGGAATCAAAAATTTAAAGTATCTAGCTTATCCTCAGATTTGGACTCACATCTAACGACATAGAACTTTTCGATCCATAGTTGTAAGACATCAAGCCTCCCATAGCGATCATGGCTCCATTATCTGTGCAAAGGTCGACCGGTGGCACGTAAACAGGTAATTTTGATGATTCAGCTAACGTGTTCCTTAATGCTGAATTTGCCGCTACCCCACCAACCATAACAATCCCTCCACAATCATAATGGGAAGCAGCAAGAATGGTTTTTTTCACTATGACATCAACAATGGAATCTTGAAAAGCTTTAGCAAAATTTGCTAAGACACGTTTTTCAGGACGATTGCCTGAGGTTCGGTAAGGATAAAATCCGAAATCTCTAGCTCTGTTAATCACAGCAGTTTTCAACCCACTAAATGAAAAAGAAAAACTACCAGCCATCCAAGCTCTCGGAAAAGGTTCAATTTCTTCATCAGCATATATCGATAATTTTTGAATTTCAGGACCTCCAGGATATCTAAGCCCTAATACTCGTGCAACTTTATCAAAAGCTTCTCCAACCGCATCATCCTTGGTTTCTCCAATCAGGGTGAACTCTCCATGACCGTGCATCAAAACCAATTCAGTATGTCCACCTGACACAATTAGACAGAGTAATGGTTTATGGAACTTCTCCTCGTAGTTGTAAACTGACTTGATGGCAGGAGAAAAAGAATCAGTTGTGACCCAAGCTGCCCAAATATGACCCTCTAAATGATTTACTGTAACGAAAGGAACCCTTAGTGATGACGCCAATCCTTTGGCAAAATTTAGACCGACAATTAATGATCCAGCTAACCCTGGCCCATAAGTAACAGCAACGAGCGATATATCACCTAATTTTAAGCCAGCTGAAGAAAGAGCGGCAGCGGTAACAGGTTCTATATTTAGTACGTGCTGTCTAGATGCAATCTCTGGAACGATACCTCCATAACGAGCATGTAAGTCTACTTGTGTAGCAACAATATTTGTCAGCAAATGTCCATTCTCATTCAAAATGCCAACAGAGGTTTCATCGCAACTGGTTTCTATGCCTAAAATTATCATGCTATTGAGTTTAATAAGTAAATTACTCAAAACACATTATAAGACCATAGCGGAATCGAATTTTTGCAGTACTATTAAGGCTACGCCACCGAGAACCGATTATGTTTACGGAATTATGGGTGGGGCACAGCATGTAATTATTTGGAATTATGGAGGAAGTAGATTGGAAAACATGAATTTCCCAGAATGTATGGCTTGCGATGATGGAACACTGGTGCCATTGTCAGACTTTGGAGGTCAGGGAGCAGCTGTACACTATAAAGCATGGGTCTGTATCGCTCCTGAGTGTGACTACAATATCAAGATAAGAAATGGTGAAGTACATGAGTATGAGCCAATCTTGCAAGGTAATAACCGAAGACCAAGGTAAAAAGTACTTTAATTATCTGCCAATGCTATCTTAGCGGTCTATTGGCTCTAAAGTATAAATAAGGGGGTTTTCCTAAGTGCAATCTTCTACTAGAGATGGTACATTGGTGTCGCTTTTGCTTCTTGTTCTGGTGGGAGCTGTGGGTCAGATTACCATAGGCGGAATCACGAGGGTAACTGGGTCTGGTGATGGGTGTCCTGATTGGCCAACGTGTTTCGGTAAATGGATTCCTCCTTTTGAGTACCACGCGATTATTGAATATGGGCACAGATCTGTTGGTGTTTTATTAGGGTTGTCAATTATTGTTGCGTGTTGGAGAGTCTACGTTAAACACAAATCCGATAAAACCCTCGTACGATTATGTTTCGCGACTCTATTTCTTACAATCGTGGTGGGATTGCTAGGTGGAGCTGTGGTATTAAATAATTTAGACCCTGCAATTCGTACCTTACACTTAATGCTTGCACAAATAATTGTGTTTTTGTCCGTATTATGTTTCGTTTCGGCTACTAATTCTAGAACGAAGGACCCACAGACAGAATGTAAATGGTTGTATTGGTCTGTAAGTAAAAAACACAAGAAAAACCTGACAAACCTGGTAATTAGTGGATCATTAATACTACTAACTATCCTGAGCGGTTCCTATGCAGTATGGAGTCAAGCAGGATTTTATTGTACCTCGTGGCCCCTCTGTGGAAGAGGACCTTTTATTCCTAATGAATTTCTCGGGTGGATACATATGTTACACAGAATACTGTCTTTGATTTCAATGGTATTTGCTGCCTATTCCATACATCAGTTGTTCATGGGTGACCGAGTCAACAGGCTAATTACCCGATTTTCAATTGTAGGTTTAGCGTTGATTGTATTACAGGTTTTTTGGGGGTTACTTTTACCGTTAACTTATTTCTCGGAATGGTCAAGGGCAGGACATTTGAGTATCGCAACGTTAATATGGACCGTGGTAGTATTTCTAATAACCCTGATACTAAAACCTATTCCGAAGTATAAAAAAAGTCTTGATTGACTTCACTATTTAGCCATTATTCAAACATGATTAACAAAGAACTCGATATAACTTCTGGAAAAATAGGGCAAAGAATAATAGCAAAAATTAAGGACTACATTGCTCTTACAAAACCAAGAGTAATTTCCTTATTGCTGGTGGTTGGATTATCAGGTTGTTTTATTGGAGCGCAAGGTTTTCCAGGTTTGAATGTGATACTCGGAGTCTTGGTAGGAGGAGCATTTGCGGCCGGAGGGGCGGGTTCCTTAAATATGGCCTACGAACACAAACTTGACCGCGCCATGGGGCGTACAAAAAATCGTCCCGTTGCTGAAAATAGAATATCAACTTTATCGGCAACGATTTGGGGTGTGTTGCTTAACATATTATCGTTTGTAGTTCTATATACGCTTACCAACATTATCGCCGCCTTATTGGCCTTACTTGGGACCGCATTGTACTTCTTTTTGTACACCATGATACTTAAAAGACGGACTTCCCAAAATATAGTAATCGGGGGTATAGCTGGTTGCATGCCACCACTGGTAGGATATGCTGCAGGATCAGGAACCATTGACCTTTCGGCAGCTTGGATGTTTTTAATCGTATTTTTCTGGACACCGCCGCACTTTTGGGCTTTATCTTTAATGATAAAAGATGATTACGCGAAAATTGGCATACCCATGCTACCGGTTGTAAAAGGAGAGCGTCATACTCGGATGAATATTCTAGTATATTCGGTTATTCTTTCTTTGTTTACAGTGGCTTTTACTTTTGTAAATCAAGAACTTGACCTTTTCTATGGTACAACCTCATTTTTACTATCGTTAGTTTTTATCATCCGTGCAATAAATTTGGGGAGAACTCAAGATAAAACAAGAGCATTATCTCTATACAAATACTCCATTTTATACCTAGCTCTTATCTTCATATTTGCAGTTGTAGATACAGTAGTATTATAAGATTTACACTGTTTACTGACACAGTCTGTAGATGAGCCGCGGAGTTTGATTAAATTCCTTTTTTTACTAAGCTCACAACTTCTGAAAAAGCATCTGGTTCAAACACCGCTAAATCGGAAAGAGACTTTCGGTTAAGTTCAATACCAGTAATTTTCATCCCATTGATCAAAGAGCTGTAAGAAATCCCATTAATACGGGCAGCCGCGTTAATTCGAATGATTTGTAAAGACCTATTCTGTCGCTTTTTCAACCTTCTATGCGCCGTAGCGTAGGCTAAAGCATGAGTCAATGACTCCCTAGCAACCCTATACCTTCTATTTCGAGATCCACGATGGCCCTTGACAGCGTTCAAAACTGCCTTATGCCGCCTTCTAGTTGTTATGCCACCTTTAATTCGGGCCACTTAATTCTCCAATCAATAAAATATTTCAAAATAATTTTTTAGAAAAATATTCCTATTGTTAATGCCCCAAAGCTTGTCTAATTTTCTTGGAAAAAGCCGTAGAATCTAAAAGAATCTTAGAGCCAAAAAGTCTTTTTACCCTTTTGGCTTTTCTTCTCCTAAAATGACTCTTCGGACCTTTAGTCCTCATTACATTACCGCTGGAATTTACGTGAAATCTTTTCTTAGCACCCTTGTGGGTTTTCATTTTTGGCATAGTCTTACAATCTTATTGTTCCAATAGCGTATGTTCTAAACTGTTATCTCAGCTTCCGTATTTGGTTTTTTTATTCTGTTTTTTAAACCCGGTATCGGGGAAAGAACAATACTTATAGCGCGCCCCTCCATCTGAGGTGGGCGTTCCATTTTTGCATCATCGGATAACCCTTCTGCTACTTTTCGTAAAACCTGCATTGCGATCTCCGGGTGGGCTCTTTGTCTTCCTCTGAATCTAACCAAAACTCTAACTTTAGCTCCCTGATACAATAATTTTCTGACAGTTCTTATTTTTGATTCTAGATCATTCTCGGACGTTACGGGACTTAATCTAACCTCTTTCGCTCTACTCGCCGCTCTTGAAGCTTTCTGGGATTCTTTCTTCTTTTTTCCTTGGATATATTTGAACCGTCCATAATCCATAATCCTACAGACTGGAGGCGTCTGATTCGGGGCTACCTCAACCAAATCCAAACCCACTTTTTGTGCCATTCCAATCGCGTCAGACGTCGGTACTACTGTGGAATCTTTGGTGTCTTCACCACTGATAAGCCTGACAGTTGGGACTTTTATCCCACTATTTACCCTATAATTACTCGGTATTTGTGTTCTCCCTAAACTGTCTAAAACTATCTGATAATAACTTCACGGGCGAGTACTCAAAAGCGTTCTTTATACAAAACTTCCCGTGTTTACTACTACAATCTATATTGAGATAAAAACTCAATAGTTAGTTAAACTATACTCAAAAGGTGGAGACCTCACAAGTTAATTCTTCATATTTTTACGATACTAATATGGTAAAATCAGTAAGCAAGTAGATTGAGACAACTTAGGCATTTGAATATTACATGAAAAACAACAGATGGGTTAAAAACATAACGGTCTACGCCGTAATGGTGGTCGCTGCGCTGGTAGTGTTTTATATGTTTTTTAGTAATTCCAACAGTGGAATTAAGGAAATCGGTATAAATGAAGTTCCAGAACTGGCCCGTAATCGAGCAAAATCTTCCCAAGTAAGGGTTGAAGTGAACGGCGACAACTTGAAAATTACCGATGGGGTTCAATCATATAAATCACGTAAAGAATCAGGGTCGAGCATTGCTGAGCTGATGTCAGAAAGCGGGATTAACCCATCAAATTATGTCGTAATAGTGAAAGGTGCAAGCGGTTTATCTAGTTTCTTCGGCGTCATTGTTGGATTTCTGCCATTGATACTATTTGGTGGGTTATTATTTTTTATGATGCGGCAAGCCCAAGGAGGAACCAATCAAACTTTCAGTTTTGGAAAAAGCCGTGCCCGTATGTTCTCTCAGAATAAAGCTACTGTTACATTCTTCGATGTCGCTGGTGTTCCAGAAGCGAAAGAAGAATTAGAAGAGGTTGTTGAATTTCTGAAGTACCCTGAAAGATTTCAAGCCCTGGGGGCAAGAATACCACGCGGTGTTTTATTGATAGGTCCGCCAGGGACAGGTAAAACACTGTTAGCACGTGCCGTAGCGGGCGAGGCAGGTGTGCCGTTCTTTTCCATTTCTGGATCGGAATTTGTAGAAATGTTTGTTGGGGTCGGTGCTTCGAGAGTAAGAGATCTTTTTGAACAAGCTAAAAGACATTCTCCTTGTATTGTTTTTGTTGATGAAATAGACGCCGTGGGGCGACACAGAGGGGCAGGTCTTGGCGGAGGAAATGATGAAAGAGAACAAACATTGAACCAAATATTAGTCGAGATGGATGGGTTCGATACATCAGTTAACGTTATAGTTATAGCCGCCACAAATCGTCCTGATATTTTAGATCCTGCCCTACTGAGACCCGGAAGGTTTGACCGTAGAGTAACTGTAGATAACCCTGATGTTAAGGGTAGAACCGAAATTTTAGATGTACATGCCAAGGGAAAACCCTTGGAGGAGTCCGCTGATCTGTCGGATATAGCGAAACAAACGCCGGGGTTCACAGGTGCTGATTTAGCGAACCTAATCAATGAAGGAGCTCTTTTAGCAGCTAGAAAAAACCAAACTAAAATAACAACTGATAATTTGACTGAAGCAATTGACCGAGTTTCGATGGGTCCAGCAAAAAAGACCAAGGTTATAAGTGAAAAAGATAGGAAATTAACTGCATATCACGAGGCCGGACATGGTTTGGTTTCGCATTTTGTTCCAGCAGGTAGACCTGTTGCCAAAATATCCATAGTTAGCAGGGGACACGCAGGTGGCTTTACCAGATGGGAACAGGAGGATCAATCATACTACTCACGCGATGAGTTGGAAGCCCAAATTACAGCAGCCATGGGAGGCCGATCTGCTGAAGTTATGAAGTGTGGCGATATTACTACGGGGGCATCCAATGATTTTGAACAAGCTACCGCAATAGCTAGAGAAATGATTATGAGGTATGGGATGAGTGACCGTTTAACGCATAGGTCTTTCGGACGAAGACAAGAAACGATTTTTCTCGGTAGAGAGATGTCAGAAGAAAGAAATTACTCCCTTAAGACAGAACAGGTAATCGACAGCGAAATAGATCGGCTTTTGAAGAAAGGCGAAGATAAAGCAAATGAAATTCTGAATACCCACGAAGATATTCTGGATACTGTTGCTAATTTTTTGCTTGAACACGAAACTTTGGATCATGACCAATTCCGGGACATAGTAGAAGGAAAAATCCCGATAATAAAAGAAATTGACAAAAACGGTAAAAATAAGGAATCAAATGAAGGAGAAACATTAACAAATACCGATCTGCAAAATAAGAAACCTGGTCCTAAACCTCAAGCAACCTCTTAAAACAAACGTAAATAATTAGAATAATAGGATGAGTCTAATATATTCGGGAAAATTATGGTTGATTCAAAAATTTGTGTCGGGGTTTTCGAATAATGCTTATCTAGTATCGTGTAAACAGACAAATACATCAATTATTATAGATACTCCTGAAAATCCATCGGAATTGATACGGGCTGCTCGAACGAAAAATATCAGTGGCATTTATATAACCCACGGGCACAAGGATCATTTAGCGGGGTTCGCTGACGTGTACCGTGAATTTCCAGTCCCTGTCGGAATAGGAAAAAAAGACTCGCAATCTATACCTTTGACTCCCGAGAGTATTTTATCTGTAACGGACGATACTACGAAACAATTCGGTAGCATAGTCATTAGGTCTATTTCCACTCCCGGACACACTCCAGGTTCGACGTGCTTTTTGTTACCCGCTGAATCGCCAGGTAGTCAACCTCAACTATTTTCGGGAGATACACTGTTTCCGGGCGGCCCTGGAAAATCAAGTAGTCACAAAACGTTCCTTCAACTCCTGAAATCTATAACTGAAAAATTACACAACCTACCCGATCTAACGAAAGTTCTACCTGGGCATGGAGCGTTTACTACAATAAAAGAATCCAAAGAAGAGTATGAATATTTTAAAAACAAACCGATGAGTGAAAATACCTACGGTGACATCGTCTGGAAGAAATAATATCGATGTAATAAGTAAGTCTAAGTGGTCTTACGTCGATATAGTTCAAGCCGTATTAATTCTATTACTAATAAATTTTTTCGCGGCAATCATATCTCCTGATTTCAACTCGTCCTTTAATGACGCAAAAATTTTCTCATATCCAATATTTTCGTTAATTGTAGGGATAGGTTCCCTATTGATAATTTATTATTTGATGAAATCTACACATATACCAACTACGTACATAGTTGTTCTTACTGGCATGTGTTTTGTCTTTTTTTTTGTAGTTAACTTTTCACAATTCTCAGACACTAATCAGAATCAAACCATAATTGGCGTAAAGGATTTAACCACAATATTTTTTTTAGGTTTATCCACGATAATAATTACAGCATCTTTCACGATAGGAAAACACAAAACATCTTTCGGAAATTTGGGTTTTGTAAAACCGTTGTGGGTACAAGATTTTAAACTGGCCATAGTTACATGGATAATATCGATTCTAATCGTAGGCGTTTGGACATCTCTATTAATCAAATTTGGATCAAACGGAATTATAGAAAAGCTAATTCCACCTGATAGTGCTAGAGAATTATTTAACGCGACTGGGGAAAATGTATTTGTGATGCTAATTATAGTTTCGGTACTTGCCCCAATAAGTGAAGAACTTTTTTTTAGAGGATTTATGTTTTCGGGTCTAATTAAGCTTTTCCGCGGGGAAAAAAAGATTATCATTGCTTCTATAATATCGTCCATTGTTTTCGCTGTAAGCCATGTGGATGTAGGTGCTTATTTTGTAGCATTCGTACTTGGAATGAGTTTTACATTTTTATATTGGAGAACTAAAACGATATGGGTGCCCATATTTGCGCATAGTTTACATAACACAACAGCTCTATTATTAGTTATCCTTTCAAACAAACTGGGATGGTTATATTGAAAATTAATTCAGAAAAAAACAAAATATCAACAAGTATTTATAATGCTAAAAGGCAAGGCAGAGCAGCATTAATACCTTTTGTCACCATAGGATACCCTGATTTAAAATCAACTCCGGATATTGTAGAAAGCGTTTGCGCCGCTGGCGCAGATGTCGTTGAACTAGGAATTCCTTTCAGTGATCCATTGGCTGAAGGGCCAACTATACAAAAATCTAGTAGTATCTCTCTAAAAAACGGAACTACGATGGACAATTGCCTTGAGGTTATTGAAAAGATAAGATCTAGGGGTGTAAAAGTACCTTTGGTTTGTATGGGATATTACAATCCGATATACGCCAGAGGGCTTGATAATTTTTGTCTGGAGGCTGCGTCAGTTGGTGTGGACGGTTTGATAGTAGCAGACCTACCCGCTTCAGAATCAGATCCACTATTAATAAATGCTACAAAAAACAACATATCGCTTATACCGCTACTAGCATTAACTTCTACTGATGAAACAATAAATTTGGCCTGCCAAAAGGCTTCAGGATTCGTGTACTGTATTTCTGTATTAGGAGTAACAGGGACTAGAAAATCCGTAAATGTTGAAGTTCGCAAATTGGTTGACAAGGTTCGGAAGTCGACAAATATCCCTGTCGCTGTAGGTTTTGGGGTTTCTACTCAACAGCACGTAGAGGAAATTGCCAAATATGCGGATGCTGCGGTTTTTGGTGCTGCGTTAATAGAACAAATTGGGGTAGATAAAATTGATTTGGCCCCTCAACGAGCATCTGATTTTGTAAAAACACTTGGAAATCTTTGATTGGATAAAATATAGGGAATATGAAAATACATGGAGTTAAAGGTGCCATTACGGTGCAGGACAATTCGGCCGAGGCTATTATGCAGGCTTCAGCCGAATTACTAGAAGAATTAATTCGCCGAAACAATATAAACCAAGAAGACGTAGCAGCTGTTTTTTTTACAACCAGTCCGGATCTGACAGCAGAATTTCCCGCCAGGGTGGCCAGAGAAAGAATTAAGTGGGACAACGTACCACTCATGTGCAGCCATGAAATGCATAAAAACGGGGCTTTACAAAAATGTATTCGGATTCTGATTATGTGGAATACAAATCTTATGCAGAACGAAATATCTCATGCTTATCTTAGAGACGCTAGCATCTTAAGGCCAGATATTTTATGACAACTCCATATAAAATAGTAGTGTTAAATTAACGAATCTTTCAGAAATTATTGTTAATTATTTAACCTGAATCATTCAGACAGATATTTTAGAGAAATATTCAAATAGTCAGAAATAAATTAGAAAAATTATGGAAATATCAAAAACATCAGATGTCAGGGTTTCTAAAATCCAACAATTGGATCCACCATCGGACTTTTTAAAAAACCTACCGATATCTAATGAGATATCAGAAGTTGTTGTAAAAGGGCGCCAAGATATCGAACGGATAATTGATCTACAAGACAGAAGATTGTTAATGATAGTCGGTCCATGTTCAATACACGATGAGGAAGCAGGTCTGGACTATGCTAAACGTTTGGTGAATCTCGCCCAAAAAGTTGAGGATCAAATACTTGTTGTAATGAGAGTTTATTTCGAAAAACCACGAACTACAGTTGGATGGAAAGGTTTGATTAATGATCCTAATTTGGATGGATCTTTTGATATTACCCAGGGGTTAAAACGGGCAAGAAAGTTTCTCATCGAAGTAAATAAATTAGGATTGCCTACAGGGACAGAATTTCTAGACCCTTTTACTCCTCAGTATCTAGCTGATTTAGTTTCATGGGGAGCCATAGGGGCTCGAACAACTGAAAGTCAAACTCACCGACAAATGGCGAGTGGTCTTTCAATGCCAATAGGATTTAAAAACGGTACAGGCGGAAGCCTCCAAATAGCAATAGATGGGATGGTGGCCGCCAGTTCTCCACACGCTTTTCTGGGGATTGACATAGCGGGTAACGCAAGCATCATTCACACTAAAGGTAACAGTGCAAACCATCTTATTCTCAGGGGCGGTTCAAAAGGCCCGAATTATGATGAAGGTTCAGTTTCGGATGCAGTAGAATTAATTGAAAAATCAGGTCTTCAACCCAGTGTGGTAATAGATTGCTCACATGCTAATTCAAACAAAGATCACAAACGTCAACCAATGGTACTAAAAAACGTGATGGATCAAAAATCCAAGGGAAATAAAGCAATTGTTGGGATTATGTTAGAAAGTCACATAAATGAAGGTAATCAGGGATTGGTTAATCCAAGTTCTCTAAAATATGGAGTTTCAATCACGGACGCTTGTATCAACTGGTCCACCACCGAAAAATTAATTCTTGATACCCAAACGGAACTGGCGAAAATTATTTAAACAAACGGAGTAATCCGTGCATCCAAACATACCGCTCGATAAACAACTAAAAGAACAAGGGGTTTTTATTGAAAAGAGTGTCATAAGTATCGGCACTTTCGATGGGGTACATCTCGGTCATCAAGCACTTTTGAACACTCTAAGCGCTGTCGCAAAAAAAAATAATGCTCCATCTATAGCCATCGTCTTTAAAAATGCTCCAAGATCCATAATAAACAAAGATAACAATGTAAATTATTTATGCCCACTAGAGGAACGGGTTCGATTAATTAAATCCTATGTTGACCACGTAATACTGATCGAATTTAATAGGTCAATAAGAAACCTGAGTTCTACCGAATTTTTGAACACCTTACGGAACCATATCGGTGCTACATCCCTGGTAGCTGGAGAGAATGCCAGAATCGGATACGACCAAAAACAAATAAAAGAACTTGTTACCGATCACGAAACGAACTGTGCGATAGAAATAATACCTATCCAAATAAAATTGTATAAAAGTACTAGATATTCCAGCTCAAATATACGTTCAGCTATAACAAAAGGACAGTTTTTGGAAACAAAAGATTTACTTGGAAGATATTACAAACTTGAAGGACAGGTAGTACGGGGCCACGAAAGAGGTCGGCTTTTGGGGTTTCCAACAGCCAATATAAAACCTGAAAAAAAATTGTTGATTCCAGGAACCGGAATATTCGCTTGTGTAGCGCAAATAGATGACAATTCCCATCCTGCGACAACTAGCATAGGCTATAACCCCACCTTTGAACCAGCAGGAAAATTAACCGTAGAATCTCATATTTCTGATTTTGACGGCGATTTATATGGGCGTAAAATAGGTTTAATCTTCGTTCAAAAACTTAGAGACGAGATAAAATTCCACTCAGAAGAAGAACTCATAGAACAAATGAAGTTAGATATTTGTCAATCAAAAAAAATTGTTGTATCTATTTATTAAATTTTTATGTATCCATCACACAAAATGACAATGACAAACCTTGGCAATTTCGAATAAAACAAATATATATGACGAACTCGTTTGGAGAGAACTTCTATATGATTCCACTCCAGGTGTATTCAAAAGGCTCGCGGGCAATCCCGTAACTTGTTACAACGGCTTTGACCCAACATCTCCAAGTTTGCACGTGGGAAATTTAATCCCAATCACCGGTCTAATGAGATTTCAGAAATACGGTCATACCCCTATCGCCATCATAGGTGGAGGGACAGGAATGATAGGAGATCCATCAGGCAAAAGCGAGGAACGCCAATTACTTGACACAAACCAAGTCGAAGAAAACGTAGAAGCCATCAAATTACAATTGGAAAAATTTTTAGATATTAACTCAAAGAACAATCCAGCAAAATTAATTAACAATACAGATTGGCTTCGACAAGAAAAATTAATAGATTTTTTACGGAATGTTGGAAAACACTTTAATGTAAATAATATGTTATCCAAAGAATCCGTTAAGGGCCGGTTGGACAGAGAATCTGGTATTTCCTTCACCGAATTTAGTTACCAAGTATTGCAAGCATACGATTTTTTGATGTTACACGAAAAATATGGGTGCGAACTTCAAACTGGAGGTAGCGATCAATGGGGAAATATAATAGCAGGCGTAAACTTAATTCGAAAAATCCATAATAATAAAAATAATTCAAAAGGTGTCGTTCATGGATTAGTTTACCCTTTAATTACGAATTCACTGGGTGAAAAAATTGGTAAATCCATAGGTGGCAACATAACAATCAACCCAAAAGAAACTTCTCCGTACAAGTTTTACCAATTTTTTTTAAATACCGCTGACTCTGATGTAATCTATTACTTAAAATTATTTACAGATATGAGTAAAAAAACAATTGATACTTTGGAAATGATCACAAATTCTGAACCTAAAAAAAGAAGTGCCCAAATTGCCCTATCAGAAAATATTACAACTTTAGTCCACGGAGATTCCGGTTTACAAACAGCGATGAGAGTAACAAAAGCCTTTTTTTCTGGTGACTTTAACAGTTTAAATCCCGAGGAAACTTTGGACGTTTTAAAAGGGGCTCCCATAACTCAAATATCGAAAACCCTAGTTGAAGGAGAAGGAATACCATTTATAGAATTAGCTTTCGCAGCCAAGATGGGGTTTTCAAAAGGTGATGTAAGAAGAACGGTAATACAAGGTGGATTTTATTTGAATAGTTTAAACGTAGAAGATCAAAATATGAAAGTCCAATTATCTGATTTTAACAAAGGAACTTTATTGGTAATAAGACGCGGCAAAAAGAATCATTCGATTGTCAAAATAATAGAATGAAAACTTGTATTCGATAGTAAAATATTTTAATAACCAAATTTGAATTTTGCCAAGTATAAGGTATCGAATTGTTTACTAATAAAAGCACAAACCTCCGCATTCCTGGACCAGTTCCTTTACCAGATAACATACTAAAAACAGTCGGGTCACAAATGATTAACCATAGAGGCCCGGAATACGCTGAAATGCTTCATTCCATGACTAAAAATCTGAAGTCCGCACTTTTCACCACAAATGATGCTTATTTCATCACTACGTCCGGAACCGGTGCAATGGAAGCAGCAATAGCTAATACCATTGAAAAAGGTGACAAAGTTCTATCTATAGTTATAGGAGTATTCGGAGAACGATTTACGGAAATAGCAACCTCCTATGGTGCTAATGTAACTAAACTAGAATTCCCTCTAGGCAAACCGGCTGACTTAGACAAGATTAGATCAAAAATTAGAACTATAAAAGATTTAAGTGCTGTAATTTTTACACATAATGAAAGTTCGACAGGTGTTACGAATAACTTAGAAAAGATTTGTGGAATTATTCGCGAAGAATCTAATGCATTAATATTAGTGGATGCCGTTTCAAGTGCAGCTGGTATTCCAATCCACGTAGACAAATGGGGCATAGACGTAGTCGCAACGGCATCACAAAAAAGTTGGGTATCCCCTCCCGGTATCGCCATGGTAACCGTATCTAAAAGAGCTTGGGATAAAAACCGAATATCGTCAAATGCGAAATATTATTTCGATTTTCAGCAATATGAGGATTATTTACAAATTGGCCAATCGCCGTTTACACCATGCCTCAGTGCAATGTATGCCTTAAACGTTAGTCTACAAAATATGTTAGATGAAGGGATGGAACATGTTTTCGATAGGCACACAGAAATTGCAAATTATACAAGGAATAAAGCTCTTAACAACGGACTAGAAATATTGCCTGATCTTGATGTTGCCTCCGATACTGTTACCGCTATAAAATTACCAAAATCTATCGATGGGAATGCTTTGGTATCTACAATACGCGAAAGACACAATATTGTCGTGGGAGGAGGACAAAAATCCCTTACAGGAAAAATTTTCAGAATAGGGCACATGGGATTCGTTGAAAAAAAACAAATTGACGAAACCTTTTTGGCCGTAGGCGAAGTATTAGAATCTTTCTAACAAACTGCTAAATTTTTACAAATCTCCATATAAATTTTGCATCACCATACCAGCTGGTGGTTTTGGGAAAAAATTAGTCGCCTTAGCTGGCAGTCTCCAACCTCTTGTAACTATGGAAACAAACTCATCTACATTAGTCGGTCGCATTAATACTCCCAAGTATCCTTTTCCAGTATCAACAGCTTTCACTACTTCCTCTGCATCATATACAGGGTTTATATACTTACCACTGTCTTCATTTTCAAAAGTTTTCGAAAAAATCTCCCTTTGTACCCATGAATATTCCGATTTATAAAGATCGTTTTCATTCCGCATGTTGCCTTTAGCTTTTACCATTCTAAATCTTCCAACTTGTGGTCCGTAGATTCCGAAACAGACTTCGTCACCAGCCCTTTTACCTAACATATCTATAAAATCAGAGGTTGATTTCACGTTATTCGATTCACAATCATCCAAGATACACTTATTTTTTAAGATATCTAAAATTTCATTTCCTTGTTTTTCGGATATTCCATGAATTACCCTGTGATAACCTCGAGTAATAAGCCCTGGTTGGTCTATCGATACAAGTAGCATTATCCTGTAATTTAGAGATTCAGATGAAAGAATTTCTCGATGAGAACGAACCCCTCCCCTGTAACGCAATGCCGCCTCATACCGATGATGTCCGTCAGCAATGTATAGTTGAGAATCCTGTAAAACTGAAGAAAGCACTTCTATTGTACCTTTATCAGTTATTCGCCATAACTTTGTTTCCGGCATATCTTCAGTTTTATAAATCGCGTCAGGTTTACCACCCGAAACTGCACGCAAAATTGCTCCAACAGTATTCCTTGAATCATCTCGAAACAAAAGCAAAAGAGGGCTATAATTAGCGTTTACCTTCTCCATTAATGTAACTCGGTCATCTACCCATTCACTCCTTGTGTTTTCGTGCGGAAGTATTATTTTTGAGTCATAATCTTCCAAACGCACCGCGGATATTAATCCTAGCCTACTAAATGGATTACCCTCAAAAATAAATTTTTCTTCAGTCACGTAAATAGACGGTTTATTATCTCGAACAAGAACACCTGTTTCCAACCACTTGGTTTGAGTTATTACAGCTTGATCATACGAACGTTCTGAGTAATCTTCACGAGCCAGCTCTAGCCTGACAATGTTGTAAGGGGAACGTTCACAAAGACTTGAAAATAGTTCAGGAGTTATAGCATCGAACGGGGGGCATATATTTGATCCAAGGTCCCCTGAAATGTTTTCGTTAAACCTTATTCCTCTAAAAGGTTTTATTACGGCCATATTTCCTCTTCGCACTTGTTTAAAGAATAATCGCCTTTAGAGTATATTTTGTTCATCGTTGATATGTATTATCTCTAATTACTAGATTTAGGTATATTAGTAAGCAGGTTTATTTTTTTATGTCAACATTTAATCCAAATATACCCTTTGAAACAGCAAAGGTCAGATCAAGCTCACTTCGTAGCCAGTTGAATTATGCCAATTACCTATATTATGTAAAAAATACATCTAAAATTACTGACTTTGAATATGACGCAAAAATGGAAGAACTTCGGGGTATTGAAAAAAAATATCCAAACCTCGTAACCGGTACCTCACCAACGGTACGAGTAGGTTCTACTCCTTCCAAAGAATTTACGCCTTTAGTCCACCCAAAACCCATGACAAGTTTGGCAAATGCATTTAATGCGGATGAATTAACTGTTTGGTATAAGAGACTATTGAAGTTTTTGGGGACGAGTCAATGTGATTTAGTCTGCGAATTAAAGCTGGACGGCCTCGCTGTTTCATTGGTTTATGTTAACGGCGTATTAGACAGAGCAGGCACTAGAGGAAACGGTACTACGGGAGAAAATGTTACAGCTAACATCAGGACAATAAAATCTGTTCCGCTCCAATTATTATCTGATAACTTCCCCGCATTGGTAGAGTTACGTGGAGAGGTTTTTTTCCCACACTCGGCATTTGAAAAATTGAATTATGAACGAAAAGCTGCAGGTCTAGAGTTATATGCTACTCCCAGAAACTCTGCTTCTGGATCACTTAGACAATTGGATTCATCGGAAACAGCAAAACGCCCTTTGGACCTGGTTTTTTACTCCATAGGTGAATGGTCAGACGACCAAGTAAAAACACACTCACAATCCCTACATCAAATTCAAAAATGGGGAGGAAAAATCAGTTCTTGGACTAAAACGGTATCGACTATCGAAGATGCTTTGGATGTAGTTAACGACGCCACAAGATTAAGGGACTCACTTGATTACGATATAGATGGGGTAGTATTAAAAGTGGATTCTCTTGCAGATCAAAAATCACTTGGAATTGTTGGTAGAGACCCGAGGTGGGCCATTGCGTATAAATTCCCAGCAGAAAAAGCCATAACCACTCTAAAACAAATTCACATTAATGTGGGTAGAAGCGGAGCGCTAACTCCATGGGCGGAATTGGAACCTGTAATGATTGGGGGGGTTAAAATAAAGAGGGCCACCCTACATAACCGTGAAGAAATACACAGGAAAGATATTAGAGAGGGTGATAGAGTCATAGTCCAAAGAGCCGGCGATGTTATACCTCAAATAGTCGGAATAGTTAGTAGGGACCTTGATACCATAATTCCTACAAAATACGTTTTTCCAACTGAATGTCCGTATTGTAGCTCCACGGTAACTGACTCGACCAAAGAGATTATTGCGAGATGTTTAAATGCAAAATGCCCCGCACAGTTTGAACGTCTTTTGCAACACTTTTCATCCAAAGACGCTATGGATATAAGTGGGCTCGGAGAACGAATGGCACAAGAATTATCCCGCCGAGGATTTGTCAAAAATTTGGCAGATATATATTCGTTAAAAACAAAAAGAGTTGAATTAGAAAATCTAGACAAAATGGGTTCAAAAAAAACTGATAATTTGATTCAATCCATCGAGAATTCTAAAAACCAACCCATTCAGAGGCTAATATTTTCTCTTGGTATACACGGAGTTGGTAAAGAATCTGCATTGTGGATAGTTGAAAAATTTAACAGTATTGACGACATACAAAATGCTTCAATATCCGATTTTTTGCTCATCGAAGGAATAGGTCCTGTCACTGCCGAGTTAATTCATAAATGGTTTCAAATTGATTCAAATAGAGACTTGATAAAAAAATTCAAGTCTGCGGGTATAAAAACAATATATAAAACTACAAACTATGGATCTTCAAAGTTGAGTGGGAATATTTTCGTTATATCGGGGAGGTTAGATTCAATGACTCGATCAGAAGCGTACAAAAAAATCGCTGCCGTAGGAGGAAGAACTTCAAATTCGGTTTCCGCCAAGACAAATTACCTAATAGCAGGCGAAAATCCAGGTTCAAAATTAGAAATGGCAAAAATTAACGACGTACCTATCCTACAAGAAAAAGCGTTCATCGATTTAATAAATAAAGTAGAATAATTCCGTGGTTTCTAGATTATTTAGTGATATCTTTTCTAAAAGAAAGACCAAACCAAATTCTGATGCTAAATTCCTCATAGTCGGTCTTGGTAATCCTGGGCAAGAACACATTGATAGTAGGCATAATATCGGATCAGCATGTGCGTATACTATCTCAAGAAAATATGGTTTAAAATTTTCTACCGAATCTTACGCCGAGTTTGGAATGGGCCTAATATCGGGTCGTCAAATATTCGTCATCTGTCCTACCACCTATATGAATAATTCGGGGATAGCAATCGAATACTATCAAAAAAAATTTTCTGTCCATCCAAAAAATATAATCGTCATTTCAGATGATATTAACTTAAGGATAGGTAATGTCCGAGTACGTTCATCTGGAGGTGATGGAGGACACAATGGCATTAAATCAGCTATCAGATCACTCGGTACAGAAGATTTCCCGAGAATCAGGATAGGAATAGGGACACCAAAAGATAAACGTGACCAAATTAACTATGTTCTAAGTAAAATACCCCCGGACCAAAAATGCTTTTTGGATAACGGTATAAAACATTCAGTAAAAGCCGTGGAATTAATAATATATTCCGGAATAGAAACAGCGATGAATAAAACAAATGGAAAATGATTAGATGTCAAATATAAAATTGTTCAGTCCTTTGTCAATCAGGGGAGTGACAACAAAAAACAGAATCGCCGTCAGCCCGATGTGCCAATATTCTGCTAAAACTGACGGGCATCCGACACCTTGGCATTTAGTACATTTAGGAACACGTGCGGTTGGTGGAGCAGGGTTAATTATGGCAGAAGCCACCGCGGTTACACCGGAGGGCAGAATTTCTCCTTGGGACCTCGGTATTTGGGATGATGACCATGTACATTCATTTTTAAAAATAACCGATTTTATAAAAACGCAGGGGTCTGTACCGGCAATACAGTTAGCCCATGCGGGTCGAAAAGCATCCAGAGATAAACCTTGGATGGGAGGAACCAAAATAAATAAACAAAACGGTGGGTGGTCTCCAGTCGCCCCTAGTCCGATACCATTCGATGATGATTACGATATTCCAATCGAACTTTCAACATCAGACATCGAACAAATTATTAAACGTTTTTCAAACGCAGCTACACGAAGCATAAATGCCGGCTTCCAAGTCATAGAATTACATTTTGCTCATGGATATTTAGCATGTGAATTTATGTCTCCTCTATCAAATAAAAGAGAAGATTGTTACGGAGGATCTTTAGATAATAGGATAAGATTCCCACTTGAGGTTTGTGCTGAAGTAAGAAGAGTTATCCCTGATAACATCCCACTTTTTATACGTATATCTGCCACAGAATATGTTGAAAATGGATGGGATATTAATCACTCAATTTATTTGTCTAACAAGGCTTCTAAAATCGGCGTTGATCTCGTAGATTGTTCTTCGGGAGGCAATTCATCAAAACATACGGTCGTATCTTACCCAGGTTACCAAGTTTCGTACGCGAGAGAAATAAAAGAAAAAACAGATATGTATACAGGTGCCGTGGGAATGATTACCGATCCAATTCAAGCAAACAATATAATAGAGACAGAGGAAGCGGATATAGTTCTTATAGGTAGGGAATTATTAAGAAACCCTTATTGGCCGAATTATGCAAAAAAAACTTTAACCAACACTAGCAACTACCCTAATCAATATTCAAGTATCGAAAATTCCTAATTTAAAATTGGATCTAATTGTTTCCAATCAGTGTAGTCGTGCAAGACTTCTGGTATTGTAACGGAACCATCCGGTTTCAGGCCATTTTCTAATATAGCTATCCAAATTCTTGGTAACGCCAAACCTGAACCATTTAAAGTATGAGGGAATCGAGTAGATGAACCAACTTTTGGTCTATACCTAGTATTATTACGCCTTGTTTGAAAATCTTTGCAATTTGATATCGAACTTACTTCTAACCATTCTCCAGAACCCGGAGCCCACACTTCAATATCGTAAGTCTTAGCAGATTGAAATCCCAGTTCTCCTGCGCAAAGCTCGACCACACGGTAGGATAACTCTAATTTTTCGCACAACTCAGAAGCCTCATCAAGCATCTGTTCGAGCGCTTCATTTCCTTCTTCAGGTTCCACGAAACGAAACATCTCTACTTTTTCAAATTGATGGACACGTTTAATCCCGCGAACATCTCTTCCTGCTGCAGCGTGTTCTTTCCTAAAGCTGGCTGTCCTTGCAACATATTTAAGTGGCAAAATCGAAGGGTCAATTATTTGTCCTTGATGCAATCCATTCAACACAACTTCAGCAGTTGGAATTAACCATAAATCGGTTTCATCATCATGGTATAAATTATCCTTAAATTTGGGGAGATTACCAGACCCAACCATCGTATCGTGTTTAACGAGGTAGGGTGGGTCTATTTCAATGTATCCATTTTTGTTGGTATGAACATCCAACATCCAAGCGCTCAATGCTCGCTGAAGTTTAGCCCCTCTTCCTTTTAAAACATAAAATCTGGAACCAGATATACTAGCGCCACTTTCCATATCCAATATTCCTAATTTAAGCCCAATATCCCAATGGGCCTCTCCATGAACTTTACTTAACTGCCCCCATCTTTTTATTTCGATATTTTTTGATTCTTCTAACCCGTCTGGTACGTCATCTGATGGAATATTAGGTAACGGTAACAGTAAATCAGTTAGTGTGGTTTTTACTTTGCCGAGGGCATTCCCTAACGATTTAATTTCATCCCCAGTGGAACGCATTTCCTCAATCTCTATTTTAGTCGGTTGACGTTTTTCATTGCCAATCACCCTACTTACGTTGTTTCTCTTGCTCTTCAATGCATCCGATTTAGTAATAAGATCTTTTCGGCTTTGATTAAGTGATTGTATTAGCTCAACATCTAAATCAACACCCCTACGTTTAAGTGATTGTTTAACTCCAATATGATTAGAAATTATATTTTCTACATCAAGCATAATTTCAATTTCTCAACTGTGGAAAGAGCAAAATTTCACGGATGGATTCCTCTCCCGCAATAAGCATAACTAGTCGATCTATACCTAATCCCAAACCTCCTGTTGGAGGCATTCCGTGTTCAATAGCTATTAAAAAGTCCTCATCAAGTCTATCCAGTTCATCATCGCTAAATTGTACCCTCAACCTTTCTTGTTCTTCAAATCTTTCCCTTTGATCCAGCGGGTCATTTAATTCACTGAATGCATTAGCGAGTTCTGATCCCAACACGAAAGCTTCAAAGCGTTCCACAATACCTTCGGAACCAAGTTTCCGTTTTGCCAAAGGTGACATTTCTACTGGGTAATCAACCAAGAAATGTGGCTGGATTAAACTTGGCTCTATTTTATCTGAAATGACTTTGTCTAAAAGTCTTCCCCAGCTAGCACTGGGTTCAACGTAAATGTTTAAATCATTCATAACCGATTTTAATGATTCAGTATCGCGGTGTTCACAAAAGTCGAAGCCAACCCTCTCGATAATCGTTTGTCTCAAATCTAAACGAGGCCATGGGGGTTTTAAATTGATTTCAGGCCGTATTCCATCAATAGCCGGTAATATATCTGAAGCAGATACCTTGGTAATGATATGTAAAACAAGATCCTCTAATAAACGCATAACGTCATTATAGTCAGTGTATGCCTCATAACATTCCATGGTGGTAAATTCAGGGTTGTGGTATTGATCTAATCCCTCGTTTCTAAAGAGTTTCCCAATTTCGAACACTTTTTCAAACCCACCGACAATCAACTTTTTTAAATACAATTCGGTTGCGATTCTTAAATATAAATTTCTATTTAACGAATTATGATGGGTCTCAAACGGCTTAGCCTGAGCTCCAGCCGCTACTGGTACAAGTATTGGTGTTTCAACTTCAATAAAGTCCCTCTGGTGCATGAATTCTCGTATAGAACTGACTATTTTAGGTCTCAAAGTAGCGTTCGATAATGCTTTAGGATTAGAAATTAAATCTAGATATTTTTGTCGATACCTGATTTCAACATCTTTCAGCCCTGACCATTTATCCGGTAATGGGCGTAAAGCTTTCGTTAATACAATCAAACCAGTTACTTCAACGCTTGTTTCACCCTTTCGGGTTGCCATCACAGGTCCTTCAACACCAACTATATCCCCTATGTCTAAATAGCTTAAAATTTCATATTGCCCTTTCATCACGTTTTGGCGAGCAAAGCATTGTATTTGTCCAGAATTATCCTTAATATCGAGAAACGACGCTTTTCCCATCCCTCGTCTCGCGATTATTCTTCCTGCGACACTCAGTTTCTCTGTCAACAAGTCATGAGATTTGTCAGATCTTGATTTCAACCTTTCAAATTCGGCAACAGCTTCCTTTATTGTATGAGTTCTGTTAAAAGTTGAAGGGTATGGGTCAACACCCATCTTTCTCAACTGACCAATCTTTTTTTGTCGTTCACTTATTACGCGTTTTTCCCCAAACAATTTTGGAGGTTCTGACTTTGTACTCATTATTATTTTTGTGTTTCGTGAATAAAATTAATCTTTTCTATTCTACTTTGATTCGAGCAGTTGTAATCGACTAGGCAATCGCACTATGTCAACAAATCCAACAAAACTTGTGATAGAAAATAGAAGCACAATTTATCTTAACCAGTAATAATCCCGTTAACACTATTTTTATAAGTTGATTAAACAGAAATAAAGTAACAAAGGAGAATTAGTAGTTCAAAAAAATTATTTTAAAAGAACAAAGAAAGATTTAAGACCTACGACTTCAAAAGTTTTATCGGCGTTGTTTTCGATGATTGGTCCTAACGGGCTAGAGGGAAAAGATGTAATTGATATTTTTGCCGGTACAGGGAATTTTGGTATATCGGCATTAAGGCGAGGTGCAAACTCAGCAATTTTTTTAGACATAAATAAAAAAAGATGCGAAAAAATCAAGCTTTTACTTAATCAATCAAACTTCAAAAACACCAATTATGTAATAAACGGATCGGTCCCAAAAGCAATTTCGAAAATATCTCATCAAGCGGATATTGTGTTCATCGATCCACCCTATGACCAGAATCCTTTTGAGGAAGTTATGAACAGTTTAAAAGAAAATAATATACTAAGACCAAAAAGCATGATTTTTATGGAACATTCGCGGAAAACAACCTTGCCAAATTTACTTCCTGGAGTCATATTGACTACCAGGAAATTTTACGGTGATTCGGCCCTAACATTATTCAGGGCACAATTTGGAGAAAAAATATAAAATGAACGCTATTTACCCAGGCACTTTCGATCCCGTTACCAACGGTCACATCGATATCGCTGAAAGATCCTCCAACATGTTTGAAATTTTAACCCTAGCTGTTATTAAAAATCCAAATAAAACTCCACTATTTACTGTTACTGAGCGAATATCAATGATTGAAGATGCAGCCAAGCATTTGCCAAATGTTAAAGTGAAAGAATACTCAGGACTTACAGTGGACTTCACCAAATCTGTTGGCGCTGAAGTAATTGTCAGAGGATTACGCATCACAAGTGATTTTGAATACGAGAGTGAAATGGCCTTAGTTAACAGGCGCATGGAATCAACAGTTGAAACTGTCTGTTTATTTAGTTCGTTAGAAAACCAAATACTAAGTTCTTCACGGGTGAAAGAAATTGCTGCTCTTGGGGCAGACATATCCGACCTGGTACCACAAAACGTTTGCCAACAACTATTATCAAAATTAAAAACATTTTGAGTAAGCCAAATTTATTAAAAGGAGAATTCAATGTCAATTTCAAAAAATATTGAGGAAGTAAAACAACTAATTTTAGTTAGAAACTTACCAGGAACATCAAGAGGTCTTGTGAACACTACAAAAATTTCCTCCATGTTAGATGAAATCTCTAGAATTCTGCCAAGTGAACTGGAAGAAGCTAAAATAGTCATAAGGCAAAAAGAGGCAATCATAAGCCAAGCAGACGAGGAATCAAAAAGAATCAGAGAATACGCCGATGAGGAAAGTAATACCATAAGGAAAGTAGCTGAAGAGCAAAGTAATTCTATTGTTCAATCAGCTAAAGAAGATGCAGAAAATTTAATCAGTGAGACCCAAATAGTCAAAGACGCCTCAGAAAAATCTGATTCAATAAAACTAGAAGCCGAACAAGAAGCATCTCAAAAGCTAACTGAAGCTGAAGACAGGTCGCATGAAATTATTACTGAGGCGGAAACTAAAGTTAACGCAATGTTATCTAAGGTTGAGGATGACATTCAACAAAGACGCAGTGGCGCGGACAACTACGCCCGTGAAGTACTTTTTGCCCTAGAAGAACGAGTATCAGAAACCCTTGCTCAAGTCCGAGGCGGAATAGACATGCTGGATAACAGGGATTCAGCACTACCTGAAAAAAGCTAAATTCAACGCTTGGGATCCTACATAAGTTTGTTCTTTCTAATACCGAAAGTTCTTCTGGTACTTCCTACAGTTTCCTATTTGATGAACACTTTGATATATCATTGAAGTCGAAGATCAAAACGCTATTTGGAAAAATTGTAACGCCATTACTAAACAGACTTTATTAATTATGGACGGCCATGCAATGGTCTTCAGGGCATGGTTTTCAATACCGGAACGCTTAAGCACGGAAACGGGGCAAGATACTCGCGGGGCTTACGGATTTTTGACAACGTTTCTTAAAGTACTACGAGAACACTCACCATCGCACGTAGTAATGACCTTTGATACTCGAGCACCAACTTTTAGGGACGATCTGTACCCAAACTATAAAGCCCACAGACCACCTGTAGACCCTGCATTACACGAACAAATTCCTCTCGTAAAAAAAATAATGGATTCTTTTAATGTACCTGTTTACGAATTAGACGGATTTGAGGCCGATGATTTAGTAGGAACATTGAGTAACCAGGCAAATAAATTAAATATGGACAGCTTGATACTTACGGGAGACGCCGATCAACTTCAGTTGGTTGATGATCGTACAAGAGTACTTATGTACACAGGATTCGGCAACTCCAGAGTTTATGACGATAGTGCTGTGAAAGAAAGATATGATGGCCTAGGTCCCGAGTATATAGCCGAAATAAAAGCATTAGAAGGAGACCCTTCCGATAATATTCCAGGGATCCCTGGAATAGGCAAGAAAACTGCTAGGATATTACTTAACAGTTTTGGTCACTTTGAGTCCTTATTCGCAAATACCTCAAAAATATCCGAAATTCCGTCTTTGAGGGGCGCCTCTAGAATCCAGGAGATCATAGAAAAAAACAAAAAAGTTGCATATGACTACTTGAAGTTAACTACAATTGTTAGGACAGCACCGATTTCCCTTGATTTTGATAAATCTGAATTTGGGAATTACGACCGAAATATTATTGTAGCAACTTTATCACAATTAGAATTCAGGAGTGTCATACGTCAAATCCCCGAATCCTCAGAGGCTGATTCGGCAACAAAGTCTTCTGGAAATAATGTCACCAAAAAATCTACTGAAAACGTAAATTATAGAGTTATTACCGAAAAAACTTCCCTTATCGCAATGATTGATGAATTGACATCTGGTGGTGATTTTGCGTTCGATACTGAAACTTCAGGACTAAACGCTATGCAGGCTAACCTTGTTGGAATTTCATTTTCTGAAAAGAAAGGAAGTGCATGGTACATACCTTTGGGTCACGCAAATGGAGACCAAATACCTAAGGACCAAGCCTTAGATCTTATATCCAAATTATTTTCCAATCCTGATTTGTCATGCTGCGCCCATAATGCTAATTTTGATTTGACTATCCTAAAAAACGCAGGCGTTGAAGTAAAAAATCTCACGTTCGACACTATGGTAGCCGCTTTTTTATGTGGTAAAAGATCAATTGGATTGAAGAACCTAGCGTTTGAATTATTCAATGAAGAAATGACTCCTATAACTAATCTTATTGGAAGTGGACGAAATCAAATTTCCATGGCAGATGTTTCTATTGCCGAAGTTACACCTTACGCATGTGCTGACGCAGATTTTACTTTACAACTAAAACACGAATTATCACCTTTGTTAACTACGAATAATGTTGAATTCGTGAACAACCAAATAGAAATTCCGTTAATACCAGTTATTTTAGAAATGCAAACAAATGGAATGTTAATAGATTCTGATTTATTGCAAAAAATGTCCGTTGATTTGTCGTCCGAAATAGCTCAAATAAAACAAGTACTGCTTTCAACGATGGGTGAAGAGGATATAAACCTAAATTCAAATCAACAACTAGCCAATCTTTTAATTACTAAACTTGGAGCTCCAAAAACCCGAAAAACAAAAACAGGTTTTTCAATGGATTCTAATTCACTGGAAAATATAATTCACACATCTGGATTGGATGACCGCATATATGAGATATCTAGCGGGATACTAAAATATAGAGAACTAACAAAATTAAAATCTACCTATGTTGATGCCCTACCCCAACAAATTAATACAAAAACCGGTAGAGTACACTCGCGTTTCAATCAAGTAGGAACGTCAACGGGACGTATTTCTAGTAACGATCCAAATATCCAAAATATTCCGGTAAGAAGTGACCTTGGAAGAAACGTTCGTAAAGCTTTTATCTCTAACCATAATAAGGGTTGGCAATTTCTTGCTGCTGATTATTCTCAAATTGAATTACGGATACTTGCCCACTTAGCTGAAGAACCATCTTTAATTTCAGCGTTTAAAAATAACGAAGATATTCATTCATCAACAGCCAAAACGATATATGGAGTAGAAGATGTTCAACCCAATCAACGTAGAATAGCTAAAATACTAAATTTTGGCATTATTTATGGATTGGGACCGGTTGGAGTAGCAAGGCAAACTGATCTTTCCAGAGAACAAGGGAGGGAATTTATAGACCTATATTTTGGCAAATATCCGGGAATTCGCGACTACATTGAAAAGCAAATACAATTTACAAAAAACAAAGGTTACGCCGAAACCATAACTGGACGGAGACGATATTTGCCTGATATCCGTTCAAATAATCCAAGAATCCGTGGCAATGCCGAAAGGGCTTCAGTAAATATGCCTATCCAAGGTACGTCGGCGGACGTCATTAAAATCGCGATGATTAACATATATAGGGAGTTAAAATTACAAAATATGTTGTCAAAACTTGTTGCACAAGTACATGATGAATTAATATTCGAAATATCGCCCGGAGAGTTAATGGAAATGCAAGAAATGGTAACTAGATTAATGCCTAATGCCATAGAACTTAAAGTACCATTAAACGTAGAAACAAAAACGGGGTTAACTTGGGGAGATATGGAATAAAAATCTGGGTTTGTTGCAACTAATGAAGAGAAGATTCTATACGGAGGGGTGGCAGAGCGGTTTAATGCACTGGTCTTGAAAACCAGAGTCTCCGCAAGGTGACCGCAGGTTCGAATCCTGTCCCCTCCGCCAACCTAAAATTTTTCTCTCTTTATAAAAATTTTAGGTACTAGCCGTTTTTCTTATACAAATCTTCACAAATTTTTTTACCAATAGTCGCTCCTATAAAAGCGTGTCCATTTTCATTCCAATGCCCCGCTCCTATATCATTGTCAAACCCGTGGAATCTAGTTATTACCCCCTTTTCAGACCAATTATGGGACGCCATATGTTTACCTACTGGAATTATTGGAATATCGTTTTTCTGACCAAAAACTTCTAACCGTTCTTCTCTATAAAATACGTTCGTTATAGATTCTTCATCTGCCCATTTGTTAACAATTTCAACCTCATAATCAACAACTTGGCTTGACGGTACTACCAGAATCATCGTTTTTGCACCAAATGATTGCAATTCAACTTTAGTTTCTAATAAAAGCCCCTCAACCAACAACCAAGCATTTTTCACAAATTCAGTTTCACCATTCAGGCCCCAAACACCTTCTTCTACCAACTGGTCGATCCCCTTTTTATTTTCTTGTTTTTCCTGGGACACAAGAGATTCGACACGTTTGGCTTTTCGAGCTTCGACAAATGGAACTAACAATTCCCGACTGATCTGCATAGCCCGGGACCAGCTACGGCCCCATCTGTAGATAGATTTAATTAAGCCATGATCGGCGGAAGGTTTTCTAGATAACACAATTTTGTTGTCGTCATTAATCTCGAAATATGGTTTGTAAGGGTCTCCCACTACAGAATAAATGTCATTCCTAAATCCTGAAAACGCAATTATCACATAATCTGGATCAAACAACACCGCTTCATTCACAGCCGCCAGATATATCTGTGCAGTCCCCCAACCGGAAACACCAAATAAGAGAACATCATAAAGTTTTCCAGGTTCCACATCTTCATAAGGACAATTACTTCCCAACCAATTTTCAGTTTTTGTTCCCAAATTTTTGGATTTATCAATCTGTAACGCCTCAACAAATGAATCTCCTATAATAGCTACCCGTACAGTATTTTCAGGTTTTTGAAAATCTCTTTCGTAATCGTTCCATCCGCGCGAGTTAGTTTCTACTCGAGAAAATCCTTCACGATTCCAAACACCCTTTAAATTTGGCAATAATCTATGACCTAATATCGGATCGGATTTCTGATATATGCCGTAAGTCGGAAGTTTGGAGTCAGGAATAATTACTAATGCTAACCTAACCGCGCTTTCGAGGAAAAAAAAAGCTACTAAAAACCCTAAAAGTAATAACGTAAATCTTTTGATTATCATTCTAAATCGGTAGCTTACTGGTAATTTACCATATTATTTTTCTCCTGCAACCATCATTTTTTATCCAGAGTTTTTAGATAGATAATTTAATTTTCTCATACGAAGTATAATTTTTTCTCTTTTGTGTTCCATTAAATACTGAACGAGAATCTTCAAACAAAATAAGCAAGAGGCTTCAGAGGGACTTTTATAAACCCTGTTACTCAAAATTTATAAAACTTAATAGGCAGCATTTACGTATAGTCGATAAAGTGTCACCAATCACGATATCAAATATTTAAATTAAATACTAAAATACTTATGCACCGTTGAAAAGTGACGAGTTAATTATCAAGTTTCAAAAAATTTAACACCGGCTTCATAATCTTCTGGAAGACCAGAAAGACATCTAATATTGAATCTACACGAATACCAAGCGAAGAAATTACTAGCAGACTACGGTGTTCCCATTCCAAAAGGTAAAGTAACTTCCTCTCCGGAAGAGGCTGAGATAATAAAAAAAGAGATTTCTGGAAAAGCGATCATAAAAGCTCAAATACACTCGGGAGGTAGAGGGAAATCCGGGGGAGTTAAATTAATTTCGTCTTCTGAAGATGCGTATGATTCAGCAAAAACTATTTTGGGTAGTAACCTCATAACATATCAAACTGGCCCAAAAGGATTGCCCGTAAATAACGTACTCGTAGAAGAAGCAACAAATATTGATAAAGAAATATATTTGTCCGTTTTTATTGACAATGACTTGGGGGTTCCTATAGTTATAACAAGTACTCAAGGAGGGGTTGAAATTGAAGAGATAGCCAAAAATAGTCCTGAAAAAATATTCAAAACTATATGCTCTCCCCTTGTTGGATTAAGTCCTTATAAACTTAGAGACATTTCTATGTCGTTGAGCATTCCTCCGTCAGAAATTTCTCATATGGAAAAAATAATGGGTTCCATCTACAAATTATTTATTGAAAAAGATTGTACGTTGATTGAAATAAATCCATTAGTTATAACTTCAGATAATAAAATTGTCGCTGTAGACGCGAAAATAAACATAGACGATGATGCCCTTTTTAGACATCCCGATCTCCAAGAATTAAACGATCCTACCCAGCAAGAGGTTTTAGAAAAACGTGCATCAGATTTTGATCTGTCCTATGTAAAACTAGAAGGAGGAAAAATCGGATGCATGGTCAATGGAGCTGGATTAGCAATGGCAACAATGGATATCACAAAATGGGCTGGAGAAAATCCAGCTAACTTCCTAGATATAGGTGGTTCTGCATCCGAAAAAAAGATTAAAGAAGCGTTTAAAATAATTGACGATGATCCTGATGTTGAAATAATTCTAGTTAATCTTTTCGCGGGTATTGCAAGAGCTGACGTAGTGGCTAATGGAATAGTCAAAGCAGGTAAAGAAACCCAATCAACAACACCTATCGTAGTTACTATGAGAGGAACTAATAGTGAACAGGGACTTTCGATTTTAAAGAATTCAGAACTGGATATAACGTCTGTGGAAGATTTGGCTTCAGCTGCAAAAATTCTGAAAAACAAGCTTTCTAATACGGAGTAATTTAGTGTCAATTTTAGTAGGTAACGATACAAAATTACTTGTTCAAGGCCTTGGGCGAGACGGTAGTTTTCAAACATCAAGAATGCTCGATTATGGTACCAATATAGTTGCCGCTGTACACCCAAGAAGGCAAGGCTTATATTTTGAAGAGAAAGTACCTTACTTTTCGTCCGTAACAGAAGCTGTTGATAGAACGGGTGCAAACACAGGAATAATTTTCGTTCCGGCCCCGTTTGCAATGGACGCTATTATTGAACAGATAGACGCAGGTATTGACCTTATAATTTGCATAACTGAAGGAATACCTATCCACGATATGATAAAAGTGAAAGCGTATTTAAAGGGTACTGATTCAAAATTAATTGGCCCAAATTGCCCAGGTATTATAACTCCGAAATCTAGAACAAAAATTGGCATTATACCCGGTAATATAGTACGTCCTGGAAACATAGGCGTGGTTTCCCGATCGGGAACATTAACTTACGAAGCGATAGCTCAATTAGTAAAAAACGGTTACGGTCAATCTACTTGTATAGGAATTGGGGGTGACCCGATTCACGGAATATCTTTTACCGATACACTCAAACTTTTTGAACAAGACGAAGAAACTAAAGCAATTGTTTTAATTGGAGAAATCGGTGGCTCCAAAGAACAAGAAGCCGCTGCTTTCATTAAATCTAATGTTTCAAAACCAGTTGTTGCGGCAATAGCTGGTCAAACAGCACCCCCAGGTAAACGGATGGGGCATGCGGGCGCTATAGTCACGGGAAAGTTAGGCTTGGCGTCAGAAAAAAATAAAGCTTTAGAAAATGCTGGAGCCCATTTAGTCGAATCTCCCGCCTACATAGGTGAAAAGATAAAACAAATTTTATCTTGAAATCACTTTGATCTCTCATGGTAACAGAAAAATATTTTCACACAGGAGAGATAGCAATAAATATTTCGGAATGGCCCTCTCCATATAAGGATTCGCCAGATATGCTGCTAATTCACGGTTACGGTGTAAGTAGTCAGACTTGGAGCACTACTGCGCCATTATTGTCAAAACACTATCATCTATTTTCCCTGGACCTTAGAGGAATGGGTTTATCGGGTCGAATTACTAAACAACATAATCGGTATGTATGGGCTAATGATGTATCCAATATTATCAACAAAATTTTTGTAAAATCTGGATATTTAGTTGGGCATTCGCTAGGAGGATGGGTATCGGCTGCAGTGGCTTCAATTAATCCAAATAAAGTTTCAGCAATTGTAATGGGAGATCCCTTTACCGGCTCGAAATCAAACATCCACCAAAAGTCTAAACCCGAAATTAATAATGAAATTCCTTCTCTGAAATCGATTAATACATTATCGGATGCATTAGATTATACGAAAATGAAATATCCGACATTAGAGACCGATATTTTACACCGACTAGCAAGAATGACATATGACTTTGACACAGGGTTATTATCTTGGGCAAAAGACCAAAGTTCAAAAAATTGCAACTACGAAGCAATGTTTTCCAAAATAAAATGCCCAGTCCTTTTAATTCAAGCAAATCCCGATAAAGGTGGAATAATTTCAGATGAAGAAACTGAAAGGGTTACATCTTTGATTGGGAAAAGTGAAAAAGTAAAATGGGAGAACTCAGGGCACTCTCTTCATGTGGCAAGAAACCACGATTTCGCGAAAACTGTCCATAAGTTCTTACTTAGGTTTCAAACGTAAAGTAAACATTATGAGAGAGAAAAACTTTCAAGGTGCAGAAATCAAAATAAATTATGCTGAAGGCCCTAAAAATGGACCAGTTATCTTCCTTCTTCATGCTTTAGGAGCTTCGTGGAAAAGTTGGACCCCCATTCTTAAATCCTTGAGTCGTGATTTTCATGTTTTTGCTTTTGATTTCAGAGGTCATGGAGATTCGGATCATATCAAGGACAAATATACTTGGGAGCATTATTCTACGGAAATATCAGAATTCATCGAACATAATTCTTTCCCGTCTGTAAATATAATAGGACATTCCCTAGGCGGCGTTGTAGGAAGCATAATAGTAACGAAAACAAAATCAGTAAAAACCCTATGTATGGAAGATCCTCCACTTTTTTTTAATAAAAGTTTTATCCCTTACAATCTTTTAAGAGTTTTTGAAGAAAATTTTAGACTTGCCAAAAAAAAATTAGGTGTCGAAGACACCGCTCGTGAATTAAGAACATCCTTCCCAGAAATCAATGAAACAGTGGCTATATCTAGAGCAAAAAATATTATTTCGGCCGATCCAACCATATGGGAAACAATTATTAAAGGTGATATCAGGGCTCATACAAATTCTGACGAAATTTTGAAAAACATTGATGTCCCCGTACTAATTTTTAGAGCCAATCCTGAAACTGGGGGAGTTATTCATAATCGTAATATAAATAGATTAAACAACCTCAAACGTTTTGAGATCGAATATTGGGAAGATAGCCCCCATAACATGCATTCAAGTTTCCCAAGCCGCTTCATTAAAAGGTACAACACATTTGTAACCAGTTTTGTAAAAAAGTAATTTACTTTACCGCACTTAAACCCAATGCAAGTACTGTTATCAAAATTGACCCTAACACACCCGCAGCCAAGTCATCCCACATTATGCCAGCACCTCCGGAAATTTGTTCAAGCCTTTTTATTCCAAACGGCTTGAATATATCAAGTAACCGAAATAAAAAAAATCCTAATATTAAAAAGTACCACTCAAAAGGAATGAACAAAACTGTAATCCATTGCCCAGCCCATTCGTCTATGACGCAATACGATGGATCAGGCTCCTCTATAGAAACTATTTTTTGGCATGACCAAAACCCAATCAAAATTAACAATACCGTGATTATTGTAAGCACTAATGGATTTGTTGTAATAAAAACCTTTATAACGATAAACAAACATAAAGATATGAGAGATGCAAAGCTACCAGGAGCAATTAACGGCCAGTACCCAGTCCCAAATCCGGAGGCTATAAATCTAGAGAGGGTCACTGTTATGTTAAATCCATTTTCTAGCCCAATCCAATGAAGCCTCAGTTGTTGATGATGGAAAATATTCACATCCTACCCAACCCTGATACCCTAGTTCATCCAAGTAATTCAATAAAAAAGTGAAATTAATTTCACCAGTTCCCGGCTCATGCCTTCCCGGATTATCTGCTAACTGAGTGTGTTTAATTGAGCCTATATTATCTTTTAGGGTAGCAGCTAAATTACCTTCCATTATTTGCATATGATAAAAATCATATAGAAGGGATAAATTGCTGTGACCCACCGATTCAATAACATCTAAAGCAGCCTTACTCGTGTTAATAAAGAACCCAGGTTGATCAAGAACATTAATTGGTTCAATTAATGCAGTGACCCCTACTTTGTCCAATTCCGTAGCAGCATAAGTTACGTTTTCAATGAGTGTTTCTTTTACTATTTCAGTAGCAAAACCATCAGGCATTTGACCAATCCCAATATTTACACCAAGGCAACCCAATTCGTGAGCGTATTCAACCGCCAAGGAAGTCCTATCTCGGTACAAATTACGTTTGTTAGGAATCAACGGAATGTTGTTGATCCCTGTAATAGGATCTTCTACAGGGGAATTGATAATGACTTGTTGCAAACCATTAGCATTTAATCGTTCAGAAATTTCATTCGTAGGAATTGGATAAGGATTTTGAAGTTCTACTCCCTTAAAGCCCAACTCGGCCGCTTTGTCGTAGCGATCCAAAATATCATATTCGTTAAACAGAAATTGAATATTAGCTTCAAGTTTAGGCATCAGACTTACAAGAAAACCCTAAGTTTGTTCCCCTCCCTTGTGCCGTTCTCATTGTAGTAGCAAATCTTTCTGCTACTGCCAACCAATCAAGGCCCTCTACAGTGTCTCCAAGTGGGTTGTATTCGCAGCCAATCCAACCATCGTATCCCAATTCATTGATTTTATTGAACACATTTTTATAATTAATCTCGCCCGTCCCAGGCTCATGACGACCAGGATTATCCGCTATTTGGAAGTGTTTTATAATGTTAAAATTATCGACAATGGTTCTAATTAGATCGCCTTCCATAATCTGCATATGATAGACATCGTACTGTAATTTCAAGTTGCTTTCGGAAACATCAGAAATTACTTGGACTGCTTGATCCGTACCGGTCAAATAAAAACCCGGTACATCAATGGTGTTTAGGGCTTCTATAAGTAAGGTTATGCCTTTTTTATTTAAACTTTTAGCTGCAAACTTCAAATTATCAACTAACGTTTGTCTGTTTAAGTCTGCTTGTTCGTTCGGATCTGGTATTCCAGCAAGACATGTGATTCTCTTGCAATTAAGAGTATTTGCGTAATCTATAGCCTTTCCAACGGAATCCTGAAATTCACCGACGCGATCGGGCTGTACTGCTATTCCACGATCTCCAGAACCCCAATCCCCAGCAGGTAAATCAAACAAAATTTGTTTTAGACCGTTCTTATTCAATTCCTGTAATATATCGTCCGCAGGGTAATCGTATGGAAATAGATATTCTACCCCTTTAAATCCATTTTGAGATGCTAATTTAAATCTGTCCATAAAATCTACTTCATTGAACATTAAGGTTAAATTAGCTGAAAATTGACTCAATTAAAACTCCTTTTATTAGTTATCACTTTAATAATATATGGATGAACCTACTCCACCCCCAGCAGCAATTACATCTCCATTTATAGCAATCGATTTAGGAGAAGCGATCATAGTAGCTACATAAGCAATATCCGCAGATTCAATGATCCGCTTAACTGAGTTATTTTTAGCTAATTCTGCTTCTACTACATTAGGTTCTTTACCCAGTTCGGACGCCCGTTCGATTATAAAGGATTCAGTTGCTTCCGTACGGGTAAATCCCGGATGAATTACTGTTACATTAATTCCAAATGGTCCCAATTCGTCTGCTAAGTTCTTAGTTAGAGCACTAACCGCTACATTACGCATACTTCCTACCGCATTACCAGTGGTTCGAGAAGCCAAACCAGAAATATTTATTATTCTTCCCCATCCTCTACGCTTCATTATTGGCGCAACTTCTTTTGCACATCTGATATAGCCCATCACTTTTACATTCATTTCTCCACCGAAGGATTCAGTTGTAAGATCACCAAAATTGTGAATCTTTTTGTTTGCTAACGGTCGGGCTGCACAATTAACCAAAATATCGACTCCATCCATCAATATATTCGCTTCTGAAACCATGTTTCTGACAGATTCATCGAGGCCGGTATCGGCCACAATACAATACACGGGATTTTTTGTGAGTTTACTAATATCTTTCGCGGAAACCTCCAATGTTGTTCTGTTCCTAGCAATCAAGGTGCAAACAACCCCTTCTGCCGATAGTGCCGTAGCTATAGCCTTACCAATGCCACGACTTCCTCCAGTGATTATAGCTTTTTTTCCATTAAGTTCTAACTTCATGTTTCATCCATGCCTGAAAAATCATTCGATTAGGTTGGGAGTTGTTTTCCAATGTTCAGTAACTTCTTGGTATTCGTGTGCCAATTGTAATAATCCTTTATCGCTATTTGAAGGACCGACTAATTGTATACCAACAGGAAGGTTATTAGATGTAAATCCGCATGGTACTGATATTGCTGGCATTCCAGTAACAGATATTGTGTAACAAGGCCACATCCAGTCGATATACGTGTCCAATTCAATACCATTTACTTGAAGAGGGTATTCTTGGTCGATAGAAAAAGGAGCAACACTTGTAACTGGAAGGGCAAAATAATCATAACGGTCGAAAAAATCTACCATATTCCGCCAGATGGATTTTCGTAACACCTCGACTCGAGCTAAGTCTATCAAATGCATGTCGAGTCCTTTTTGAGTATTCCATTTTACTGTTTCTTTAACGAGATCTGGAAAATCAGCGACATGATTTATGTGATCTACGGCAAATTTGTAAGCCCTATAAGTTTGAAAAACTTGATCTGAATCGTCTAGGTTAGGATAATCATATGAAACATCACAGCCAATATCGATAAATTTTTTTACAGCGTTTTCAGTAATATCAAAAACTTCAGTATCGATAGGTCTATTGTTCAAACGTCCTCCCCAAGCAATTTTTAAACCCTTCAGGTTACCTTCTAGAGGTTTTTGTAAATTTTGTTTGAATGATTCAGGAAATGTTATAGGGGTCAACCTATCACTACCCGAAATAACTTTCATTTGTAAAAAAACATCTTCCACCGTTTTCCCCATAGGCCCGTCTGTAGAAAGGGTGTTCCACGGAACATTAGATTCTCGGGGCGGTACTATCCCTAGAGTTGGTCTCAATCCCACAACATTATTCCAGGCAGCCGGATTTCGCAAAGAGCCACCTAAATCAGATCCCGAAGCTATCGCGGCTAGTCTACAGGCTAACGCAACTGCAGACCCCCCACTACTTCCACCGCAAGTTTTGGTTAGATCGTAGGGGTTTAAGGTCGGACCAAATACTTCATTGAAAGTTTGCGAACCTGCTCCAAATTCAGGTGTGTTGGATTTTCCTATTACTATGGCGCCCGCTTCCTTTAATCTAGAAACTATTAAGGAATCATGATCTGGAATTCTATCCTTGTAAATTCGGGACCCTTCAGTAGAAAGTAATCCTTTCGTCATGTGTAAATCTTTAATGGCTACAGGCAACCCCTCCAAAACTCGTGGGACTTCTCCATTAAAAATCCTTTTATCAGCATACTTTGCTTCTTCTAACGCTGAATCCAAGCACAATGTAACCATCGCGTTAACTTCCGGATTAATTCGATTTAGCTGATCTATATGGGCATTTAACAGCTCAACACACGATATGGATTTATCATTAATTAATGCTAATTGATCGACTGCTGATCGGTAATTAATTTCTTCCATTTATTATTTCTATCTTAAAGAAATACTAACTTCCAAATTTCACCACCACGTTTTTCCTTCAATGTTAGATTGTTTGAAAGTAAACGTCTCCGAGTAAATACCAGTAGAAAGATATTTCCAACCACCATCTGCCAACATAATAACTATATTTGACCGTACACCATCATCCGAAAATTTTTTAGCTATTTTTCTTGCTGTGGCATATGTTGCTCCCGATGAAACTCCTACAAAAACACCTGCATCAGTCAAAAGTTTTCGTGTCCAGTAAAAAGCTTCCTCTGCTTCAATAAGAATTCTTGCATCGAGTTTATCTAAATCTAATATAGGTGGTATGTAGCCATCTTCTATAGCTCGCAACCCTTGAACTTTATCGTCGGGATGCGGGGCGGTGGCTACTATCTTTATCTTCGAATTATATTCCTTCAGGCATTTACCAACACCCATGAGTGTTCCACCCGTTCCTAGTCCTGCAACGAATACATCAACGCTAGGTAGGTCTTTTATAATTTCTGGTCCAGTAGTCGAATAATGAGCATTTGGATTAGATTGATTACCATATTGATACGGCATGTAATAATCTGGATTTTCCATTGCTATTTCTTTAGCTAAAATAATTGATTCATTAGTACCCTTGTCAGCAGCCGAGAAAATTACATCAGCCCCAAAAGCCTGTAATAGTTGTACCCGTTCAGGCGGTACGCTAGCAGGCATTACAACCTTAACCTGATACCCCTTTTGCCGACCAATCATCGCTAATCCAAGGCCTGTGTTTCCCGATGTAGGTTCTAAAATCGTTCCTCCGGGATTCAACAGCCCTTTCTTTTCTGCATCAAAAATAAGAGATCTGGCTGCTCTATCTTTAACGGATCCAGTAGGATTAACTGATTCTAATTTTCCAAAAATTTTTACTTTCGAACCAGGTGTCATCTGACTTAAGTCGACCAATGGAGTATTCCCTATAGCATGAATTGATCCATCCACAATTTTAGATGAATCAACTGAATATTTAGGCTTTATAGAAGTCACTGTATGTGATTAGTATAATGTCAAAAACCGGTTAAAACGTTCAGGCTAAAGACCACAAAATATTTCGTAATCGATCAATTCTTTTACTTCAGGATTTTCTCCACAGAGTTTACAGCTGGGATTTCGTCGGACTTTGATCTCTCTAAATTCCATTGAAAGAGCGTCAATCAATAGCATTCTGCTTGTCAAAGTTTCTCCTATTCCCATGGTCAACTTTATGGCTTCAAGTGCCTGTATCGACCCTACCAATCCTGGTAACGCCCCAATTACTCCAGCTTCAGCACAATTAGGAACTTCTCCAGGGGGAGGGGGATCTGGAAACATACACCTATAGCATCCGCTTCCTGGAACATAGGTAGTTGCCTGTCCATCAAAAACTAAAATAGCTCCGTCAACCAGAGGTTTGTTCGATAGGTAACAAGCATCATTAACCAAATAGCGCGTTGCAAAATTATCGGCTCCATTAATCACAATATCGTAATTTGAGATTATGCCCATAGCGTTATCTGCGTTCAAGGGAGCCTCATGGGTAATTACTTTAACTTCAGGATTGTGGCGTTCCAACGTTTCTTTAGCGGAAATCACTTTACGTCTACCGATATCGGAGTCCCCATGTAGTATTTGCCTTTGAAGATTGGTAATTTCAACAACGTCAAAATCTATTATCCCGATAGTCCCTACTCCAGCCAAAGCAAGATACAACGAAACAGGTGATCCTAAACCTCCCGCGCCAACTACCAAAATCTTCGAGTTGATCAACTTCCTCTGTCCTACGCTACCTACATTCGGCATTATCAAATGCCTACTATAACGTTCGACTTGGCTTGGGGTAAGCTGTGTTATCTCAGTGTTCTCTATCATAATATCTCAATATTTCTAACTAGCTATCCAATTAGCAACAGAAAAAAGACAGGCCCTTGGCTTATCTTCCAACTTATTTTACATAAATATAAACCCATCACACTTGAAAAAAAAACCCCGGATTATTACCAGGGTCGTTTCTAACTACTATATAAACAAATCATTAAAAGCGCCCATCAGGGGGTATACAGGTACAAGCACACTTGACGGGATTTACAGCGTCTTTCATTTTTTTGTGATTCCCATACATAATCATGCATAAATATTATCACCTCACAAAGATTAACGTAACTTGTTTATCGCCATATTTTTTATTCGTAAAAATCAATGATGCCGTAATATCTGGCAACAGTACCAACAGAAACCCACAATTTATATCAATAACAGTTCATCTACCATGTAAAACCTCATATTGTCGACAATACATCACAATACCAGTAAAAAACCCTTTGAGACATGTTACGATTTTAATGGGATTTATTTCTTTACGTTAAGTAAAAGATAATAAATTGTAACGGTTTGTTTGATAGGTTTATACACTATGGAAGTCATAAAAATAGATCCAACTGAGCGCAATGTTTTCGGGAAAAAAAATCGCGCTCTAAGACGACAGGGTATAATACCTGTTCACGTCTATGGACTTAATAAACCTTCACTCAGCTTACAAATTGATTTGCTCACATTGACCAATACCCTTAGATCTGCTGGAAGAACAACCCCGGTCACCTTAAAAATTCAGGAAGAAGAAGCTGTTACATTAGTTAGAGACGTAGCACATCATCCTGTCTCCGGAAATATCCAACATGTGGATTTTTTGCGCGTTGATGTAAGCCAAATGGTTAACGCACCTGTGCCTATCGTTCTATTTGGTCAAGAACTTGCTCCAGGAACTACAGGCGGTGCTGGTATCGTCACTCAAGGTTTATACGAAATAACCGTTCGGGCGAAACCATTTGACGTCCCATCTGAAATAAAAGTAGATTGCAGTGTACTGGATTCTCTTGAATCTTCAATAATGGCAACTGATTTAAAATTGCCACCCAATGTTGAATTGGTGTCTACTGATGACGAAAGAATAGCTTGGATTCAGCCTCCACGAGTCGAAGAGGTGGTTGAACCTGTTATAGGAGAAGGAGAAGAAGGAGAAGAAGTTGAACCATCAGAAGATGACGAGATGGAAGATCCTGCTGTAGAACAACCCGAATCTTAAGAAAACTATATAGTAAATAGTTTTCTTATACAGAACGAATATGGTTTTTTACAGCTAACACTTCTCTCTATGTTTGTGGAAGTTTATTGAGACTTCCATCGTAGAAAGAGAAAAATGAGTAATTACGACTCAGGAGGGTCAGTATGGATTCAGTAATGATTCTATCTGTCGTTCTGGGAGCCCTGTTATCGGTTGTTTTCGGTTTGTCTTTAGGGTTTTTACTGAGTAGGCTTATGACAAGAAAATCCTACCAGGCAGCTAAAGAAGCTTCGGAGCAACATATAAGAAGATCTGAGGCAAGAAGCAAGGAAATACTTGTAGAAGCCAAAGAACAAGCTCTTCAGACTAGGTCTCAATCAGACCGTCAGATTAATAAACAAAGGGTTGAGCTGCAAAGAATGGAAAGTAGGTTAGAAGCTAGACAAGAAAGTTTTGAAGTACGCACGCTTGATCTTGATGAAACCCAAAAACAATTGGAAGAACGTCTCAAGGAACTTCGGGATGAACAATCGCGAGTGAAACTAATTAAGACCAAGGCTGAGCAACAGTTGGAATCCGTCTCGGGATTAACATCAAATGAAGCTAAAGAGTTATTACTTGAAGAGGCAGAAGCTGACATTGCTTTTGAAGTTTCCCGTAGATACAGAGATGCAGAATTAACCGCTCAAAATGAAGTTGACGAAAAAGCACGTATAATACTGGCCGAAAGCCTACAAAGATACGCATCGGAAGTTGTACAAGAAACAACTATTTCTTCAGTTTCGATTCCAAATGATGATATGAAGGGGAGATTGATTGGTAGAGAAGGTAGAAATATACGAGCTATCGAAAGTTCAACTGGGGCAGATTTAATTATCGACGATGGGCCAGAAACAGTTTCAATATCCTGCTTTGACCCCATAAGGAGAGAGGTAGCCAGGCTAACATTAGAGAGACTTATCAAAGATGGCCGTATCCATCCAGCAAAAATAGAAGAGACGGTAGAACGAGCAAGGGACGATATAGAGGATATGGTAAAAAAATCAGGTCAAAAAGCCATGTTTGAGGTAAATGTAAAGGGATTGCATCCGGAACTAGTGAAACTAATGGGACGTTTGAAATTCAGATTTAGCTACGGTGAAAATGTACTTCAACATTCGGTAGAAGTGGGATCCATCGCGGCTATGTTAGCCTCACAAATAGGAGCAAATACTCAAACAGCCAGAACAGCTGGTTTTCTGCATGATATTGGTAAAGCATTAACACATGAAGTAGAGGGTTCCCATGCCGTGATAGGGGCCGACATTGCAAAAAGATATGGTATGAAAGAACCAGTCGTGACGTCAATAAAAGAACACCACGATACTCAAATGACGAGTCCTGAAGCGTTTGTAGTGGCTGCAGCTGACGCTATTTCAGCTGCGCGACCTGGAGCGAGACATGATACTTTAGAAGCGTATATGCAACGTTTGGAAGATCTCGAAAATGTGGCTAAGGAATTTGAAGGTATTGAAAAAGTTTTCGCTATTCAAGCTGGACGTGAAGTACGAATACTTGTAAATCCCCAAACCATCAACGATGTTGAAGCTGCTAATCTTGCCCGAGATATTGTAAACCGTATTGAAGAAAAGCTTGCTTATCCTGGTCAAATAAAAGTAGTAGTCATACGAGAATCCCGAATAGAGCAAATCGCATCCTGATAACAGGTTAACTATTATGAAAGTGTTAATGATTGGTGACGTAATGGCGAGGGGTGGACGTAAGGCCCTTGCGCGGTTGCTACCAGACTTGCGGAGGGAATTAAGTGTTGATTTTGTTATAGCACAAGGTGAAAATTCTGCTGGCGGGTTTGGTCACACTATCGAAACAACCAGCGATATGATCGAGTCAGGTGTAGACATCATTACAAGTGGTAACCACGTTTGGGATAAAAAAGATTTCATAAAAGAATTAAACAATCCGTCATTACCCGTCATACGACCACTTAACTATCCTGCGATAGCACCCGGGAGAGGTGCTATAGACATCGGACCAATATCTGTCGTTAATTTGATTGGTAGGGTTTATATGGGTGAATATGACTCACCGTTTGCCGTAATTGACGACCTTTTATCTGGTGGGTTTGGTAAAGGTAAGCCTATTTTCGTAGATTTTCACGCTGAAACCACGTCAGAAAAAACGGCGATGGCGTGGCACTTAGATGGTCGCGTAACAGCTATCGCTGGAACCCACACTCACGTACCCACTGCGGACTGCAGAATTTTTCCAAATGGTACAGGTTTCGTAACTGATTTGGGTATGGTTGGTGCTGTAGATTCAGTGATAGGTGTCCGTCCTGAGGATTCCTTGAATCGGTTTTTAACGGGCATACCCACACGGTACACACCCGTAACCGAGGGACGAATGATGTTCTGTTCGGTTTTGATCGACGTCGACGATAACACTTTTAAAACCCTATCTATACAACGAATCGACAGGGAAATCTTTGTGTGACTATCGAACAGAGCAGGTATAACTCACTTAAACCTCCGATAATTCCCAAGTGGAAAGTTACAACCGACCTTCATCTCCACACATCTATGTCAGATGGAAATCTGACACCTAATGGATTAATAAAAAGCTTATACAATACTAAACTTAATAAGATCTCCATAACCGACCACGATACTACCGACGGAATTAATGAAGCAACAAAAACGGCTGTTAAAAAAAATATTTCAGTAATCCCAGGAGTCGAAATTAGTACAAGTTTTGAATCACACGAAATCCACCTACTTGGTTACTTTATAAATATCTCTAACAAAATGCTTCAAAGAAAACTAGAGAATCTTAGAAAAGGACGCATACAATCCGTAAAAAAGATAATAACTAAACTATCCTCGATAGGTTATGAAATTGAGGTAGAGGAAGTCATGCGATTATCCAAAAGTTCCGTAGGCAGACCCCACATTGCCAAAGTAATGGTCACTAAAGGATATGTTTCCAATACAACTGAGGCATTCGAACAAATCCTTTCACAAAAGAATATTATTAACATTCAAAAAAAAAAGATCGACACACTTGAAGCGTTAAAGGCTATTTATACGGCTGGAGGAATCTCGGTAATAGGACACCCTAGGACTGTAAAAGACTTAGAACAACATCTGCCAACCCTAACGGATCACGGACTAAATGGTATGGAAGTTTATGCAGAAAAATATGATGCCGACATGATCAAACACTATAAAAAATTATGTGTGGTATATGGGCTGATCTCATCAGGAGGATCTGACTACCACGCTCGTAACGAGCCTAACGAAATTAAACCAGGAATAACAGGCCCACCACCAAATATCCCTTACGAAATGTTCGATCGAGCCAAAAGGATCCATGGTAAAAATATCGGATCAATTCCACTGGGGTTTTAATCGTAATGGCCTATGAAAATCCTTTCTCTGTTTTATACCTAATTCTTGCCTGTTATCTCTTTGGGTCAATAAACTTAACTTTTATAATCGCAAAATACGTAGCTGGTGTCGACTTAAGAAATAGTGGTTCGAAAAGTTTAGGATTAGGGAATTTCACTAGGAAAATGGGAGTGAAATGGGGCTTTTTGTTGTTCCCGTACGAATTCGGTGCAAAGGGGTGCCTTCCTGTAATGATTGGTCAATTGATGGGAGTTAACCAATCATTGGTTGTGTTAATGGTCTTGTCGACAATTTTTGGACATTGTTGGCCAATATTTACTAAGTTTAAAGGTGGAAGAGGCATGTTAGCGGCTTTAGGTGGTATGTTGGTTTTCAGTTTTGAAATTTTCATTACGTGTCTTGTAATTGCGGGTTTGGTAAAGTACTTAACGCCTATTAAAGATTCAGCAGTGTGGAGCCTGATAATAGTGTTGCTTTTACCGTTGTTTGTGTTGATTTACGATTTACAGGACCAAGTTTACCTTTACTCTTTTGGAATTATTCTACTAGTAATTCTTAAAAGACTATCTTCTAATTCACTGCAGGAGTTAAGAGGTTCGATGGGACGACTTAATATTTGGGAACTCGTTTTTTTTCGTCTGGTTTACGATAGGGATATTAAAGACCGAAATGCTTGGGTAGAATAGCAAAATTATGTCCACCGAAATTTATCAGAATCGATGTCTCAGACATAAAGATATTGGTACCAATCTGCGTTGCGGAAGATGCGGGGATTTTATATGCCCAAAATGTCTCGCTGTTTCACCCGTGGGTTCTCGTTGCCAAAAATGTGTACAACTTGGTCAACCCGAAATGTTTCGGTCTTCAAAATCAGAACTTGGATTGGTATTAATTGCTTCTATTATGCTGGTAATTTTTGGTGGCTTGTTCCTAAGCCTAATTTGCCGATTACTTTGGGCATTTCCCATTGGTTACCAGGTCGGTTCCATTGTTACAGCATTTGTTTTAGCATTGTTGGGAACTGCAACCGGAGAAACGATACGACGTGTTGGAAAATATAAAATTGATCGCAGATTAAAAATTATATCGGGTGCCACTTTATTTGGTGTATATGTTATGGGATCAGCAATAGGTGATGCAATTGGCGTTCCATTTTATCTATTTACGAACATAATAAGTTTTATAGGGGTCGCCATAGGAATTTACTTAGCATTAAACCGCATACACCCATAAGTAACCCTGTTTATATCGTTGTTGGAACGATTTCATTAAAGGTTCCGTTTCGGAACTTTATTGAATCATCCACCATTTGGAATACTGAAAGCGTTGGTGTATAACCAAAATCGTTATACGCAGAAGATAGGTCATATTCATAGAAAGTGGGGTTCATCGGGAGTTCAACGGTGGTGTAAGAATCTCCAGTTTTTTTTGATATATATGGGACTAATACATCCCAAGTAAACGGTTCCTTGGAAGCTATTTGATATGTATTACCAAATGATTTCTTCTCATTAATAATACATTTATAGGCATGGATAATATCTCTAATTTCAACATTGTGTTTTTTCCACGATCTTCCATCCATATCCCTAGCTACAATCAAACGACATCCCGAACTAAACTCGTTTTTTAGTTTTTCGTAAATTTTAACCCCTATTTCATCTTTTCTTTCTTTGAACATATTCACAAAGGTTTTTAGTTGAAATTGATTAAAATCCAATACCTCCCCTGCCCCCCAAACATTTGCAAATCTCAAAACAGAAACGTTTAAATTTTTGTGCCTATAATATCTGTTTGCAAGATGTTCACACAAAATTTTTGAATATCCATACCAATCAGTCGTAGAAAGAGGCAATGAATTTTCCGAAATGGGTTCCAAAATTCCTTTTTCTGGATACTTTGCCATAGTCGCGTCAGTACTCGTTATTATTAGATGTTTAATAGGGATTTTCGATTCACACGACGATTCCAATATATTAAACGTCCCCTTCACATTGATGTCAAAATATTGCTCCGAACTAAAAGGTCCTCCTGCTTGGAATGCCGCCCCCAAGTGAAAAATTATATCAACTCCGTGTACAGCCGTTCTTACATCTTCCATGTTCGCTAAATCGCCTTCGACAAATTCTATGTCGAGGCCAGAAAGTTTTTCTTTTTGAGAATCACCACTCCAAATTAATCCTTTAATATCAAAGCCGGCCCTCTTAAAATTTCTAGCCAGATTTGCCCCAACTCTCCCTGTAATACCTGTGATCAATATTTTCATATTAGCCCTCTTTGACACTATAAATATAAAGTTAGGATAAATCTGTTCAAAATCAGTAAATTCAAATTGCACGATAACATATAGGATTCCCTTTATTCGTTTTTGGAAAATTTAACCGATTGAACAAGTTTAATTGCATTATATTAAATCCGATGTTGAAAATGTATCAATATCTAAATTAATCCAAACTATGGGGTTATTTTTACAAATCAAAATCACATATACTGTCAAAGACAAATGGATTCACTTCGGAACTTTCAAAATTTCGGATCCAATACATTGAATAAAAGGGAAACGAGGTTCAAGTGGCAACGAAAACAAAGATAGAAAAAATAGAGACTATTCTTTGGGACCGATGGTTATTAATAAAAATTTATTGTGAAGATGGAACAGTGGGCTTTGGGGAAGGTGGAGTTCATGGGTGGCAAAGACCAACGAAAACGATGGTAGAAACTATGTCTCATTATCTGGTTGGTAAGGATCCATCTAGAATTGAACACCATTATCAATGGTTATACAGGTCGTCGCACTTTATGGGTTCCGTCGTACAGGGCGCTCTGTCAGCGATAGACATCGCACTTTGGGATATAAAAGGAAAGCAATTCCAAACTCCTATTTATGATCTTTTGGGAGGTAAAACTCGTGACCGGGTAAGATGTTACATGCATGTGAACGGAAATACTATAGACGATCTAGTATCTGACTCTTTAGAAAAAGTTTCGCAAGGGTTTACTGCTGTCAGATTTACTCCTTTTTCTCCAAATTATTACCTTCATAAATCGTATAGCGAGTGGGCAGATGAAGCAGTTAAACGTGTAGGAGCTGTTAAAGACGCCGTTGGAAACTCAATAGATATATGTGTAGAAATCCATAGGCAAATGAGTCCCTCAGAATCGATAGCACTTGGTAAGAGATTAGAACAATTTAACCCTTTTTTTTACGAAGACCCAATGTTGCCAGATAGTCCAGCGGTAATGGGAAACTTGCAACAAAACTGTAACATACCTATAGCAACGGGAGAAAGATTTACAACTATATACGAATATCAACAACTACTAGAGAATAATGGCTGCTCCTACGTAAGGCCAGATTTATGTTTATGTGGTGGAATTTCCGGATCAAAAAAGGTAGCGTCAATGGCTGAGGCTCAACACATAAAAGTTATCCCTCATAACCCATTATCGCCAATATCTACTGCCGCTTGTGTCCAGTTGGATGCCTGTATTCCAAATTTCGCTTTACAAGAATATACGGGAGAGTCCGAATCTCCAAAAAGTGATTTACTAAAAAATCCCTTGAAACTTATTGACGGATATTTGACCGTACCTGAAGGACCTGGATTGGGGGTAATCATCAACGACGAAGCTCTCAATCAACCCGAAACGCCTAAAGTTTTGGACACTCCAATAGGGTACGACGGTAGTGTTCAAGATAGATAATCTAAATTCTACCGTAGTCATCTTCTAGTCTTTCAATATCGTCTTCACCCAAATAATCTCCGGTTTGAATTTCAATAATATCTAAAATCTCAATTTCAGATATATTTTCAATCCTGTGTATGGTGGTTCTTGGTATATGTATGCTTTGACCACGACCAAAGTTATTTATATTTGTCTTATCATGAAGGGTTATACCGGCAATTCCCCGCACTATCACTAAAGTTTCGTCACGATGCCGGTGCCATTGTAATGAAAGCCTCGATTTCGGCTTCACCGAAATTCGCTTCACTTGAAATCCCACGCCACTGGAAATGATTTCAAAAAATCCCCATGGTCGGTTATCGCGTTTAGGTTTTTGTTTTTTTTGGAATTTTATTTTATTGGGTTCGGTCAAGTCTTCATCCTAATCGGTTAGCTATTTTTGGATCTAACCCTGTCCAGAATTTAAGAAATATATCTTCTACCTGGTGTTCGGTTTGAGCAGCAAAAAGGTTCTTCCTAAAACTACGTACCATTGGAGCTGTGCCAGCGTACCAACATAAGTGTTTTTTAACATGTAATAGTGCTACTTTCTTTTCAAATTGTGACTTAATTAAACCTACGTGCTTTTTTATGATCATAGATTTGTAATTATATTGATCGCCTAAGCATTTGCTGTCGATTTTTTCATTAAACACCCACGGGTTACCGATTGCAGCTCTACCAATCATTACAGAATTACAACCAGTATAATTTTTCATTTTTCTAGCGTCAGACATTGAGCGGACATCCCCGTTACCCGTCACCGGTATATTAACAGTCTCAACGACAGATTTTATGATATCCCAAGGAGCATGACCACTAAATTTTTGTGCTCGTGTTCTAGGGTGAACGGTAATAGCGTCAATGCCTTCTGATTCAGCCATTCTAGCAACTTCTGGAGCATTCATATTTTTATCATCCCAGCCACCCCTGATCTTTATAGTTAGAGGTATTTCTATCGCTGCTCGTATAGCTTTTAAAATTTTAGCCGTTTTTGGAACATCTTTCATCAAAGCCGCTCCTCTGCCAGTTTTATTTATTTTCGGCATGGGACAACCCATATTTATATCGATAATATCGGCTCCCGCGTCTTGAAGTTTAACGGCAGCAGGTACCAAAGTTTCTATAGTTGATCCCAACAATTGAAGTGCTATAGGTTTCTCTTTCGGTAAATACCCCGCAATATCATAACGAGTTCGCCTATTGCCCATAATAAAAGACGCTGAATCTATTTCCTCACTTGTGGTCATCCCACTTCCGCATTCAGTGGATATTAGTCTAAATGGTATGTTTGAAATGCCCGCCATTGGAGCCAAACGGGCCAGACCGTTTACATTAACATTGCCGATATACAATTTCTTGACTTTTGTGGTACTTGTTTATAAAAAAATGGGTGTAAATAATCGTAACAAATAATTTCTATTCTTCTATCAAAATATGCTACCCATTAGTTCACGGATTAATTCCTTTATTGTAATAACTCATAATATTCCGTTAAAAGTAAAATCATTATAAATACATTTGGTAAAAACTGGTTAAACGGATATGTTTAATTGAAACTTATTGACTATGGTTTCGTGGTGGTAATAGAATGTTCAGAATTTTTCAGAAATAAAACCGTCTCGTCATAAAGAAATCAACTAACATAGAGATTTTCACGGGAAAAGGTTATTGATATCAAACTAAAAAAAAGAAAATTATGAAAATAACAAAAATTACTCCCATAGTTACCATGCCGATCGACGGACTACCATGGTTGTTCGTACAGATTGATACCGATGAAGGAATATCTGGAATAGGAGAGTGTACAGATTATTATTCGAACGGACATTTGGTTAGAGGTATTAACGCCCTAGAACCAGTCATACTAGGCATGGAAGCAGGCCAAATTGAAAACATCTGGCAAACAATTTTTCATAGGTTTGATGATCTCAACGGCCGAGGATATGTATCGCATCTTATAAGCGCAATAGATATCGCATTATGGGACATCAAAGGCAAGTCTCTCGGGGTTCCTATATATGAATTACTGGGGGGTCCGGTGAGAGATAGGGTTCCCCTTTATACCCACGTGCAGGATTTCAATTCCGGTGCAGGCGGACCCGACACTGTAGCAAAAGCAGCCAAAATGACAAAAGACGCAGGTTATGAAGCAATAAAAACGGACCCTTTCCCTACCCTATGCCTCACCCATAAATCAGGATTTGAATGCCTTACAGATAAAAAAAAGAATGCTGGTGTAAAAACTACTGTAATGCATTGCTCAAATTCATACGAATTCTCAGGTCCATCTGAAGTTGAAAGACTTACACCTAGATCTATAAGAGAATCGGTCGAATGGATGGATGCTATCAGGTCTGCAGTAGGCAGTGATTTCGAACTAATGGTCGATGCTCACGCTAGATTTGACGTTGCTAGTGCCATATCCGCTGGCAAAGCGCTCGAAAGATTTGACCTTACGTGGTTAGAAGAGCCTATACACGTAGAAAACCATAATGCCCTTAGGCAGGTACGGGAAAATGTAAACATTCCATTGTGTGTTGGCGAAAGACACTTTACTCGTTGGGATTACATAGAAATCCTTAATAAACGTTTGGTGGATTATATTATGCCGGATGTAGCTTGGTGTGGTGGAATATCCGAACTTCGCCGTATTGCGGCTCAAGCTGAAGTCCAATACATAAGAATTAGCCCACATGACGCCCTCGGACCTGTTTCCATAGCCGCTGGTTTCCAAGTATGTATGACCACGCCTAATTTATATAGACAGGAATGCTTGCATACTTGGTTCGACACATTTGAGCAAATAATTACTCCAATGTTTAATGTAAAAAATGGTTCCATCCTACCAAATGGTCTACCAGGTCTTGGAATGGAATTAAAAATGGATTATGTCGAAAAATACCGAGTTCATCCTGATACCCAAACCTACCTAAATATAAATGCAAACAGCGTGCAAGACGCAACCGGAACATGGCTGAGATAAAAGTACTCTTCTCCATAAGCTTCGCATTCAGTCTATTTGTAGAATAAAGGACAATTGTCATGTTGGAACATTTCAAAATACCTGAACACGAAGCGATTAGAGTCTCTATAGCTGACCTCAGATCTACAACTGAAGAAATTTTTCTAAAGTGTGGCGTTTCCGAAAGCGACGCAAGATTAGGAGCCGATGTTTTGGTATTTGCTGACTCTCGGGGAATAGATACTCATGGGGTTTCAAACGCATTAAGGGGTTATGTCCGTAATTACTTATCGGGAACATGTAATTCCCGGCCAAAAAATTCGATAATAAAATCCACTCCTTCAACCGCTGTAGTAGATGGAGACAATGGACTGGGTTTAATGACCGCTCCTTTTGGAATGAACATTGCAATTGAAAAGGCAAAAAACACTGGAATCGGGGTTGTTTCCATCAGGAATTCAAATCATCTTGGAGCGGCTGGGTACCACGCTATGATGGCTTTAGAACATGACATGATTGGATGGTGTATGACTGGAGGGGGTAAAGCTATGGTCCCCACTTTTGGAGCTGAAGCTCAACTAGGCACAAATCCGATCGCTTTTGCTGCTCCTACAAATAAGGAGGCACCTTTTATTTTTGACGCCGCTATGAGTTCGATTGCAGCTGGGAAAATAACGCTTGCACGCCGTTTGGGTCAATCAATGGAACCAGGCTGGGTCGCTAACGAAGATGGAACACCTAATATGGAAAGTACCCCTACCCATCATTCTTCACAATTGAAAACTTCAACTGGACTGGAAATGCAACTTCCATTGGGATCTACGAGGGAACTTGGTTCACATAAAGGGTATGGTCTAGGAGTAATGGTAGATATTTTGTCCGGGCAACTATCTTTTGCAAGAGGTTTCGCTTCATTGGATGAAGACAGAAGAGCTCATTTTGTTGCAGCTTATGCTGTTTCCGCATTTGGTGAGGTGGAAGAATTCAAAAATAATATGGACGAAATGTTAAGAGGTCTAAGCGAAACTAAACCTATGCCTGGAATGAGTAGAGTGCTATATGCTGGTCAACCTGAAGAAGAAACACTCATGGAGAGGACTGAAAATGGAATTCCTTTGCACCCTGAGGTCATAGATTGGTTTAAGGATATTTGTGGAGAATTGCAGATTAAATACAATCTGAGTTGAACATAATACCTACTTAAATATTCGAAGCGAAATACATGTGTAAAAAAACATCTATAAGATAAACAATACAATCTTGATCATTTGGCAACAGAAACAAAAAATATAAGGCAATAAAAATGAGCAAACAACCGTTTACGGGTAATCCTTCCGAAATAATCGTCGAACAACTATCCGCTTTAGGAGTAAATTACCTTTTTTATAATTCTGGATCCAGAGAAGCACGTTTTTTTGATGCCTTACATGAAAATCCTAGGATCAACGGCATACTAGGGTTACACGAAGGCACCGTTACCGCAATGGCCGGAGGTTATACCCAGGCAAAATCGGAACCTGCGGTAATGTCGGTCCATTTAGGGGCTGGATTAGCCCAGAGCATGGGACAACTGATCAATGTTTGGGCAGGAAGTTTACCAGTAGTAACTCTAACTTTTGTCGGAGACACTGGAAGCTATGCCGATCGAATAACACTTGATTTAGGGCACAACGTTGGGCCTACATCCATAGCTGCCCCATTTATGAAAGCCAATTGGACTGTACTTGAAGCCGGCGGCCTAGCAACCGCCATTGAACGAGCAATTAAGGTCGCGAGCACGCCTCCTGTCGGACCTGTTCACGTGGCCATTTACGATCGTCTGCTAGGAGCAGAAAAAACGTCAACATCAATAATTGAACATGAAATTCCAAAGGTTACAGCAGGGTATCCTGATCCATCTGATATCGAAAAATTAGCCAAATACTTAAATGAAGCTGAACGACCTTTAATCTACGTCGGCGACGGCGCGTGGAAAAGCGGTGCCGAAAGTGCAATAGGAGCAATTGCAGAACATTTTGGTGCCAACATTGCCTCAATGTGGGGCGATCTTATGGGGGTATCAGTCGCCCATCCTCTTCATTGCGGATATTTTAGAGGGTCAGTTTTGGACCTCAACCCTGATCTTATAGTATGTGTCGGGGTTCGTCATGGAGGCAGTGGAACGCCTGACGATTACTCCTTGTTCAAAAATTCAAAAAATCTTATCGCAATAGGTCCTGATGTTGAAATATTTGAAAATATTCCTGACTTGGATCTCACAATAATGGCCGATGAAACTGCCACATTTGAATTATTACAGGATCTTATTAGAAGCGAGAATGAACCGATAAAGTACAATAAAAAACGAAATCATGCCCGAGAAACTGCTCACCAAATAAAAGAAAATGGGCGTAAAAATTTACAGCATAAAAGTGCAACAAAAGGCTCGGTGAGACCACTTGCCATTCTCGATGCTATCGACACAACGCTAGAAAAAGCCGGTGGCGGCTACATAACCACTGAGCAATTTGCGATACCACTTGAGTATGTTAATAAAAAAGAAAACGGTGGGAAAGTGAAATACGTTAGACCAGCTGGAGGATCAGAGGGGTATGGGATGGGAGCACCCATCGGCACCAAATTAGGTGCGTCAGATCAACCAGTAATCGGACTGGTCGGCGACGGGTCTGTATATTATTCTGATTCCGCTTTATGGACGGCAGCCCATCATAAAATACCAGTTTTGTACGTCATCGCAAATAACGGAACTTACGGAATAGTCGCTGGGCAATTTGCCGCGGCAGAAGGCGCCATGAAACGCGAAGGAAAATATGCTGGCGTCGTTTTGGATGGTATTGAGATCGTAAAATTAGCGGAATCTTTCGGTGTTGAAGGGATTAGAGTCGAAGAGGAAACCAAAATTCAACAAAGCATCGAAGAATCCTTGGACATTGTTGAACGTGAAGGACGCCCATTACTGCTTGATGTAAAAATGCCTTTGGGGTTACCCCAAAACGGACAAGCATCCAAACCTTTTCATCTTGGAAAATCTAAATAACCAAATGCCATAAAACTGGTACTAGCTTTATCTCGTTAAAACCAATATTGATGTACCTACGATACCGGCAGTAATCATAAATCCCATAATTGACAGCACTGTAAGAGCTATTTTGGGTCCGAGATTTACTATTTCCCTGATATCAACACCCATGCCGATTCCAACCATAGAAACCGAAAATATTATTTTTGTTGCATCGAAAACACTTTGTCCTATAGAATCACTAATTGTTCCCAAAGAACGCAGGATTGCTAATAAAATAAATCCTAAAACGAACCAGGGAAGAAACTGACGGATTTTAACTAAATTAAAGTCATTTCTTTTTGTGGCTGTAATTTCTGTTTTGCTCGAAGTTTTTTTTCTGTCGGCGTCGAATAAAAAACCTAACATTACCACCAAAGGCCCCAAAAACAATACTCTTGTTAATTTTACAGTGGTTGCCACTGAAGCCGAAAGTTCTCCTATCACTGAAGACGCTGCAACCACTTGCGACACCGCATAAACAGAAATTCCGGCGATTATCCCATAATCATAATTGTTGATACCTAACATGGGCACCAAAAATGGCAACAAAATAATTTGCCCGGCGCCTAAAATCGCCGAAAAACTGATTGCCGCAGCGATTTGAGATGGTTTAGCTTTTATAACTGGCGCTACAGCAATCACAGCTGAATTGCCACAAATCGAGTTCCCAACCCCTACCAAAGTTGCTGTTTTTTTGTCCAACCCCAACACTTTATGCCCTATAAAATAAGCGATTAACATACCACCAAAAACTGCAATTAATATCAAGATAAATAACCAAATTCCCGATACGAATACTTTTTGGAACGATATGGTAGCTCCCATCAACATTACAGCAAATTCTAAAAGTCCCTTACCAGACCAATTACTACCAATCGAAAACACCTGTAGTTTTTTGAAAAATGTCCGGACAACAATCCCTATTATCAGTGAGGTAATTAACGGGTCTAATAGTTGTAATCCTAAAAAGTTATATCCGAAATTAACGGCAAGTCCAATGATTGAACAGAAAAAGATCCCTGGCCCATAATTCTTTGTTATTTCAAGTATTTTCATGAATAGATGTTATCAATAAATTACTTTCTCGACTGTAACAATATAAAAAGATTAACTCATCATATACACTATAGTATGATCGAAAAATCGGAGTATTACGTTGAAAGAAATAAAAATAACACGGATAAATCATGTCGGTATCCCTATTACAAATAGGCAAAAATCCCTTCCATTCTACCGAGACATATTGGGGTTAAGGATAATTCCTTCCCAAGTTGACAGCCCGAACGTAATATGGACTCAATTGGCCGATGGAGCCATGGTTCACCCCATTGAAACTGACAACCCAACTGGCGGGGCATCACACGTAGCTTTTCAAGTAGAGGATTTCGACAAAACGCTAAAAAAACTTGAAGAACTAGGAATAACTATAAAGGAAGGACCTGGCGAACGTTTTGATGGTCAACGTTTCCTTTTTATCCTGGATCCTGATGGAAACAGAATTGAAATCACAACTGGAAATAATTTGAAAAAAAATAACAGGACTACCGATGAATGGGGTTACACTTCAAATGACTAATTTTTGTTCTTCACGCGATTTCTTTTATTTTATTAGAAATTCGTCCCAGTACAGAATTATATGAATCAGTAAAGGCTTGGATGCCTTGTTCCAATAATTCATCAGCGGTTTTTTCAATTGATAGTCCACGCTTTGTCAATTCATCCAAATAATCACTTTCCAACTCTATGTTGGTTAGTTTATCGGCAGTTGTAGCATTATGAAGAAGGGAAAAAAACGTGTTTTCAGGAACTGTATTAACAGTGTAAGGACCCATTAATTGATCAACATACATTGTTTCCGGATAACTAGGATTTTTTACACTGGTTGAAGCCCAAAGAGGACGTTGAAACTGAGCTCCTTTTTTGCTCAGTACGTTAAAATTCCCACCGGGGCTCACATCAAAAAGTTCCGTGAATAATTTGTACGCGTTCCTAGCATTTGTGACGCCTGCTTTTCCTTTTAAACTGGTTTCCGTCAATTTTGAATCAATGGCAGTATCAATCCTACTTACGAAAAATGAGGCAACTGATGCAATTTTTGATATTGATGTACCTCCAGAATTCAGATAATCCTGCAGCCCTTCCAAATATGCGTTCGCGGAACGTCTATAAGCTTCTACTGAAAAAAGCAGGGTTACATTAACGTTTATGCCCAGTCCTATCAAAGTCCTTATAGCGTTAGCACCCTCTCCGGTACCTGGTACTTTGATCATAATGTTAGGTCGATCAATAGATGCCCAAATTCTCTTGGCTTCAGTAATTGTACCCTCTGAATTATTTGCTAATTTTGGAGAAACTTCGATGCTTACATAACCATCTAAGAACTGAGTCTTTTTATAGATATCAAACAGTAAATCGGCAACTGCTCTAACATCTGATACAGCTATTGATTCAAATATTTCTGATACATTTCGTCCAGCATCAAAACTGTTTTTTATTTCATCGTCATAAAGGTCAGATTCAGCAACAGCTTTATCGAAAATAGTTGGATTAGATGTAAGGCCTGATACACCTTTTTCTATCATTTCGACCAAATACCCCGACTGCAACATGGTTCTAGATATTGAATCAAGCCATATTGATTGACCTATTTTATTTATTTCATGAATTTTTGACATTTTCAAGAAAACACTTGTATCCGAATACTATGACAAAATAAACGACTTCGTCACCGACACGGCTTCAGTGAAACCCATCGTACAAAAAAATACCTTACAAATTTGATGATTTTACTAATATTACCGCACACCTATCTTACCAGTTATTATTTTGTTGGTGAGTTTCTCAAGACTCTGAGCGGGACATAGAGTAATATCATAAAAGAATTTTTCCTATAATTTTTATTGAGATAAATTAATTTGAGAATTGCATGAATTTCCACCTATATTTAAAAACACTACGGGATTATAGAAAATCTACATTTTGGTTTTTTGTCGGAACGATATTGCTCGGATTGTACACAACAGGTTTTTATCCAACTATTAGAGATTCTTCTAATATGATCGCCCTATTGGAAGACTTCCCCGAATGGACCCAATCCATCATAGGTGACGCATCAAGTTACGCCACGGCCGAAGGATTTCTTAATTTGGAAGTTTTCGAAATAATGGCTCCATTAATAGTCGCTGTTTATGTTATTACCAAAGGAGCCGATTCTATAGCCCGTGAAGAGGAATCACACACCCTTGATCAGTTGCTAGCGTTACCGGTTTCCAGATTGTCCGTGATGACGCAAAAAACACTAGCTATTTTAACGGGAACTTTATTTTTATGTGTTGGGATATGGTTGGGTATAACAGCTGGATCTATAATGATGGGATTTAACGTATCTCAGGGAAATCTAGGATTAGCTATAATGAGCCTTTTTGTTTTTGGGTTAGCAACAGCTTCAATGTCAATTTGCCTAAGTTCTTCTACCGGAAAACGCAGCTTAGCCGCTGGAGTTACCGGGGGTGTAGCAATAGGATCTTTTTTGGCAAATAATTTCGGAAAAGCCATAGAAACTCTGGAACCTGTAAGGTTGATGTCTATTTTTTATTACTACAATGATAACGGCGTAATGGTGAATGGAATAAACCCATTACATTTCGTAATTATGTTAATTTCTATACTTGTTTTACTAATCTTTGGCTTTATTATTTTCAACCGAAGGGATCTAAAAAACTGATATGAAAATCTTCTTATCATTTTTTTTTATCATTCTTATCGCATGTAACGGTGAAAACGAACTAAAAGAAAAAGAAAATCCTATAGCAGAGACAATGGTGAACTCATCACATTTAATTACAAGAAATACCGAAACGTTTACTACGGATTCTTTTATAAAAGCCGGTTGGAAAAAATCAAAACAATATGATACAGAAACAGTACCTAATGCGACTGAAATTTGGTATGGATTCTACAATCGAAAAGATATAGAAATTAGATTCTATGATAACCATCAGGAAGCAATAGAATTTGGTATTCCGGCTGCGGAAGCCTCGATAGAAGGGGCTGTTAAGCGATCCAAAGGAGGAAAATTACTTGATTTCAGTGGAGGGTCATTTTCAGGATATGCAGATTACCTAATCGCCGGAAACGCTATTTTATTATGTGAAATGGATCTTTCCGCATGTGAATTGCTGATGGAAAACGTAGACTAGGTGAGTAAAAATATCCCAACACTTTAATTTTCAACAATGATTCCCACGCTTTTTTTATGCGCGCAGATAAAAAATTACTAATAAAAACGCTAAAAGTTCAAGGTACTTCATGTGAAGTAATTAAAGTTTTCAGAGACTTGCCCAGAGAACGTTTTCTTTCGCCAGACTATAACGATTTAGCCTACGCAGATCGAGCCTTACCTATAGAATCTGGACAAACAATATCCCAACCATCTCTTGTAGGTTTAATCACTGACCTAATAGTTGCAATAAAGCCAAAATGTGTTCTAGAAGTGGGTACCGGTTCTGGTTACCAAGCTGCAATACTTGGCAAATTATCCGTAAACGTTGTAAGTGTTGAATTGCATCCAAATCTTGCTGAAAGTGCTCGCGAAAGACTCAAATCATTGAATATTTGTAACGTATCAGTTTTCGATGCAGAGGAAACCATTGGTTGGAAACAGCATGCCCCTTACGATGGGATAGTAGTAAGTGCTGCCGCCCCGTCGATTCCAAAAAGTTTAATTCAGCAACTAAAAAACGGTGGTAGGATGGTTATTCCGTTGGGAGATAAGTTTTCGCAACAACTCACACTTGTAAAAAAACATGAAAATAAAATAACTACTGAGAAAGTAAATGAGGTCCGTTTTGTCCCTCTGATTGGAAAGGGGGTTTGGGATACATGAACCAGAAAAATATGGATTAGTTCGTTAAAAATTTTCGTTATGGGACGTAAAAACAAGTTCATGCATTTTAAACCACGGCAAAAAAAACGTTTATTTATTGGAATCCCGATTACTGATGAATTAAAAAATAAATTAGAAAACGGTATCCAACAAAATATTTCTTTACCATTCTACCGCTGGGTTCCAAAAGAAAATTACCATGTGACCACGTTGTTTTTAGGTTCAGTAAATGAAAAGGAAATTGACCAAATCAGAGAAACAATTCAGGAAATCTGTCTGGCAACAAAGCCGTTTACACTACAGTTTGATTCATTCACTTCCGCCCCTAAAAGATCTCCGTATATGATTTGGGCAAAATTTAGTAGGCATAAAACTTTTGACCATGTTGTCCTTAAATTAACAAAAGCGTTGACACCTTTAAAAAAATACAAACCCAACCCTATTCCCCATATCACATTATGTAGGTTAAGAAAGTTTAAGCCTTTAAGTGACTTCAATGATTCACAACTTATAAGTCAGTATATCCTCGTAAACAAACTCATACTTTGGGAATCCATAATAAACGAAAAAGGACCGACATACATTGAGGTAGACCGATTCCAATTGAGCACTAATAAAAATTAGTTTTTAACTGATTCTGGATTGTGATCACAACTCTATCACTGTATTCTCTTCGATTTCTGCGTTATTTAATACCGCTCCTAATCCTGGCATAGTTGGAGCCTCTATATACCCTTCCTTATTTGGTTTAATAGGATTAGTTATTCCAAATGTTGCTCCATCAGGATAAGGTAATTCAATATACCTGCAATTTTTTATTGAAAGACCCACATGTAAATTTGCTATATCCATAAGTGAGAGTACTGTCATGTGTAATTCACAATTCATACCAAAAGATTCCGCTAAATGAGCAGTTTTTAAAGTTCCGGTAATACCACCAGTCCAAGAAACATCTGCTCTCATTACGTCACATGCATTTGTTTTCAGATAAACGACCTTAGAAAAAAAATCCGAATCCCACTCTCCAGCAACAATAGGTATATCTAGTTTGGACGTGAGCATTTGCAGGCCATGAATATCATGATCAAAAAGTGGTTCCTCGAACCAAAGAAAATCCAACGATTCTAGTGCCCGCCCAACCTTTAGCGCGTCGGAATGATCATAAGCCCCTCCAACAGGATCAATCATTAATTCCATATTTTTTCCCACTGATTGTCTTACTGCCCGACAACATTCAATATCTAAATCCGGTTCTCCGGGAGGATGTAGTTTAAACGCTGTAAATCCCTCTGATTTGGCTTTATTGGCAAGTTCTACATACTCTTCTGGAGACGATAAAAATGGTGAGCTCGCATAGGCTCTAATTTTATTTCTGTAAGCTCCAATAAATTTGTATAAAGGTTTATTTGCCGCTTTTGCGGCAAGGTCCCACAATGCAACATCTACTGGACCATATGAATTGAAAGAAGCTAATCCACCCAACCTGTCTACTTTATGGGCAGTCTGCCATAATTGTTCTCTAAAATCGACGTCCACCCCTATAATTTCGGGTCTAAAAACTTCCGCTATCGTATAACCCAATCTCATCCCTCCTTTTGTACCCCAGCCAAATCCATGGCCTTCAAGACCGGTTTCTGAAACCGCTGTAACAACTACAATCTGAGTAGTGATTTTTTTATTTTTTTGAATATCATCAAACTCCTGCTGTAATAAATCGTTACTATTATTTGGTTTTACTGGTGATTTATCTAGTGACCCTGGGGCAGGAACGTCCACCACCCTAATTTTCAGATCTTTTATTTTCATCTAGTGTGATCTCAATTATGATTGATGTATAAACCCAATATCAGTTATTGAACCCTCTGATAATGCCTCTAATATATGCGACCTGTCCCAAATGTTGACTTTCCTCAACCAATAAATGTCCAATGATCCATGTCCCGGTCTTACCATTTTCAGTGTAGACTTTTTCCAATTGATTCTGATCCATTTGTTGAACAAACTCGAGAGTGCTTTTTCGTACCTCAATGAAATATTCTTTAAGTTCTCCAATTTTAAGAGTGGGAATCGATCTGACCTCATCGGGCAATTGCTTGGCTCCGTGGTCAGTGGTTTTCATTCCAAATTGTTTATACCAGCCATTAGTTACCCAAATTTCCTCTTCGGATTTCAGGCGTTTGTTAACCCATGTGTCTTCAACCCTTATCATGTGCCAAACGTTCCATTGAATATCATTGGAACCAAGAGAGGGTTGCCACCTAAGTTCTTCTGTCGTCAATCCGTCGATTTTTTCCCAAAGATCGCTTGAGTATTCTTCTAATGCGGAAAAAACAACCTTTTTAAAGTCTGACATGTTATAACCCTCCATTAATATGATTTATACATTTGCAAAGTATTTGGACTTTACACCAATTACCTATAATGGGTTTTCCCATGCCACAGATCTGGGTTTTTACCGATGATGTTTTTAATTTCCTCGGTAATACTGGAAAAAGCCTCTGCCACTTTAGTGTCCGGAATATAACTAAAAGCCGGTACATTAATTTTAACCTCGTCCGCCGTCCTGGCTCCCACTAATATTGACAATATGCCTTCTCGTGTTTTCAGCCATCCCAAAGACAATACAGCCATGGAGACATCATATCTATCGGATAACGTACGTATTTTATTTATCGTAGTGAATAGAATTTCTTCACATCCCGATTCATTGTGCACGCATAGTGGCGATCTATCTTTCGAAAATAACCTGCTCCTTGAAATTCCATCGGGGACTTCATCAGGATTATTGTATCTTCCAGTAAGGATACCTTGGGCCAACGGTGTATAAACAATAATTCCTGAATTTTTTGTTATACACAAATCTTGAATCTCAAATTCTATAGATCTCCAAACGCCGTTATATGGTAATTGATTTGAAACAACGTGGGTTAGTTTTGTTACTTCATTAAAATCCTTTACGCCAAAATTGCTGACCCCAATTGAAAGTATCTTCCCCTCTTCATATAACTTATTTAATTCTCCGACGCTGTCATTCATGTTTATACCTGAGTCAAATTTGGCATCACCTGTTCTTGGCCAATGAATTTGGTAAAGGTCGATGTAGTCTGTCTGTAAATTTTTTAAACTATTTTCACAAGATACCCTCAAATCTTTGGGTTTCAGTTGGGCAGGTGGCACCTTGGTGGCGATAACACTTGCAAGCCGTTTAGTTTTAAGCGCCTTTCCGAGAACTTGTTCAGATCTTCCGTCTCCATATCCTGGTGCGGTGTCAAAAAAGTTAATCCCTTGATTTATTGACTCGTCAACCGCTGCTATTGAATCGGAATCTTCTTGAAATCCCCATTCTTTACCACCAGCAAAAGGCCAGCAGCCCAAAGCAAATTCCGAAATTTTTATATCTGTATTGGCTAAAGTTTTATAATTCATAATATCTGCCTACTAGATGATCTGTTTTGTAGTGATTGTAATGTAATTCCCAAGTTCGTCAAGATTCTACGACGTTGTCTAAAAAAAAGAAACCAACCGTAAATATCGCTACCTGTAAAAAATTACCTTTTTAACTTACGTAGGATTGTGATTTAAGGGTAAAACAATAGCAATGAAGAAACAATTAATTTTTGCTATATTGAGATGATCGATATTTCTTATTTAAACCCTTTTTATTAGGCGATATACAATTGCACGATTCTCCATTAGTTCACGTAGCTCAACTATTGCTTATATTGAGCGTTATATTTGTTGCGGCTAAAATAGGTGGAGAGATTGCTAGGAGATATCTTCATATTCCTCCGGTACTCGGAGAATTGTTAGCAGGAATATTAATATCTCCCTACGCATTTGGTGGTGTTGAATTATTTGGCGTCGGTCCCCTTATACAAACCCATAATAATCTACCTGTTGCGGAAGAACTTTTTTTCTTTGGTCAAATGGCAGTCGTATTGTTGCTGTTCGAGATTGGACTAGAAACAAACAGAAAACAGTTTATATCTAACATTAAACCAGCAACCTTCGTTGCCGCAGGTGGAGTATTACTTCCATTTATATTTGGTTTTGGCACGACAGTTCTTTTAGGTTTTGCAAGTATTGAATCAATGGAAGCAATGATTCCAGCCCTTTTCGTTGGCACTATTATGACTGCCACATCAATTAGTATAACGGCACGAGTTTTGTCAGATTTGGGGAGATTGAATTCTCGTGAAGGAGTGACCATTTTAGGGGGAGCCGTAATTGATGATGTCTTGGGAATTATGATATTAGCAATAGTTGTAGGAATTTCTCAAGAAGGTTCTATTACAGCTATGACGGTAACAATGATTGTTCTTAAGGCGTTAGGCTTTTGGTTAGGGCTAACTGTTATAGGTTCCTTCATTTCGACAAAACTATCTAAATTGGCATTGTGGTTTAAAGCGCCTGGGTCGCCACTCGTGATAGCAATCGTTTATGGGTTGGTAGCTGCAGCCATAGCCGAAGTATATTTCGGATTGGCTATGATAATTGGTTCTTACACTATGGGGCTAGTGCTTTCGGATACTCATCTCAGACATAAAATCGAAAAATCTATCATAACAATAAACAAAATTTTTGTTCCTGCGTTTTTTGTGATTGTGGGAATGCAGTTGGATTTAAGTTCATTTACAGGGACCGGCGACAAGTCCATGTTTTCTCTAGTGCTTTTCGCAATAGTTTTGACTGTGCTCGCCATTTTTAGCAAAATGGTAGGATCAGGTCTACCTGCACTGTTGTTTGGATTTAAAAAGAAGGAGTCGTTAAGAATTGGTCTAGGAATGGTACCAAGAGGGGAAGTTGCACTCATTATCGGTGGTATAGCAATTACTTCAGGAGTGATTGGAAGTGGAATTTTTGGAGTTTCCATTGTTATGGTCATTGTCACAACTATCCTGGCCCCAATCCTTTTGAATCTAACATACAAGGATTAACATTCAAGTCATCAGTACGAGTATCCAGGGCTCATCTTTTGATCTCCCACTACAGTTGGAACAGGTGTAGGAGAACCTTCCTCGTAAACAGTCACAAAACCATCCATATTAGAATGTATCGTACAAATATACCCAAAGGTACCAAGTTCTGAAAAATTAAACTCGAACTTTTTCCCACTACTAAATCTTCCTGAGTCAAATACTCCCCTTTCGGACGTAACTGTATGGTCAAATGGATCAAGATTTTCCCATATTACTGTGGTACCTTTCACTACGGAAATATCTCTTTCGAAAAACATAACCTGCGATATCAATGTTTGTTTGATTGCCCCAACCACAACAGCAGTGGGAGTTGGAGTGGGAGTTGGAGTGGGAGTTGGAGTGGGAGTGGGAGTAG
>Ga0187827_10000392_pt1 | contig 69923 bp, 70 predicted proteins | sample ETNtaG_39_FD_167969 | JGI IMG/M metagenome (GOLD analysis project Ga0187827, IMG submission 167969) | Marine microbial and viral communities from oxygen minimum zone, Eastern Pacific Ocean - ETNP2014_SV_150_PacBio MetaG (Illumina Assembly) | ecosystem: Environmental > Aquatic > Marine > Hypoxic... | reverse complement strand
CCTCTTACTCTATTATATAATTGACCAATAGTCGGTGGTGCAGCTCTAATTGGATCGTCTTCACCATGGACTAATTCTTTTCTATAGCCTGCTTCTTCTTTTTGTATGTCATATTCAATACCAGGTAATTTTATACCAACTGCAGCAAGCAATATAGTTCCACCTAACGCTGAAATAATCGCTACCCATACCAATGCATGATCAACTTGACCAATCCAAGGCAAAGTATCAATTTTCTTTGAAAGCACCCATAAGATTGGAGTAAAAGCTATTAACGTCATTAAACTATCAAGCAAACCAGTTCCCAAGCCTTCCATTATCCTTGCAAACTTTAAAGTGTCTTCCTGGACTCTTTGAGAAGCGCCTTCAGTTAATCTAGCTCTCAACCATTGATCGTGATAATAATTTGCCATAGCTGTTCTCCATCGAAATACCCAATGGCTTGTGAAAAAACCTGTAAATACAGCTATTAAAATCCAAAGAGCAGCAATTTTTGCAAATGTAAATAAATAACCAATGAATTCTGTTTCAGAAACAGAGTTTGGTGTTGTTAAAGCTTTCTGAAGAGTGTCATAAAAATCTCCAAACCATTCATTAATTTTAACGTCTAATTGAACTTGATACCAAGTAGAAATCAAAATAAAGAGTGAGCCTAAAATACTCCATTTAAACCATTTTTTTTGTGTAAAAAATTTATACATTAACTGGTAAAATTATCAGAATATGATTTTTTAACTATTTTTCTTTTATTTTCTTCAACAATTTCAAATTCAATTTTATTTTTTTTAGCATATTCAATAGCTTTATCTTTAGAAGAAAATTCAAGACTTAATTCAGATAGGGTATCTGTTGAACTTTCCCAACCCATTAGTGGATTTATTCCAGGTTGATCTACTATATATTCGATTACCCATTTATCAGATTTTGCAAGACCTGATTGCATTGCAGTTTTTGTAGGTTTAAAAATTTTAGCTTTTTTCATTTTTAATGGTCGGGGCGGCAGGATTTGAACCTGCGACCCTCTGGTCCCAAACCAGATGCGCTACCAGGCTGCGCTACGCCCCGATTAGGGTACTATTACAGCACATAAAGATATTTTAAAAGGATAAAACCTTTATAAAAATCACAGATATTATAAATATTTTAGTGTATAAGAAAATATGATCATTTCTTGTGAAAAATGCGATAAAAAGTTCGAATTATCTGATGAGTTAATTCCTGAAGAAGGAAGATTACTACAATGTGGTTCTTGTTCATATCAATGGCATTATATTCCTACAAAAATAGTAAAGCTAACAAACGAAATAGATCCAGTTAAAAAAACTAAATATGTAAAAAAAACTTCTAATAAACAAGAATTCAAAAAGATTAAAAAAAATACAAACAACGATAACGTCAACATTTCAATTGAAAAAAAAGGAATTGGATTTTTAAGTATTTTTATTGCTGTAATTATTTCGTTAATTGCTCTGCTTATTATAGCGGATACTTTCAAAATATATATAGTTTCATTTATTCCTAATATTGATTTTTATCTTTCAAGCTTATATGAATCTTTAAAAGACATATCTTTGTTTTTTAAAGATTTGATTAAATAAACTAAATGATTAATTATATTACCACTCCATTTAGATGGTTTTTTAGATTAGAGGCAGCAAGCGGTCTTTTGTTATTAATAAGCGCTATATTAGCACTAATAATAAGCAATTCCGATCTAAGTGTATATTATTTTGATATATTAAAAACTCACATATCAATTGGAACAGAAAATTTTGGTTTAGATTTATCTATATTGCATTGGATTAACGACGTTTTGATGTGCATTTTTTTTTTTATTGTTACTTTGGAAATTAAAAGAGAATTTATTCATGGTGAGCTTTCAAGCCCTAAACAAGCTTCATTACCAATAATTGCCGCTATAGGCGGTATGGCTGTCCCAGCGATTATTTATGTAATCATCAATTTTGAAACTGGCAATACACTTAGAGGATGGGCAATACCATCAGCAACTGATATTGCTTTTTCAATCGGTGTATTATCATTGCTAGGTAAGCGAGTTCCAGTTTCTTTAAAAATTTTCTTAATGGCTTTAGCAATAATAGACGATCTAGGTGCAATCATAATCATAGCTTTCTTTTATTCAACCGAACTTCAATATATCTATTTAATTTTAATGCTAGGATCTTTTTTAGCTTTGCTTATCATTAATAAATTTGGAGTGAAAAAATTTATGCCCTACTTATTTATTGGTATCTTACTTTGGTATTTTACTCATGAATCTGGAATTCATTCAACAATATCGGGTGTTCTTTTGGCTCTTAGCATCCCTCATCGAGTTCATGAAAAAGATTTTTCATTATTGTTAAAATTAGAACATTTTTTATCACCTTATGTAGCTTTTGGAATTATGCCTCTGTTTGCATTAGCAAACGCAGGTGTTTCGCTTGAGGGAATATCAATGAATACTTTTATGAAACCTGTTCCTTTGGGAATTTTATGTGGATTATTTTTTGGAAAACAAATTGGTGTATTTTTATTTTCAATAATTTCAATAAAGCTAAAAATTGCACAAATGCCAAATAATTCAAATTGGTTAAATTTTTATGGAGTTGGTATATTAACAGGAATTGGTTTTACTATGAGTCTATTTGTTGGAAATTTAGCTTTTGTTGAGAACACTCAATACTTAGATGGAGTAAAGATAGGAGTTCTTGCAGGTTCACTACTGTCAACTCTGGTTGGTTATTTCATTTTACTATTAACTTGTAAAAAATAATTTTTTGATTTGAGAAAAATTTTAATTCACTTAAATATAAAATGACATCCCATCATAAGCAGGGATAATATTTTTTGGTAAAATTTTGGTTAAATGATTGTAGTCCATTTCGTTATTTAGATTTGTTAGAATAGTCTTTTTTGGCATTAAAATATTAGTTAACTCTAACACTTCACTTAGGTTAAAATGTGAAGGATGCCAATCGTATCTTAGACAATCAATAACTAAGTATTTTAGTTTTTTAAAATAGCTTAAATCTTTTTTAAAAATTTTACTAGCATCATTTATATATGCGCATGATTTATTGATTATAAAAGATTGAGAAAAAATTCTTCCATGCTGCACTGGTATTGATCTAATTGAAATTGATTTACCATTTTTTTTGAAAGAAAGTTTTTTTTTCAAAAGGTTAAGTTTTAAGATTGCTGCATATCCATGAGAATCTTTAAAACAGTATGAAAAATTATTTTTAAGATAATTGCCCGTTTTTAAATCTGCATATACTGGAATTTTTTTTTTACTTTTAAGTGAAAATATTCTCAAATCATTTATTCCGTGAATTTGATCACCATGTATATGTGAAAATAGAGCACAGTCAATGTTTGTTATTTTGTTGTTTATTAGTTGATACCTTATGTCTGGAGATGTATCTATTATTATATTTTTTATTTCAGATTGAATAAATGCAGAGCATCTTGTTCTATAATTTTTTTTTACTTTCATGCTGCATTTGCCCCAATATCCATCGGCATTAGGTACGCCCAAAGAATAACCACATCCTAAAATGATAAATTTAACTCTCATTAATTCAAAAACAATTTCTCAAAATTATCATTTGTTATACTGATCATTTCAATCGTATCAATTTTTTTAATTTCTGCCAATTTTTTAACTGTATATTTAATATAACTCGGTTCATTTTTTTTCCCCCTCATTGGAACTGGTGCTAAAAATGGGCTATCTGTTTCTACTAATAATTTGTCAGTAGGAATTTTAGAAAATGTGTTCTGTAAATCTTTGCTGTTGTTAAAAGTTATAATTCCACTTGCTGAAAAGTAAGAATTCAACTTTTCCATTTTTTTATAGAAAATATAAGAACCTGTAAAACAATGCATTAATATTTTTGGTTTTTGATCTTTGTATTTGTTTAAAACGTTAAAAGTTTCCTCTTCAGCATTTCTCGAATGAACAATTATAGGTAAATTTGCCTCTATGGCTGCCTCAATATGTATAATAAAACTTTCTATTTGTTTATTTTTTTGACTATTATTATAATAAAAATCAAGTCCAGTTTCGCCAACTCCAATTATTTTAGGAGATATTCTTATATTATTCAAAATTATTTTTTTAGAAATATTATTGCTATTAGTTTCATGCGGATGAATTCCAAAAGTGCCATAAATTATATCGTCTATTCTTAAAATTTTTTTTATATTCTCAAAGCCACTTAACGTTGTGCAAATGGTTAGAATTTTTTTAATGCCTATATTTTTAGATCTTTTTAAAACTTCATTAATATTATTTATTAATGGTTCTCGATCTAAATGACAGTGAGAATCGATCATATTTATTTTGTTATTTTTTTAAATAAAATATCAGCTTTAGTAATTTTACTATTTGATTTTAGAATTGTGTGATCTTTGATTGTATCAAAAAAAATATCTTTTTCTTTAATATTAAAAATTTTTAAAGCTTTTATAGATGAAAAAGGAATTATTGGATAAAGCATTATTGAAATTTTTCTTATAAGTTCAAGAGAGGTGTAAATAATTGTTTTTAATCTTTTTTTATCATTTTTTTTTTTCCAAGGTTCCTGATCATTAAAATATTTGTTAGCTTCAAATAAAGAATTTATTATAAAATCAACATAATTATTCAATTTTTGTTCATCAATAAATTTTCTTAAATTATTAATATTTTTAGAATAATTATTTAATATTTTTTTATCATGTTCATTAAATTCAATTTCGTCTGGAACTATTGAATCGCAGTTTTTTTCTGTAAAAGCAGTAACTCTTTGGCAAAAATTTCCATAATTATTAGCAAGATCACTATTTATACAATCTTCCAATTTATCTTTAGATATATTTCCATCATTTCCAAAAGAAACTTCCTTAATTAAATAATATCTAAGTGGATCTAGTCCATATTTATCAATTATTTCAAGTGGGTCTAATATGTTTCCTCGTGATTTAGACATTTTTTCTTCACCCGATAATATCCATCCATGGCCATAAACTCTTTTAGGCAAAGGTATATTTGCTGCTAACAAAAAAGCTGGCCAGTAAATAGCATGAAATCTCAATATATCTTTTCCAATTACATGTACATCAACAGGCCAAAAATTTTTGTATAAGTCGCCTGAAGTTTCAGGATATTTTAATGCGCTTATATAGTTTGTTAACGCATCCAACCAAACATAGATCACATGTTCATTGTTAGAAGGAACTTTTATACCCCATGAAAAAGATTTTCTGCTAATTGATAAATCTTTTAAGCCACTTTTTACAAAACTTACAACTTCATTTTTACGACTTTTTGGCAAAATAAAATCTGGGTTTTTTTCATAATATTCAATTAACTTATCTTGCCATTTAGATAATTTAAAAAAATAGGATTCTTCTTCAACCCATTCTACTTTAGAACCAGAACTAATTGATACTTTTATATTTTCTTTAGTTTCAATTTCATTATCATGATAGAAAGCTTCATCAGAAACTGAATACCATCCAGAATATTTAGATAAATATATATCACCAGATTTCTCTAGCTCTTTCCATAAATATTGTACTGATATTTTATGTCTATTTTCAGTTGTTCTAATAAAATCTGTATTTGAAAGATTTAATATTTTGCACAAATCTTTAAATGTTTTACTTATCTTATTACAAAAATCCAAAGGATCCTTTTGATTTTCTTCAGCTGCTCTTTGTATTTTTTGACCATGTTCATCTGTGCCGGTAAGAAAATGAACTTTATAACCATCAATGGTTTTAAACCTAGCAAAAACATCTGAAACAATACTAGTATAAGCATGTCCCATATGAGGTTTTCCTGAAGGATAATATATAGGAGTTGTAATATAATAATATTTATTCATTTAGGATTTTATTTTTAAATTCAATAAAAAAAGTTTCCTCATCAAGATTAAATTTTTTTAGGTAAAAGATTTTTTTAATAAAATTTTCATAAAGTAAAAAAATTTTTTTATGAGAGTTATTTAAATTAATTAACTTTAAAAAATAAAATTCGATAAATTTATATACATTATTTTTTATATAAATATCTTTTTTGTAATGTTTATTTTCAATAATGTTTAGTAATAAATTTTTTAAATCAGCATTAGAAACGTCAAGATTTGAAGTTAGGGAAAAATTAATTAAATTAATAAAATCACCAACTGTACTATAGTGACTAATTAAATCTATATTTACAATATCTTTTAGATTTTTTTGGATAATTTTACTTGTAATGTCTATACATTCGTTTGAAGATAAAATGAAATTGAACTTTAAACATCTAGATTTAACTGTTTCAAGAATTTTTTTATTATTATCAAAAATTAAAATAAATAATACATTATCATTTGGTTCTTCAACTATTTTTAAAAGAGCGTTTGAAGAATTTAAATTTAAATTTTCAGCATTATCAATGAGAATTATTCTTTCTTTATTGTTAAAAGCTGATTTATTTGCATAATTAATCATTTTTCTAATTTGAGCAATTTCAATTACTTTTTTATCGTCAAAAAGATCAATTAAATGAAAATTTGGGTGAGAGTTATTTTTAACAAGATTAAAAGATTTATTTGAATTATTTATTTTATAATTATTTATATCATATGGAAATTGTTCTTTATTTGAAAAAATATAGTTAATAAGATGGTAAGCAAAAGTTGCTTTTCCTATGCCCTTTGAGCCAGAGAAAAAAATTTTGTTCGCTAGTTTTTTATTTTTCCATAAATTTACAATATTTAGGAATAAATTATCATATCCTAATAATATTTTTTGGTTGTAAGGTTTAAGATCAATTAAATTCATTTATATATTTAAAAGTTTTCGAAGTTTTAAAATTATTAATTTTTTATTTTTATTAATTTTATTATTTGAGTTAATTAATAAGTATTTTCTTTTATTCTTTTTAGATTGATTAATAAAACCATTTTGAACTCTTTTATAAAACGAAAAGTTAAATTTATCATACCTATTAAGCATTTTTCTTTTGCTTAATCTTAGTTTTAAATTTTTTTCACTAACAATAAGCAAGAAGGTAAAGTTAATTTTAATTTTTTTTAGTAGATATTTATTGTTAATTTGGATGATTTTTTTATCAAGTTTCATACCATAATGTTGATAGGCGATCGTTGAATCTATAAAGCGGTCTATTAAAATAACTTTTTTTTTATAATTTTTATTAAGAACATTTACTATATTTTCGTTTCTTGCTGCTAAATATAAAAAGAGATCTGTTTTCTTATTTAAAGTGGCCTTATTATTTAATATTAATTTTCTTATTTTTTCAGAATTTTTTGAGCCACCAGGTTCTCTTAGTTTTATAAAGGGTATTTTTTTTTTTTTTAAAAAAAAAGCAACACTTTTTAGATGTAAACTTTTTCCAGAGCCTTCTATACCTTCAAAACAAATGATCAACTTTTTAGACATCGCCCCAAACTAAATAGTTAATAGATTTTATAATTCTAGAAAAAATATTAACCTTTTTAATACTTTCTTTTGCATATAGATCATATTCATTTATAAGTTCGTCTTTATAAAAAATACTTAATCTTGCAACTATATCTCCTTTCTTAATTGGAGCTAAAATAGGTCCTTCATATTTAATTATTGCTTTTAAATACTTTTTTCTTGCCTTTGGTATTGTTTTATACACATCTAAGTTTGTATGAACCTCAACTTTATCTTTTTGTCCTAACCATACATCTAAACTATCTAATTTATTATCTTTATTTGCAATTTCAATTGTATCAAAATTTGTAATTCCATATGTTAAAAGTTTTGCAGTTTCCTTAGATCTGGAACTTTTAGTTTTATAACCGCTACCTACTGCTATCAATCTCCTGCCATTTCTTTCCATAGATGCAGCTAGAGAATATTTTTCAGTTGAAAGATAACCTGTTTTTATACCATCAACGCCCATTTTTTTGTAGAGCAAAGGATTTCTATTTCCTTGTGTGATAGGATCACCCCCTGTCCTATCCCACGTAAATTCTGTCTCTTTAAAATATTTGTAATATTCCGGATAATTTTTTATTAAGTAGCTGGACATTGTTAAAACATCTCTAACTGTAGAGTAATTAAATGCAGAAGTCATACCTGAAGAATTACTAAAATTAGTACTATCCATTCCAATCTCTTTTGCCTTAGAAGTCATCATTATTGCAAACTCCTCTTCTGTTCCAGCAATTCCCTCAGCTAATGCAATACAGGCGTCATTTCCAGATGCAACAATTATACCTCTTAATAAATTTTCAACAGTTACTTCATCTCCAACCATAATGAACATTGAAGAATATCCAGCTTGAGACCATCTCCAAGCATTTTCGGAAACGAAAAATTTATCATTTAAGCTTAAATCTCCTTTATTTAATAAATCAAAAGTGACTATAGATGTCATTATTTTGGTCATAGAAGCTGGAAAAATTCGACTATCCGCATTTTTTTCATACAAAATTTTACCAGACAAATAATCTTGAAGTATCGCTGTTCTAGCTTTAACATCAAATTCAGACTTTGCTGGAGTTATAAAGAGAAGAAATACAATTAGTAATTTAAAAATATTTATTATTTGAAACATATCATTTTTTAATTATTTCTATACTATCAAATTTCAAAACATTTATAGCATTAAAAGATTTTTTTAATGAATTTAAATTATCATAGGGGCCAATGAAAACTCTAAATTTAATACTTGTTAATTTTTCTATATTAATTTCTTTAATTGCCGTTTCAGTTGATATCCTTGATTTCATTTCTTTAGCAGATTTTTCAAAGTAAAAATCAGCAATTTTGATAACGTAACTAAATTCTTTATTCATAATTATTATTTCTTTTTTACTATTATTGGCAATATCTTTAATTTGAATTTGCTCAACAGGGGCTTTCTCTGCAACTTTTTTTTCTTCATCAAAAATTTTAGCCTTTTTAGCAATAAATGACGATCCTTGAATAATTTCTTTAATTTCAATATATGGTTCTGATTCATTTAATTCTAACTCGCTACTTATGCGTTTTGAGATGACAGAATTATAAAAATTTGGATATTTATTTTTTTTTCCAACCTTTGCTAATATGTATTTTGAATTAAGCAAATTTGTTACTTTCACAGAAGTATCTTTTTTTAAATTTTTTTGAAATATTAATAAACTTCTATCTGGGATTTTACCTTTTACAATTTTTTTCTTAAAAAGTTCATTATTATAAACTAAAGCAAAGCCTTTATTTGAAAAAGAACTTATTTTTTGTATAGAAGAACTATCATCAATAATTGGTTGGTTAACACAGGAAAATAAAAATAAAAAAAAAAATAATATGATAATTTTATAACGCATTTTTAAACTCATTCTTTAGTGTGCATACGGCCAAGGCGAAACGTAAAGATCTGTTCCATTTTAATATTAGTTCATAATTTTCAAATATCAAATATGCTGGAGAAAAATTCTCAGCATCTGGTATGATATCTTTATCGGGAGTTATAATTCCACTAATAATATTGTTATTTAGACTAATATTTTGATGATTTATAATATATTTTTTGAAATAAGCTAGTTTTTTTTTATTTTTGATTTTTTTTGCAGAAGTATTCAAAAATTTTTTTGGAATGTCATCTTTTAATTTAATTTCAATAAAACATGGAGCATTTTTTTGCCAGCCTATTTTATTTACATAGTTTGCTGCAGATGCAAAAGAATCTTCAATATTTCTTAACTCAATAACTGAATTTGAATTGTAATCAATAGCGTAATTTTTTATTGTTCTAGGCATAAATTGAAAATTGCCAAAAGCTCCAGCCCATGAACCATATAAAGTATTAGGATCTATAATGTTTTTGTCTATCAATTTCAAAAGAATTATTAATTCTTTTGAAAAAAATTCACTTCGCCTTTCATCAAAACTAAGTGTTGCCAATGATGAAACTATGTCCATTTTTCCTAAATATTTACCAAAATTAGTTTCTATGCCCATAAGCGCTAAAAGAAGTTCTTTTTCTACAGAGAATTTTTTTTCAACTTCTCTTATTAATAAATTATTATTATTATAAACGTCTAAACCTTTTTGGATTTTGTCTTTATTAACTCTTTTATTTATATAAGTTGATGTATCTTCGTAAAATTCTGGTTGATATCTATCATATTCAATAACTTTTTGTAAAAAAATTGCTTTATCCATAACGTTATTTACTGTTGTGAGTGAAATATTTTGATCTAAAGCTCTTTTTTTAAATTTAGTGACCCAATCATCAAAATCATCAGCTTTTAAATATGATGGTTGATGAATAGTTAAAAAAAATAATAATAAAAAAAAATTAAGTATTTTCATAAAGATCTTTTAAATAAATTGATACTGCAATCCAAATAATAATGAAACTAATTAACTTATTCAAAGAAAATGCTTCATTATAATAAAAAAATCCTAGCAAAAACTGACCTGTGGGGGCCATAAAAAAAATCATTCCTGATGGACCTAAGCCTGATAATTCAACTCCTTTCACATACAAATATAAAGGAATAACAGTCATTGGTCCTGTAAGAAAAATTATTACCATTAGCGATGGGCTAGATAAAGAAAAATCATTTTGATTAGCTTGTACTATAAAATAAAAAAATAAAATTGCTATAGGTAGGATAAAAAGACTTTCAATTAATAAACCTATGTCCGTTTCAATATTAATTTTTTTTCTTAATAAATTATATGTACTCCACATAAAGGCTACAGATAAACCCACCCAAGGCAATGATGAAAAACTAATTAACAAATATATAGTAGCAATTATAACTAATGATATTGAAATTACTCTTTTTTTATTTAATTTTTCTTTCAAAAAAATGTATCCAAAAAATACACTTAGAATCGGAAAAATAAAATAACCAAAACTTGCATCAATTATTCTGTTTGTAGAAACGGCATAAATCCATACAGTCCAATTACCAAATATTAAAATGCTCGTTAATATTAAAACAAATAAATTTTTTTTATTTTTCAAAATTTTTTTAAACAAATTCCATTTTTTAAAAAAAGTAGTTGTAAATAAAAGAATAGCACAAGTCCAAATAGATCTATGAACTACAACTTCAAAAAATCCAATGAAAGTTATATATTGAAAATAATAGGTACCAAAAACACCCCACCAAAAAGAACCAAGAGAAGAAGATATTATTCCTTTATTAAAATTGCTAATTTTCATGAAATGAATTAAATAAGGATGATTTATAATGTATTAATGTTAAATTAAATCTATTTTATTGTTGAATTTAGTTATTGGCGTAGATTAAGATATAATGTTACAAAGTTCAAGGCACCTAGCAACAGAAAGACTCTTCCAATTTTATTGAATGATAAGAGAATATAAAAAAACTGATGCTTCTAAAATTCTGTATATTATTAATGATGCTTCATTAAAATACAAAGGTGTTATTCCTGATAATTGTTGGAACGAACCATACATGTCAGAGCAGGAATTGATTAACGAATTTAACGATGGAGTTCGTATCTATGCTTATCACCATAATAATGCACCAATTGGAGTGATAGGAGTTCAAGAAATGAAAGATGTTATTCTTATAAGGCACGCTTATACTCTATCATCCTATCAAGGCAAAAGAGTGGGAAGTGCATTAATGGAGTATTTATTAAAAAAAAATAAAAATTCTCGTTTGCTAGTTGGTACCTGGAAGAATGCGACTTGGGCAATTCAATTTTATAGAAAATTTGATTTCATTCTTCAAACGAAAAAACAATCATCTCTTTTGCTTAAAAAATATTGGAATATACCAACAAAACAAATTAAAAATTCAGTTGTATTGGAAAAATGCTAAACGTAGTATTAGCATAAAGTGCACTTCGTAATTTTAGCTAGTTATAAATTTTTGTAAGTGATCTATAAGTTCTTTTTGTTCTTTAATCATAATTTTTAAAACATCGCCTATTGAAATAATTCCAATAATTTTTTTATTTTCTAAAACTGGAAGATGTCTAATTCTTTTTTCAGTCATTATTTCCATGCACTGGTCGATTTTATAATCTCTAGTAACAGTGATTAATTCTTTGGTCATAACTTCATCTAATAATGTATCTTTGCTATTCCTACCCTTTAAAATAACCTTTCTTGCATAATCTCTTTCTGAAAATATACCTATGGGAAAATCATTATTATCAATGATAATAATTGCGCCTATATTTTTTTCCGACATTAAAATAAGTGCTTGCCTTACACTTTGGTCTTTTGAAATAGTCCAGATTTTTCTGTCTTTATTTAATTTTATAAAATCTTCTAATCTAGCCATAATTAGTTACAATTTATTAATTAAACCTGATAAGCGTGAAGTGGTAATAATTTCATAAAAGCACTACTATTTTAGTGGATTTATATTATCATTATCAGGTAGAATTTACAAAAAATTTATTAATTTCTTATATTTAAATTATTCTGCAATTTTTTAACAAAAAAAGAGAGATTTGATGTGATACCGGACTTCCCTTTAAAAATTGTAGATGTTAATTAAGAAATAATGTTACAAAGTCCGTGCACCTGTCAACAGAATCTCATTAATAATTTTGAATATCTGTCATTATAAAATATTAAAACCTTCCTTTAAATAATCTTGATCATGATCATTTATTTGAATGTTTTGTATATTTGCTGAACAAGGTCCAATTTTGCACTGCTTTAATAATTTTTGAACTTCCTTTTCTTGTCCAATAATTAAAGCTTCAACATCACCCGAAAATTTATTTTTTACCCAACCACTAATATCATTGTTGATAGCTAAATTTTTCATCCAGTATCTAAAACCAACTCCTTGAACTTTGCCTGAAATAATAAGATGTTTTTTTATAATCATTTTTTTTATTTTTATAAATTCGCTAATCATAATAAAGGAACAAAGCTAACATCAAATAGTTCCTGAGTAGAATGATTAAATTCGTTCAATTTTTTTAATAATAATAATTTTTGCTTACTTGGAGAATATTCTTTTGGGAAAATAATTTTTCCTTTGGTTTTAAGAATTTTTAATAATTTTAAAGGAACTTCTTTTGATGCAGCACTAATGATAATAGAATCAAATAAGATTTGTTTATTCCAGCCATTTGAACCGTTTCCAAGCAAATAACTAATATTTTTTAAATTTAGCTTTGCATGATTGATTTTTGCTTGGTTGATTAATTTTTCAAATATTTCAATTGTAAAAACATGTTTACATAAATATGAAAGCAATGCTGTTTGATATCCAGTACCAGTACCTATTTCAAGCACAAGATCTGTTTTTTTTATATTTAAATAATCTATCATGTTAGAGATTACAAGAGGTTGACTTGTTGTTTGATTGCAATCTATTGGTAAAGGTATATTATCATAACAAATATCAACGAATTCTTTTTTAACAAAAATTTCTCTAGGTATCTCTCTTATATATTTTAATATAGTTTTATTTGTGAAATTATTTTGTTTTAAATCACTAATTAAATCATTAATATTTTTTTTAAAAAAAAAATTATTTAATTCGGATAATATTTCCATACAAAAAAACTAAACAAATATTCCTAAAACTTTTTTTATGATCATGATTACTACTTATCTTTTTCTTTACATTTAGCAAAAGGTTCTTTAATTACTGTTGCTCCTGTTTTAATACCTCGAGAAATAATAGTGATTTTTGTTCCAATTTCTGTTTTTTCTATCGGTAACATCGCAAAACCAATATTCTTTTTTAGACTGGGTGAATAAGCTGCTGTTGTGACGCTTCCAATCTGTTTTCCATTTTCCATGATAGGCCAACAATCTTCATTCCACCCTTTCATTCGTTCAGTGCCAAATTCAATTCCTACAATTTTTTGTTTCAGTTCTTGCTTCTTAATTTGAATGAGTGCTTTTTTACCAATAAAATCTGCTTCCTGATCAAGATCTACGGCAAAACCCAATCCCACCTCATAAGGATTATTTTCGAGACGCATATCTTGACCATAATTCCTTATGCCATGTTCAAGTCTTCTAATTAATGATGAGACTCCTGGCGAAATGTTGTACGATTTTCCAGCTTCTAGCATTGTATTCCAAAGTTTTATCCCATCTCTTTGGGCATTTTTTAAGTAAATTTCATAACCAATTTCTCCGGTATATCCTGTTCTGGTTACAATCATATTCATGCCTGACAATGTTGTTTCAATGTTATGATAATAAGGTAAGCTTTCAATTATTGAACCAAAAATAGAAATCATCAATGGTCTTGACTTGGGTCCTTGCACTTACATAGGCGCCACATCAGGTTCGCTTAGCTCGACATTCCATTTAGAATCATGTGCCAGTCCCTTGGTCCACAGCAAAACATCACTGTCAGAAATAGATAGCCAAAAAAGATCATCCTTCAATCTTGAAAGAACAGGGTCATTAATTATTCCGCCGTTACCATCACATATAAGGGTGAACCTGCACTGATTTGTTTTACATTTATTCATATCTTTGGTGGTGATGTAATTGGTAAATTTAAATGCATCCGGGCCCTTAATTTGCACCTGTCTTTCAACCGCCACATCCCATATCACCACATCTTTAATAAGGGCCCAGTACTCATCATCTGTATCTCGATACCAGCTTGGTAAATACATATGGTTATAAATACTATAGGTTTTTGCGCCAGCCGCTTGCGTTCCTTCAAAATACGGTGATAAGCGCGTTCGAGGATAAAAAAAAGTATTTGTGGGAAGAAAATCTTTTGCCATTTTAAGATGCATCAATAGAATAAAATGTTGTCCGCATAGTTTTTATAATTATATTTATTATGATTATCTTAGCATCATTTACGATGTCTATTTTGACTTGCATCAATTTTTCTATCACTAACTTAGATTATTATGAGTTGTATGAAGAAGAAGAAAAAAAAGGAAAAAGATATTCTGGAATTATTAGAGGCCAAGCAAAGCGCTCATAATTATTATCGACACCATCTTGTAGGAATGGTTGAGAATATACAAAGGTTAAGAGGACAGATTAAAAAACCAAAAAATATATGGAACACATATAGTATTGATAACAAATTAATACATTATCAAGTTTTATTAAATGAAGTTATTAAACATCTAAAGAAATAACACGCTTTAATTTTTAATTTTTCTTTGATTAAAAAAATTATTATATTTGTTTTTGTAGTTTTTATATATACTAAAATCTTCCTCTGAAGGATTGTTTAATAAATCTTCCTTTTTGTATAATAACCAATCGTTAGGGTTGTTTGTTGCTTTCATTCTCAAATCAATTAACTGACTATCTGAAATGAGTCTGGTTTGAGCATTATACTTCTTTTTATTTCTAGCATCATTTAATTCTGACATAACAAACCTGGGATCATCGGTCATATTTAATAAATTTTTATCAAATTCATTTTCCTGAATTGGAATATTAAATAATTTCTTGAAAAATGATAATCCTATAATATTAGAAAATCAAGATGAAAGATTTATGGACTCCTTTGACCATGTTTTAACATTATTAGTTAATCAGTCAGAAAAAGACAAAAATTTTGGAATTCCATTTAATTTGGGACCTGTTAGAGTTCGATCAGAAACTACAGATATAAATTTAGGAAATAATTGGTATATTAAATAATATTAATAAAATTTTTTTCATTATTTGTCGGTAACACCAAGCTTGCTAAATCTATACCAGGCACGTTCATGAGCATAATATAAAATCATTTTAGTAATAACCTCTACTCCAGCTATTGCTCCTGCCCAATTAATTTCACCAGTGATCAACCACGCGATTAAAAATGTGTCACTAGTTGCTAATATTCGCCAAGTTAAAGTCTTAAATAAATGTCTTTTTTTTTCAACATGTTTCATAAGATTATTTTATCAAATAAATGTGGGATTTTGTAGTGAATTTAGTGAAAATATAATTTTAGGAGTCTGAAAAATTTGATACAGCTTTTTGTAATTCTTTATAAATGTCAGTGTTTTTAATTTCTGTAAGTCTACCTTTCAATTCAGGGCTTTTTTCAATTTTTTCCATGTAAGTTTTGTAAGCTTTAGCAACTGGATATTCTAGCAATATGAAAGCTCTATAGCTGCCGTTATCTAACGAAACCAATTTAGTTTCAATAGCTTCGAATCCTGATACTGTAACTTCGTCCACAACAGTGGATGAGATTAAATTTATTTCTGTTTTAGATGGCTGATCTTCACCCATGCCAGCTTGTCTAATAGTCTCTTTTGATTTAGATGCTAAACGAGTTTCTACTTTTTTTCCCAAACTTCTTAATGCAGCGTTTGTTGCAAGATCTAATGCTAACTGCAATTGATCTGAAACAGCTGTTCCTCTAACATACATTAACACATCTGATCCTTGAGGCGGTATAAGGAACCATTCCGGAATAGATTCTGCTATTTCTTTTTCTTCAGCTTCTTTCTGTATTTTAAGTTCTTCGATTTGTTTTCTTAATGCTTGAAGATATGCGTCTTCAGTTTCAATTTCAAATTCTGATATTGGTGTTCCACCTAAAAAGTATATTTCTTTTTTTACTTTTATAATAGAAATTTCACGTTTTTCTTCTTCTTCTTGTTTAGCGACTTTTTCTTCAGCTTCTTTAGCAGCTTTTTCTTTAGCAGCTTTTTCTTTAACGGTTTTTTCTTCTTCTTTTTCTTTTATTATTTTCTTAAGTGCAATAACGTCTTTATCTTTATCTAATGCATCAGTACTTTCATCACAAACTGTCTTTGCATCCGGATCTAATTCTTTTATCTGTTTACATAAATCATCCAATAAAACTTGTTTTTTATCTTTAATTCCTTTTTCTTTTTCTATTTTTTTTAATTGTTCCTTTAGAGCAGCGATATAATCTTTTCTAAGGTTATGCTTGAAAGGTTTTTTTTTAATTGGAGTTTCTCCAAGATTCTCAATATTTTCTTTTAATTCAGAAATTAATCGAAGATCTTTTTGTTTTGCACTTTCAGCATTAGCTGTTGTTGTGTAGCTAGTTACTAAAATAAAAACAAAAAACAAATTAAGAAATATTTTTGTAATTTTTCTCATTTTTATCTATAAATTGTATATTGTTTGTACTTAGTTTTCACTTTATTTTTTGAGTTAATATATGAAGATTTTAGGTCATTTAAATCACTATATTCATCAAGCCACTTTATTGGTTCATCAGAGCCTAGAAAAAAAAGATATTCATCTATGTTTTTTTTCTTTATTTGCTCAGGAAAATAAACTTCATATTTTGCATTGTATGGAAGAGTAATTTTTTTGCTTTCTATATAATTATTTTCTTCTCTTTCATTTGGAAAAAGTTTGTAAACTTGATTGCCTTGGTTTTTATAAGGCAAGACCTGAAATATAGTAAAATACATATGAGAATTAAAGCCAATCTCCATAGCTAATTCATCTCCTGGTTTAAAATTATGTGAATTTAATTCTACATTGAAATTAAAATTAGGATCATTTATTTGTTTAATAGGCTCGACTTCAGCTTTAATTTTTATTTCGCAGATGTAAGAGATATCGCCATCACTTAAAGTTTCTGTTTTTTTTATTGGTTTATCTAATACTTCAATATCTGTGAAATCTGCATTAAATGTTGCTAGAAAAAATTGATTTCTTTCACAATTACTTTCCCCATCTATTTGAGAACATTTTTCTAACTCTTCTGACGAAATAGTCATTCCAATTCCTTTTTGTGTGGCATCTAATTTGGCTCTTTGTAATGCATTATCACAACCTTCTTTAGTGGAAATTTCTTCATTGTGTCTGTACTTTCCATTGGCATAAACTGTTTTAGCTAAAGAAGGGAATGAATAAAAAATAAATCCCAATAATAATAAAATTCTTAACATTGCTTATTCTTCTAAATCTTTTAATACAACTACATTAACAACGCTTGGTAACATTTTTTCATAGATTGCTGACTTAGAATAGTTAGCTTTTTTTACAGGAATATTTTTTTTGTATGAAAAAATTTCATTTATCTTATTGCTCGATATACCATATCCCATTGCAGTCTCAATGATGCCTGTATGTTCTGCTACTTTTTTTATATCTGTCGCTGCAAAAATAGTTCCAACTAATTTACCATTTAAATTTATAACAGGCCCACCACTGTTACCTGGATTAACCGTAGCAGAAGTTAAAAAAATACCATCACCTTCCCCGTGAAAAACTTTGCTAATAATTCCTTCTGTTATTGTTGGAAAATCAAAAGTTTCTCCTGCTGCCGGATAACCAATTATAAGCACATCTTCACCGGCTCTTGGATCAATAAAGTTTTTCTCATCAATTGAAAATTCTTTTGAAAAAGGTTTTTCTAATTCTAGTAAAGCCAAATCATATTTTTTAGAAATATCATAAACTCTTGCGTTGCTTACTTTTCCAACACCATTTCTTACAGCAATTTTTTTTGCCTTATAAATAACATGAATATTAGTAATAACATATTTGCCATCACCTATAACAAACCCACTACCACCTGCATTACTTGCAAATTCGAAATCTTCAAAATGAGGAATAATTTTATTTTCTTCATAAGTGTCAATTTCTTTTTCTTCATATTCTTTACTTTGTTTAGGCTTTATGCCTTTTGTTTGTTTTTTTTTAAAATAATTTGGGTCTACGGTTAAGATCCATTGCTTAATTTTTTTTGCTTGGTATTTATTTTTGCTAAATTCATAGTGCTTTAAAACTTTAGATTTAAGTTCAAGTGCTTTATCTTTATTACCAATCTGCCAGTGTAAATTTCCAAGTTGGTTCATTACTTTTATGTTAGTAGGATCAGATTTTAAATATTTTTCTAAAATTTCAATTGCTGAATTTGCATCATCAAAGGAAGAATAATAACCAGCGATTGCGATATTAACTTCGGCACTATCTTTATTATTTAAGTAAAGATCTTTTAAAACATCTAAAGCTTCATCTGTTTCTCCAATTCTTGTCTTTGCATCTGCTAGAATAATTTTAGGACGTATAAAATCTGAATTAATAGCAATAGATCTTTCAGCAAAATCGATAGCTTTATCAATTTGACCTTGTCTCAATTTTACTTCAGCTAAGCCAATGAAAGTAAGGCTTTCGATTCTTTCATTCGTGGTCATGAAAGATTTTTCATAAAACTCTTCAGCTTTCTGTGGTTTGTTAATTTTTAAGTATATGTCTCCAAAAAGAAGATTGATTTCATCTTTTTCGATATCGGAAGTAATGCTAATTTTTCCAAGTAATTTAATAGACTCTTCCAAATTATCTCTATTAATTTCTGCTCTTACTTTTCTGATATCTTCATTAAAGCTTTTAGCTAATAAATTATTTGGGATATTGATAAGTATAAAAAAAATCAGTAATACAAACCAGCCAATTTTAAATTTATAATTCATCTAATTAAACTTATAATAGAATAATCTATAAAACTTATATATTACATAAAAAATTATCAGTTATAGTAAGCTATTTCCATTGTAGAAATGATATAAATCAAGATTAGTGATAGGTTTTATTAATAAATTGCTTTTTGAGCTATGAAGGTCTTTTTTTATATAAGTATATTGGTTTTTTTATTTTTTAATAATTCAGCATTCGCTGAATCTGATAAAGAAAAAATAAAAAAAATTGATGATCAGCTAATTTCTATAAAAAATTTATATGAAAATAATGTATTAGATGAAGCAAGTTATAAGACCACCAAAGAAAAATTACTTAACAAAAAAGATGCGATTTTAAATAAAAAAAAAATAAAGAAATCTGAAAATAAAGATGGAACAAGTGCTTTAAGTGATCAATTGAAAATAATAAAAAAAATTTTTGATGATGGGGTTTTAAGTGAAAAAGAATATCTTAAAACTAAAAAATTTTTAGAAGATAAAGAAGCAGCTGGAGAAAATATATTAAAAAAAGAAACTCCAGTTTTACCTTCGTATGAGCTTACCGTAAAAAAAGATCCTGGCAAAAAATCTTGGGAAAAAGCTGAAATAATTTTTAAAAATTATAAAATTGTAACTTTTAGACCTGGAGGTATTAAAGTTGTAAGGATTTCTGATGATAAAAAATTAGTTCACATTGTAGATAATTATAAAATTAAATACTTTAACAATGGAAAAAATGTTATTGAAATTAAGAAAACAGAATATAAACCACCTACTGCTGCGGAAGATTTCCAAAGACAAAAGGAAGATTTAAAAAAACTTTTTGAAGGCAAAAAAGAAAAGAAACCCCTGTGGAATAAAGAGTCTCATAAACTTGAATTATTTATAGAAGGAACAAAAATTCTTCATTATGAAGGAAGATTTGTTAATAAACATAAAGCTTTTTTCTATCAAGTTTTAACATCTAATTTTCAACCATTTCATTTTTATATTAAGTTAAGAGGAAAAACGCCGATAGCTCTAAATATGGAATTTTTTAATATGAAAATTGATAGAGCTGTACGTAAAGCTAAGAAAAAATTAGCTGCTGAATTTGATGTTACAGAGGCTCAAATTGATCAAATTATTAATAAAAAAGTTGGTGAAGAAGCTGACAAAGCTATCCAGGAAGGTATCGAACAAGCTATTAATGAAAGTGTCATGGAAGCTATAGCACAAACAGTTGGTGAAGTAATGTCCGCTAGTCTAATTAAAGCTATTGAAGAAGCTACTGGTGAGGCGATTGAAGCCTCTATAGAAGCGGAATTAGCTGCTGCTATAGACGCTGAAATAGCTTACGCCGTATCTATTGGCATAGAGGAAGCCGCGGTTACTGCTGGTTGGGAAGCTTATTTTGAAGTTTTGGCCCAAGGTGGTAGTGTAGAGCAAGCAAGTAATGCAGCATATGATGCTTGTGGTTCAGCTTGCGATAATTATTAATATGTTAAAAATGAAAAGATTTTCTGTTTATTTTTTTATTTATTTATTTTTTTCAAATCTAGCTATTGGAAAAATATCTATAAATTCTCAAAAAAGTTTAATTAATAGTAACATTATACATGAAGAAATTAATTGTGATAAATTATCAGAACTTATTGGAGGATTGCAAGAATCTGATTTGTTATGGCTTGGTAATCTAAAAGGTGAGAAATATCAGTTTGCCTTAATTAATACACGAACTAAAGAAAATGCTAAAATTTATTATTTATGTGGGAATATCAATAATTTAATAATTGAAAACGATGACACTATTGATGTCTTAAGAGATCGAAATTTAATAAAAATATTTTATGACCCTAAAAAATTATTTACTTATATTTTTTCTATAACTTCACAAGAAAGTAGAGAATATATACAAACAAGATTATCTTTAAAAGATTTTAGCATTACAACTGATGAGTTAATGAGTGCTTATATAGCTGGTTTAACGCAAATTAATTCTACAATAATAGAAAAAGAACCAAAAAAAACAAAGCCTAAAAAAATAGTAAAAAAACCTGAGCCTAAAATAACAAAAGATCAAAATCCACCTGTGTTAAAAATAGCTAGTACATTTACTTTTAGTGGTACAAAAAATCAAATAAATGGTGAAGTTTCTGATAAAGACTCAAAAAAAATATATGTTAGATATAAAGATGATTATGGACAGGAAAAAGGTGTAGATGTAATAGATGGGAAATTTACTTTTGCTAGATATAGCCCAGTAAGTGAAGAATTATTAATTATTGCAACAGATACATCGGGAAATGAAGTAAAAGAAAAAATCAAAATTAATATTATTATAAAAAAAGTTTCTGCTGAATTTATTGATAGACTTGACCCAAGTACGATAAAACAAAGAAATTATCCAAACAGAGTTGCTTTAATCATTGGAATTGAAAATTATTTAAATGCACCAAAAGCATCTTATGCTAATAGAGATGCAAAACATTTTTATGAATATGCTAAAAGAGGATTTGGTATTAGTGAAGACAATATAAAATTATTGGTTGATGAAGATGCTACCGCTGCTAATTATTACGAAGCTTTATCGCTATGGTTACCTAGTAGAATAAAGCCAAATGTTACTGAATTAATTGTTTTTTATTCAGGCCATGGTTTGGCAACTCCTGATGGTAAAGAATTGTATTTATTAGCTCATAATAGCAAAACTGCTTTTAAATTATTACCAAGAACAGCTTTAATGAGAACTGAACTTTTTGATGAAATTAATAATTTAAAACCAAAATCAGTAACCATGTTTTTTGATACATGTTTTAGTGGAACTTCAAGAGACGATGAAACTTTGTTGGCAGATGCTAAACCAATTAATATTTTATCGTCGGATGCAGCAAAAGTTCCAAAAAACTTTGTGGTTTTTTCATCATCTCTAGGTAATCAAATTTCTTCTGGTTTTAAAGAAGCTAAAAATGGTTTGTTTAGTTATTATCTTATGAAAGGTTTAGAAGGAAAAGCTGACAGTAATAATGACCGAAGAATTACCAATGGTGAACTTGAAAAATATTTAAATTCAAACATCTCAAAAAAAGCGTCAGAGATAGGTAGATCACAAAATTCACAATTAGTTGGTCACCCTAATGATAATTACACCAAAAAAGTCTTAATGGTTTATAAATAAATGAAAAAATTTTTACTGGTTATTTTTTTTGGTTTGTTATTGTATAATACTGCCCATTCAGCAACGATAGGCAAAGGTGAAGTTAAGATGTCTGACGAATCAGTAAGATATTTTATATCTTGGGTAAAAATGAAAAAAATTGATAATGGCCAGAGATGTAAACCCTCTATGTTTATAATGTCAGCAGACGGTAAATGGACCCAGGGTAACAGATGCTGTTGGACAACATGTCATGATACTGCATCAACAAAAATTATAAAAGAATGTGAAAGAGCAACAGGGACTTTGTGTGGAGTATTTTCGATGAGAAGAGTAATTTTCTGGGATAACGGTAGAAAAAAAGGAAAGAGAATAAAATTTAATTCTAAGATGACAGACTCAGAAATTCGTGCAAAGCTAAAAGAATTTGGTTTTATTGGTGATAGTATTCAACAGACACCAAAAAAAATTGAAAAAAAAGAAAATACAACTGCTTTGAGTTCTGAATTAATAAATGACTTAAAAGCACTAAAAGAACTTTATGACGAAGGTGTATTAACAAAAGAAGAATTTGAAAAAGCTAAAAAATCGATATTAAACAACTGATAAACTTCTCTAAAAGTTTTTTCATGCTAATTTTATCTATAACTCATTAATATTTTATTAGGATCTCCAGCCAGAGATGGATTTTGTTGCCTGCCAAGCTCTGATGCTTTCTGTGATACCTTTTCGTCCATGTAAGCAAGAAGCTCTCCATTAGTAATTTTCTTATCTTTATTTTTATCAGCCTTCCCTTCTAAACCTTTCATAAGATAATATGAAAATATTCCATGGTTTGCTTCTTTTAAACCAGATGATATTTGATCTAATTTTGATGCAGTAAAGATGGTAAAATTATCTGGTATACCTTTTTGTTCCTTTGCTACAATTCTAATAGGTCTTGCTGATGCAAGAAGTGTTTCTTCATTTCTTGAAATACCACTATAGCAAGTGTCCATAAACATCGTGACATTTTTTGGTTTTAATTTAACTATCTCATTAAATAATTCAGTTCTAGATAAAGCTGTTCTGCTTAACAAATCGGGGTCACTATCTTGTGGAAGTAAATACAATTCTTTTCCATCGCTAGAAGCTAAACCGTGACCTGCGAAAAAAACAATTAATTCAGATTGATTTGGTTTTATTTTGCTTGGTAGCCATTTTTGCAACATGGAAATCGAGTCAATTAGATTTGCATCTTCATTTAATAATAGTTTTATATTTTCTTTTTTTACGCCGAATCCTTTTCTTGCATATTCAAAAAAATATTTGGCATCCAAGTTAGCAAAATCTGCTTTGACTGATTTTTTGTAATTTTCAATTCCAATAATTAAAGCAACTTTATTGTTAGATGATTTCGTTTTCAACACATTTGGATTAAGTGGTTCTAGTTTTACTACAGTAGAATCTTCCTTAATATCAATAACAATTTTTACCTGTTTTGGTTTTGATCTGTTGCCCCATTGATCAATTGCAACAATTTTAATTTGTTCATCAACTGGGCTATATCTTCTAATTATAAATTTTCCATTTTTTACTTTTACAGGTCTTCCTTCTACTTCTATGAAAATCTTATCAGATTTATCTTGAACTGTTCCTTCTACTTCATAATCTGTATCATTAACTTTTATATTTTGAGCTATGGTAATTACTGGTGGATCATTATCTATAGCTGTATTGTCAGGTTTAAATTCTTCTTGAGATTCTTCTGTGGACTGAACAATCTTTTTTTCTGTTGATGTTGAATAAAAGCTATCTTCTTCTAATTTTTGTTGTTCTACAGCATTATAGGCTACATCAGTTCTTCCAATCCAGTACTCCCACTTATGTCTGTTTTTACGAAGCCATTTTTTTGCAGCATCTTCATGAGACATTTTATCTTTATCAACGTAGGCTGCCATTCTTCCCATATCTTTTGTTGTAAATTGAATTTTTTGAAATGCTCTAAATGCATTAGGATGAGTTTTAGCAAATTTTTTACTTGCTGCTTTTTTTAAGTATCCTTTTGGAGATCCACAAGCACCACTTCCGCCGTCATTTGGTCTACATCCATCAAAATATTTTGGCCACTTAATAAAAGTAAAGCCTTCAGCATCAGTCCAATTAGGAGTCCAATTAAAAATTATAGTTCCACGTCCTTCTCTTTTAGCAACAAAAAGTTCTTTCCAAAGTGCATCAGAGTTACGAGCAAACTTAACTGTCCACAAACGGTCTAAACCAAGTGCTTGTAATCTTTGAGGAAGCAAATCTCCATGCCAGCTTTGAGGTCCATCTAACATAACACCTTTGCCTCCAGAGTCTGGTGTAACAAAATTTTCCACACAGTTTGGATTTTTTAAAGCTCTCCAGTCTGGAAGACCTGGACAAAGTCTTTTTTCAATTACCCAAGTTGGAACTCCTAAATCTTCAAGAGTAAAGGTTGCATGTTTACCTAGATCAATTAAACCACCTCGACTTCTTGCTCTTTCAAATGATTTTCCAAATGCAGATTCCCAAACTTCATGTGATATAGAAACATCGCCTTTTCTAATAGACTCATAAACTGATTGAGAGTCAGCAGGAACATATTTTACTCTATTTCCCATTTCTTTAAAAATACCTCCAATTACATATGCTCCAACAACTTGTGAACTCCAATTATGAACTGGTATTACAATTGGTTTATTACTGTCGGAAAAAGATTTAGTTTGAAACAACAATCCCAAACCAAGAACCAGGAACAGATATGCTAGTAAGCGTTTCATGAATGTACTCTATCAAATGAATGTGGGATTTTGTAGGACGAAACTATAAGCAAACTATAAGCAAACGCAAAAATAACAAAATTTAATTGTATGTTTTTAGTTGAATTTAATTATTATCGTTATAAACACTCACTAACGGAGAGATGGCTGAGCGGTTGAAAGCACCGGTCTTGAAAACCGGCAAAGGGGCAACTCTTTCCTGGGTTCGAATCCCAGTCTCTCCGCCACTTATTTTTTATAAACATATTCCTTGAATAGTTTTGTAATTCTATTTTCTTTAATAGTTAAATTAATTTTTTTACCTTCTTTAAATTTGTATAGATTGCCATCATCTATGGTTAAAAGATCTAATAAATTTTGAAGTTCTTTTTCATTAAGTTTATCAATGATAGTTTTTGTAAAAGCATTTAATAGTATGTCCATCTCTTTAGTTCCTCTATAGATAGACCTATAGATGATTTTTCTTTTTAATTCTTCTATATTTAAAGTCATGATTCTTAATATATTATATTAAAATAAAGAATATGAATAATTATGATTTTTTATTGTCTGACTTGAGTAAATTAAAAGGAGTTGGAAAAAAAACATCAGAAATTTTAAAGAAAAAAAAAATTAATAATATATTTGATTTACTCTTCAAGCTTCCCACGTCTTATACGGATAGGACAAACAGAGTAAAAATTAACGAACTTCAAGTTGGTAAAATTTCAACTATCAAAGTTATAGTCAAAAAATATTCTTTTCCTCGTATAAGAAATTTACCAAACAAGGTTTCATGTGAAGATGAAACGGGAAAAATTGACTGTGTTTTTTTTAATAGTTTTGAGGGATACATAAGAAAAATATTGCCATTAAATCAAGAAGTAACAGTAAGCGGCAAAATAAATTTTTATAAAAATAGTTATCAAATTACAAACCCTACTTATATATCAAAGGAAAGTTTAGTGGTTGAAAAGATACACAATAAATACAGTTTAACTGAAGGGATTACAGAAAAAATTTATAACAAAATTTTAAGCCAAATTTTAAAAAAACTTCCAGATCTATGTGAATGGTTAAATCCTATAATATTAAATAAATTTGGTAATTTATCATGGAAAGATTCTATTTTAAAATTGCACGATCCAAAAAATATTGGAAAATTTAAAGAAAATTTCTACCGTAGATTAGTTTTTGATGAAATTCTTGCAACCTTTTTAGTTTTTTCAGAAATTAGAAAAACAATTAAAAAAATTGTAAAAAAAACGAAAAAAATCAATACAAAAATATCTTTTGATTTAAAAAAAATACTAGGCTTCAACTTAACAAATGATCAGAAAAAAGTTTTAAAAGAAATTAATGAAGATTTATCCTCACAAAATAAAATGTTTAGAATATTACAGGGTGATGTAGGAACGGGAAAAACTATTGTTGCATTAATTTCAGCTTTAAATGTAATTAAATCAGGTTATCAAGTAGCGTTTATGGCTCCTACTGAAATTTTAGCTACTCAACATTATTTGTTGGCTAAGAAAATTTTTCCAAGTTCAATTAAATTTGACTTAATAACAAGCAAAACTGAACCAAGAATAAAAAAAAATATTCAAAAAAATGTTAATGAAGGAATTATAAATATGATTTTTGGCACACATTCACTTTTTCAAAAAAAAATGAATTTTTTTAATCTTGGGTATATTATAATTGACGAACAACATAAATTTGGAGTCAAGCAAAGAAAGTCCTTATCAGACAAAGGTGGAGCAAACTGCGACGTTCTTTTAATGTCTGCTACTCCGATACCACGAACTTTAACTATGACTATATATGGAGACATGGATTTATCTATAATTAAAGAAAAACCTAAATTAAGAAAAGAAATAAAAACTTATAGTAAATTAGATATCAAATTAAATGAGGTTGTTAATTTTGTAAAAAAAGAAATTCAAAATGATAATCAAGTTTTTTGGGTTTGCCCATTGATTGAAGAGTCAATTAAAATTGATCATCAATCTGCAATTAAAAAATATGAATTCTTGAAGAAAATTTTCCCAAAAAAAGTTGCAATACTACATGGCAACATGCTTAGCGAAGAGAGAGATAATGTTCTGAGAAATTTTTTAGATAAAAAATATAAAATTTTAGTATCAACAACAATTATAGAAGTGGGTATAGATTTCCCAAATGCTAATGTGATTGTTATCGAAAATGCTAATAAATTTGGTTTGTCTCAGCTTCATCAATTAAGAGGTCGAGTTGGTAGAGGCAATAAACAAGGAACCTGTATACTGATGTTTAAATCAAATTTAAGTAATAATGCACGTAAAAGAATTAATATTTTAAAAAAATCTAATGATGGTTTTTTTATTTCCGAAGAAGATATGAAATTAAGAGGTTTTGGCGATTTATTGGGTTTTAAACAAAGTGGAATAAAAAATTTTCGTTTAGCTGACCCTATTCAGAATCAAGATTTATTTTTATTGGCCGAACATGAAATCAAAAGAATTGAGAGAGAAGAAAAAAACTTATTAAAATATAAACCTTTAATCAAACTTTATGACCAAGCAGAAATAATTAATGACTTAGTTTAATTATTTGGATTTGAAGTTCCTGCAGATATAATAAACTTTGAAGCTTCTTCAAAAGTCATATCTAAATAAATAATTTCATCTTTTGGATACATTAATAAAAATCCACTAGTAGGATTAGGAGTTGTTGGTACAAAAACATTAACTAATTTTTTATTAATTTTTTTTGATATCTCTCCTTTGTTATCTTTTGTTGCAAATCCAACGGCCCAACTTCCTTTTCTAGGATATTCAATCAAAACAACACTTTTTTTGCTTTTTCTTTTAGGAGCAAGTGTTTCTGCCATCTGTCCTATCGCAGAATAAATAGTTCTTAAAATGGGAATTTTTTTTAATAGATCATTAAATATCTGTAAAATTTTCTTACCTATAAAAGAAAGTGACAGACCACCAATTAAAGTAATAAAAATTATTGATAATAAAATCTCTAAACCTGGAATTGAATATGGCAAATAATTATTTGGATTAATATTGTTAGGTATTAATTTTGGAGAAATAGATATAAAAAATTTTATTAAGTAAAAAGTAATTCCTATTGGAATTAGCACAACAATGCCTGTGATGAAATAATTTCTTAATTTTGCAATAATTGAAATACTTTTTCTTTTTAATCTAGCCATATTGAATCAACTCATTTATATTATAGTAAATTAACAAATGAATCGAAGAAAATTTTTACATTTATTCAGCTGTAGTTGCTTATCTGTTGGATTACATTCGTGCACAACCGCGCCGATTACTGAGAGAAAGCAACTTAAGCTAATTCCTGAACACAAATTAAATGCTCAAGCTAGAGCAATATATGAGAAAGTTAAAAAAAAAGAAAAGATTAGTGATGATCAAAAAACATTAAATCAAATAAAAGAAATCGGGAAAAAAATGGAGATCTCAATTAGCAGTTATTTTTCTAGAGAAAATCTTCCCGATCCTACTTTAAATTTTGAGTGGGAATATATTCTAATTGATAATAAAAAAGTTAAAAATGCATGGTGCATGCCAGGAGGAAAAATTGCTGTATATACTGGAATTTTAGAAATAACAAAAAATGTAAATGGATTAGCTGCGGTAATGGGTCATGAAATAGCTCATGCTGTAGCAAAACATTCAATAGAAAGAGCCAGCCGCAATGTGGCGGTTAATGTTATTACTCAAGTTACCGATGTTTTAACTGGAGGAAAACTTTCAACAGTTAATAAAACTACTGGAATAAACACTATTGGACTATTAACTAAAATGGGAATAATGAATCCTTTTAACAGAAAACAAGAAACAGAAGCAGATTATTTGGGTTTAATATTTGCATCATTGTCCGGTTACGATATTAGAGAAACAGCAAATGTTTGGGAAAGAATGAAAGAAGCAAACAAAGGTAAGCTTCCACCTGAATTTATGAGCACACATCCATCGCCAGAAAATAGAAAAAGAAAAATTGAAAACTGGATTAGTGAAGTTACCTTAAACTATCCACCAATTAACAATAATTAATGGTGAGCCGTGCAGGATTCGAACCTGCGACCCATTCCTTAAAAGGGAATTGCTCTACCAACTGAGCTAACGGCCCAAAAACTTTTCTTATAGTGTCTTTTTTAAAATAATCAACGCAAAAAACTCTTACAACTTGTTAAAATACTTGTCATGAAATTCAGTAAATTTACCTTTTTCTATATTTTCTCTGATAGCTTTCATTAATTCTTGATAAAAATTGATATTATGCAAAGTTAAAATCATCGAAGCAAGAATTTCATTAGAATTAAATAAATGATTAATATAATTTTTTGAATATTTATTTAAATTAAAGTTGTTAGTTTTTTTATCTAAAGGGCTATTATCTTTTTGATATTTAGAATTTCTTAAGTTTATTCTGCCTTCCCAGGTAAAAGCAAGACCTGTTCTGCCTGATCTAGTCGGCAATACACAGTCGAACATATCAATACCTCTTTTAACAGCACCCAATATATCTGATGGAGTACCAACTCCCATTAAATATCTAGGCTTATTTTCAGGCATATGTTCTTTAAGATCATCTAGAATAGTAAACATTTCTTCTTGTGTTTCACCTACAGCTAACCCTCCTATTGCATAACCATCAAAATCTATTTTTATTAATTTTTCTAAGGATTTTATTCTAAGATCCTTGAACAAACCTCCTTGTACTATTCCAAATATAGCTTTATGAGGATTTGATCCAAAAGCTTTTTTTGACCTTTCGGCCCAATATGTAGAAAGCTCCATTGATTTTTCTATTACTTTATAATCATTTGTTTTTTTTGGACATTCATCCATAACCATAACAATATCTGAGTTTAGCTCTTTCTGAATTCTTATACTTTCTTCAGGGCTAAGAGTAATTTCTTTACCATCTATGTGTGATTGAAAAATAGCTCCCTTCTCACGATCAATTTTATTAAATTTAGATAATGACATAACTTGAAAACCACCTGAATCTGTAAGTATTGGTAAAGAACAATTCATAAATTCATGCAGTCCTCCAGCAGATTTAATCCTATTAATTCCAGGCCTTATCATTAAGTGATAACTGTTTCCCAGAATAATTTGTGATCCAGTTTTTTTAATATCTTCTATAAAAGTTGCTTTTACAGTTGCTTGTGTTCCAACCGGCATAAAAGCAGGTGTATTAATATAACCTCTATGTGTATCAATTAATCCAGTTCTGGAGTATTTTTCTTTACATGTGACATTAAATTTGTAATTTTTTAACGTCATTAATTAAAAAATTATAGAGATTTAAAACTTATAATCTTATCAGGATTTTCAACAGAGCCATTTTGATTTTCATCGCCTCTGTTGATTTTGTCTACGAAGTTCATTCCTTCAATAACTTTTCCAAAAACTGTATACTGCCTATCCAAAAAAGGTGCTGGTTGAAAACAAATAAAAAATTGACTATTTGCGCTATTTGGATTTGAAGATCTAGCCATTGATAAAGTTCCTCTTTCATGTGGTACATTGCTAAACTCTTGTTTTAAATCAGGCAAATCTGAGCTGCCAGTTCCAGCTCTAGCTAAATTAAATTTTTCTGATGATGAATTACCAAACTGAACATCTCCAGTTTGAGCCATAAATCCATCTATTACTCTATGAAAAACAACATTATCGTATTTGCCATCATCAGCTAATGTTTTAATTCTTTCGACATGGCTAGGTGCTATATCAGAAAATAACTCAATTTTCACTTCACCATCTTTTAACTTCAAAATCATAATATTCTCCTCTGCAATTGTTTGGTTTGATAAAAATAAGAAAATTAATATATTTATTAATATTTTCATATTAATTTATTTTTTAAAGCTTTTATCGTATTTTTTGTTGCAAATTTTTTAATATCTCCATTTAGTTCTGCTATTTCCTTAACAAGTTTTGATGAAATAATTTGATTTTCAACATCGGACATTAAAAAGATAGTTTCGATATTTTTATTTAATTTTCTATTCATGCCAGCTAATTGAAATTCATATTCAAAATCTGAAACTGCTCTTAAACCACGTATAATTATATTAGATTTATATTTTTTACTTAAAGTTGTGGTTAAAGACTTAAAAGTTATTACATTAATTTTATTTTTATTTAGTTTACAATCAACAAAAAGTGCCTTTTTAACAATCTCAGATCTTTCAGTAACATCAAATAAATAATTTTTATTATCGCCATCTGAAACAGCAACGACAATCTCATCAAATATTTTTAATGCTTTTTTAATAAGGTCTATGTGACCATAAGTTATTGGATCAAAAGTTCCAGGATAGATAGCTTTTTTTTTCATTGTAATAAATTATCATCAATTTTAATTGCTGAAACAACTTTTTCTTCGCCTGTTAATTTAATAATTCTCACGCCTTGAGTATTTCTTCCTGCAACTCTAATTTCTTTAACAGCACATCTAATCACTCTTCCTTTGTTTGTGGAAATAATAATTTCATCACCTTCATTGACTGGAAATGAAGATGATACATTGCCATTACGAATAGAATTTACAATTCCTATTATTCCTTTGCCTCCTCTTCCAGTAACTCTGAAATCATAGTGTGATGTTCTTTTTCCAAAACCATTTTCAGTAACTGATAAAATAAATTTTTCTTTTGCTTTAAGTTCGCTTTTATCATCCTTTGTAATTTTGCCGTTCTTTTTTTTATTTGAATCGTGGTCAATAATGGAAATAGATACAATAGAATCGTTTTCTGCTAAATTTATACCTTTTATACCTATAGAGGATCTTCCTTTAAAAATTCTCAATTTTTTTGATTCAAATCTTATGCATTTACCAAATTTAGTACTAAGTATAATATCTTGATTGTCATTACAAATTTTAACTCCTATTATCTTATCATTGCTATCAAGTTTCATTGCTATTTTTCCAGATGCACTTATAGATGAAAAATCTTCAAGACTATTTTTTCTAATTTTTCCTTTTGCAGTAGCAAAGACTATATTTAAATTTTTCGATTCAAAATCTGTTTCTGGGAAGGGCATGATGGAACTTATAGATTGGTAATTTTTTAATGGCAAAATATTAAATAAAGATTTGCCTTTTGATGATGCAGAGCCTTCCGGAATTTTCCATGTCTTAATTTTATATACTAAACCTTCAGTAGAAAAAAATAATACAGAAGTGTGTGTGTTTACAGAAAGTGTTTGTACTACGGAATCTTCTTCTCTAGTTTTAATTCCTGTTTTGCCTTTTCCACCTCTTTTTTGCTGCTTAACTCCGCTTAAAGCTCCTCTTTTAATGTAACCTTGATGAGTTACAGTAATGATCACAAATTCCTTTTGTATAGTTTCTTCAATATCATAATTTAGAATAGCATCTATTATTTTAGTTCTTCGAGGTAATGCAAATTTATCTTTTATATTGTTTAGCTCAATGCTTATAATTTTAAGTAATTCTTTTTTTGAATTAATAATTTTTTTATAATTTATTATAAGATCAGCAAGTTTCTTAATTTCCAATTCAATTTCACTTATACCTAAAGCTGTTAATTTTTGTAATCTTAGTTCTAAAATTGATAAAACTTGTTTTTCAGTAAGGGAATAAATATTTTTATTTTTTTTACTCTCGATTAATTTAATAAATTTTAAAGATTTATTTATTTTCCATTTTTGGTTTAGCAAAGATTTTTTTGCAAATTCAGGGTTTTTTGAGTTTTTAATTATTTTTATAATCTTGTCTATATTTTCAACAGAAACTGAAAGGCCAATAAGAATATGCGCCCTTTCTTCAGCTTTATTTAAATCAAATTTTGTCCTTTTAAGTACTACATCTTCTCTAAATGTTAAAAAACTTTCTAAAAATTCTTTTAAATTACATGTTTTGGGTTTGTTATTTACTATGGCCAATGTGTTAAAGCTAAATGAACTTTCAATAGAAGTATATTTATAAAGTTGTCTTTTAATAGTTTCGGGTTCAACATTAAGTCTAAGGTCAATTGCAACCCTAATTCCTTCTCTATTAGATTCGTCTCTGATATCTCTAATACCTTCAATTTTTTTTACCCTAACAAGTTCTGCTATCTTTTCATTCAAAACAGATTTATTAACTTGATAAGGTATAGATGTTAGAACTAATCTTTCTCTGCCGTTTTTTAATTGTTCAATATTGATTTCTCCTCTAATTTTAAAAGACCCTCTTCCTGTTTTATAACCTTCTTTTATAATTTTTTTACCAATAATTACTCCGCCAGTTGGAAAATCTGGCCCAGGAATATGTTTTATCAAATCATTAATTTTTATATCCTTGTTTTGGATTAACGCTAATGTACCGTTTATAATTTCACCTAAATTATGTGGCGGAATGCTAGTAGCCATCCCAACAGCAATACCGCCAGCGCCATTTACTAAGAGATTTGGATATTGAGCGGGTAATATTATAGGTTCTTTTTCAGTTTCGTCATAATTACTCTTAAATTCCACTGTTTTTTTTTCAATATCATCAATAAGAAATTGAGAAACTTTTGATAATCTAGTTTCAGTATATCTCATTGCAGCTGGTGGATCTCCATCCACAGAACCGAAATTTCCTTGTCCTTCAATTAAAGGTAAGCTCATAGAAAAATCTTGAACCATTCTTACTAGAGCATCGTAAACAGATTGATCTCCATGTGGATGATATTTACCAATAACATCACCGACAATTCTTGCAGATTTTCTAAATTGTTTTGACCAATCATATCCACCTTTATACATAGCATAAAGTATTCTCCTATGAACTGGTTTTAGACCATCTCTTATATCTGGTAGAGCACGGCTTACAATAACACTCATTGCATATGACAAATATGACGAACTCATTTCGTCATACATAGAAATTGATTTAATATTTTTTGTATGTAGGTCTTTAGAAGTATCGATGCTCTGCATAAAAACTAAAATGGAATTTCGTCGTCCAAATCGTTTTGGGGCGTCTGAGAAGTTTCTTCTTTATTTGTTGTTTGTGGAGAAATATTATTAGAAATACCTCCTCCACTACCTCCAAGCATAGTTAATGAAGAATTATAACCTTGTATCACTATTTCTGTTGAATATTTATCTTGGCCAGATTGATCGTCTTTCCATTTTCGAGTTGATAATTGACCTTCTATATACACCTGAGCACCTTTTTTTAAGTATTGCTGAACAACATTTACCAGGCCTTCATTAAATACAACTACACGGTGCCACTCAGTTTTTTCTTTTCTTTCTCCAGTATTTTTATCTTTCCACGATTGACTAGTTGCTAAACTCATTCTTGCAACACTTTTACCATTTACCATCTGCTTTATCTCTGGATCTGCTCCTAAACGGCCAATTAATAGTACTTTATTTAAACTTCCTGCCATAATATTTTAAGATTTTACTTTTTAATAATATATATTTATATCACAATTTGATGTGAATATTAATTTAATTAAGTTAAAGCAACAAAAATTATGGTCAAAAAGATAGTTATTAAAGGGGCTAAAGAACATAATCTTAAGAATATTTCACTTGAAATACCAAAAGATCATTATGTAGTAATAACAGGTCTTTCAGGCTCAGGAAAATCATCACTGGCATTCGATACTATATATGCAGAAGGTCAAAGAAGATATGTGGAAAGCTTGTCTGCTTATGCTAGGCAATTTTTAGACAAAATGAAAAAACCAAAAGTTGATTTGATTGAAGGTTTAAGTCCAGCTATATCTATTGAACAAAAAAATACATCTAAAAATCCCAGATCAACGGTAGCTACAGTAACTGAAATTTACGATTATATGAGAGTGTTGTTTTCTCGAGCAGGAACGCCATTCTCACCTTTTACAGGCAAACCCATATCTTCACAAACAATTTCTCAGATAGTTGATAAAATTAAAGAATTACCAAAAAAATCTACAATATATATTTACGCTCCAGTAGTGCGTGGTCGTAAAGGTGAATATAAGAAAGATATATTAAGTTATAAAAAAAGAGGTTTTAGAAAAATTAAAATTGATAATAAGTTATATGAAATAGATAAAATTCCAGAACTTAATAAAAAAATTAAACACGACATTTCAATTTTAGTTGATAGAATTATATTAAATTCAAATCTAGGTAACAGACTTGCTGAATGCGTAGAAACTTGCGTAAATTTAGCTAACGGATTAATTTTTGTTGAATATGAAAATGAAACTCTTCCACTAAAATATAGAAAAATAGAAAAATTAATATTTTCAACAAAATTTGCATGTCCAGAAAGTGGTTTTACCATCGAAGAGATTGAACCAAGATTATTTTCTTTTAATAGTCCTTATGGTGCATGTGAAGATTGTGAAGGAATAGGAATCAAATTAAACATTGATCCAAATTTGGTAATACCAAATGATAAAAAAAGTATAGCGGATGGAGCTGTTGAACCTTGGTCAAAATCTACTAGTTTATATTATGCTCAAACGCTAACATCTTTGGCAAAACATTATAAATTTTCTTTAAATGATTCTTGGAAAAAATTACCTAAAAAGGTTCAAGATATAATTTTGTATGGCTCAGGTGAAGATGAACTCAAATTTACATATGATGATGGATATGAAAAATATACAACTGCAAAAAAAACATTTGAAGGAGTTATTAATAATTTAGAAAGAAGATTTCTTGAAACAGATAGTGAATGGACACGAGAAGAAATCTCCCAATATCAATCTGATAAAAAATGTGAAAGTTGTAATGGACATAGATTAAAAGATGAAGCTTTATGTGTAAAAATTAATAAATTACATATTAGTGAAGTTGCCGAAAAATCAATATTAGATGCCAAAAAATGGTTTAAAGATTTGGAAACTAAGCTAGATAAAAGACAATTTAAAATAGCTGAACATATATTAAAAGAAATAAACGAAAGATTAAGCTTTTTATTAAATGTTGGATTAGATTATTTAACATTGTCTAGAGAGTCAGGAACTTTATCTGGTGGAGAATCTCAAAGGATAAGACTTGCTTCACAAATAGGATCGGGATTAACTGGAGTTTTGTATGTATTAGACGAACCTTCTATAGGATTACATCAAAAAGATAATATTAAATTAATTAATGCTCTTAAAAGATTAAGAGATTTGGGAAATACAGTAATTGTTGTTGAACATGATACAGAGACAATAGAAAGTGCGGATCATATAATAGATTTAGGACCCAAAGCAGGTCATGAAGGTGGACATGTAGTTGTTCAAGGAAATTACAATGATATTTTAAACTGTGAAGAAAGTATTACTGGAAAATATTTAGCTTTTAAAAAATATATATCTATCCCTCAAAAAAGACGCTTACCAAAAAATGGTAGGTTTATAGAAATTACAGGTGCTACTGGAAATAACTTAAATAATGTTAATTTAAAAATACCATTGGGAACATTTAGTTGTGTTACTGGAGTTTCAGGTAGTGGTAAATCAACTTTGCTATTGCAAACTTTATATAATGCGCTCAACTTATATTTAAACAAAAATAAATCACGAAAAATTCCTAAGCCATTTAAAGGTTTTAAAGGAATTGAATTAATAGATAAAGTTATTGATATTGATCAATCACCTATAGGAAGAACACCAAGATCAAATCCGGCAACTTATACAGGCGCATTTGGACCAATAAGAGATTGGTATACGGGTCTACCAGAGTCTAAAGGTAGAGGTTATAAACCAGGTAGGTTTTCATTTAATGTAAAAGGTGGTCGTTGTGAAGCTTGTGAAGGAGATGGTGTTATTACTTACGAAATGCATTTTTTACCCGATGTTTATATAACTTGTGATGAATGCAAAGGTAGTAGATATAATAGAGAAACTTTAGAAATTAAATTTAAAGAAAAAAGCATAGCAGACGTTCTTAACATGACGGTTGATGAAGGTTGTGATTTTTTTGAAAACATAACAACTATTAGAACTAAATTACTCACCCTTAAAAAAGTTGGTCTTGGATATATAAAAATTGGCCAACAAGCAACTACTTTATCAGGAGGTGAAGCACAAAGAATTAAACTTGCAAAAGAATTATCTAAAAGATCAACGGGTAGAACATTGTATATTTTAGATGAGCCCACTACAGGTTTACATCAACATGATATTAAAAAACTTTTGGAAATACTCCACACTTTTGTCTCCTTGGGAAATACAGTTGTAGTAATAGAACATAACTTAGACGTTATAAAAACAGCAGATTACATAATCGACATGGGTCCTGAAGGTGGCATTAAGGGTGGTAATATTATAGCAGAAGGTAAACCTGAAGAGATATGCAATAATAAAGAAAGTCATACAGCAAAATTTCTTAAGGAAATGCTTTACAAAAAATTGAAAAAAACGGCTTAATATTTGGAAAATAAACACCCAATATGGTTACAAAAAAAAAAAAATTATCTTTTTTTGTAATATAATAATTTTAATATTCATTATTTATAATTGATATATAATCAATATAGTTATGGGAGAAATATTAAAATCATTACAGAAAACCATTAATCTATCAGTAGTCCTATCTTTAATACTTTTTTTAGTTCTGTTTTTTGGACATGGTGGTTTTGAATTTGATATGTTTTTTTGGAGTTGGTTGTTTAGATATTTTCACGTCATATCAGGCGTGATGTGGATAGGATTGTTATGGTATTTTAATTTTGTTCAAATACCTAATATGCCAAATATTCCAGATGAACAAAAACCAGCTATAGGAAAAGTTATAGCACCTGCGGCATTATTTTGGTTTAGATGGGCAGCATTCGCTACAATAATAACTGGACTAATCGTTGCTTACATAAATGGCTATATACATCAAGCTTTAATTTTAGGAATTGGCTCAGGCGGAGGAAAAAATACTGCCATAGGTATTGGAATGTGGTTAGGTATTATTATGGCTTACAATGTTTGGTTTGTTATTTGGCCTAATCAAAAGAGAGCTTTGGGAATTGTTGAATGTGATCCAGATCTAAAAGCAAAATCGGCTAAAATTGCAATGTTGTTTTCTAGAACAAACACTTTGCTTTCACTTCCAATGTTATTAACTATGGTTGCGGCACAGAATTTATATTAATTTTTATCTTCTCTTAAAATAGTTTTTTGCGAAACATTAAGATATATTAAAATAGGATTAGCTATATATATAGAAGAGTAAGTTCCAAATATTACCCCGAGAATCATTGCTAAAGAAAAGCCTTTAAGAATTTCACCTCCAAAAACATAAATAGAAATTAAAGCTAACAATGTAGTAACAGAAGTAATAATTGTTCTAGATAAAGTTTCATTAATAGAAATATTTGTTAAATCGAAGATTTTAATATCTGAAAATTTTTTTAAATTTTCTCTAACCCTATCAAAAATAACAACAGTATCATTCATTGAATAACCCACAATGGTTAAGACAGCAGCAACAATAGAAAGATTTATTTCAAGACTAAATAAAGAAAATATTCCTAAGGTTAACAAAACATCGTGAAATAAGGCCAATATGGCACCTATACTAAACTGCCATTCAAAACGAATCCAAATATAAATAAGCATAGCTAATAAAGATAAACCTATTGCTATTACACCTGATCTTAATAATTCAGAACTTACTTTAGGTCCAACATTTTCCACTCTCCTAAAATTAAATCCAGGGCCTACGGATTTTGTTAAATCCTCTTTTATTTGAACAATTAAATTATTGTTATTATTTTCTTTTTTTTCAAATTTAATTAAAAAATCATTATTTTTTCCAAATTCTTTAACTGTAACATCTCCTAATTTCATATTCAAAAAAGATTGTCTAAGTTGAGAAATTGTAATTTGTTTATCAGTTGATCTTAATTCAATCAAAGTACCTCCTTTAAAATCCACACCAAAATTTAATCCTTTAAAAATTAAAAGAACCACAGAAATAATTATTAACAGAGTAGAAAAAATATTAAAAACTTTAAAATATCTATTAAAGTTGAATTTGTATTCTTCCATTATATTAATTCTTTTTTATTTTTATTTTTAATAACATACAAGGATGTTAAAAGCCGAGCTATAAAGTAAACTGAAAATAAAGTAGTAAATATACCTACGCCAAGAGTAACTGAAAATCCTTTAACTGGTCCTGAGCCTAAAAAAAATAAAATTATAGCCGAAATTAACGTTGTGATATTTGCATCAATAATTGCAGTTTTAGAACGATTATATCCTCCATCAAATGCTATGATATTATTTTTTTCAATTTTAATTTCTTCTTTTATTCTTTCAAATATTAAAACATTTGCATCTACTGCCATACCAACTGTTAAAATTATACCTGCTATTCCTGGTAAGGTTAAAGTTGCTTCAAATAAAGTTAATACACCAATTAATAAAAATAAATTGACAATTAAGGCAACATTGGCGATTAAACCAAAAAATCTGTACTTAAATAGCATGAAAAATATTACTAGAAAAAAACCAATAACTAGAGCAAAAATACCCGCATCTATGGAATCTTGACCTAAATCTGGACCTACAGTTCTTTCTTCAATAATATTTAATGGGGCTGGCAGAGCTCCAGATCTCAAAAGCAAAGAAAGGTCTGTTGCTGATTGAAATGTAAAGTTTCCACTAATCTGTCCTGAGCCAGTAACAATAGCATCTCTTATAACTGGTGCACTAATTATTTTTCCATCTAGTATTATAGCAAGTCTTTTTCCTACTCCAGAAGTTGTAGCTTTTCCAAATCTTTTTGCGCCAACTCTATCTAAAGTAAAAGATACTATAGTTTCATTTGATTGATTGTCCACTCTTGGACTGGCATCGAGTAAATTTTCTCCGCTTATAATTATCCTCTTGCTAACAATTAATTCTTCAGATCCATCTTCTGTAGATAATTTTTCTGAACCAAAACTAGGTTCATCGTTTTGAACAACAAATCTGAAAGTTAAATTAGCAGTTTTGCCTAATAAAGATTTAATTCTCTCAGGTTCATCTAGACCAGGTAGTTCTACTAAAATCCTATCGCTACCTCTTCTTAAAATGTTGGGTTCGTTAGTGCCGATTTCATCAATACGTCTTCTGATTATTTCTAAAGCTTGATTTAGCGAAGACTTTTTAAGTTCAATTAGTCCATATTTTGAATATTTTAATGTAAATACTTTACCCTCAAAATTAAAATCAAATTCGTGAGTTTTAAATCTTTGATAATACGGATTTATTTCTGGGTTGTGTTTATCTTCTAGCAATGAATAAAAATTTTCAACAAACTCTTCATTTAACTCAAAAGAAATTATTTCATTGTTGATAATTTTAAGATTTTTAAAATTAATATTTTCTTTTTTAAAATATTTTCTTAAAGTAGAAAGTTTATTTTGTAATCTTTGTGTTATTACTGGTTTATTGTCTATTTCCAAAAGCAAATATGAACCACCTTGTAAATCTAATCCTAAATTAATTTTTTTTTTTAGAAAATTGTTATCAAACTTAAAAAAGTTTGATGCAGTAAAATATACAAAAATTGCAGTAATAATTATTATTGCAATAATCTTAATTTTTGAAAAGTATAACACTGAAAATTAAATACTATTTTTTTGTTTCTTGAGATTTTGCTAAACCTTGAACACCTGTTGATCTGATAATTTCAACTTTAGTATCATCCCCAATTATAACTTCAGCTCTATCATTATCCATTACTCTTTCGATAGTACCTACTATTCCTCCTGATGTTACTATTTGGTCTCCTCTTTTTAAATTTTCAACCATATGTTTATGTTCTTTAGCTTTTTTTTGCTGAGGCCTTATTAAAAAGAAATAAAAAATTACAAAAATGAGTATTAAAGGTATAAACTGACCTATTCCTGATGATGACATGCAGCTCCTTAAGTTTTCTTGTATTTATACTATATGATTAATTAAGACAACTCTTTAATTGGATGTAATTTTATTAAGATTGTTCATATATGGTCTAAGAACTTCTGGTATTGTAATTGAACCATCTTCGTTTTGATAGTTTTCTAAAATTGCAATTAGAGTTCTACCAACAGCCAAACCACTACCATTCAAAGTCCCAAGAAAGTTTGTTTCGTTTTTGCTATTTTTAAATCTAGCTTTCATTCTTTTTGCTTGAAAAGTGCCGCATGAAGAGCAACTTGATATTTCTCTATATTTATTTTCAGAAGGAAGCCAAACTTCGATATCAAATGTCTTTTCAGCACTAAAACCCATATCGCCAGTAGATAAAACTATTTTTCTGTAAGGAAGATTCAAAGCATCTAAAATTTTTGTTGCACAATTAGTCATTCTGTCTAGTTCTTCCAAACATTCACTAGGATCAACTATACTAACGAGTTCAACTTTATAAAATTGATGTTGTCTAATCATGCCTTTAGTGTCTTTACCATAACTTCCTGCTTCTTTTCGAAAACAAGGTGTTGAAGCAACCAATCTCATGGGCAAATCTTTCTGGTTTAATATTTGATTCTTTACCATATTCGTTAAAATAACTTCTGCTGTTGGTATTAAAAATTTCCTATCATTATCTTCTTCTAGTTTAATTTCAAATTGGTCATTTTCAAATTTGGGTAATTGACCAGTTCCAAACATCGTATTATCTGATGCCATTAATGGAGGTGATATTTCTTCATAACCATTGATATTTATATGAGTGTCCAACATAAAATTCGATATAGCTCTTTCCATAAGAGCTAGTTTATCTTTAACAAAAACAAACCTCGTACCTGTTGTTTTTGTAGCAAGTTCAAAATCTAGCATATTAAGTTTTTCTCCAAGTTCATAGTGTGATTTTGGTTTAAAATTAAATTTTGGTATTTCACCATTTTTAGAAATTTCTTTATTAGAACTTTCATTTTTACCAACCGGAACATCATTCAAAGAAATATTAGGTAGTGAACTTAAAATATCATTTAATTGTATTTTTATTTTTGATTGTTCTTCTATATAATTAGAAATTTGTTCAGAAATTTTTTTTGATTTTTCAAACAAAGCTGGATCTTTTGTTTTAGAAATATTTTTTTTTTCTTTTTCCAGAGTTTCTTTTTTTTGAATCAGCTTTCTATTTTTTTCGTCTAGAAAAAGAATTTTCTTTAAATCTATATCTGTAAATCTATTCTCAAGACTTTTCTTAAATTGATCAGGATTTTGTCTTATATCTTTAATATTGTGCATCTTCTTTAGATTTTTTTTCAATTAAACTTACTGATAGAATAGATAATTCATATAAAATTAAAAGAGGAATTGCTAAACCTATTTGAGTAATTGGATCAGGAGGAGTCAATATAGCAGCAGCAGTAAAAATTATCACAACTACATACTTTCTTCTTGTTTTCAAGAAATCAGAGTCTATCATGCCTACTCTAGCAAGCAAACTAAGTACTACCGGCAATTGAAAACTTAGACCAAAAGCAAAAATTAATTTCATAACTAAAGATAGATACTCGTTAACTTTAGCTTCTAACTGAATTGGTAAATTTGTTACAAGGCCACTACTTTCAAATGAAAGGAAAAATTTAATAGCAAGAGGCATTACTAAATAATAAACCAAAGCGCCACCTAAAAAAAATAATATTGGCGTAATAACAAGATAAGGCATTATTGCTGATTTTTCATGATCGTATAAACCTGGAGCTATAAATTTCCATATTTGAATTAATATAAATGGGCTGGTTACAAAAAAAGAAGCAAAGAATGCAACTTTTAAATAAGTTAAAAAGGTTTCTTGAAGAGCTGTAAATATTAATCTTCTCTCTAAATTATCATGTTTTACAGCTTCGGCATAAGGGTCAACTAAAAAACCATATATATATTCAGCAAAGAAATAAAAAATAATAAAAAAAGCAAAAAGAAATACTAATGAATTAATTAATCTACTTCTTAGTTCTGTTAAGTGGCTAATAAAACCACCTTCTTTATCATTTTTTGACATTATCTTCTTTTTCTATGTTGGTTTCTTTAGGTTTTATTTCAAAATTATCATCACTAATATCAGAAACTTCCTTTTGAATATTGGATACATATCTTTTAGCAGAACCTATCCAAGAACCAATTTTTTTTAAAACAAAAGGGAAATCTTTAGGTCCAATTACAATAATTGCTATAGCAACTATGATTAATATTTCAAACCAGCCAATTTGTGGCATTTGAATTATTCTTTATTGTTAGGATCTTGATTGCTTTCAGAAATATTTTTTGGCTCAGAATTTTCATTAACATCAGAGGATGTATTGTCAGTAACATCAGACGCCATTCCTTTTTTAAAACTTTTAATTCCTTTCGCCACATCACCCATTAAACTTGAAATTTTACCTCTGCCAAAAAGAAGAACCACAAGGATTACTACAACTGCAATTTGCCAAAAACCTATACTCATTGAAATCTTATACCTCGTTTATGGTTGGTTTTAAAGTATCTTTTTACTCATTGTCTTCAGACTTTAGTGTACCAGTTAACATTTCATCTATGTTGGAATATATATCTTCATTTTTGTTATCCTGTTTTTCCTTATAGAATTTCCCTGTTCCAAATATTGAAGCATCAATATTAGTGCTATCAATTAATCCGGCAGAACTTAATTCGTCTACAGTGGGAAGATCCGAAAGTTTTGAAAGATTAAAATGACTTAAGAAATCATCTGTAGTTATGTACTGAATAGGTCTACCAGGAACATCTTTTCTACCATGTGGTTTGACCCAATTTTGCTCCATTAATATTTCAAGTGTATTAATACCAAAAGCAACACCTCTAATTTCTTCTATTTCTGCTCTAGTTACAGGTTGATGGTATACAATAATAGCTAGTGTTTCTATTGCAGCACGAGATAATTTTTTTTCAACAGACTTTTGTTGTGACATTAATTTAGAAAGATTTTTAGCAGTTCTAAATGACCATTTTTTAGAAATACATACTAAATTTATTCCTCTCCTAGAATATATTTGTTGAAGCTTTTCCAAAATTTTTAAAATATTAGTTTTTTTTGAAATTTTAGCTTCTAAACTTTCTATTTCCAAAGGTTCAGCAGCAGCAAAAAGAATTGCTTCAACTTCTCTTTCTAATTCAGTAATATTTGAAGGAAAATTAACAACGTTATTTTTTTTTGGTTTATTCATTATTTTTCCTTAATATAAATATCATCAAATAATCTATTTTGTTTAATTGATAAATTTCCTTCTTTAGTTAATTCTAAAGATCCTGCAAATAATCCCGCTATGCCAGATCTTCTTTGATTTTTTTTTTTTGAAAAATTATTTGGGAGTAAATCGTTAAGCTTTTTCCAGTCGATTAATTTGCCAAAATATTCCTTAATTCTTTTAATGCCTTCTTCTGTAGTTAAAACAGGAAGTATAGGTATATTTATTCTTTGAAAATCTTTTTTCATAAAAATAGAAGAGTAGGACTTCAACAGCTCGAATAAAGTTAATTCATATCTAGAACTATAAATTGATTTAATTCTACCTTTAACTCCTCTTAAAAAAATTTCTCTACCAAGTCTTTTTCTTTTTAGCATTTGATCTGATAATAATCGAATCAATTCTAATTTTTTAAGTTGTAATTTTAATTTTTCTGCCACTTCTATTGCTTTAAATTCTTCTTCATCAGATTCAGGTAATAATAATTTAGATTTTAAATAAGCAAGCCAAGTCGCAATCAATAAATATTCTGAAGCTATTTCTAAATTTAAATTATTAACATTCGTGATAAAATCATGAAATTGGTCTGCTAATTTTGTAATAGAAATTTTTTCAAGATTAACTTTTTGTGATTTAGCTAAATCTAACAAAACTTCAAGAGATCCTGAATAGACATTCAAATTAACTTCGAATTGATTTGAATCAGTTGGCATCATGTTAAATATTAGCTTAAAAAATTATAAAATTGTGATGTTTTTTTAATTATAAAATTATCAACAAAAGGTGAATTTTCAGCAACTGTTCTCATTTCTGCATAATTTGCATTACAATGAAGTATTAAATTACAACCTGCAGATATAGCTCTCAAAGTATTTATCTTTATATTTCCTTTGAGAGCTTTCATTGAAATGTCGTCAGAAATAATAAGGTTTTTAAAACCTATTTTTTTTCTTATCAATTTAATAATTTTTGATGATTGAGTGGCTGTATTTATGGGGTCTATATCTTTATAAATAATATGAGCCGTCATTGCAAAAAAAGATTTTTTGTTTTTAAACGCGGAGAATGCATTTTTAAATAAATATTTATATTTAAATTTTACTATTGGAGTTTTTTTATGACTGTCTACTTTAGTTAATCCGTGACCTGGAATATGTTTTATTACTGTTCCAATTTTACATTTTTTAAATTCTTCAATACAAAAATCTCCAACTATTGATACATTTTTTGGTATAGATGAATAAGCACGATTGCCAATAACATTGCTAGATTTTATTTTTCTAACATCAAGTACTGGCACAGTATTAACATTAACGCCAAGTTCATTTAACAAGTATGAAACTTGATTTATGTAAACTTTATAATAGTTAATAAATTTATATTTGTTTTTCTTATAAAGATTTCCAAAATATTCAGCAGTAAACATGGAGGCTTCAATTAATTTATTTAATCTATTTACTCTTCCCCCTTCTTGATCAATTAATATTGGGTATTTTTTATCTTTAAAAACTAATCTAATATCAAAAGTAAGTTTTTTAATTTGCTTAAATTTTTTTAAATTTCTAGAAAATAAAATCACACCCCAAGGTTTATATTTATTTAAAAAAAAAATTTCTTTTTCGGATAAAGTGGTTGATTTAATACCAATTATAAAAGCCCTTCTATTCTTTATCATTTTTTAATAATTCCCAGAATTTATATTTTTTTTTATCTTTATTTATGTTGTTTTCTACATATTTGATAAAATCTTTTGTATCACTTTCTAATGTTAACAAATTATCATTTAATTTAATTATTTTCTTATCATATGCCATGATTGATCTATACGAATTCTTTTTATTTTCATCTGAAAAATAATAGTTTCCAACAAAAATATGGAATCCGATTATTGTTGCTACATAAAGAAAATATTTTAACTCTTTTCTCATTACATTTTTTCAGGAGTGTCTACACCGATAATTTTCATACCAGATTTTATTACTGTCGAGATAGATTTCAAAAAAACTATTTTTTTGTCAGATATTTTTTTATCTTTACTAATAAATCTTAATTCTTCTTTTTCTTTACCCAAATTCCAATAAGAATGAAATTCGGAAGCTAAATCATATAAATATACTGGTATTCTGTGGGGCTCCAATTTATTTGAAGATATTTCAATACATTTTGGCCATTCAGATATTTTCTTAAGAATTTTAATTTCATCAGAAGAATATTTAAAATTAAAATTTTTAATATTAATTGTATCATTGATATTTATATTAACATGTCTAAACACTGAACATATTCTTGCGTAACAATATTGAACATAATAAAGTGGATTATCTTTAGATTGTTCTTTAACTTTTGTAAAATCAAAATCCAATTCTACATCACTACTTCTATTGAGCATAATAAATCTTGTAGCATCTTTACCTACTTCGTTTATTAAATCTTCAACTGTGATATAATCGCCTTTTCTTTTAGACATTTTAAAAGGTTTTCCATCTTTAATTAATTTTACAAGCTGACTAACCTTACATTTGATTTTATTTTTGTTTCTAGATAATGCTTCAACAACAGCAGTTATTCTTTTAATGTAACCCGCATGATCAGCTCCTAAAATATTAATGAGAGTATCAAATTTTCTGTTTATTTTGTTATTGTGATATGCGGCATCACCGGCAAAATAAGTCCATGTTTTGTCTGATTTTTGAAGTGCTCTATCTTTGTCATCTCCAAAAACACTTGATTTAAATAATAATTGATTTCTTTCAACCCATTTAGAATTGTTTTCTGATTTAGGAGGGTCAATCTTACCTTCATAAACAAAATTTCTACTTTTTAATAATTCAACAACTTCTTCTACTCCTTTATTGTATATTATATCTGACTCGCTGACAAAATTATCATGTTCAATACCAAGATTAATAAGATTTGATTTAACAAAATTTAAAGAATGATCAACGGACAGTTTCGTTAGTTTATCACAAACAGATTCGAAAGTTAAAAAATCTAATTCTTTATTTTCTTTAATAATATTGTTTGCAATTTCTATTATGTAATCACCTGGATATAAATCGGGATTATCATTTGGAAATTTTTCATTATACAAAATTTCTCTTATTCTTAAATAAACTGACTTAGTAAAGCTTACAATTTGATTTCCATAATCATTTACATAGTATTCTTTAACAACTTCATGATTATTAAATTTTAAAATATTCGAAATTACGTCACCCAATATAGCACCTCTGCAATGACCCACATGTAAAGGTCCAGTAGGATTTGCAGAAACAAATTCAACTAAATATTTATATTTTTTTGTATTTTGGTTTGATCCATAAATTTTATCACTGTTAATAATATTTTTTAGAAATTCATTCCAAAAATTTTCATTAAATTTAATATTAATAAAACCTGGTCTAGCAACTTCAATATTAGAAATATTTGAATCTTCTTTTTTGATTAATTCAATAAATTTATTAGCTAGTTCTATAGGTTTTATTTCATTAATTTTTGCTAAAACCATGGGTGCGTTTGTAGATATATCGCTATCAAATTGCTTAGGGGGTATATCTACATTTATAGAATCAAGTTTTTCTGGAAGTTTGAGTACACCTTTTTTGTTTTGTTCAATTACTATTTTTATTATTTTATCTAAATAAATATCAAATATATTCATTTTGTATTGTTGTATAAGTTAATTGCATATCTATCTGTCATTCCTGATATAAAATCTGTGATAGCTCTATTTTTGTTTTCTTTTAATTGTTGTTTGCTCAAAAACTTATAAGGATTTTTTGATATTAAACTATATAATTTTTTTATTATCTTCTTTCCATTATTATTTTTAATAAGTACATTTTTATTGTTATACATTTTTAGACTAAGAAAAAACTTAATTTCTTTTTCTATATTTTTAAATTTTTTTGAAAAGCAAACTATGGTATTAATTGAATTATAAGCTTTTTGGACACTAGTAATTTTATTTATTTTTATATTATGAATAGTATTTTTAATTAAATCTTTAACCATCAAGTCGATCGAATCTCTTATAATTTGATATATTAGAATATTATTTTTTTTTTTATTTATATTTTTTTTATGTGATAAATAAATTTCTTTAAAAAAGTCTATTTCAATCAAATCTTTTAATGTAAATAAATTTGCTTTTATGCCATCTTGAATATCGTGATTATTATAAGCTATGTCATCAGATATTGACGAGATTTGCGCCTCTAAAGATGGTGATTTAATAAGGTTAATTTTTTTATTTAAATTATTTAAACCAATAATTTTATCAATTTTAGATGTGTTGTGTATGGGGCCGTTATGTTTTAATAAACCATCTAATGTTTCTATTGTTAAATTTAAACCTTTAAATTTTAAATATTTATTTTCTAAAAACATGACAATTCTTAAAGTTTGAAGGTTATGATCAAAACCACCATAATTAGACATGCAATCATTTAAAACTTCTTCGCCTGCATGCCCAAAAGGGGTGTGTCCTAAGTCATGCGCAAGGCTTAATGTTTCAGCAAGGTCATCGTTTAAACTAAAATACCTTGCTATTGATCTAGCAATTTGCGCCACTTCAATGGAATGAGTAATCCTTGTTCTATAATGATCACCTTCTGTATTAACAAATACCTGCGTTTTATGTTTTAACCTTCTAAAAGATGCACTATGGACAATTCTATCTTTGTCTCTTTGAAATGGAGTTCTGTAATGATTATACGATTCCTTAAAAATGCGACCTTTGCTTTTAAATAAACCTAATTTTGAAAACTTTTTCATACTATTATTTGAATAAATTAATATTATATTAGTAATATCAATGTTGATATATGAATAAAGAAATTAAATTTACTGATAACGCAATAAAACAGATCAACAATCTATTGTCTCGAAAAGACAAAGGATCATTTTTCAGAATCACCATAAAAGGTGGTGGTTGTTCTGGTTTTAAATATGATTTTTCTTTTGAAAAAAATCCTAAGAAAGAAGATTTAAAGTTTAATAATATTCTTATTGATAAAACATCGGCTGATCTTTTAAAAGGTTCTGAAATTGATTATGCTTCTGATTTAATTGGAGATTCATTTAAAATTTCGAATCCTCAAAGCAAGTCCACTTGCGGTTGTGGCGTTTCTTTTTCTCTTTAATGATTATTAGTTCTTGGAATGTTAATTCTGTAAGAGCAAGAATTAATAATATCACCAATTATTTAGAAAAATTCTCTCCTGATATTATAATGATGCAAGAGATTAAAACGGAAGATCAAAATTTTCCTTATGATGATTTTAAAAAGTTTAAATATGAATGTCATGTATTTGGTCAAAAAAGTTATAATGGTGTAGCTATTTTAAGCAAAGTAAAAATTAATAATATTAAAACTAATTTAACAAAAAATAAGTTAAAACAATCAAGAATTATTGGCGGAGAAATAACTCTAAAAAATAAAAAAATTCAACTTATAAATATTTATACACCAAATGGAAATCCTGTAGGTACAGAAAAATACACTTATAAAATCAACTGGTTAGATAATTTAATTAAATTGTTAACGAATATATCTAAAACAAATGCCAATATTATTTTAGCTGGAGATTTTAATATAATCCCTACTCCTGAAGATGTTTATAATTCTAAAAGCTTTGAAGATGATGCTTTATTTAAATTAGAAATCAGAAAAAAGTTCAGAGAAATAATTAATTTAGGTTTTCATGATGCGTACCGTCATATAAATAAAAACAAGGAAGGTTATACCTTTTGGAACTATATGCACGGTGCTTGGCAAAAAAATAATGGCATGAGAATAGATCATTTTTTAGTTTCAAATTCAGTTTTAAATAATATTAAAAATGTTCAAATTAATAAGCAGCCTAGAGGTAAAACAAAACCTTCTGATCACACACCCATTGAATTAGAATTAGCTTAAGCTTTTAATTTTATTGACCAATTCTTCGTTAATATTTCTTGGACCTTTATCAAGTCTATTTTTATGACGTCTTTCGCCTGGAAGCCTAACTCCTTCCATAGATTTCATTTTTTTGAAAAATTCATCTGAATGTTTATTCCAATCAGAACCTGAAATTTTTTCAGGTGACATTGCCAATATAAACTCTCCTCCAGCAGGAGGGGCCCCATCATTATTATCTTTCGCTGCTGTTTCATAGCTAAATGCTTCTCCTAATAAAGCACCTGCAAGTAATTCTACCATCATTGCAATACCAGATCCTTTATATCCGCCAAAAGGGAGAATCACTCCTCCTTTTGCAATTTCATTTGGATCTGTAGTTTCTTTTCCATTTTTATTCAAACCTGTACCTATTGGAACTTTGTGTCCTTCTCTTGCGGCAACCTGAACTTCACCCATTGCCATTGCGGCTGTTGCCATGTCATAAACAACAGGAGTTTTTCCTGGTCTTGGCCATGCAAATGAGATTGGGTTAGTTCCAAAGAGTGCTTTTTTTGCACCCGCTGGTGCCACCATAGGCTTGTAAGATGTGCAAGCAAAAGCTACAAGACCTTCTTCAGCGATTGCTTCAGTTTCAGGCCACATAGCAGCCATGTGGTGTGAATTTGTAATAGCTAATATTGCAACTCCTATTTCTTTGGCTGTCTTGACCAATTCAGGAATACCAACTTTTAAAACCATTGGTGCTAAAGCATGATTGCCTAAAACTTTAATAACACTAGGAGAAATTTTTTTAACTTCAGGTCTTGATTTGCCGTTAATTTTTTTACTTTTTAACCCAACAACATAAGCCGGAAGCCTGAATAAGCCGTGAGATAAAGATCCATCTCTTTCAGCTCTCATAATTGTATCGGATAAAACATTTGCATTTTCTTCATCACATCCGTTAGCTAGTAATGTTTTGTTAGCTAATTTGCAAATTTCATCTAATGACAAAGAAATAGTTTTCATATAATTAAATTAATTGAAAATGATTATATTATCAATTTTATTTATTGTAACTGCTACATTATATTCAAGTGTTGGATTTGGTGGTGGTTCTACTTATTTAGCTATACTTTTATTATGGGGTATTCCTTACACTATCATTCCTGTTATTGCATTATCCTGCAATATTATTGTCGTTTCAGGAAATTGTTTTAATTACATAAGAACCGGAAACTTAAATTTTAAATTATTAATTCCTTATTTAATAGGATCAGTACCTTTAGCATTTATTGGTGGTTCTTTGTCAATAAACAAAGAACTATTTGAAATATTACTTTTTTTAATTTTATCATTAGCTGGAATTTTATTGTTATTTAAATACAAATCATATGATAACAATGAAGAAAATTATAGAAAAATTCCAATTGCAATTTCAATACTCATCGGTTCTATATTAGGCTTTTTTTCTGGAATTGTCGGTATAGGTGGAGGTATTTTTCTAAGTCCTATACTTTTTTTACTAAGAGCTGGCAAACCTAAGCATATAGTAACAGCAGCTTCATTGTTTATATTAATTAATTGTGTGTTTGGCATAATTGGCCAATTAACTAAAAATGTAGTTATTGGTGAAATAAGTAATTATTGGTTATTATTGTTAGCAGTTTTTATAGGAGGGCAATTAGGGAATTTTTTAAATTTAAAAGTTTTTCCAACAAGAATATTAGCTTTAGTTACAGCTGGATTAGTTCTTTTTGTAGCTATTAGAATTGGAGTGAAGTTATTTTTATAAATATTTATGAAAAAAATATTAATATAACTTTTTTTAATTTTACATTCCAAACATTCATTTGAGCATGGTTTTGTTGAAGTTATTTTTGCAATTTATGAAATTTATCTGCTTGTAACGATTCAAATTTATTTGTGCTTCGATTTAAGATCTTTTTTTAGATCTTCGTGATCACCTATTGCAATGTGGTGTTTACTTTTAACAATATATTTATCAAGAAATGGAATAATAAATAATGGTAACAAACCACCTATAACAATTCCTACTGCAGCAGTTCTTAAATTAGGATCTAGAGTAGCAGCTATATAATCTGCAATAACATGAGCAAGAACAACGCCTATGATCCCTGCAATATAACCATTCGACATTAACTTGAGCATTCTATTAATGCTCCAACCTGAGTAAAAACCTATAAGTGGTATTATTGTATGAACTAATCCAAAAACAAAACCTCTCAACCAACCTTTATCCTGTAACCATATGATTTCTTCTATTAAGTGCTCCATAAAAAATATGGAGTTCTATCATGATAGACATCTAAACATCTAGACAAAAATATAAAATAATATAACTCTAGGTGAATCGGCATTGTAATAATAAAAATTTCTATATTTAATCGTAGACTAAACTAACTCACCATATTAAATAAATATAAAACAACAAGATTCTTATGAAGTCACAATTAAACTATAACTAGAAAAAATATGGAGCTATCATTAATTTATACAATAACTGGATTTGGACTTGCAGGATGGTCTGTAATAGGAAACGACTCTATTCAAACTTTAGGTACTTTTATTGCATCTAAAGAAAAGTGGTTTAAGTGGTATACTCTTGCGACGACAGCATCTGTAGCCATGGCCATTACTATAACTTATGGATGGTGGTCTCATGCGGGTGATATATCTTATGGAAGACTTACAAGAATACCTTATCAAGAAATTCAGTGGTATCATGCCGTTGCTCCTGGAATACTTTTGTTATTAACTAGAATTGGAATTCCGGTATCCACTACTTTCTTAGTATTATCTGCTTTTGCCTCAACTGTAGTTCTTGAAAAAATGCTTATGAAAAGCGTTGTTGGATATGGTTTGGCTGCAGTAGTTGCATATATTTGCTGGATAGCTATTTCAAAATTTATAAATGAAAAATTTGATGAAATTACAGATCAGTGGAAAATTAGTTTTTGGCGTAATTCTGTTTGGGTAACTTCAGGATTTTTATGGGCTACTTGGTTAATGCATGATGTTGCAAACATTGCCGTTTATCTTCCAAGAGAACTTAGCCCTATGCAATTATCAATTGTTATTATTTATTTTACTATTTTATTATTTTACATTTTTAAAATTCATGGTGGTCGAATTCAAAAGGTTGTTTTAGATAAAACTGGAACTAGATATGCTAGATCTGCTACTATAATTAATATTATCTATGCTGTTGTGCTTTATTACTTTAAAGAATTAAACGATCTACCGATGTCCACAACATGGGTATTTGTTGGACTGTTATGTGGTAGAGAGTTAGCAATTTCTACAATGAATAAGGATTACAAATTTAAATATGTTTTCCCATTAATTGGAAAAGACTTCATTAAAATGATTTTTGGTTTAAGTGTATCAGTTGGAATAGTGCTTGCTATTCACTATATAATTATTCCTAACGAATTGTTTTAATTTTTATTCTTAGAAAATTTTAATCCTATTACATATGCAAATATTACAGCATACATAATTAATGAATAAGTAGCCGTTGGAACTAAGTAAACAGGATCGGTGAAAATCAATCCTGTAACAACTATAGCTAAAGTTCCATTTTGTAATCCTGTTTCAATTAATATTGTTTTTCTCTGTGGTTTTCCGATACTAAAAATTCCACATAAAAAAAATGCTACAATTACAACTATAATATTTAAAAATAATGTAATTAGACCACTAGCGGCAAAATAACTCACAATGTTATCAAGTTCTTGATATATCGCACTAAACAAGAAAATTAAGAATAAAATAAAAGAAAAGTTTACAAAAAATTTCTCATTTTTTGAAAAGAAGTTTGGCAACAAAGCTTTTAAAATCATGCCAAGAATAACTGGTACTGTTGTTATTAAAAATATTTGAATAATTACGCTTCCTATAGAATAATCAAAAGGTAAATTTTGGCCTGTAATAATTGGATATGTAAATGAAAAAATTAATGGAATCGTAATAAAACATAACAAACTTATAACTGCAGTAAGTGAAATCGAAAGAGCAACATCTCCTTCAGCAAATTTTGCAATTATATTAGTTGTAACACCTCCTGGTGCTGCAGCAAGCAACATCAGTCCTACCTTTAGTTCAATTGGAATTGGAAAAATAAATATTAATATTAAAGCCAATATTGGGAAAAGGACAACTTGAGAAAGAACACCTACAAAAAAATCTTTTGGTTGTGTGAATACTCTTTTGAAATTTTCTAAACTAAGACCAATGCCTAAAGAAAACATGATAAACGCCAATATTAAAGGTCCGACTAATTTAACTAATTCCATTTGATTAATTTCCCAAAATGGACAATAATATTTCTGTTAAAAAATGCAATGAAATTCGAACCATCAAAGTTAACAAAGATAATTGAACAAAATTATTCACATTTAATGCCTGATTTCTTTGCAATGCAAACAGAGTATTTGGCTTCTTTAAATATTATTTATCATGATTTAGACGCCTCCTTAGTAGCAATGGTTCTTACATCTAAACTATACAAAAACATAATTAAAGATTCAAATTTGAATGAAAAAATTCCGTTAAAATATTTTTACAGTACTCAAAATTATAAACTACCTATATCAAATATAAAAATTACTGAAATTTCTTCATTACTTAATCTTCCAAGAGAAACGGTAAGAAGAAAAAAAGCAATAATAATTAGAGATAAACTAATAATTTTAGATAGTAAAAGAAAGTCATACTCATTAAATACTAATATGATTGAAAAAGATCTTCTCAATTGGCAAATTTCTAATTTATGTAAATTTTTAACAAAATTTTCGTTATATTTTAGCAGAAATAAATTTTTTGTTAAAGAAGTTAGTAGAGAAGAAATTCAAAGAGATATAGAAGAAAAATTTTTATTATATTTTGTAAAATTTTTAGATTTTCAAATTGCATACTTTTCCAATTTAAAGACTTTTATTGACATTGAATCTATTTTCATAATTATACTTTGCGCATTAAACACAACAGTTAAACTGAAAGGCAATGAAAGACCAATGGATTATAAACATCTTTTAAGTAAATTTAATCATACGAATCATTCATTGGGTTTGAACGCTACATCAATTTCTGACATAACTAAAGTTCCAAGAACTACAGTTATAAGAAAAATTACTCACCTAGAAAAAATGGGCATTTTAAAAAAAGATAAATTTAAGAGATATAATGCAGTAGATTTTTTAAAATCGAGCAATTCAAAAAAAATAGAATCAATTATGAATCATAATCTTAAACTTTTAGGAGTCTTTTTTTCAGATTGCTTAGAAACTTATTCAACAAAACATTGAATTAACTTATTCTTCCGTATACATCCTGGTATCTTACAATATCACTTTCCCGCAAGATTTGACCTATTTGAATTTCAATAATTTTGACAGGTTTTTTAAAAAAATTTTCTATTCTATGAATAGTGCCAGTAGGTATAAAAACAGATTCATTTTCTTTTTTAAAAAAATTATTTTTATTTATAGTAATTTTTGGTTTTCCTTGTGTTATCATCCAATGTTCTGACCTATGATGGTGCTTTTGTAGACTAATTGAAGATTTTGCATTAACTGTTAACTCTTTAACTAAAAAATTTTTGCCTTCAAATAAATTAACATATTTACCCCACGGCCTATAATAAACATTCTTTTTTTTAATATACTTAGATATATTTTTTTTATAGATTTTTGAAATTTCTTTCCAGCTACCCAGATCAGACCAAGGAATATCTAATTTAATTGCATTTATGTCTTTAGATTTTTCAAGTATTGCGTAGTCGAATGATTTTTCAATTGATTTAATAAATGATTTTTTATTTAGATAATAAGTTTTATTTTTCATCTTAGATTTATTTATTGAAGCCAAACAAGATTTATACGTTTTGGGTTGATTTTTCTTAAAATTATAAATTATTGAATCTTTTCTTAAAAAAAACATTCCAGAATTCCAGTAACCATTTTTCTTTATTAATTTTTTTGCTTTGTAAGTGTTTGGTTTTTCAATAAATTTAACAACCTTATTTATGTTATTTTTATTTTTTTTTGTTAGAAAATAACCATATTCACTTGATGGGTTTGTAGGTTTAATACCAAAAATAAATATATTTTTTCCATTTAAATATGATTTGTTATCGTTGATTGCCTTATTAAAAATAGAGTTTTTTTCCACTAAATGGTCAGCGGGTAAAAACATCATCGGTTGTGTGTCAAATATATCTTTAATTAAGGCTGATGCTAAAATAGCGGGAGCAGTGTTCATTTTGGCTGGTTCAACAACTATTTTGTATTTTTTCACTTTATTCTTTTTAAGATAAAATCTTACTTGTTTTAAATATTTTTGGTTTGTACTTATTATTGGGTAGTCAAAAATTGAATTTTTAACTCTTTTTAATATTTTTTCTATTAAAGTCCAACCACCAAAATTAATAAATTGTTTTGCTTGGTGATTTTTTTGATTAGGCCAAAGTCTTGTCCCTGCACCACCGCACAAAATAACTGGTCTAATTTTCATTAAATATCAGCGTATACTTTGACCTCATTTTTGCCACCTGGATGAGTTGGGGCGCCTAAATAGGCTGGCCCTACAGTTTGCGCATATTTCCAAAGTGTACCATTGCCAAAATTCATTTTTTTTGGTTTCCATTTTTTACGTCTAGTTACTAATTCTTTTTTTGAAAGATGAACATTGATTGTTCCTTTTTTCGCATCGATATCAATTATATCTCCATTTTTTAGTAGAGCTATAGGACCACCAACAGAAGCTTCTGGGCCAACATGTCCAATACAAAAACCTCTTGTCGCTCCTGAAAATCTTCCGTCTGTTATTAATGCAACTTTTTCTCCTTTGCCTTGACCATAGATAGCACCAGTCGTTTGAAGCATCTCTCTCATTCCAGGGCCACCTTTTGGACCTTCATATCGAATTATAATTATATCTCCATCTTTATATTTTTTTTTTTGAACAGCTTTATAAGCTGATTCTTCATTATCAAAGCATCTAGCTCTACCTGTAAACTGAAGTTTTTTTAATCCAGCTACTTTAACAATTGCACCTTCAGGAGCTAAATTTCCTTTAAGACCAGCCACACCACCATCTGGAGATAATGGATTGTTATGTTTTCTCATTACTTTTTGTTTAGGATTAAACTTAACTTTTCTTAAATTTTCTCGTATTGTCATTCCTGTAACCGTTATACAATCTCCGTGTATGTATCCACCATCAAGTAAGGTTTTTAATAACATTGGAACACCACCCGCTTTCCACATATCTTTTGCAACATATTTTCCACCAGGTTTTAAGTCGGCAAGATAAGGTGTTTTCTTAAAAATTTTTGCAACATCCATTAGATCAAATTTTATACCTATTTCATTTGCAATAGCAGGCAAGTGTAATGCCGCGTTAGTAGATCCTCCAGTTGCAGCAACAATTGTTGCAGCATTTTCTAATGCTTTTTTTGTAACTATGTCTCTAGGTCTTATATTTTTTTTGAGTAAATTCATTACAGCTTTACCGCTTGACAAAGCATATTTGTCTCTTTGTACATAAGGAGCTGGTGTTCCTGCAGAATAAGGTAATGCTAATCCAATAGCTTCTGAAACACACGCCATAGTATTAGCTGTAAATTGTCCTCCACAAGCGCCTGCACTAGGACAAGCTTTTAATTCTAATTTTCTTAAAGTATTCGTAGACATTTTTCCTGTTGCATGTTTTCCTACACATTCAAAAACATCGGCAACAGTTACATCTTTTCCATTAAATCTGCCTGGAAGAATTGATCCACCATAAATAAAAACACTTGGTACATTTAATCTTACCATTGCCATCATTAATCCTGGTAAAGATTTATCGCATCCAGCTACTCCAACTAAAGCATCATAACAATGTCCTCTAACAGTAAGTTCTACAGAATCTGCAATAACATCTCTGGAAATTAGAGACGATTTCATTCCTTCGTGGCCCATTGCAATACCATCGGTTACTGTAATTGTACAAAATTCTCTTGGAGTGCCGCCTGAGGCTTTAACTCCTTTTTTAACAGATTGAGCTTGTCTCATTAATGCTATATTACAAGGAGCAGCTTCATTCCATGTTGAAACTACACCAACAAAAGGTTTTGATATGTCTTTTTTTGTTAAATTCATTGCATAATAAAATGCTCTCTGACCAGCTTTTTCTGGTCCTAAAGATGTATGTCTACTTGGTAATTTTTTTTTATTAAATTTAATCATTATAAATTTTCAATAATTAATGATACTTTTTTTATATCATTCTTCAAATTATTATAATTAGTTTTTTCTTGGTCAACAATATGTTTTGGAGCACGTAGTACAAAGTTTTTATTCTTTAATCTAGTATTTATACTGTTCATTTCGTTCGTGTATTTTTCTTGTTTTTTTATTAAATTTTCTTTAATTATTTTTAAATCTATATTTTGTTCAAAATATAGCTTAAATAAATCACCCTTAACTACTAATGTTGCTGAAGGTTTTTTAGGATCTTTATCAAAAAAATTATTTATTCTTCCAAGTTTTTTAAGTAAATTTTCATTATCCTTAAAAAATTGTAAATTTTTTGTACTTATTTTATCTAGTGAAATATCAATAAATGATCCTGGACTTACATTAATCTCATTTTTAAATGATCTTATTTCTGAAATAATTTTAATTAATTTTTCAACATTTTTAAAATCTTTACCTTTATTGATTTTAGCAGATACCCAGTTTGACAACATGAGATAGTTTTTGCCTGAATTATCTAATTTATTTTTAAGCCAAATTTCTTCAGTTACAAAAGGTATAAACGGATGTATTAGAATTAGTATTTCCTTAAAAATATTACCAGATACATCTCTTACTTCCTTAATTGATGATTTGTCATTAGAATAAAGAATAGTTTTAGATAGTTCTAGGTACCAATCACAATAATAATGCCATACAAATTGATAAATATTTCTAGCGGCTTCATCAAATCTGTAATCAGTTATATTCTTTTCTACTCTAATTTTAACATCTAATAACTGAGCATAAATCCATTTATTTATATTGATTTTAATTTTTGATGTTGTTTTAATATCAGAAAAATTACATTTATTTTGTATTAAAAAATTATTTGCGTTCCAAAGTTTATTCAAAAGATTTCTATAACCTTTAACTCTATTCTCAGATAATTTCACATCTCTTCCTGGGGATGCCATAGACAACAAAGTAAATCTTAATGCGTCAGCACTATATTTTTCAATTAATTCTAAAGGATCTATAACATTGCCTTTAGATTTGGACATTTTTTGTCCCTTTTCATCTCTAACTAAGGCATGAACATAAATATTTTTGAAAGGCTCTTTATTTAAAAATTCCATTCCAAACATAATCATTCTTGAAACCCAAAAGAAAATTATATCAAAACCAGTTACTAAAACTGTTGTTGGATAAAATTTTTTTAAATAATCATTTTTTATTGGCCATCCGAGTGTAGCAAATGGCCAAAGTCCAGATGAAAACCAAGTATCCAGTACATCTGGATCTCTAATTAGTTCTACTTTTTTTTTATAATATTTTTTTGCAAATTTTTTTGCTTCATTTTCATTAATTGCTACAAAAATTTTTTTATCAGGTCCATACCAAGCGGGTATTTGATGACCCCACCATAGCTGTCTAGAAATACACCATGGTTCAATATTGTTCATCCATTGAAAATAAGTTTTTGACCAATTTTCTGGAAAAAATTTTGTCTTTTTTGATTTTACTATTTTTTTTGCTTTTATTGATAATTTTTTAGCATCTGCAAACCATTGTTCTGTTAAGAATGGTTCTATGATTGAATTAGATCTATCGCCATAAGGAACGGTATTTTTTATTTTTTCTTCTTTAATCAATAATTCTTTATTTGTAAGTTCGTTTAACACCTTCTTCCTTGCTTCAAATCTATCTAAGCCTATAAAATCGTCAGGTGCATTTTTATTAATCTTTCCTTCTTCGGTGAAAACATTCAATAATTCAAGTTTGTTTCTAATTCCAACTTCATAATCATTAAAATCATGTGCTGGTGTAATTTTAACAGCGCCCGTTCCTTGTTTCGGATCAGCATAGTTGTCAGTAATTATTTTTATTTTTCTATATACTAGCGGTAAAATTACATTTTTTCCGACTAGATGTTTGTATCTTTTGTCTTTTGGGTTTACTGCAACAGCGGTATCACCAAGCATAGTTTCGGGTCTTGTGGTTGCTATTGTTATAGTTTCATTCATTCCTTCTATTGGATATTTAATATGATAGAGTGTAGAATTAACTTCTCTTTGATCTACTTCTAAATCTGAAATTGCTGTTTTTAATACAACATCCCAATTAACTAGTTTCTTTGATTTATAAATTATTTTTTTATTATAAAGATCTACAAATACTTTTAAAACAGATTTTGACAAGTTGTCATCCATTGTAAAAGCATTTCTTGACCAATCACAAGAACACCCTAATTTTTTTAGCTGATTTATAATTATTTCACCGTATTCTTTCTTCCAGTCCCAAACTTTTTTGATAAATTTTTCTCTTCCTAAGTCATTTCTTCTTATACCTTCATTGCCTAATTTTTTTTCAACAAGTGCTTGGGTTGCTATTCCCGCATGATCAGTTCCTGGTTGCCATAAAGTTTCAAAATTATTCATTCTATGATAACGAGTTAAAAGATCTTGGATTGAATTATTTAAAGCATGCCCCATATGTAAACTTCCAGTTATATTTGGAGGAGGTATAACAATAGAAAACTTTTTTTTATTTTTTTTTGGTTGAAAAAGTTTATTTTTTTCCCAATAAGAATATATTCTATTCTCTACTTCTAAATGGTTATATTTATCTGAACTCATATACTGATTTTGTTTATAAATTAATCATTTGAATAAACAATAATGAAATTAACGAAAAAAATATGGATTAATTGTGAAAATCAATTATATAAACAACTATCAAATTGATTTATTATCTCTTTGAACGGCAACGTGGCGGAATGGTTACGCAGAGGATTGCAAATCCTTGTATCCCGGTTCGATTCCGGGCGTTGCCTCCAAAAAAAAGTGTTGTGTTAAATAAAAAAAAAAGTAAGTTCTTTTCTACATTCCTCGGTAGCTCAGTTGGTAGAGCAGTTGACTGTTAATCAATTGGTCGCAGGTTCGAGTCCTGCCCGAGGAGCCAAAACTAAGCTGTTTTAACAGCCTCAACCATAGAATCTTGCAAGTTCTTACCAAATTTAATTTTTTGTTCAGGTGTTAATTCTGAATATAGTTTAATCAAAAAATTATAATTAACATTCATGTGACCTTCTTTAGATTTTTCAATGTTAATAAGATATTCAGAGTAATCTTCAAAAAAATAATTTATTGGAACTTTTAAATAATTTGATAGTTGAAGCAATCTAATAGAGCTAACCCCATTTGTGCCTTTTTCGTATTTTTGAATTTGCTGAAATGTAACATTAATAGCTTTTGCGACTTTTGTTTGAGTTAAACCTAGTGCTAATCTTCTAAGTTTTAACTTATTGCCTAAGTGTTTATTAAAATTTACTTCCATTAAGACCCCTCTTAAAAAAACAAATTGAACTCTATATAAAGGTGGATTGCAACCCCTAAAATAAAAAAAATATTTCTAATTTAAGGGGTTGACATCAGGTTTTTTTTACTTAGTTTTTTATATTAAAATGTATCAAAATGGGTTTGTAGGTCTAAAAACCAAATGTAGTAATGATTAAGCAAGTTTTTATTATACTTTTTATAATTGAAACTATAAAATTTGACTTAAGAATAGTTTAGTTCTGTCACTTTTGGGATTTGCAAAAAAATCATTAGTTGGCGCCTTCTCTACGATCATGCCTTCGTCCATAAATATAACTTCATCAGCAACTTCCTTTGCAAAACCCATTTCATGAGTAACTACTATCATTGTCATTCCTGCTTTCGCCAAATTAACCATAGCATCAAGAACTTCTTTGATCATTTCTGGATCTAATGCTGAAGTCGGTTCATCAAAAAGCATAATTTTTGGCTCCATGCATAAAGCTCTTGCAAGCGCTGCTCTTTGCTGCTGACCACCTGACAACTGACCTGGAAACTTTTTAGCTTGATCAGATATTTTAACTTGTTCCAATTGTTTCATTGCTAATTCCTGAGCTAGCATCTTTGGAGTTTTTTTTACCCATATGGGTGCTAATGTGCAATTGTCTAAAATTGATAAATGCGGAAATAAATTAAATTGTTGAAATACCATTCCAACTTCAGCTCTGATTTGTTCTATATTTTTAGTATTTTCGGTAAGCTCAATTCCATCAACTATAATTTTTCCTTCTTGATGTTCCTCTAATCTGTTTATGCATCTAATTAATGTAGATTTTCCTGATCCCGACGGTCCACATACTACAATTTTTTGTTTCTGAGCAACTTCAAGATTTATATCTTTTAAAACTTGAAAATCCCCAAACCACTTATTTACTTTCTCCATTTGTATAATCTTTTCAGACATAAAATTTATCTATCCGTTTTATATTTTTTTTCTAATCTTTGGCTATATCTGCTCATATTAAAACAAATAACCCAAAAAAGTATACCCGCAAAAACATATCCTTCTGTGGCTAAACCTAACCACTCAGGATTAGTTTTTGCCATATCAATCATACCTACTAATTCAAGTAATCCAACTACTAAAATTAAAGGAGTGTCTTTTACTAAAGCTAAGAATGTATTTGCTATACCTGGAATAACAAGTTTTAATGCCTGTGGTAAAATTACTAGCAAATGTAATCTCCAGTACCCCATCCCAAGAGATTTAGCTGCATCATATTGACCTCTTGGTAATGCCTGAAGTCCGCCACGTATAACTTCAGCCATATAGGCAGCTTCAAAAAGTGTGATCGCAATAATTACTCTAAAAAGTTTATCCATGTAGGTTCCGTCAGGTAAAAACATAGGAAACATTACAGAAGCCATAAATAACACTGTAATTAACGGAACTCCTCTCCAAAACTCAATAAAACCAATTGAAGAATATCTTGTTACTGGCGCTGAAGATCTTCTCCCTAAAGCTAAAAACATTCCTATAGGAAAACAAAGTATTAAAGCAAAAATCGAAATAATAAATGTAAGAGAAAGTCCACCCCAAGCAGTAGTTTCAACCCACTCTAAACCAAAATTACCACCATGGATTAAATTAAACATGATAAATGGAAAAACAAATATTAAAAAAATAATTAAATATTTTTTTAATTTAATTGGAATATAGAATAAGGCTACAACTAGTGTGATTAACATAATAAATGAGGTGTTAATTCTCCAAAGTTCAGTGTTCGGATACAATCCATACATCAAGCGTGGAAACCAAATTTTAATGAAAATCCAACATGCCCCACTATCTGTACAATCTTTTTTTGTTGTACCTATAAAATTAGCATCAATGATTAGCCAATTAAGGAGTGGCGGGATATTCTTGATTAAAACAAAAATAATTAACAAAGTTAATATAGAATTAAACCAATTAGAATTGATATTTATATTTAATTTATCCAACATTTTATTTCCTGAAAATTCTATTCTTAAATAATAAAGGCCCAAAAAACCAAAAATTAGTGGTGTAAAATAATTTAACCCTCTTGGAAAAAATGAAGTGATATTTACATCAAAAAGCGAATTGAGGATTACATCAATCAAACCTAATGATAACAAAAAAATTCCTATTGGAACAAATAGGCTGAATTTTTCTCTACTTGGTTTTCCTAAAAAATTTATATTTTTAATCATTTTTCTTTAATAGCTATTTTTTTATTATACCAATTCATAAAAATTGAGATTGCGATGCTAAGACTTAAATAAGTAAGCATTGTAATAGAAACAATTTCAATCGCCCTTCCTGTTTGCATCATCGCAGTTCCAGCAAAAACTAAAACTATATCTGGGTACGCGATTGCTGCAGCTAACGAAGAATTTTTAGTTAAATTTAAATATTGATTAGTTGTAGGTGGTATAATTATTCTTAAAGCTTGTGGCATTACGACTAATCTTAAAATTTGTCCTGGTGTTAAACCTATTGATGCAGCTGCTTCTTTTTGTCCTTTAGTTACACCCATTATTCCTGCTCTTACACATTCAGCAATAAATGTAGCTGTGTACAAAGATAATGCGGCAGCCAAGGCCATTAATTCAGGAATTATAGCTACTCCACCTATGTAATTATAAATTGTTTTTGATAATTGTTTAAGTTCAGGATGTTCAAAGGTTAAAGAAACTCCTCCTATTAAAAATGTCAATAACGGCAGTACAATCAATATCCCCAAGGATATAAAAAAAGCTGGTATTCGTCTGCCAGATTTCTCCTGCTGTGTTCTCGCGTATTTAAATACAAAAAATATTGCAACTAATGATGCAATTATTGAAAATAAAAAAACTGAAAAATTTGTCCAAACAAATCTAGGAACATAAAGTCCTTTTATCGATAAATAAGCTATATCAAAAATATTAATTGCTTCTTTCGGTAAAGGCAGAGCTCTTAATGCAGCAAAATACCAAAAAAATAATTGAAGCAATAAAGGAATATTTCTAAAAATCTCAATGTACCATTCTGAAACTTTTGCAATTAAATAGTTTGAAGATAGTCTGGCAATACCTATAGTCACTCCTAAGATTGTAGCAAAAAATATGCCTATAACAGCAACTAAAATAGTATTTAAAACACCAACCAAATAGGCTTTCGCGTATGAACTTGATCCACTATACTCTATCAATGAAAATGAAATATCAAACGATGCTTCTTCACCTAGAAAACGTAAGCCAAAGTCAATACCTCTATTATCCATATTGACTTGGGCGTTATATGTAAAATATCCAAATATAAGTATTATAAATAAAAGAGTTATAGCTTGAGGAAAATATTTCTTAATTTTTGGTTTATTATCCAAGATAGTAGTTATTCCCAAGTTCATATTTCCAATTTACTTTAATACAGAACATAAAAAAAAGGGCTAGAAAAATCTAGCCCTTTTTCAATATATTTATTCGTAATTATCTAGCTGGTGGTACGTAAAGAATACCGCCTTTTGTCCAAAGTTCATTAGGACCTCTTGTAGGCAAGATTCCCGTATCTGCTATATTACGCTTGTAGCTTTCACCATAATTACCAACTTGTTTGATAATTCTTAAGCTCCAATCGTTATCTAATCCTAAAGATGCTCCTAATTCACCTTCAGCACCAACAAGTCTTTTGATTTGTGGATTTTCTGAAGATTTCATAGAATCAGCATTTGCAGAATCAATACCGTATTCTTCTGCTTCGATCATAACGTTAAGAGACCAACGTACAATGTCTTCCCAAACAGCATCACCTTGACGAACAACAGGGCCTAGAGGCTCTTTTGAAATCGTTTCTGGTAATACTATATGATCATCCGGACTTGACAGCTTAGTTCTTTGCGCTGCTAAACCAGATTTATCTGTTGTATAGGTATCGCATCTTCCTGAATCATAAGCTGCAACCACTTCATCTGCTTTTTCAAAAACAACAGGCTCATATGTAATACCGTTTGCAGTGAAAAAATCTCTCATGTTTAGTTCAGTAGTAGTTCCTATATTAACACACGCAGAAAGTCCGCTTTTGAAATCACTTGTAGATGTAATACCAGATGATTTTCTAACCATAAATCCTTGACCATCGTAGAAATTTACTCCAACGAAAGTAAGACCTATGTCGGCATCTCTGGAAAGTGTCCATGTCGTGTTTCTTGATAAGATATCAATTTCTCCAGATGTTAGTGCGGTAAATCTTTCTTTAGCACTAAGTGGAGTGAACTTAACTTTGTTCGCATCACCTAATACTGCAGCCGCAACTGCTCTGCAAACATCAACATCAACACCAGTCCAATTTCCAGATGCATCAGCATTTGAAAATCCTGGAAGACCTTGAGAAACTCCACATCTTACAAAACCTTTTTTTTGAGTATTACTTAAGGTTTTAGATTTTTTAGCTGCCATTGATTCTGTGGTAAAAGCGAACAGAATTGATAGCATAGCAACTAAAGAAGTTATTTGTTTTATGTATTTTAACATTTTTCTTCCTTTATTTATTTGTTAACAAATTATCCAAGTAATTTGGATTGATTTAATTATGATTGAAATAACTTTTTCTTCAAGTACAATAAATAACACAATCTATAATAGATTTTCCTATATTTTGTCTAATCTTAGACATTAATCACTATATCTAGTGTGGAGAAATTGAATAAAACTATAAACTTTATCAATTAATTTAATGAGATAAAAAACAAATATGACAATTAAATATTTAAAAAAAGCAAATAAAAGTTCATCGACAGATGATCAAAAAACAAAAGAAATAGTAGAAAAAATTTTAAAAGAATTAGTAAAATCTAAAGAAGATGGTTGTAAGGTACTTACAAAAAAATTTGACAGTTATGAAGGTGATATAATTGTTTCTAAAGAAAAAATTGAAGAAATAAAAAATGAATTAGATCAAAAAACAAAAGACGATATACAATTTTCATATGATAGGGTAAGAAAATTTGCAGAGGTTCAGTTAAAAAATTACGGAAATAATTTTGAAGTAGAATTATCAAAAGGTTTATTTGCCGGTCAAACACTTGTCCCTGTTAATACTGCTGGATGTTATGTTCCTGCTGGAAGATACGCACATATTGCATCTGCTGTGATGAGCATTACAACTGCTAAAGTAGCAGGTGTTAAAAATATTATTGCATGCAGTTCTCCAAAGCCTAAAACTGGCGCACACCCAAAAATAATATACACTGCTGACCTTTGTGGTGCTGACGTAATACTAAATTTGGGTGGTGTTCAAGCAATTGCTGCAATGGCATATGGGTTTTTTGGAAACTTACCAGCGGATATTTTGGTTGGACCAGGTAATCAATTTGTTGCTGAGGCAAAAAGAATTTTATTTGGAAAAGTTGGAATAGATTTATTTGCTGGACCCACTGAAATAGCAATTATTGCCGATAAAAATGCAGATCCAGAAATCGTTGCTGTTGATTTAGTTGGTCAAGCAGAACATGGTTATAATTCTCCTGCTTGGTTATTTACAACAAATAAAGATCTTGCTAAAAAAGTAATGAAAAGAGTTCCGGAATTAATTGCCGAACTGCCAGAATTACCAAAAACAAATGCTGATGCTGCTTGGAGAGATTATGGCGAAGTTGTTCTATGTAATACAGATGAAGAAATGGCTGCAATTAGTGATGATTACGCACCTGAACATTTAGAAATACAAACAAAAAATTTAGATTGGTTTCATAAGAGACTAAAAAATTATGGTTCATTATTTGTGGGTGAAGAAACAACTGTAGCTTATGGCGATAAGTGTTCTGGTACAAACCACATCTTACCTACTAAAGGAGCTGGTAGATATACAGGAGGACTGTTTGTTGGAAAATTTATAAAAACATTGAGTTTCCAAAGAATGACCAAAGAATCTACTAAATTAGTTGGCGCTGCAGCTGCAAGACTTTCCCGATATGAAGGAATGGAAGCTCATGCAAGAACTGGTGATATAAGGCTTAAAAAATACGGATATTTAAAATAAGTTAAATATAAAATATAAGTGACATCAGCTGGGCAACGACCAATCATGGCGCGCTCTGAAGGATTCGAACCTTCGACCCTCGGTTTAGAAAACCGATGCATGATCTTTAGAGCTTAATACAAACGCCTTTGTTCATTCTACTTTCTCATAATCTCTGCCACAAATGTAGAGCATTAATTATTACGGAATCATAACATTCATTAGATTCCACTGTCAAGATGTGTCCTCACTGTGTCAGCACAACTTTAACTAAATCAACTTACACGAGTCTATTGTTACTAAATGTAGTGTCATAAGTTTTGACACACGCGAGTCCGAAAGTCGCATCTTGCGCTTCCTTCGCTCCCTCCGGTCGCTCACTTCAATAGAGGTACCAGAAGAAGTATCATAGAAAATAAATTAGGGGTTCCAGACTCGATCACCTGTACCAGAACATGGACTTATAGTTAGGCTTATAAAACAAGGATCGATAAAGGCAGTGTCTTAAAAAACATTTTAAAAAAATTATAAAAATTTTCCTGCGAAATCAACCTTAATACTTGCAAAGACTCAACGTTAATTCTGAGGTATCATGAAGTATGAAGAAAGCGCCTCAATCAATTAAAGACAAATATAAAATAAAGATTAGGAAAGACAGGAATTATATTAGGTAAATTTTTAATTATTTTCATAAATTTATTATAATAAAAATATTAACAATGCTAAAACAAAAGATATTAGAAGACAAAATATTGGTTATTCAACGGTTATATAATAAAAAGGAATTTAATGAGGCATTAAAGCTATCTTTAGACCTTAGCGAAAACTATCCTAATAACTCTTATGCACAAAATCTTCACGGTATAGTTCTTATAGCGCTTAATAATTGGAAAAATGGTAAAAATTATTTTTTAAAAGCAATAGAGGCTAATAATACTTTTCCAGAAGCATATAATAATCTTGGATTGTCAGAGATGAATTTAGGTGATCTAGAAAAAGCTTTAGAAAATTTTTTAATAGCTATTAAACTCAAACCTAATTACGATAATTGCCATAATAATATTTTAAAAATTTTAACTTTTTTTAAATCGCAAAAAAATAAAGATAATCCATACGTTTTAGCAAATAATTTAATAAGCAAAATAAAATTTCACTACGATCAAAATAATAAAATTAATAATTCCGAAATTGTTAATTTTTATAAAAAATCTTTTGATATAGTAAATAAAAATTTAAAAAAAATTGATACGAGTGAAACGCAAATTTATCGACAAAATTCTGAAGATTTAAATTGTTTTAGACATTTTAGAATTTTTAATAAATTTAACGTAATACCAAAATTTTGTTTTGGATGTTTTAAAGTTACCGTTCAAACGGAAACAGTTTTAGATTTATTAAAACTGTATTTTGTATTTGATAAATTATATCTTGGTTTACAAAATACTAGAAAGCTTATGATTGAAGAAAGAGAAGATGTATCAGGTAATTATAAGGGTTTTATATATTGTTCAAGCGTTGAAGAAGGCGAAAATATAAAAAATAAATTAAAAAGTATTTTAATAAAAAATTTAGGGACTGATTGTTCTATTTCGCTTAAAAGAGGTTGTTCAAAATTTGCTTTAAAATTTCCTTCTTACAAAAAGGCAAGTGTAAATGAAAATGAAATGATGCCTTTTGATGAAACTTGGAAAAGTCTAGAAGAAATAATTGACAATAGAACCTGGAACACAGATTCAAAAAAAGGAATTAAACATCCCTCTTTAACCGGGTTTACGCTAAAAGATATCTTAGTTATGAAAAATTGGTTATCATATGCAAATAAGATAGGAGATAACTCTTTTGTTGAAGCTTAATTTATTTTTCATATTTCTTGCTTTGATATATTTTAATTAGTCCTGATTTAGAAATTAACTCTACCTAATCGTTGGCAACGTGTCCCACTCTTTAACGCCATTGTATTTCAACGCTTATTTTTAGTCAAATGATCATAAAACCACTCTCACTGTGCTGGTAGTGCGATCGTAAGTTATGATGTAGAATTTTTTTATGAAAAAACTTTTTTCCTTGATCATAGTTTTTGG
>Ga0187827_10000387_pt1 | contig 70294 bp, 60 predicted proteins | sample ETNtaG_39_FD_167969 | JGI IMG/M metagenome (GOLD analysis project Ga0187827, IMG submission 167969) | Marine microbial and viral communities from oxygen minimum zone, Eastern Pacific Ocean - ETNP2014_SV_150_PacBio MetaG (Illumina Assembly) | ecosystem: Environmental > Aquatic > Marine > Hypoxic... | reverse complement strand
AACGTCATCATCGCTGACACTCACCTTGTCACCGAGAACCTCCGCAACCAACACATCGACGGTAATGCCACGGGATTGGGCTTCGGATTCGAGAAGCTTCGTCCTTACGAACTGTTTCATCGCCGTTTCGATGACCTGGTGCCGCTGGCTACGGTACTGAAAGTCCATCAAGCCAAGTTGGCCGCCTATCTGATCAACGAGATCGCCGAGTGTGACCTCGGAATCACCAATTACTGCGATCACTTCATCAACCTCGGTGATGGTGGTAGCAGATTGGGGCCGTAGTGTGTCGACTGGTTCTGCTGGATTGCAGCTGGCGGCAAACATCGATGTCGCAAACACATAAACTAACCACCGGCGCATGACGACAGATGTGAATTTCATGGGAGGCTCAAGTCCTTTTCGAGAGAGGCAACGTTACCACCGGACATGGCCCCAATCACTGGAAGGCATTACATGGTTTGTCTAATTATGTTCCGCGCTCGTAGATACGATTGCACGCCTGCCGCACATCACGACTCAGGGTGAGGTCGGAGCTGACTCTAGACGACGCAAACGCTCGTCGATCTGCTCAAGCATGTGCAGGATCATGACATGCGTCTTCTTGGCGTCGATACCCACCGGACTTTCAGCACTGTAGATCACTTCCTCGATTCGTTTGTAGTCTTCTTGAGGGATTTCCATGGTTTGTCCTTTTGGTGTGCTGGTTGACTGGAACATTTATCGAAACGGCTCAAAACACGCCGGGGTCGGCAAAGTTCGCTTGCTTGTGCTTGCCATCGCAAAATGGCTTGTTTTGGGAGTGGCCGCAACGACATAGGGCATAGTGCTCGAAAGATGCCCCTTTGCCTCTCTCGGTGTCCTCAAGCTCGATGCCGCCGGTGACGAAGTACGGGCCCTCTGCAACAATCTGTATCGTTGGTGGTTTCTCTGCCTCCGAATATTCCACGCCATCGACCGAGTGATGCAAGGCTCCTGAAGGGCAACGACGTATCTGTTCCTTGACCTGCTCGCCGGGAGCTCCGTCGGGATCAATCCATGGTTCTATCCCGACCCGAAATACCTCGGGGAGCTCATCAGCACAGTAGCCGATGTGGGCACAAATGCCGCGGTTGTCATGCACCGTGATTTCTTCGCCCTCATAATCAGTGCAGTGGTCCTGCTCCCCGCCTGTAACCTGGGCACTGCTAAAACCGGTGTTGCGATGGTTGCCGTCGCAAAATGGCTTGTCGCGAGAGGAACCACAACGACACAGGGCGATGTTGCCCTTTTTCTTCCGCAAAGGATCGATCCGGTTTCCCCTAGCATCAAAGAAATTGACGGGCCCCTCAACACGCAGTGGCCCATGCTCCCGTGGGCTGATTTGGGGGTTGTCATTTTCGGCGTCTTTATCCATTAATTCTTTCTCCGTCGCCATTATTAGCCACCCAAACGAAACTGGAAATTGTTTACGGTGACGCCTGCATGTCGACCTCGACAGTGGCACCGGTTACTTTGTGACGAATTGCACCAGATGCACAAAACCAATTTCCTCAAAGGAGCCTGGGTTTTTGGCATCAGTTTTTTGCTAGGGTTGTGCAACAATCCTGAGCGGTCCTTTAATAGTTTCCGGTCCAAGGAGCATCGATGGCTACAGCGCATGCCCGACACATCCTCGTCGCCACTGAAGATAAAGCCAACGATCTGAGCGCCCAGATCGACGACGGCGCCAACTTCGGCGACATGGCACGCAAACATTCAAGTTGTCCTTCTGGCGCGCAGGGCGGAGACCTTGGCGAATTCAGCCCTGGCCAAATGGTTCCTGAGTTCGACGTAGTAATCTGGAACGAAGCGGTCGGAGAGGTTCACGGTCCAGTAAAAACAGCCTTCGGTTATCACCTGATCGAAATCGTCAGCCGAGAGGGGTAGAGATATGGGAGAGTGGCGTACCGCGTCTTTGTTCGCATGCTTGCTGTTGGTAGCCGGTGGTGGTGGTGTCCAAAACACTGCGCCCGAATTCACCATGGCGCTTACCGGTGACTCAATCATCACTCGTGCACTATCAGTCTACGAGGAGCCAGCTTATCTCGAGATGATAGAGATGATCCGCGGTGCCGACGTAGCGTTTACAAACCTGGAAGTGTTGCTGCACGACTACGAAATGGCCCCAGCAGCCCGGTCGGGCGGCACTTGGATGCGCGCCGACCCCAAAATGGCCGACGAATTGGCCTGGGCCGGCTTCGATCTCGTGGCTATGGCCAACAACCACAGCGGCGACTATGGCGTCGAAGGAATGATCGCGACGATTAAGCACACACGGAATGCTGGTCTAGTAGGTGCAGGGACCGGTGGAAGCCTGACCTCAGCGCGCGAGGCGAAGTTCCTTGAGACAACAAAAGCTCGTGTGGCGTTGATATCAATGTCATCGACTATTACACCCCACTCTGTCGCTGGGCGCTCACGTGATGACATCCCGCCCCGGCCCGGCTTAAGTCCGTTGCGGTTTACAACCACCCAAACCGTGCCTCTCGATACGATGGAGAAGCTGCGGGACGCAGCGACGGCACTCGGCCAACCGGTGGGGGAGAACCCGGAGCGTCTAAGTTTCTCTGGTGAGACATACGTCGTCGGTGATGCTTTGCGCGTCAGGACGTCCCCGGACGAGGATGACCTTGTTGAGATCGCGGCCGTGGTGCGAAATGCGAAACAGCTTGCTGATTACGTGATTGTCACAATCCACGCCCATGAAGGGCCGAACCGCATGGAACCGGCCGAGTTTCTAGTTACTTTCGCGCACGCGATGATCGACGCTGGCGCCGACGTGTTTGTGGGGCACGGTCCTCATGCGCTGCGCGGCGTCGAAGTTTACGAGGGTAGACCAATTTTCTACAGCCTCGGTGATTTCATTTTCCAGAATGAGACCCTGCTGCGGCTACCCGACGAGAACTACCAAGCCTACGCTCTTGAGGCCAACCACCACGTCGCTGACTTCAACGACCGTCGCTACGATGGCGGCACGCGTGGCTTTCCGGCAACACCCGAGATCTGGGAATCAGTCATTGCCATGCCGACCTTCCGTGGCGGCGAACTCGTCTCCATCAAACTGCACCCAATTTCTCTGCAATTCGGCTCGGCGGCTTGGGTACGTGGACGGCCCCTTCTCGCCAACGAGGAACTGTCGCAAAAAATACTCGATGACCTCATTCGTGTCTCGGCGCCATTCGGAACCACTATTCAGAATGATGACGGCACAGGTGTTGTTGTGCTTCGGTAAGCCCAACACGGATTCACAATCGTGCCCAAGCGGTTCGCTGTTGCGCAGATAGACCACGTCGAGGTTCTTGTACCAAACATCGAGCAGGCAGCTTCTTGGTACGAGCGTGTTCTTGGACTTGCTAAGGTCGCTAACCTCCCCTGGGAAATCCCTTTGATGATTTCCAGCGATGGAGGTAATACGAAGATAGCCTTGTTCGCTGGGGACCCTCAGGCTGCAGACGTAGGCTGGCGACGCGTTGCGTTTCGCGCCTCTGGTCAGGGTTTTCTCGCATTTATAGACCAGCTTGAAGCCATTCCCGTCTTCGATCAAAACGGTGCGCCAGTCAGGGCAGCAGATATCGTGGACCACGATGTTTCCTGGTCAATCTACTTCGCTGATCCGTACGGCAATCGACTTGAAATCACCACGTATGATTATGACGAAGTCGAAAAAGCTCACGGATCTCAGGTCGCCCAACCACCACCTTAAACTTGGGCTGATGCCGCCGCTAGGGATGGTTCATTGAGGGCCCGCTCGCATCACCAGCCTAAACCGGCTTCTCGCGGTCGGACAGGTTGGCAATGAACGCGTCACATGTGATCACTAAATCTTGTGGTGTCAGCATGATCTCGTGTCCCCACATGCCGGCCCCGACTCCAAGCACCTCGTATCCCATCAATTCAGCATCAAGAAAGGAGCGGAAGCCCGGTGGCTGCCAGTGAAACGGCGGCACTGAACCAACCTCGTAGCCAGTCGTAGCCTTCACCGCATCCAGAGAAGCCATTTTGATGTTGCGGTGACCAATGGCGCGTTTGAGATGCCCCGACACTGCCGTCTTGTCGCCGCCAATTAGCACCAGCACTCGTTCGCCATCACCTGATTCGAAAATCAGCGTCTTGACCATCTGGCCTTCAGTGAAACCGAGGGCGGCGGCGACATTGGCAGCACCTTTCTCGGTATCAACCGGGAATTCGCGCTTCTCGTATGAAATTCCAAGGGCATCTAGATGGTCGTGCGCGGGCAGTTGCATCAGCGTCGATTGGACTCCATCTGCATTAGAACCCAGTGGTCAGGATCAAAAACCACCTCAGTCGGTTCACGATCTAGCTCGATACGGGTTTCACTCATTCCGGGCCTCATAATGATCTCACGCACTAGTGCCTGTGACCTCGCCCCACGACCTTCTCCCCTCCTGGCGGGTACCGTGATCGCAATCGGAATTGGCATCTCGAACACATAGCCGTCATCATCGACTTGCTCAAGCTTGATCACTAGCTCGTTGGTTGCCCCATCCCAATCCCAATCACTGCGCAGGTTCGGGAACCCCCCTTGATTGAGCCACTGGCTGAAGAAATGAGTCAGGTCAATCGCTGGCTCATAAGTGTTCTCCATAACCTCGCGGAAATCGTCGGTTGTCGCATTGCCGTTGTAGTAGAGACGATAGTACTCGCGGATCCCAGACCAAAAGCGATCCTCCCCGATCATGCCGCGCAGCATGTGCAAAAACCAAGAGCCTTTCTGGTACATCATGCCGGTTGTCACAGTGTCACGCCCAATTGGGTCGAGGTTGTCGTGCACAATGGTGTAATCGGGCCTTTCTGTATAAAAATTGATGATCCGTTGTTTGTCGGCAGTGAGCCCTTCAAGGAAGTCATCCCGCCCATAGGCATACTCGCGGTATAGCAACGTGAAATAGGTCGCGAACCCTTCCGAGAGCCAAACATCGTCCCAGTCCGCCTCAGTAACTGTGTTGCCCCACCACTGATGGGCAATTTCATGGATGATGACGTTGCGCCAACGTACCGTGCGCTCACCAGTGACGGAATCGTCACCATAGAAGATCGACGTGGCCGCTTCCATGCCACCACCGACACTGTTTGACTGCACGTTGGCAAGCTTCTCGTAAGCGTAAGGGCCGATGGTATCGCTGAAAAACTGCATCGCTTGTTTAGTTGGCACAGCGAAATCGTAGAACCCTTTCTCTCTATCTTGGGCGTAGACCCAAGTCTGTAAGGACTTGTTGTCAAACTCATCGTAGTAGTCGACGGCAAAACGGGCGGCACCAAGCGCGAATAGCCAAGAGGCTATAGGCACAGACTGCTTCCAGTGGGTAAGGCGGAACTCTTGGCCCGGCATGCCCGCAACAGATTGAGCTTTTGTCAGTTCATCGCCCGCCAGGTTTGTTTCTTCAACAAGCAAGCCGTTGCTAATCACCTGGTAATGGTTCGGCGCGGTGACGACCATTTCTGCAGTCGCCTTTTCATATGGATGATCGATTGTCGGCAGCCAGTTGCGCGCCCAGTTAGGCCAGTTGTCGGAAAAAAACGCACGGTCACCGTGCATGTTTTCTCCTATGACCAAACCTCTGTCAGGAGTTCCGTAATACTGAATTTGGAAACGGCGCACTTGTCCGCGCAGAGCAGGCTCCGTCAGGAAAATGTGTAAACGATCAGCCCCGTGTGCGAATTCTAGTTCGGCCTGCTCCGGGGGCACCGAACGCACCATAGTCAAGAGCTTTCGACTACCAGGCGTATCAACGATTTCACCGACCGCACTGACGATCATCCCGCTCTCTAGGTCATCATCGCGGCCAGCCAGATCGAGCGCAAAACTTTCCACGCCGTTTGTCAAAAACCGAATCTGAACACTTGTAACACCGTTTATACGATTCGTGGCGTCCGAGAGCGTGAGTTCGAAAACATAATGGAGAACATCGATGTCAAGGTTCTTTGGGTAGACATCTGCTGCTCTCCCCAATGTCGGACTGACTGCAAACAGGATCAACACGATGGTCGAAGGCAACCGAAGTTTCATTCTCTTGCTCCAAGAATCTTGCTGGTCATCGGCAACGAACGTCATGCATGCTGGCGTCCACTATACTCGCCAACAGACCCGGGCAGGCGCCACACATTCTGGTTATCCTTCACAAATACGGCAATTCATCCTGTTCGCGTGAGCCAACGACGACACAAGAAGTTGAATCCAACCTCAAGGAGGCGCCATGAACGGCGACCGAAACAATTTTGAGCAGCTGTTTGATATCGATGCCAGCAAGATTCCAAGGCCTCAGATCTCTCCACAACTAATCCGCATTGTGCTCATAGCCATCGTGCTATTAACGCTTGGGCGGGGAACTCTCTATCAGGTGCAGACTGAAGAAGTTGGCGTAGTCCTGCGCTTTGGTAAGTTCATCAAGATCACCGAGCCGGGGCTGCGAATGAAGATCCCCTTCTCGGACACTGTTCAGCGGGTGCCGGTAACCCGCCAACTCACCCAGCAATTCGGCTTTCGTACAACGGGAACAGGCGTTCGTACAACCATCTCGACGGAGATGTTCCAGGACGAGGCACTGATGCTAACCGGTGACCTGAACGTCGCGGTGGGCGACTGGATCGTGCAGTATCGCGTCGCGGATCCCTATCAGTACCTGTTCAAAGTGCGCGGCATTGGCCCAGGCACCGACGACGAAACGTTCCGTGATATGAACGAGGCTGTGATGCGCGAAGTGGTCGGCGACCGCACCGTCACTGAGGTGCTCACAGTCGGGCGGCAAGATATTGAAGTAACGGTCAAGGAGCGACTGCAAGCCCTCTGCGACCAGTATGAAACCGGTATTGCCGTCGACCTGATCGTTCTTCAGGATGTCAACCCGCCTGATGCGGTCAAGCCGTCATGGGACGAGGTCAACCAGGCACAGCAACAACGCGACCGGATGATCAACGAAGCCCAGACGCGTTACAACCAGGTTATCCCGCGCGCCGGTGGTGAGGCGCAACAGACCATTCTGCAGGCGGAAGGCTATGCCCTCGATCGAATTAATCGTGCTGAGGGAGATGCTTCGAGGTTCGTGTCGATTTACGACCAGTATCGTCGGGCACCCAATGTCACGCGCCAACGCTTATACCTGGAAACGATGCAGAGCGTGCTGCCGCAGTTAGGTGGAAAACTCTTCATCGACGAAGACGCCCAGGGCGTCTTGCCTTTACTCCCACTCGACACACTTCGGCGTTTCATACCCGAGGGCGGTGGCCAGGAGAACAACCAATGAATGCCAAGACGATCGCGATCATCATTATAGGTCTCACCATTTTGACCAGTCTGTCGACTTCGGTTTACGTAACCAACGAAGCTCAGCAAGTCATTATCACGCAGTTCGGTCGGCCGGTCGGCGAAGTTGTTACTGACGCGGGTCTTCACATTAAGGTTCCATTCATCCAGGCAGCCAACTATTTCGAAAAGCGCTTTCTGGAATGGGATGGGGTCGCAAACCAGGTACCTACACGTGACAAGCGCTTCATTTGGGTCGATACCTACGCACGTTGGCGAATCAGCAATCCCCTGCTGTTCTTCCAGCGGCTCCGGGATGAGCGCGGCGCAGAAACCCGGATTTCGGCAATCCTCGACGGTGAAACCCGCAATGCGGTAGCACGTCATGACTTGGTCGAAGTAGTGCGAAACAGCAACCGTGAACCGGATGAGATCCTTCTCGACGCTGAGGAAGAAACTGCAATCCTCGAACAAATTCAGCTCGGGCGCGAGGCGATCACCCGAGAGATCCTCGAGGCTGCGCAAAGTAGCTTCAATGATCTAGGTATCGAGATACTCGACGTACGCTTCAAGCGCATCAACTACGTCGAAGAAGTTCAGGTCGACGTGTTCCAGCGCATGATCGCGGAACGACAGCGCATAGCCTCACGTTATCGTTCAGAGGGCGAGGGCGAAACAGCAAGAATCGACGGCGAGCGCGAACGCGAACTACAGCGCATTCAATCGTTAGCCTACCGCGAAGCCGAGGAGATCCGCGGGCAAGCGGACGGTGAGGCGACGCGCATTTACGCGGCCGCGTACAACCGCGACGAGGACTTCTACGCGTTCATAAAAAGCCTGGAAACCTACGAACTGACAGCCGACCCAAGCAGCATCTTGATCCTCACTACGGACAGCGAGTTGCTACGTTTCGTGAAGTCCAAACAATAAGGACGGGCTGAAAGCTCTTGCCTCGCTGAATTCTACGCTGCTGCTTATCCATAGTGTTAGCTGCTGGCAGTACGGGCGTACGCCCGTACTGCCGTATTCAGCAGTGAACGTCAGAATAGTCGGCGATTATTAGCGACCTTTCTTCTTGACTCGTCCGATCGATTGTTGGCTGCCCCGCCCGGGTCGGGTAGCCTCGCGAGTAACCATATTGAATTGGTCTCCCGGTGCCATGAAGTAGAAGGAGCCCCCCTCTCCACCCGGGCCGTCTTCACCAGCTCCTCCTCCCTGAAGCCAGGAGTTGGCATCGTGAATCAGTACGTAACCCTGTCCTATGACGGTGAAGCTGTCCCCTTGCACAACGATGGCAGTATCTTCATCAATCCCGATGCCGAGCAACTCGGGTTGCTGTTCGATGATCTCCGTAAGGTCAAATTGCCGGTTGCGCATCAAGACATGCTGGTCAATTGCTGTGCCTTTTAGGAAGCCAAGCCCTTCCGTATGGTCGCCCATCATGATGGTGTTGCCACTAGTGTCGCCACGTGCGAGGTACTCACCCTGGATAGTTGCGCCTGCGGAGGAGCCTCCAATAACACCACCACGCTCCAGAAGCTTCCAAAGTTCTTGATGTGTCTTTGTGTTGAGGTAAGAATCGGCCAAGCGCCACTGTCGGCCGCCGTTAAACCAAACTCCACGGGCGCGTTTTATGGGCTCAACGAACTCGTCGCTATCCGCGATAGCACGATCCGTAGTGTGAACTGCAGTAATGTCAGTCACCCCGGCGCGTTTCCAACCCTGCAAACCTGAGTTCCAGTCGTCATATTCGCTCCCTCCGCCTGCTGTGGGAATCACCACAATGGGAGCATCGGGACCTCCCGCAAGTTCGATGAACCGCTGCCGGATGGCTGCATCGCGCATTGCCCCGCCGACGATCACCAGAGACCCATTGGGTGGGCCAAACTGCGGGATGGCACGCTGGCTCCCTCCTTGCTCGGTGGCGACTGCGAGGTTCAATGCTGTGGTGGTTGCTAGCGTCGCCGCCACAAAAACGATCAGCGGGAAAATGGTACGGAATCGCTTCATGAGTTTGTCTCCGTGAAAGGTCGGGCTCACTACGTGTGCGAGGGCTAGGCCCTCATCAAGCCGGATAGTACTCAGCAAAAGAAGGCCCGGCAACGGATTGTTGTCCGCCGGTGTTGGCAGCGTTAAAGTCCGACCATGAATTATTCACTTGATGCAGTATCTGCCATCTCTGACCGACTTCGCTCATTTCAATGGGCCACCGTTATTATCGCCCTTGTGACAATCTTCAGCTTTGTGGTCGGAAACGACCCACGAGGTGCCAACGCAGCAACCCAGGAAAACATTCCTGCTCCGGAATCGAGCCTGGGCTTCCCGGTCGGCGCCGATTTTGAACTCGCTACCTACGATGAATCCATTGCCTATTTCCAACTTCTTGATGCAGCGTCCAATAAATTGTCGTTGGCCGATGTCGGGCGCACGTCGGAGGGGCGTCCATGGTACGTAGCCTTTATCTCGTCACCCTCAAATTTGGAAAACCTCGACCACTATCGCGACATAGCCCAGCGTTTGGCTCACCCGGAAGGCCTTAACGACGACGAAGCACGTTCTTTGGCTCGCGAGGGCAAACCGATCGTGGATATAAGTGGCGGTCTGCACGCCTCAGAAGTCGCCGGGGCCCAGCATACAATCCAGCTCGCTTATGACCTGCTAACCGGAGATAACGACCCTGAAATTGCGGCGATTCTCGACAAGGTTATTTTGGTGCTCTGGCCTTCGCTCAATCCGGATGGGCAAAACATTGTTGTCGAATGGTACGAGTCGAATCTCGGCACCCCGTACGAAACGTCCGGACACCCGCGCCTCTACCAGAAGTACATTGGCCATGACAACAATCGGGATGCCTACATGATCAATCAAGTTGAGTCCCGCGTAGTGACTCGGACGTGGCGTCACTGGGAACCTCAACTTATTTTTGTGCACCACCAATCGTCGCCGTTCCCGACCCGGATCTGGTTGCCACCTTTTGCAGAGCCCATCGCGCCCCAAGTCCACCCGATCATGTCCCGAACGGTCAACTTCGCCGGCATGGCAATGGCCCAGGCGCTAGAAGAGCGCGGCCAGAGAGGGGCCGTTCATATGGGTACCGGTTTCGACGCCTGGTATCCAGGCTATATCGACTACATGCCGATGTTGCAGAACGAAGCTGCATGGTGGACTGAAACCGCGGGTGCTGGCTACGCTACGCCGCAATTTTACAGTCTCAGTGATTTCCCGCAGAGCCGTGCCGCCCTGCGGCCTGAATCATTGTACTCAAGCCCTTGGCAGGGTGGCTGGTGGCGGCTGCGCGACGCCGTCGATTATATGGAAACAGCGTCAATCGCCACCTTGGATTTTGCCGCTAAGTACAGCTTTGACTTGCTTTATAACCGCTATCAGGCTGGCCGTGACACCATCGCCAAGTACCGCAAGGAACCTCCCTATGCCTACGTTGTCCCGCAGGATCAGCACGATGCTGTTGCCGCCGTCGAATTGCTTCGGCGGCTAGCCTTCAACGGTCTGCGCATTTCCCAGCTGCGCACCGACGCGGCCATTGATGGCATCGAGTACCCCGCTGGCACCTGGGTCTTGCCGATGGACCAAGAGTTCGCCGAGCTTGCCCGACAGGTGCTCGATATCCAGAAGTATCCCGATCTCAGGGAATATCCCGAGGGGCCACCGGAGCAACCCTACGACGCTTCCGGGTGGACGCTCTCAGCTCAAATGGGCGTGCGGGTGATCGCAGCATCGTCACCGCTTGAGGATGACGTAAGGGATCTGCTCGACCCGATCGTTGGCGTGCCTGTCGACTGGCGCGATACCGAAGCTGTCGACGCCGCAGCACGCCTCGCGCCAGGCAGCGGCTGGTACGAAGTCGAGAAGCTACGGGAAGGACCGGCGATTGTCGGCGATGATGCGGCGGCATTCGACAGCGTCCCAGGTGCCGGTTTCAATACCAATACGGTAGCCGCGGGCATCATCCCGCTAACCGGTCGCCTAACCGGCAACGGTGATGCCATAGCCATCAGCGCCGCACAAAACAATGCTTTTCGGGCCATCAACGAAGCCTGGAGAAATGGGGCCACGGTGTCCTTCGAGCCTGGCTTGCCTGGAACGGAAGGAAATCCTGGTACAAGTGGCCGATACTTGGTTCGTGGCTTAGACGACAACACCACCAGCCAGCTAGTCGAATCACTGGCTCTACAAGCGGAGCGCACGAACACCAGGGGCACAGGCTTCGATCAGCCGCGCATTGGCATGTTCAGGCCGTGGAGAGCCAGCATGGACGAAGGATGGACACGATGGCTGCTTGAGCAATACGGCTTTGATTTTGTCAGCATGCGTAACCATGACTTTCAGAACGGCACCCTAAGTAAACGTTTCGATGTCATCGTTCTCGCTGACTACGGCAGTCGGCAAATCGTTGATGGAATCATGCCTGGGAGCGTTCCGGCTCGTTATGCTGGTGGCATCGGCCAAGAAGGGGTTCGTGCTCTCAACGAATTCGTCCGCGCCGGTGGAACGCTCGTCTGCATGAACTCGAGCGCCGACTTCGCCATTGAACATCTGCGACTTCCGGTGCGTAATGTCACTGCTGATCTTGGTCGCAACGAGTTTTTCACCAGCGGTTCGATACTCGAAGTCATCACTGACCCTGGGCACCCCGTGATGTCGGGCATGCCTGAGCGCGCCAATATCTTCTTCGCTCGCAGCCCAGTATTCACCGTTGAAGAAGGGTTCGAGGGTGCCTCTCTAGCGAAATACCAGCCGGAGGGAACACCGCTGGTATCGGGATACCTGCTTGGTGAGGAAAACATGAACGGCTACGCTGCCGCCCTCGATGTTCGGCATGGTGATGGCCACGTCATCTTGATCGGTTTTCGGTCACAGTGGCGTGGTCAGTCTTTTGGAACCTTCCGGGTTCTGTTCAACGCTGCCTTGTTCTCCGGTAACGTGGCGACCGAGGCTCCGGCCGGCACGTCATTCTGGATGGCTCCCGAAAATCGGGGGGGCGACGAGGAAGGCCAGCGATGAACGAACCGTCAGCATTTCTAGCGGCACATTGACCTCGACAACGCTAGCGCTATTTGTCGGCGGGCTCGCCCTGATGCTCGGAGGTGCCGAGCTGCTTGTGCGTGGCGCCGCACAACTTGCCCGCACGTTCGGGGTCCCGTCGTTGGTGGTCGGCTTGACAGTCGTCGCCTGGGGAACAGGTTCGCCCGAGCTCGCCGTTGGACTCACCGCTGATCTTGCTGACCACCCCGCATTGAACATCGGTAACGTCGTCGGTAGTAACATCGCCAACATACTTTTGGTTCTTGGCTTTGCTGCCTTACTTCTCCCGTTGACTGTCTCGCGGCGACTTGTCCGCTTTGATATTCCCCTGATGATTGGAGTGTCGATTCTGGCGCTGCTGGCTTCATTCGACGGGCGCATCAGCACTTTAGAGGGCCTAGCCTTCGTCAGCTCGTTGTTTTTCTACACAGTGTGGACCATCCGCGAGTCGCGTCGAGCCCGACAAGCCACGTTTGATAACCATGCTAGCGAGGGGAGGGGGGCGACTGACCAAGGTGATTCGAAAAAACCTGCGCCTATCATCTGCGGAGTGATAATCACAGTAGGGCTGTTCTTGGTAGTAAAGGGGTCGGCTTGGTTTGTCGAGGGTGCTGTGGCGATCGCTAGAGCATTCGGTTTGACCGAGCTGGTAATTGGTCTCACGGTCGTTGCTATTGGCACGTCTTTACCAGAACTCGCTACCTCTGCAGTTGCAGTAGCGAAGGGCGAACGCGCTATCGCTGCTGGTAACGCCATTGGCAGCAACATTTTCAACCTGCTCGCCGTGCTCGGCATCACCGCGATCATCGCCCCGGACGGCATACCGGTCCCGTCCGCCGCCTTGAGCCTCAACCTGCCCATTATGATCGGGGCCGCGATTTTCAGCCTGCTGGTATTTCTTGCGGGTCACATTATGACTCGTTGGAACGGAGCATTGTTCCTAGCGCTGTATGCTGCGTATAACGCCTATATCGTTCTCGAGGCCACCCAACACGCGGCGTTTAGCAGCTTCAACACCCTTATGACCATGCTCGTGCTACCCCTGGCTACGCTCACGCTCGTAGCACTCGCCTACCAGAGTTGGCGCAACCGCTGATATCCTAATCGCATGAGTGTGAAGGCGCGCATCTTTTCCACGGCACTGAACAAGGTGGGGCGGCGTGTTTACGGCACCGTAACCATCATTGTCATTGGTACTTTTCTCGGCACAATGTGGCCAATTTACCCATTGTTCAGTCGGATCAGACCTTTCGTACTTGGCATACCGGCCTCGTTGTTCTATTTGCTGGTCCTGGTTTTTCTCGTTTTCTTCTCGCTGCTCGCTCTTTACAGGTGGGAAGACAAGCGCGGGAAGTTCGAATGAAGGGCAAACCTCCTGTAGTCAGCGCCCAAGCCCTGGGAAAGCTCTATAGCTGCCCAGAAGCCAGACGGCCATTGGAAGTCTCTAATGGATAGCTGGCTAATCGTGACGCTCGTTAGCGTTGGCTACCTGTTTGTCTCGTTGTTAGTCGGTATCCTCGCGGGGCGCCGTGCCTCAAGTTCAACCGCCGGCTATGTAGTCGCTGATCGCGAATTTGGCTTCATCATTATGTACTTTGTAATGGGCGCGTCGATTTTTTCGGCCTTCGCCTTTCTCGGCGGGCCAGGCTGGGCATACTCACGAGGAGCGGCAGCCTTTTACATTCTTTCGTACGGCACAGTCGGACTGGCGCCCTGGTACTTCTTTGGTCCGCGTGTTGCGGCGCTCGGTCGTAAGTACGGCTACGTAACCCAAGCCGACCTGTTCGCCCACCGCTTCCAGAGTCCGGCGCTCTCGGTTCTGATGGCGATCATCAGCCTGGTGTGTTTCCTGCCTTACCTGATTCTGCAAATGGAGGGGGCCGGCTACGTCTTCGATGTCGTCACCGAGGGCCGCATCCCACCTGCTGCCGGGGCCGCAATTGCCTACGGCGTGGTGCTCATTTATGTCTACTACAGCGGAGTGATGGGAGTCGGTTGGACAAACACTTTCCAGGGGATCTTCATGATGGCGCTTGCCTGGGGACTGGGACTCTACCTTCCATACCAGCTATATGGTGGTGTAGCACCAATGTTCGAGTCATTGTCCCAGTCGGTGCCGGAGATGCTCACCGCCCCTGGGCTCGACACCGATGGCACGAGATGGACGTGGGGCGGCTACAGCAGCTCAATCGCCATCTCGGTTTTTGGTTTCAGCTTGTGGCCACACTACTTTATGAAAATCTACGCGGCCCGTGATGAACGAACTCTCAAGAAAACCGTCGTTTGGTATCCAACTTTCATGATCTTTCTTGTGCCAATCATGTTCATCGGTTTTTCTGGAGTCCTCAGGTTCCCAGGTGTCGAACCCGCCGACGCTATCTTGCCAACGATCGTCACCTCTCTCGGATTGCCCGCGATAGTCGTTGGTTTGTTCTGCGCTGGTGCCCTAGCCGCATCAATGTCTACTGGCGACGCGCTCGTGCACGCAGCCGGCACTGTTTTAGTCAACGATTTCTACAAAGTGTCCTTTAAGCCTGATTTGGATGACGCTCAGGAACGACGCCTCATTCGATTTCTCATCGTTGCTATCGCTGGCGTCGCCTACTACTTCGCAGTGTTCTCAAACTTCTCTCTGGTATATCTGCTGCTTTTTTCGTACGGCTTTCTTAACCAATTCATGCCGCTGATAATCGCCGCTTTCTTCTGGCCCCGCGCGACCCGGCCAGGGGTGCTCGCTGGGTTGATCACTGGATGCGCGACAGTGATTGTCTGGACTTATTTCCCAGAGCTGCAGTGGCAAAAAATCCATCCTGGAATTTGGGGCCTCGGGGCCAACTTGGTCGCGATGGTTTCAGTCTCTCTGGCAACACAACCGATGGATGACGAGCACGTCCTTAAATTCGTGGTCACATAGAGGCGATTGGTCAGCCTCCCCCTTTCGTCCTCGCTCACGCACTCTTGTGCAAAACCGAGGACAGGCACCATGGCCCTAAGCGTCGGTACAAGCGGCTTTAGCTACAAGGAGTGGAAAGGAACCTTCTATCCCGAAAAACTGCCCAACAGGGACCTGCTTGCCTTCTATGGGAAGCACCTGCCTGCGGTAGAGATCAACAACACCTTCTACCGCTTGCCGAACAGAGAAGTCGTGGAAAACTGGGCCGCACAGGTTCCCAAAGAATTCCGTTTCTCCATCAAAGCCCCGAGGAGCATCACCCATTTTCGTCGGCTCAAAGACGTCCATGAGGCGCTTGATGTCCTCCTCGAAACCACCCTTGTGCTCGGCGACCGTCTCGGCGCCATTCTTTTCCAGTTGCCACCCAACTTCAGAAAGGACATTGCTCGCCTTGTCGCATTTCTCGACACGCTGCCCAAGGACCTGCGTGCTGCTTTCGAGTTCCGCAACGGCACTTGGTTTGACGACGAAGTTTACGCGGCCTTGCGCGCCCATGGCGCCACGCTGGTAACAGTCGATCGCAACGAAAAAGACGGCGAGATCCTATCCGGGGGAGCCTGGGGATATGTGCGCCTGCGAAAGGACAGCTATAGCGACAAGAAGATCGCTGTGTGGGCCAAGAAGGTGGAAGGAGAAAAATGGGATGACGCCTTCGTATTCTTCAAGCATGAAGACAGCGGTCAAGGCCCGAAGATGGCAAAGAAGTTCCTGCAGGCCATCTGTAGTTCATAGGTCTCATGCGCGCTTTAGAATGCTAAACCGCCATTCGTGAGTCAAGCGCCCGTGCAAGAGCCTCGTTGCCAATAAGCCCCCGTTCGAGTTCTGAGATTGGTATCGCTTCGTTGATCGTGTGTGCTAGGAGGTCGTTGCCTGGACCGAAACCAACACAGGTCATCCCTTCGAGCGAGAAATGGCCTCCGTCGGTAGCGAACTGCCACACATCGACGGGGACGGCTGTCGACAATGCCGTATCGAGCGCCTGCTTGGCAGCGGCGAGCGACGGGTGGTCACTACCCACGATGTATGCCGGGTTGTCGGCAGGATAGTCCATCGTCATGCCGGTAAAGCTGGCTCGCTCGACCGAGGTGATCGTTACTTCGAGGCTTGGTTCCGGATCTTCGTCAGGAATTGATAACACGCGGCGCGACTCGGCCAGCGCTCGATCGGCGATCTTCTGCAACGCTTGGCGGGCATCTTCGCCAGTCTCGCCCGCGACGTTACGCCAGTCGCAAGTCAGCCAGACCTCTCCAGGAACCACGTTGGCGCTGATCTGGTCCGTCCGGATCAACGACGGTACGACAGTTGACGTTCCAAGGTCGGGGTCCGAACGCATTTCCATTCTGTTCATCCCGATGATGAAACGGGCTATTGGATCTAGTGCGTTAATTCCTTCATCCGGAACGCTCGCGTGAACGCTTCGCCCCTTTGAATGAACAACTATTTCGGTGCGTCCCCGATGGCCACGTCGCAGCTCGCAACGGCTCGGCTCACCGATCACCACTAATGGCGTATCGATGTAACCAGCCATATGTCGCGCCCCAAGACCTCCCACCTCTTCCTGTACGGTTGCCGTAACCCAGATGTCTCCCGCGGGCTTGATATCACACTCCAACAAACGCGCGACACCGTATACCTGGCAGGCTAGCGGACCCTTGATGTCAACTGCCCCCCGTCCCCAGACCGTATCGTCGTGGATCTCGGCACCGAACGGCGGGTATGGCCAGGCATCGTGCTCTCCGACGTCAACGTGGTCGAGGTGGGTGTTAAACATCATTGGTGGAGATCCGCCTTGCCCGGGCACCTTTCCAAGCACATTGCCAGCGTCATCCATGTGAACTTCACTGTAGCCTAGCCCTTCCATCTCGGCACGAACCAAGTTGGCAATATCACCCTCGCAGCCCGGCAAGCTTTCAGTGCGAATCAAACGCTGGAGGAAATCGATGCAGAATTCGAGGTTGCTCATAGAAAATCTCATTTGGAAGAAAGACTGCAGACGTCTGGTGAAAGATAACCTACCAAGGTCCTGGTCCGCACCTTGGCGGCGACAGCTCTTTCTGGGCGACCTGCAGAGAGAACCCTAGCCCCTGGTTGTACACGCTAGGAAACGCCTAATACAAAACATTTTCGTCGCACCCAAACAGCATGCAATCAACCAAGTTCTTCGTTCAGATTGACACAGAGGCTACATAGTTTTCTCATTAGGGCGATCATGGAACCAACGGAGGACTCTTGTGACATTCCACAGCGGCAGACATTTTCTACAGATCCCCGGGCCAACGAATGTTCCGGATCGTGTTCTGCGTGCCATTGACCGCCCGATTATCGACCATCGCGGCCCGGAGTTTGTTGCCTTAACAGAGAATCTTCTGAAAGGGCTGAAAGCTATCTTTAAAACTTCCGGCCCAGTCCTTGTTTTCCCAGCTTCAGGAAGTGGTGGTTGGGAGGCTGCTCTGGTCAACACACTATCGCCTGGTGACCACGTTCTGATGTTTGACCAGGGCTTCTTTGCCAATGGTTGGAAGTCAGTTGCCAAACGACACGATCTTCAGGTCGATGTAATTCCGCACGACTGGCGCTGTGCGGTCGATACTAACCAGTTGGCTGAGAAGCTGGCGGCTGATAAGGAACACATTTACCGCGCGGTCCTAATCGTACATAACGAAACATCAACTGGCGTAGCTAGTAACATCGCCTCTGTTCGGGAGGCACTCAACCATGTCGGGCATCCTGCTTTGCTGATGGTTGACACCGTTTCCTCTCTTGCCTCGATGAATTACTGCCACGATGCGTGGGGTGTAGACGTGGCCGTTGGCGGCTCTCAGAAGGGGCTGATGCTTCCTCCGGGGCTGGGCTTCAACGCAGTCAGCGAAAAAGCCTTGGAAGCCAACGGAACAGCCAAACTTCCCCGTTCCTACTGGGACTGGCAACTTATGCTAGAAGCAAACGAGGTCGGGTTTTTCCCTTACACTCCGGCAACCAACCTAATTTATGGCCTGCGCGAATCGCTAGATATGCTAGCTGAGGAAGGATTTGACAACGTTTTCGCCCGCCATGCACGGTTTGGTGAGGCCACCCGGCGTGCGGTCACTGCTTGGGGGCTTGAGATCTATCCAGTGGAGCCGGAGGCCGCGAGTAACTCGGTCACGACGGTATTGGTGCCCGAAGGGTGCGACTCCGACGCGCTGCGCTCTGTGATTCTGGAGCGCTTCGACATGTCCCTTGGCACTGGACTGGGAAAGCTCAAAGGCAAAGTTTTTCGCATTGGGCACCTCGGCGATTTCAACGAGTTAATGTTGACAGGGACATTATGCGGCGTGGAAATGGGGCTCGCGGCTGCCGGCGTGCCTTTCCAGCCGGGCGGTGTGCAGGCTGCCATGGAATCTCTAGGGTCATGAGAGGTAACGCGCGGCAATCATGCGCAACAATCATGCGCGCATTATCAATGCTTTCGTCTCAAACAGTTCGCGGGAGACGTGGAACCATTGTCTTGATCCTGGCCACTACGCTGTTTTTTTTCAGCTGCCAAAACAACGGGACGAATGACCGCCCTCTTGAGTTGAAGTTTGGTCATGTCGGCGCCCCTGGGTCACTGTTTGCTTTATCGGCAGAGGAATTTGCGCGGCGCGCTAACAAAGCGCTTGGGGGACAAGCCAATGTTGTGGTGTTTGGGTCGAGCCAGCTCGGAGGTGACGAACTTCTGCTGCAGAAGCTGAAGCTCGGCACTCTCGACTTCGCCTTACCCTCTTCGATTCTGTCGTCTTTCGTACCTGAGTTTGGCCTTTTTGAGATGCCCTACCTGGTCCAGGACCGTGATCACATGAAGCGCATCGAGGAGGAAGTCTTTTGGTCGGACCTTGCTCCTTTATCCGAGGCAGCCGGATACAAGATCATTGCTGTGTGGGAGAACGGCTTCCGTCACGTAACAAATAGTGTGCGGCCAGTGCTGGTGCCTGAGGATCTCCGAGGCATCAAGCTGCGCACGCCACGGGGAGTGTGGCGTCTCCGTATGTTTCAAGGGTTTGGTGCCAACCCGACCCCGATGGCACTGTCGGAGGTGTTCGTGGCCCTTCAGACCGGCGTGATGGACGGCCAGGAGAACCCTTTCGCCCAGATCTACAGCTCAAAGTTCCAGGAAGTTCAGACGTACCTCTCCCTCACCGGCCATGTGTATACGCCCGCGTACTTCGCCACGGGGACCAATCGCTGGTCGCAGCTATCCGAGAACGTGCGTGTGGTACTCGAACGAGTGGCACACGACACACAGGAATTTGTCTACGAAACTGCTAAGAGACTGGATAGCGAACTTCTAGAAGAGCTGGAACAGGCTGGAATGGCGATTAACGAGATAGACCGGCAAAGTTTTCTTGATGCCAGCCAAGCTATCTATGAGACGTTTGGCACCGAAGTGGCTGGCGGCCAAGAACTCGTCGAGCGAGCTGTGGCGCTTGCTAAGTCTCCCGGCGCCGGGAGCTAGCAGTGGGCCCTGCCCCTGGTGCCGCACGGAGTACTGGACGCCGCGGCGAGATTTTCTCTCGGTATCTAGAGCGTTTCCTCGAGCACGTTGTCCTATTGTTAATGGCCGGATTAGCGATTCTCGTGGTCGTTGCGGTGGGCTTCCGCAAGGCAGGAGCCGCTCTGGTTTGGTATGACGAACTCGCCTCGATCATGCTTGCCTGGTTGACTTACTACGGTGCCTGCCTCGCTGCTATGAAGCACGCACATATCGGCTTTCCAAAGTTCACAGCGGGCGCGTCTCCGAAGCTCCGAGCTTCCCTCGTTGTGGTGCGCGAGGTACTGGTGGTTGGGTTTTTCTTGTCCGTGGCATGGGCTGGTTGGCAGGTACAACAGGTCCTGTGGGGTACCTACCTGGTAAGCATGCCGTCAATACCGACTGCAGTGGCGCATTCTGTGATTCCTTTGGGCGCCCTGTTATTTGTTGTCTCTGAATTGAGCGTTCTAGCAGAGAAATTGGGGAACGACCCTTGACTCTGTTAATGATGTTCCTCGCCCTCATCGCGCTAGTGTTCATCAACGTTCCAATCGCTGTCGCGCTTGGCATTGTGGCACTAGTGGCGATGGTCGCCACCTCCGGCCCCGCTGTTATGCCCAATCTCGCATTGGTTCTTTTCGATGGGGCCACCAAGTTTTCGCTTATTGCCATTCCGCTTTTCATTCTCGCTGGTGCGATAATGAACTCATCGGGAATCTCGAGGCGCTTGATCGCTTTTGCTTCCGCATTATTCGGTTTCATCCGTGGCGGTCTAGCAATGGTGAGTATTGGGACCTCGCTGTTCTTCGCCGAAATTTCTGGTTCTGCTGTCGCCGATGTCGCGGCCCTCGGCTCGGTCCTGATACCAGCAATGGAACGCAAAGGGTATTCGAAGGAATTTGCTGCAGCTGTGACCTCGTCGTCAGCAACACTGGCAGTAATTATCCCTCCTTCAATTCCAATGATTCTCTATGCCGTCATGTCCGGCAGTTCTGTAGTCGAAGTTTTCGTCGCCGGCATTATTCCGGGAGTCGTGGGCGGCGTACTCATGATGGCAGTCGCCTACAAGTTTGCGGTGCGCCACAACTACCCAGTGGAGCAAACTTTTCAGCTCAGCCGACTCTGGCAAACGTTTAAAGATGCATCCTGGTCACTGCTGCTCCCCGTAATAATTCTCGGCGGGATTTTTACCGGCTGGGTAACCGCTACCGAGGGGGCCGGCCTAGCGGTCGTCGCCGCGACCCTGATCGGGGGGCTTATTTATCGGGAGCTCGACCTGAAACACTTGCGTTCGTCCATGCTCGACGGCGGCGTGCAAACAGCAGTCGTCATGCTGCTAGTAGCCACGTCGGCATTGCTTGCGACCTATTTGACCGAAACCCAGGTGCCACAAAAGTTGGCTCAAAGCATGATCGAGCTAACCACGAATCGGTACCTGATCCTGGCCATGCTGAACTTTTTTTTCCTGGCGATCGGTCTTTTTCTTCACTCGGTAGCCGCCATTATCTTAGTTGTCCCGATCGTAATGCCATTGGTTTATGCGGTCGGTATCGACCCGGTTCACTTCGGCCTAGTGGTAACTTTGAACCTGGGGATCGGACAGCAGACGCCCCCAGTTGCCAGTGTTCTCGTAACAGCTTGTTCAGTCGCCAAGGCTGACATTTGGGAGGTCAGTAAGGTTAACGTTAGGTTCGTTGCCGTTTTGCTGGCGGTGCTTCTTTTGGTGACATACGCTCCGGCCATCCCGCTTAGCTTAGTCAACCTGTTCTACCGCTGATGGCTAGTTTTGATCACATACTTGTTTCTAGCGACGACAATATCTCTACGGTTACCCTCAACCGACCAGGCAAACTCAATGCCTTAAACCGTTTAGCCTGGGAGGAATTGGCGGGCGTATTCACCGAATTGAACGCCCTTGGCTCGGTGCGCTGCATTATCGTAAGGGGCGCCGGAGGCAAAGCATTCTCGGCCGGGGCCGACATATCTGAGTTCTGTGACGAGCGCAGCAACGTCGTGCAAGCTACGGCCTACGGCGGCATCGTAGAGGCAGCGATTAACGCTATTGCTGAGGGGCCACATCCTACAATCGCCTTGGTTGAAGGAGCTTGCGTCGGTGGCGGACTGGAGATCGCGTGCGCCTGTGACATCAGGATCTGCAGTGAGTCCAGCCGTTTCGGCATCCCAGTTAGCCGTCTTGGTCTGACAATGGCTTATCCGGAGCTCCAAGCGTTGCTCTCGGTCGTAGCTTCCCCGGTGGCGAAGGAGATTCTTTTTTCCGGTGAACTGTTCGGTGCCCAACGTGCTGCTGCAGTTGGTCTTGTGAATCGTGTCGTTGCCGATGATCTGGTCCAACAGGAAGCTTATGCTCTAGCCACACGCGTAGCGAAAGGTGCCCCGCTGGTGAATCGCTGGCATAAAAAATTCATTCGCCGCCTCGCCGACTCGAAGCCACTGACCAACGAAGAGGTTCGTGAAAGCTACGAGGCCTTTGGCACGAAAGATTTTCGCCGTGGCTACCGCGCCTTTTTAGGGAAAACCGACCCGGACTTCAAGGGAGGCTGATGATGCTTTCAGGCCGCTGGATGTATTGCCGAGAGACCCTGGCATGAGCGGAGCTGGCTTCGCTCCTTTGGAAGGCATCAAGGTCCTGGAACTCGGCCACATTATGGCCGGCCCAGTCTGCGGCCGAATGCTTGCCGACATGGGTGCTGATGTGGTCAAGGTCGAGCGTGTCCCCAACGGAGACCCTTCTCGCTCATTCGTGCCCCCTGAGATTGATGGCGAGTCAGCTGCGTTCATGATGCTGAACCGGAACAAGCGCGGCATCGCCATCGACATAAAGCGCCCCGAGGGGGTGACCTTGGTACGCCGGTTGATCCGTGGGGCCGACGTGGTGATAGAGAATTACCGCACTGGAACGCTTGACCAACTAGGCATCGGTTACGACAGCGTCAAAAGCGGCAACCCAGGCTTGGTTTGGTGCGAGATCTCAGGCTTCGGACGTACCGGGCCGTACGCCGGCATTGGCGGCTTTGACCTGATTGCTCAAGGGTACAGTGGTCTGATGAGCCTCACCGGCGAAAGTGACGGGCGGACACCAGTTAAATGTGGCGTTCCAGTAACCGATATCACCGCGGGAATTCTCGGCGCAATGGGTGTGGTAGCGGCAATACTCCATCGCTTGCTAACAGGCGAGGGTCAACGCGTGGACACCTCTTTGTACGAGGCTGGTATCACCCACACATACTGGCAATCCGCCATCGCCTTGGCGACAGGTGAATCTCCCGGCCCGTTGGGGTCAGCTCACCCTCTCAACGCTCCTTATCAAGCTTTTGAGACCTCGGATGGCTGGATCAACTTAGGGGCGTCGACCCAAGAAAGTTGGGAGAAAGTCCCCGAAATTGTCGGGCAACCAAGGCTCGTCGAAAACGAACTCTTTTGCGACAACGCAGCCCGGATGGAGAACCTCGACGAATTAGTCGCGGTACTGATACCGCTCTTCAAACAGCACTCCACCGAGGAATGGTTGCGACGATTCGAGGCTGCCGGAGTTCCTGCGGGGCCAGTGGCAAGCCTTCAGGAGATGCTCAATCATTCGCAGACCATTGAGCGGGAGATGGTCACTGAGGTTCAGCATTCGACACTCGGTCCGGTGAAAACTCTCGGCTTTCCGGTCAAGCTTGGGGCTAGTCACGCTGCGATCGAGCGCGGCGCGCCAATACTGGGAGAACACACCCTGGAAGTCCTGCTGGAAAACGGCTACACAAAAACGAGCGTGGCTGAATTGCAACGATCTTCGATAATCATCTGCGCCTAACGCCTAATCGGGTTCTTCCCACAATGGTCACCTGAGAAGATCCAGGTTCTAAGTTACATATAAGATTGGACAATGGAGGCGAATATGTTCCCTTGGCTTTTGATCGTTTTGATGTCGGTATTTATGGAGTCACAAGCTATAACGCAGGACACTGATGCCGAGCTCGCGGGAGCGCGAGCATACTTGCGTATTTCAGAACGCTTAGCGACAGCAGGCCAGATCACTTACGATGAAATCGGCGCGGTCAAGAAAGCCGGCTTCGATATCGTCATCAATCTTGCGCCAGCAGATGAAGAACGAAACCAGCTAGAAGGCTACCTCGTCACGGAACAAGGGATGGCATACATCCAGATCCCAGTGTCATGGGAGGAACCGAGCCAGCGTGATCTCCAGCTTTTCTTCGATGTAATGAAGGTCAATAAAGATCGCCAAGTTTTTGTGCACTGTTTCGCGAACATGCGTGTATCGGCCTTTGTATACCTGTACCGCACACTTCTCCTCGGGGAATCGGAGGACATAGCGCGGGCAGATCTAGCCAAAATCTGGGACCCGGCAACCCGGCCTCAGTGGGCGGCGTTTATCGAGGAAGCGCGGAAGGCTGCTGGTCCGCGTTGACGCCAGGGAAGAGTCGCGTGACCTTGCTAGCTATTGATTCCGATGGAAACCGCCATCGATTTCTGCGCGGCATGATTACACACGACCTCGTCCAACGTGGGGTTGCCTTTGAAGAAGCTTACGCAGCAGCCCGAGCCATTCGCGATCAGTTCGGTGACCGGGGAGAGGTAACGACCGCAGAAATCCGTGAAGCAATCACGGGCCAGCTACACAAAATGTACGGCGACTCTGTACCGTCAAGCTTCCTTGATCCACAGGTCACAACACCGCCTCTTCAAGTCATTTATCACGGCCAGGAGCAGCCATTTTCCCGTGGCCTTTTGGCTCGCAGTATGCAAGCTGCGGGAGTCGACCTCGACCGCGCATACGATCTCGTAACGATGCTTGAGCTCAGCCTCGCCGCCGACAAACTCGAAGTGGTTTCAAGCGCAGAGATCGCCCGTCGGGTGGACGAATTTCTCGAGAAGGAGGTTGGGACACGATCAGCTCAGCGTTATCGGCTTTTGCGGCGCATTCGGACTTTGCCTCGGCCGCTGGTCATCTACGTCGGTGGAGCTAGCGGAAGCGGCAAATCGTCGCTTTCCCTGGAGCTCGCCCCGTTGTTGCGCATCTACCGAATCAATGCGACTGACACAATCCGGCAGGTCATGCGGATGGTCTTTACCCCAAAGATAATGCCGGCATTACATAGCTCGAGTTTTGAAATCGTCGAACATCTTGAAACGCCACCGAGCGAAGAACCAGCAGGGGCCGCGGTTGATATCGACCACCCCGACCGTGTAATTGCTTCGTTCGAGGAGCAAGCACGTAGGGTTTGCGTCGGGGTACGCGCTGTCGTTGAACGTGCCATCGCCGAGAACATGAGCATCCTGGTTGAAGGTGTGCATCTGGTTCCCGGCCTCGTGCCATTCCCTGACCTTGAAGGCATGGTGTATCAAGTCCCATTGGTACTCACGACACCTGACGAAGAAGTCCATCGAGCACGGTTCCTGGCCCGCTCCCGGGTCAGCGCACGCCGTGCAGAGCGGTACCTGGAAAACTTTGAAGACATTCGTACGATCCACAATTACGTCCTTCAACAAGCCGCGGTTCATGAAGTTCAGGAGCTGGAAACATCTCATGGCGACCCTCCGGTCGTGCCTACGCTGGAGCTAGTCACCGGGGTACTGCAACATCGGTTACCTTCCCTGTCGGCCAGCTCTGATGCGAGGCTGGAGTCGCCACCCACGATTCTGCTGATCATCGACGGCCTTACCGATCGTCCTGTCCGTGAACTCGGTAACCGCACTCCACTACAAGCCGCGAAGACTCCAGTGCTTGACCGGCTGGCTGCCGAGGGTCTATGCGGTCTCGCCGATCCGGTGGCGGCGGGTGTTGTCCCGGATACCGCCGCGGGAAGTTTGGCGCTGTTCGGCCAATCCCCACTGGCTCTGAAACGTGGGCCTGTGGAAGCGCTGGGGGCAGGGTTAACGCTATCAGCTGGCGACGTTGCTTTGCGCGGCAACTTCGCAACTATTGAAAGTAACGGCACCGTCGTCGATCGCCGGGCCGGACGGATTAGGGACAAGGCCGAGGAACTTGCCAAAGCGATCGATCGCGTATCGCTTCCCAAGGATATTTCCAGCGAGGTGGACGTACGGGTCAAGGTTGGCACAGAACACAGGCTCGCAGTTGTGCTCAGTGGGGATGGGCTGTCCGCAGACATCAACGGCAGTGACCCTGGTGAGGGTACGCTTCCCTCGAAAGCTCTTACTCCACGCCCTGTCGATCCCAATAACGACCGCGCAATATACACGGCCCAGGTCCTTGCTATGTTCGAGAAGGCGGCCCGTGACATTCTTGTGGATCACCCAATTAACAAGGCGCTTGAGAAACAACGGCTGCGTCCGGCAAATGCACTGCTCACCCGTGGTGCAGGACGTATCCACCAGCTCATCCCTCTCGAGGAAGCCGGCCTGCCGCTTCGCCTTGTTTGTATCGGTGGGGACCGGACGCTACTAGGGCTCGCCTCTTGGCTCGGGGCAAAGACAGTTTCCACTGACAAAATGACCGCAAATCTCGACACAGACCTTGGCGCTAAATTCGATGCAGCCGCGGAAGCGCTCCAGCACAATGACCTGGTTATTGTCCACGTCAAAGGAGCCGACATAGCGGCACACGACCGCCGGCCGGATCTCAAAGCCGAATTTATTGAAAAAGTCGACGCTGCGCTAGGGCGTTTGATTGAAACCCACGATGGTGAACTTCACGTTGCCGTTGCATCGGACCACGCCACCCTCTCCGAAAGCGGTCAGCACGCTGCCGACCCGCTACCCGTTGTGATCTGGGGTACCGGAATCGAAGGAGATGGGGTTCAGAGGTTCGACGAACAAGCTGCCGCAACCGGAGCTCTTGAGAGATTTCCTCTTCAGATGCTGCTGAGTCGCTTGTTCGATCTCTCGTAGAAAAATGGTGTGCTGCCGTAACGACAACCTTGATACCAGCTTCCGTCGGCTATGAAGAAACTTCTTTTGTTCGACATTGATGGCACCCTTCTAACCACGGACGGGGCCAGCGGACGAGCGTTCGAGTCTGCTCTCATAGATGTCTACGGTACCGCCGGACCAATCGGTGAGGTGTCATTCGCTGGCAAGACAGATCCTCAAATCGCTTACGAGCTGCTGGAGCATGCTGAAATTCCGCGATCTGTGGTGAAGGCCGGGTTGGAGGATCTCTGGAACCGCTACCTGAAACACTTTGACAACGAATTGCTTTCGCACATCGTGCGACCGTTTCCGGGAGTTGTAGAGTGCCTGAACCACATCGAATCGAAAACTGGTCAGGCCTTACTGGGATTGCTTACCGGAAACATCGAACCCGGCGCACAACGAAAACTGGATGCCTCTGGCCTAGGGTTCTCCCGTTTCCAGGTCGGTGCCTTCGGATCTGACAGCGAAAATCGCGACGAGTTACCCATGATTGCCGCTGCAAGGGCAAAAGCGCTTGTTGGTGAGCACCCTGAATGCGAGACCTTGGTTATTGTGGGCGATACCCCAGCGGATATCTCCTGTGGCAAAGTCGTAGGGGCACGAACCATTGCAGTAGCAACCGGCGTGTACTCCCGATTTCAGCTCGAAGAATGCTGTCCCGATTTTCTTTTTGACTCGCTTGAGAACACGGACTTGGTTTGGGACGCAATGATTCGCTAATCGTTTCGAGGTTCTCTTGCTCTAGGGGCCCGCGATGTCGGTCGAGTAGTGGCCCAGGCACGACAACGCGGACAGACCTAGGGAAGACTCGACGTGGTCGTCCAGTAGGGTATTCTAGGAAACTTCGCTGACCGAATCTTAAGGATGTGAGCAAGCCTAGATCGCGGCTCGCCACTCTGTACGCCGCCTTCTCTCTTGTCGGTGCGCTCTTGCAGGGAGGGAAGGGCAAAACACACGAATCCGCTGCGGTGAAGTGCGCCTCGCACGGGCCACTGGTCGAAGGATTCGGCCCCACCGATGTGTACACGGCAGCGGGCGGCCCACAAGCGCGGGTCGCGGTGTTGATGATGCACGGCCTTACCAAGGACGGAATTAAAGACCACCGTATTCCAACCTTCGCTTCAACGATCGCGCGAGGGGGCATGCCCGTGATTCTTCCTGAGTTTCCGCGGATGAAACGGCGATTAATGAGCTTTCAGGATCCGGAAGATGTCTTACGGGTGGCTCGCGCAATCCCACAGGCAACTGGCATAGACAAAGTTGTGCTGCTCGCTTTGTCTTACGCGGCTGGACCTACCTGTCTCGCTGGATCAAAAATGAGCGACGAAGAACTCGCCGGCATACTTACGATCGGTGCTTATTACGACGTCGAGCATCTATCCGAATTTACCGCCACCGGTGGAGTGGCTAGTTATGGTGACAAGCAACCCACGGCTCATGACGCCGCTAAACAGCTAGAAGGACGCTGGGTTTTTCTCTCCAGCTTGGCCCGCTGGTTGCCCGACAAGAGGGATGGCGAGGTCTTCTCAATAGGAGCGGAAGCGTGGAAGGAAGGCCACGCGCCACCCTGGGGCGAAGTCCGCGAGAAATTGTCTCCTGAGGGCCGTAACCTGCTTGATTACATGACCCTTACGGACCCTGAGGCACACGCAGAAGCGCGGCACAACCTAGTGCCCGGGGTGTTGGAAGCATTCGACAAACTTACCCTGCGAGGCAAGCTCGGCAACCTGACTGCTCCGGTCGTGCTCATACACGGTCGTTACGACGTACGTATACCCTTCCGCGAAAGCATTCTGTTGCGTGAGGAGCTCTCCAGTTCTGCTAACGTCAACCTCGCCATTCTTGACGCATTTGTACACGCGGAACGCGCTTACGGCTGGAAGAAATTCTGGCGCGTCGCCGGGGACGGCATCAAGCTTAGCCGCTGTGGAGTCGAAATCCTTGGCTGGTCCGTATAACAGCTAGGCGCATTAGTGTTTCCCGACATCTGTTAACTCTAGCCTCCAAGGCGGAAACGAGTTATCACCTCAAGCCGCCAGGCTGCTACCACGCCCGATACTGGTTGTGCCCCGTTGGCCAACTCCCGGGCAATCAAAAGAGCGCGGTTCGGCTCAAGGGCTAGCAATGTGGCAGCCACGTGCTTACATAGGCAGAGCTTGCGCGCCTGCCCTTGAAAGTCCCGGCAACCGTGCTGAATCCGACGATTTTCTACGTCTACAACTACATTGTAGTTGGCAACCGCAGCGATGATGAGCTCGTCTTCGGCGACTTGGCATGTAACTTTGGCAGCCAGTTTTTGCGCACGCGCAAGTCGCCCTTCCTCGGTACACTCGGCAAGTAACTCCAACACTTGTCCAAGAGCTTGGACCTCTTGGTCGCGTGGTTCGTCGGTACGGCTAGTCACAGCGACATCATCAAACGAGGCATTTACGACACGTTCCGGTGCACTGCTAGCAGGTCAGCAATCACCCCGTGACCAGTGGCACGACGACCAGCCCCTGGGCCTGTAATTGTTACCTCGCCCAAAGCTTCGGTGTCGAAAATTAGGAGATTTTCCGGGCCAGTTAAGGAACCCTCCGGGTCCGCACGATTGACTTCTTCTGGGCCAACCTTAGCTTCCCATCCGTTTTCTCCCTGACTAATACGGGCAATAAGACGCCACGTCTTTCCCGCCATGCGCGCTGTCTGAATATCTTCGGCTGTCAACTCGCTAATACCAGTGCGGTTCACGTCCTCAAGCTTCAGGTTTGCGTCCAAGACACTGTTCGCCAAAATCAGAACCTTAGCCGCAGCGTCAAGGCCCTCGACGTCACCGCTGGGGTCTGCTTCCGCGTACCCAAGATGCTGCGCCTTAGATAAAGCTGTGGCATAGCTAGTCCCGCCCTCCATCTCCGTGAGAATGAAGTTGCAGGTGCCGTTCACGACCCCTCGGATCTCACGGATCCCGGCACCAGCCAGCCCCGCTTCACAGAGGTTCAAGACTGGAGTCCCGGAGAGCACAGTCCCTTCGAAACGTAGTTGGAGACCCGCTTTGTGTGCCGTGGTTCTCAACTCATGATAAGCCAGAGCTATTGGTCCTTTGTTGGTCGTCACAACATGCAACCCGGCTTTTAAGGCAGCACGTACATGGCCCAGCCCAGGCTCCCCGGTGTGAAGATCAGTGGGCGTCAGCTCGACGAGAACGTCGCCTCCTGCTACCTCCAACACTTCCTTGAGGCCGGCAACCGTCTCGGCTCCCGGGCAAGTGGCAAGAGGCTCCCCTGTGTCGGCTAGCCTGAGCAAGGTTCCAAGATCCAAGCCACCTTCACGCCTCACACTACCAACGACAGGATCAACAACTGCAACAACACGCGGTTCGGCACCCGCAACCGACAGTTCAGGTTCAGATGCCAACAAACTCTCAGCAACACCCCGCCCCACGGTGCCAAAGCCGACGAGGATCAAGCGCATGGTGCGCACACAAAGGAGCCCAGGCAATCTCCACGATCGCCTCCCGCGAAGTTGTTTATATCCACGCGGGGCCTCCGACAGCTTCGCTCAATCGAGGATTTCACCTGGGCATCGCCCACACTAGCAGCCACTGCACATGTGTCAACAACTTTCAGTGCGTAGCCAAAAAAAGTTGATTGCAATCTGCAAAAACAGGCCATATTTTTCGGGATTTTGTCAACGGCCGAATGGCATTCTCATTTTCGTGTAGCCCTCTGGGGGTTCCCAGGTGGCTGTGTCAAAGGTGACATCCTGATCGATCGCCTTCAGCGTACTGGTCCGTTCCATGCCGTCGGCACTGGAAATGATCTGTACCGGAAACCCATCAGGCATGTCGACAGTTTCGAGCTGTGCCTCGATTTCATCAAACAATCCAGGGTCGCTGCCACCTGCCATGCTAATCATACTCATTATTGGACTGTTCAATAACGAGGCCATTGATGTCAGGATTTGCTCGGCAAGGGTACGGAAGTCAGCCCCCAAGTCCTGAGAAAACCACATGAACATTCCCCCGTCTTCGCCGGGATTCCGGGCAAGCACTTCGTAGGCAGCCCATTCCCCAACCTGTTTAGTGTTGCCAGTGCGCGTTAAGGTCGGCTGGGTATCCTCGACTAACTCTTCTGCAGTCCCCGGCTGCATCTGGCCCAACATTCCGGCCATGTTTGCCATCATCGCGGCAGCAAATTCCATATAGGTTTTCTGCTGGTGCATAACCATCAGTAACTTGCCTTCATCTCCGCCGATCGAAATAACTGATACCCCACCTTGGGTGTCAGCATCAATACGTATGGCGTTATGACTGAGCCAGATTCTAATGTTGGTCACCTCGCCGGCGGTCTCTGTCTCGATTTCCAGATACGTTTCGCCTTCTGACGCTGGAGCGATTGCCTGCACCGGTAGCACGAGGATTAACAGTAATGCGGCCAAGCTCCCACTGGTACGTAAATTCTTCGAAATCAGCATGGTTTGTCTCCGTCGTCGGCCTTCACCCCGGGGAGATGGTTGGTCTCTGAACGTATTCGAGTCTACTTCACCACCGCCCAAAGCATGTTTCCGGCCTCAGTTTAGCGACGATACGCACAGCTATACCCTCTGTTTAGATTGCTTCGGCCAATAGTCTATGAACTGAGCCCGCGACTCAATGCATCTTGCTCCCCTTCGCCCGCACCGGTACGATTCAGAGGTTCTGAACGGAATCAACTTTGAGCCTGTGGCTCCGCTGAAACGGAAATCGACTATGAATTATTTGCTAATCCCTGTTGGCGTGATCGCCAGGTTGCTACCTCATATTCCTAACTTCACGCCGATTGGCGGAATGGCCCTTTTCGGTGCGGCACACGGTTCCCGACGCAGCGCCTTCATCGCACCGCTCGTAGCATTGGCAGTTAGTGACTTCTTTATCGGTCATCACGTAACGATGCCCTTTGTATACGCTTCGTTCATTCTCATCGCTATGGCGGGCAGGGTTTTGTTCCGCAACGGGGTTACCACAACACGAGTGGTTGCCGGTTCACTAGCTTCGTCGATGATTCTGTTTGTCGTCTCAAACTTTGGCGAATGGGCGATGGGAACCCTCTACGCACCCACTTTGCAAGGCCTTGTCCTCTGCTACACAATGGCGCTGCCGTACTTGTTCAACACAATGGCTGGCGATCTGTTCTACGCTGGCGTTTTCTTCGGAGGGTACGCTCTCGCCAATCATTGCGGCAGAATCACGGCGCAGGCAACACCGTAGCTAGAATACCCACCCAAGCTCTTACGCTACATAAACGCGCCGCGTGCCCGTGGGGCGGCATCGTGGAGAGGTGTCCGAGAGGCCGAAGGAGCGCGCTTGGAAAGCGCGTGTACGGGTAATCCCCGTACCGTGGGTTCGAATCCCACCCTCTCCGTCTTTTTCTCGCCCTACCAATTCGTACCCACCGCCTACGACGAACAGGGCCTAAGGGTTCTCCACCTCGCAGAATACCCGACTTGTCATTCTGGCTTTTCTCAAGTACGATGATTGAGACTCAGTCGCAGCATCTCAGCTCGAGCATTTATTCCTTGAATTGCCCCTCGCCCCGATGATCAACGCATTCGTAATTACTCTTCGCGAAGGCCTTGAGGCCTTTTTGATCGTCGCGATCATTCTCGCGTACATACGCAAGACTCAGCGCTACAAGCTAATTCCCGCCGTATATATGGGGGTTGCGGTATCTGTGGTGGTCAGCGTGATCGCGGGAGTTCTCCTCTCTCGAGCTTCCAATGTTGCACTCTGGGAAGGGGTTTTGGCGCTGGCCGCAGCAGCGATGGTAAGTTGGATGATCGTTCATATGTGGCGTGCGGCAAAGCACCTTAAAGGAAACATTGAGGAGCAAGTCGAGGTTGCATCGGCGCTTGATGGCACGGCCGCATTTTTCAGCGTGTTCGGATTCACGGTCCTGATGGTTACACGTGAGGGGATGGAAACCGCACTGCTGATGAACGCGTTGATTTTCCAGGTGGCCAACTCAGGTTTACTCATCGTGGGGGCCGCTGCCGGAACGTTGCTGGCCGCATTTGTGGCCTGGCTTTGGTCACAACACGGTCACCGGGTCAATCTGGCACGATTTTTCCAGGTCACGGGGGTGTTCCTGTTAATCTTCGTTGGCCAATTGATCATCTACGGTTTTCATGAGCTTACCGAGGCTCACATATTCCCGTATAGTGAGACGCTGCACTGGGCAACCGAGCCCTACGGGCCAGATGGAATATACGGCCGTTATTTCACCTACCTGTTAGTCGCGCTTCCGCTGTCGTGGTTGCTCGTCGCCAACATAGTTGATCGACGCCGACGACCTGTTGCAATTCGCGAAGAACCTAACGCCCGCTGAGTCTATTTCATTCGTTTAACATCCACCGGTGGTCCTTCGGGGATTAATCTCTATTTTGTTTCGCTACCAGCGTGGCTCTCGCCTTGAGGCTCCTCGGAGAGCATGGCACCATCGTGGTTCACTGTGATTTTCAAGTTTTGGCCGTGCTAGGTGGGGAGTTAGCGGTGCCCTGAACCTGCAACCCGCTCTAGCAGGACCGAATTCCACCCTGAGGTGTTTAGCGCTCGTCTTCGGATCGTTATGGGAAAAAACGGCGTCGGGCCCTGTGCGGTGCAGACCTGCGAACCCCGTCAGGCCCGGGAGGGAGCAGCGGTAAGTAGGCGCCTGCAGGCGCCACAGACCAACCCGGCGGATGTCCCTGGGCGCGTTCGACCTTGTGCTGGCTTCGATGGGTGGTGCACGGCCGGTTTTGTGGGTTGAGACAAGTTTTCGGTTTTTCTATGGCAGACGACAACTACCAAGTCCTGGCGCGCAAGTGGCGACCACAAAAATTCGACCAAGTCGTCGGCCAATCAGCCATCGTCCGAACCCTGAGCAATGCCCTTGACCAAGGCAGAGTGGCACATGCCTACTGCTTTTCGGGCATCCGAGGGGTCGGGAAAACAACCATCGCGCGCCTGGTAGCAAAGGGGCTTAACTGCAGTAAGGCCGACGCGCCTACTTCCGAGCCATGTGGCAAGTGTACCGCCTGTATCGAGATCGAAGAGAGTCGTAACCTCGACGTTATCGAGCTCGACGCAGCCTCTCAAACAGGGGTGGATTCAATCCGCCAGCTCAACGAAGTTGCCCGGTATACGCCGCTGCGTGACCGTTACCGTGTGTTCATTATCGACGAAACACACATGCTGTCGGCCAATGCTTTCAATGCATTGCTAAAAACCCTCGAGGAACCACCGCCACATGTTGTTTTCATCTTGGCAACCACAGAACCTCACAAGATCCTGCCGACCGTCCTTTCACGTTGTCAGCACTATCCACTTAGACGCATTAGCCAAGCCGAGATCACGGGTCAACTTCAACGAATCATTAGTGTCGAAAACGTCAGTGTTTCCGACGACGGCCTGGCGATAGTAGCAATCGCTGCCGACGGCAGCTTGCGTGACGCACAGAGCCTTCTCGACAAGCTTATTGCCTTTGGCGGGGACCAAGTTGATGACGAAACTGTGGTAAGCCTGCTCGGGATGGTTGATCGGGAGCTTCTGTTCGGCACCACCAAGCTTGTCGCTGAACAGGATCTCGCTGGAGTCCTCAAATTCGTCAATAAGATGGTGGAGCAAGGCACCGACTTGCATCAGTTTACCCTCGACTTTCTTGGTCACCTTAGAGCTTTACTTGTGGTAGCAACGATCGAGGATGCTGGAGAAATTCTTCACCTTCCTGAAGATGAGCTTGGGCGCCTACGCCAACAAGCGGCCATGTTCAAGATCGATGATCTCGACCGCGCTTTCGCCCTTCTTTCGGTGAGTGAGCACAAAATCAAGCAATCTGAAGTGCCGCGTTACCAGCTTGAAATGGTTTTGTCTCGGTTGGCTCGTATGCCGCGGTTAGAACCAATCGAAGAACTAGTGTCGCAGCTACGCTCTGGATCTGGCGGTGAAACTTCGGGAGGCTCTGGTCCTAAGGAAGCAGGAACGCAGGAAAGTAACGAGGACGATGACAGGGCAGCCACAACCCAGAAGGTCGATGGACCTGCCAGAAATGCGGGTTCCAAAACACCTGCCGATCCTGGGCTGGCGGTTGCACCGAAAGCTGCCCGACCGGCTCCGCATGAAACGCCACCCTCAGGTGAGGTTAAAAGCGATAATGGCACAGACTATATTCTGAAAAGTCCGTCGGAGAGTGGCGATGTGGTCAATGCTGACGAGGCTGATAATGAGGCTGCCGCGGAAAACTTGAAACCCAAAGACCCGCCACAGGAGCGAAACGAACAGCTTTGGGAACGTGCGCAGGGAGAACCAATGGTCAAGAACTTTGTCGACGCTCTGCGAGGAAACCTGACTGATGTCGAAGACGTTTAAAAAGTGTGACAGATGATCAACACGAAAATGAAGAAGGTGCTTGAAGAAGCCCAGCGAATGAAGGATCAGTTTCAGCGTGATCTTGGCGAGATGCGCATATCGGCAACTGCCGGCGGGGGCGCTATCACCGCGACAGTGAATGGGCAAAAAGATCTCTTGGAGCTAAGCATCGATCCCGACGTGGTCGACCCTTCAGATATCGAGATGTTACAAGACCTTGTGGTCGCTGCCATCAACGAAGCATCAAGACGCGTCGATGAGGAAGTTCAGCAGAAACTTGGTGGAATCATGGGCGGGATGGGCCTGCCCGGGATGATGGGCTAAGGAGCCGTGGCGCTCGAAGATTCAGGACCGGTCGCCGTTCTCATCGAAGAACTAACGCGGCTGCCAAGTATCGGCCGTAAGACGGCACAAAGGGTAGCTTTCTATCTGTTGAAGGTGCCCCAGGACCAGGCTGACCGGTTGGCAGAGTCGATTCGTGCCGTCCGATCCAGTGTGCAGCCTTGCGGCATATGCAACATCTTGACCCACGAAGATCCGTGCGCTTTATGTGATGACCCACGTCGACAAGATGATCTTCTGTGTGTCGTCGAGGAAAGCCTCGACGTTGGAGCCATTGAACGTACAACTCGCTTCCCAGGCCGCTACCATGTGCTCGGGCACGTTCTTTCCCCTCTTGACGGTATCGGCCCTGATGAGCTCAACCTCGCCCAGCTTCTCACCCGCGTCAAGGAGGGCACTATTCGTGAGGTAATCGTCGCCACCAACCCCACCGTTGAGGGTGAAGCCACCGCGGCTTATATTGCTCGCTTACTCAAGCCGCTCAACGTTATTGTTTCTCGCATCGCCACAGGGATTCCCGTGGGAGGTGATCTCGAATACGCAGACGAGGTCACCATGGCGCGGTCACTGGAAGGGCGCCGTGAACTCTAGAACGCTCCATGGGGTCGTGACATAGTGGCCCAACGCCACCTAGATTCACTAATGGTTGAGAGCGGTCCCCCGCGATGCTAATTTTGATGTGGCATGGGTTCTCAGCGACCCGCCAAGAATCTTTTCAGGATCCTGAGTAGCTCAATTGGCAGAGCATCCGGCTGTTAACCGGAGGGTTGCAGGTTCAAGTCCTGCCTCAGGAGCTGTAAGAAAGCCCTCGGGTCGCAAACCCGGGGGCTTTTCTCTGTGAGTCTCGTTGGTATCCAGACGAGGCCTCTGCGATTATCTGAAGTCTTGGAACGTTTGACACCCAATCACGCGAAACACGAGGTGCTCTGAACGAAACGTCGGCAGGTTTCGGCATAGCCTGCTAGCAGGAGCTGCGTGACCTGCTTCCGTTCATACGATGCCCCTCAGGGACAACGAACTGGTCGGTTTCCATGCATTTGACACTCTTCCGGTCGCGTACATTGTTTGTCGTATCTGCCGTAATTTCTGGGATTTTTCTGGTCGCCTCTGGCTCAACTTTGGCTGCTAAGCAACAAACCGATGATCGTATTGCTGCGGCAGTCGATCAGTTCGCTCCCCGGATCATCGAATACCGTCACCAGATCCACCAGAACCCAGAACTCGGCAACCGTGAGTTCAAGACTGCGGCACTCGTCGCCGAGCATTTACGGTCGCTTGGCATCCAGGTCACGACCGGGATCGCCCACACCGGAGTGGTGGGTATCCTGGAAGGTGGGCGGCCAGGACCGGTTGTAGCAGTCCGTGCTGATATGGACGCCCTCCCGGTCACCGAAGAAACTCCGTACCCATTCAAGTCGACCGTGCGGACGACTTACCTCAACAAAGAGGTTGGGGTCATGCACGCCTGCGGCCACGACATTCACACAGCGGTGCAGATGGGTGTCGCCTCGGTTCTCGCTTCGATGCGCGATGAGTTGCCTGGGACGGTGAAGTTTATTTTTCAACCCGCCGAAGAAGGACCCCCTCCGGGAGAAGAGGGCGGTGCAGACTTGATGGTCGCCGAAAACGTCCTTGAGAACCCCCGCCCGAGCGCTATCTTCGGACTCCACGCCCTCGCCGAAATGGATGTCGGCACACTTGGCTACACGTCGGGTCCAGCTCTCGCTGCCGTGGACCACTTCATCGCCAAGATTCAGGGGAAACAGGCCCACGGCGCCTACCCGCACCTAAGTGTCGATCCAGTGGTGATGGCAGCACAGGCAGTAACGGCCCTGCAAACGATTCGTTCGCGCACTCTACCGGCGCTCGAGCCTAGCGTCGTAACCGTAGGCATTATCCGCGGCGGCGAGCGTTTCAACATCATCCCGATGGAAGTCCACCTGGAGGGTACGGTACGCACGTATGACGAAGAGATTCGCGACGTTGTCGAAAGTCGTATGCACCAGATTTTTTCCGGCATCACCGCCGCTGGCGGTGGCAGTTACACCCTCGATTATGAACGTGGCTCGCCAGCAACGATCAACGATGCGGAACTCGGCGCCGCAATGCGGCCGACGCTTGAGCGTATCGTTGGAGCCGAAAACGTAGTCACCCTCGATCCGGTGATGGGCGGTGAGGACTTCTCATACTACGCCAACGAAATTCCAGGCTTCTTCTTCAGGCTCGGACAGGTTGTTCCAGGAACAACGTCAGGCGGCCATCATACCCCCACTTTTATGGCCGATGACTCGTCAGTTCCGATCGGGATGAAGGCGATGGCGGCGCTGCTTGTCGACTACCTCACGATGGAAACAGAGCGCTGATCATGAGAACAGTGGGGTACCGCGACTATTCGCCTTCTCTACAGGAGCATGATTCCCATTACTACTAAGAAGACACTAATTCCCAATAGGATCCAGAGAGTCTTCCACATTTTTCGTTTTACTAAATGAATTCCTAATATCGACACTGACGTGTTCTCCCTTGCTTTAGCGTTGGACGCGTCCCCTATCGATCAATATCTTTCGCAACAGGAACTCGATTTGTGCGTTGAGGCTACGCAGGTCGTCGTCGGCCCACCGCCTGAGGGCATCATGAACCTTCGGGTCCAGCCTTAGAAGAAAAGCTTTTCGCTCAGACATTTATGCTAACCCTGATGCTCCTGTGAGAAACACAGCTGGAAACGAGAGCTGATTGACTAAGCGTCTCAAGCGGGCCTCCCCCGGCGACTTTTAACTGTACAAACCGCCTGTGTTGACTACCGGCTGGGTTTCGGTCTCGCTGCAAAGCACGACCAGAAGGTTGGACACCATTGACGCTTTACGTTCTTCGTCGAGCTCGAGGACTTCCTTTGCCGCGAGTTCTCCAAGCGCATGCTCGACCATCCCTACCGCGCCTTCGACGATCTTGCGGCGCGCCGCGATAACAGCTGCCGCCTGCTGGCGACGAAGCATCGCCTGGGCAATCTCCGGCGAGTATGCGAGGTGCGAGATTCGAGATTCGATGACCTCGATGCCGGCCTTGGCCAAGCGGTCCTGGTTCTCTTGCTTGAGGTGTTCAGAGATTTCGGGCTGGTGCCCAACCATTGACACCTCGTTCTCTTCAAAAGCGTCATAGGGGTAGTTGGTCGCTAAGTTGCGCACCGCCGCCTCGCTCTGCACGTGTACGTAGTTGATGTAGTCATCAACTTCGAAGACGGCCTCAGCAGTATCAATGACCTTCCAAACAACCACGGCGGCAATCTCGATGGGATTGCCGCGCTTGTCGTTAACCTTAAGCTTGCTGGTCTCGAAGTTGCGCACCCGGAGGGAGACGCGCTCCTTTGTATAGAAAGGGTTTGCCCAACGCAGGCCTGGAGCTTGCACCGTACCAATGTAGCGGCCGAAGAACTGGAGCACTCTGCCTTCGTTCGGATTAACCGTGAAGAATCCAGCGCAAAGAACCCCAACTACTGGGAGGGACAAAATACAGATGAGTCCTAAGAACCCGATTTGAAAATTATCGCGTATATCCGCGACTATGGTGTAGACGAGAACCCCTGTTACAGCAATAAGGGCTAGCAATACGACAATTCCGTTGGGCGCCTGCATTCTGTTCTCTGTGATCATGTTGATTCTCCTCTTCAAATGTGATATCACAATAGTATTGAAATACTATCATATATAGCAAATTGATTCATTGTTTTGACCAGGGCGTTACGGGTTGCGCCGGGTTTCTTCTGGTCCCTGTTAAGCTTCTTGTCTCATGGATTTCTTCGCCGGCAACTTGCTTGAAGGAAAGGTGGCGCTGATCACAGGCGGCGGCACCGGGCTCGGCTTGGCAACGGCGGGAGCGTTCGGCGCTAGCGGTGCCAAATTGGTGATTGCCAGCCGCAGCGCCGAGCATGTCGAAGATGGCGCTGCTGCGCTGCGCGAAGAAGAAATCGAGGCGCTGCCTCTGGTGTGTGATGTCCGTGATCCGGACCAAGTCGAGGCCATGGTTGATGCTGCGATCGGACATTTCGGCCGCGTCGACATTTTGGTAAACAACGCCGCCGGCAACTTTCTAGTTCGTGCTGAAGACCTGTCCCCGGCGGGTTGGCAGGCGGTCACCCGCATAGTGCTAGACGGCTCGTGGTTTTGTTCGCGCGCCGTCTATGAACACATGAAGAGCCAGGGTGGCGGCAACATCCTGAATGTACTTGCCACCTATGCAACGGGAGCTGGACCGTTGACAGTTCATTCGGCTGCAGCTAAGGCTGGTGTGCTGTCACTAACCCGCACGTTGGCGGTTGAGTGGGCTGACGCCCGGATTAGGGTGAATGCCATCGCACCTGGCCCCGTTGATACTCATGGGGCCGGCAGTCGCCTCTGGAACAGCGACGAGGCGCGCGCTTCAATCGCTGAGAAGTTGCCAATGGGACGTTTTGGCACCGAAGCTGAGATCGCTGATGTGGCCCGTTTTCTGGTCAGCGACGCTGCTTCTTATGTGACCGGCACTATGTTGCCAGTCGACGGAGGCTTGACGCTCGGGGAGGGTCACCTCGCCAACATCGAAGCAGTCCAGGATCTCCTGCGGGGGCTCAAGGACTAACCAAAGTCGCTGAAACTGCTGCCCAAGGGCCATCCATACGGCAGCGGCCTTAGTCGGCGAATCCGGACCCTGCGTGCTAGCCAAGTAGCTTAGAAGGCCGTATCCTTCCATGTCTGGGCTCGGGTAATGAGCCTTAATTTTGTGCTTTTCCGTCTCTCAATGCATCCTTGTTCTAATGGACAAGGGGTCTTCGGAGAAGGATTGTAGATTGCATACCGTATACGACCTGTCTTCACTTCTTAACTGCCCATAGACTCAACATACACAGCGAATCGTAGAGCGGGACCGTGACAAATAACCACGACGAACTAGCCTGGCGCATCGGCGGTCCACAAGGGAGTGGTGTCGACACGGCCGCAGGTATTTTCCAACGTGCCTGTGCTCTCGGCGGCCTTAACGTCTTCGGGCGGCGCGAATACTACTCCAACATAATGGGTCGTCACAGCTACTTCGATGTGCGCGTGGCCCACCATCCCGTACACAGCCACTGTGACGAGGTTCAGGTTCTGACCACCTTTGAAGATGAGGCGCTCGCCCGTCACGCCACTTCGGTGGTGGAGGGAGGGGCGCTTTTCTACTCTGCCAAAGACGCCGAAGTTGAGGTCCAAGCCGTCACCTACCTGGATACTCGCGCTAAAGACGATCTGGTCGCCTACCTTGAGGAGCGTGGTCTTCCCGCAACGCTCAGAGGCCTCATCGAAGATGCCCAGCAACGTGGCGTACAAACCTACGAAGCCGACTTCGTCAAGATCGTGGAGTTGCTTGCGGACCATCTCAATATCGCACAGGCACTTGCTGCTCGCACCATGAATACGCTGGCGGTCGCCATGTCTCTGGCGTTGGTCGATTACCAACGCTCCCATGTCTACGACGCACTTGCCAAGACCTGGCCAGGGCGCCAGAAAATTGTCGACATGAATGTCGCAGCGGTCGACATGGCTTACCAATTCGTACGTGATACTTACGAAACGTCGAAATTCGAGCACAGGTTAACCCCGTCGGGGTCAAAAGAACCGCGCATCCTGCTGAATGGGAATCAGGCTGTGGCGATGGGCAAAATCGCGGCTGGCTTAACCTTTCAGAGTTATTACCCGATCAGTCCAGCAACCGACGAAAGCGTCTACCTTGAGGCCCATGAAACTTTCCCCACCGCTAACGGTGAAGAGGGCAGTGTCCTCGTTGTGCAAACCGAGGACGAAATTTCCGCCGTTTGTATGGCTGCTGGTGCGGCGCTTACCGGCGCCCGGAGCGCCACTGCCACGTCGGGTCCTGGTTTCGCGCTGATGGTGGAAGGCCTTGGCTGGGCCGGCAACAACGAAGTTCCTCTTGTCATCACCCTCTATCAACGTGGCGGGCCGTCGACTGGCTTGCCGACACGAAGCGAGCAGGGGGATTTGTTCCTCGCGCTGAACGCAGGGCACAGCGAGTTTCCACGGATTGTGCTGGCTTCAAGCGACCTCGACGAAGCTTTCTATGATGCCGCAGCAGCGTTCAATTACGCCGAACGTTACCAGACCGTCGTCGTCCATATTCTCGACAAGTCACTGTCTAGCAAAACGATGAGTGTGCCGCCATACGACCTTGAACAAATCCATATCGACCGTGGCGAGGTTGCCTCACTCAACGGTGATGGCGAACCTGGGAGTCTTTACCCGCGCTTCGCGCCGACCGAGTCCGGCATCACACCACGGCCGCTGATCGGCATGGCCGGGGGGATGCACTGGCTGACCGGCGGCGAGCATACCCAGTACGGACGTGTCACGGAGGACCCGGTTGTCCGGGAACAACAAATGGAAAAGCGGATGCGGAAGCTGGAGACGGCGGCCAGAGAAATTCCCCTCGAAGACAAGCTGCAAGTCTACGGCGACCCCAAAGCAGATTTCACTGTCCTGAGCTGGGGATCAAACAAGGGTGCCATCGTCGAAGCTATCGAACTGCTCGCCGAAGAAGGCATCGCGGCAAGGCTGATACAGGTGCGTATCATGAGTCCGTTCCCCGCTGCTGAACTGGAAGAAGTCCTGGCAACAGCTAAGCCTTTGGTCGGCGTCGAAGCCAATTTCTCCGGCCAGCTCGCCCAAGTGTTACGGCAGCACACTGGCATCGCTTGCGACAAGCTGGTGGTGAAGTACAACGGCCGCCCCATGGCTGGGCGCCGACTACACGAGACCTTCAAGACAATCATGGACGGCACGGACGAGACCAAGATCGTTCTCCGAAACCCGAACGAGTAACCAGCATGCCTACTGCCACTGCAGACCGAAAGCTCACTGCCAAGGATTTCCAGGTTCCTTTCCCCAATGACTGGTGCCCGGGATGTGGTGATTTTGGCATCCTTAACGCCATCCAGCAGGCCTTCGCCAAACTCGAGTTGGAAGCTCACCAGGTTGCTGTTGTAGGTGGCATCGGATGTTCAGGTAAAGCACCATATTTCTTCCCAACGTATGGGGTGCATACGCTCCACGGTCGTTTATTGCCATTCGCCCATGGGATCAAACTGGCCAACCCTGAGATGACGGTTGTGGGCGTGGGCGGAGATGGCGATGGGCTCGGCATCGGCGCGGGCCACTTCGTTAATTCAGGCCGCCGCAACCTCGACATGACTTACATCCTCTTCAATAACGAGGTGTATGGCCTTACCAAGGGCCAAGCTGCGCCAACCCTTGCCATGGGCCTCCAACCAAAGAGCCTTCCCGAACCCAACATCCAGGGACAACTAAACTCGTTAATGATGGCAATGTCAGTCGGTTTCACCTGGATCGGACGAGGTTACTCATACAACGTAAAAAAAGTTGTTGATCTGGTTGTCGAGGCAATCCGGCATCCAGGTCTATCGTTCCTGGATATCCTGCAACCCTGCCCAACCTACAACAATCTTCACACCAAGGATTGGTATGCTGGCAAGGACCTGAACAGCGGCCAACCTCGCATCTACTGGCTCGACGATACCGACTATGACCCAGTCATTCCTCCGGACGCTGACGAGGCGACCGCACTCGGGAAGATGAACGAATTTCTTTCCAAGGTGCACGAATGGGGAGACGAAATCCCGGCTGGCGTGTTCCTTGACAACCGCGCTACCAGTACTTTTGCGGACCGGATTGAGACCAGAATTGAGAACTACCGGGCCCAGCCACCTAACAAGCGGGTGATCGCGGACGGATCAGGAAAGCCGACTGCCGATCTAAGCAAAATCTTTGACGAAGTGCGGATGACGTAACGGGTCAGGGACCCTCTACAACGGCGAGCACTTTCCTTAGGATTTTTGCGCTCAGTTCACCCACCTCTGTCTCCGCATCAACCGCCACCACGTCGCTTCCGCAAAACTCAAGAAACAATTCCCGGACCCGACGAAGATATTCTGTCCCTTCATAGGAATCTGGAAGCCCACGCGCGGCCCGGATTCGTTCGGCAGACGTCTCCGCAGGCAGGTCAAGAATTAAGGTGAGGTCAGGCTTCGGCGCGAACAATTCATTAGTCTTCTGAAGTTGGTACGTGTTGAGCCCCAATGCTCCCTGGTAAGCCATTGTTGAGAAGTAGTAGCGGTCCATTACTACTACCTTGCCTGCAACCAGCGCCGGGCGAATGTTTTCGTTCACATCTATGCGACGGTCTTCGATGAACAGTCGCGCCTCTTCTTTTGCTGAAATGGTGCGGCCGTCGCGAAATTGTTGCCTCAACTTATCGCCAAACACAGAATCGCCAGGTTCTCGAAACACGACCGAGTCAAAGCCACGATCCCGCAGTTGATCATTCAGCAGGCTAGCCTGGGTAGATTTCCCTGAACCGTCAATACCTTCAAGCGCTACAAGAGTTCCCATAGGGCGGCGATGGTACACTCCGAGCCCAACACCGTAAATCCACCCCGCCCCTCTCTGGAGCACACGTTAGTGTAAGTCCGACGGGAATTCCTTTTCGAATTCCTTTTTGGCCGCGGTCAATATACTTGGGGTCGCCCAGCCACAATAGTCGAAAAGGGGCTCCCGGGTGCGCCTACATCCCAAGATCTTGTACCCTTCTTACAAAACGCCCTTGCAATGGGCCACGTTTTACGTTCTTTTTCAATTTTTCAATCGCCTGATTCCAAGAGTCAATGGCCAAAAACTGGACCGCTGAAGAAGAAGAGCATATCCGGAACAATTTTCCGGCTCAGACGTACGGTGAGCTCGCCGAACATTTCAGCGTCACAACCAAAGCGATGGAATCAAAGATTCGCCGAATGGGGTTAAAGAAGCAGGCAATACTCGCCGAGGCAATAAGACCCCCGGAACCCGCGCCCGTTGTACAGTACGAGAAACCCACTGTTCCCAAAGAACCCACCCCAGAACCAATCGAAAGCATCCATAAATTGGAGCGACGAATCGAAGTGTACGAAGAAACTAAGAAAGAACGCACGGTCAGACTCGAAAAAACTCGTGATGCTGCTGAAGTTGAAAAAGCAAGACGGGAGGAGTCCCGCAAACAGGCACCAGTTGCCCAAGCATTGAAAACATTTGAGGCTGGGGTGAAGAAACTGAATGCCGGCAAAAATTCGGAGGCCGCCAAAGATTTCCAGGCTCTTCTCGATGGTCCACCCACCGACATGGGGCTAGTGTTACGTGCGCGCCAGTATCTGTCGGCGACCATTTCGGCCGAACCGCTGGAGCCAACTCTGAAGACCGCTGAGGAGATGTACAACCACGGTGTTGTGCTTTTCAACAACGGTGATGTCGAGGGCGCCCTTAAGATATTGGGGGTTGCTGCAAAACAGGCACCTAAAGACGATCGGATAATGTACGTGCGTGCGCTAGCTTTAGGAGTCTCAGGTGATGAAGAGGGTGCCACTGAACAGCTTCAAGCAGCCATAAACATCAATGAGACCAATCGTGTCTATGCACACAATGATCCCGATTTCGCGCCGCTTCACGGCAATCCTCGGTTCCAAGAGCTGACGGAACCGCAGGGCGAAGACGACATCGATTGATTTGCTCGCCATGCCGCTGCACGTTCTGATCCTTGCCGCTGGTGAAGGCAAACGGTTACGATCCGCTCAGCCTAAACTGCTGCACTTTTGCAGCGGGCTTCCCCTGATTGTTCACACGGTCCGGGCAGCATGCGAACTCGACGCTGATTCTGTTCACGTTGTTGTCGGGCCTAAGGACGAGGCTTTACGCGCCTCGCTCGCCAACTACCCGGTAGCGTTTGCTGTGCAGGACCAGCCTAGCGGCACTGCAGACGCTGTTGCTGCGGGTTGTGCAGCGCTTGAAAGTTCCAGTGGGACCTTGCTTGTACTCAACGGGGACTGCCCCGGGGTACTATCGTCAACGCTGCGGGCCTTCGTAGCGGCCGCGGTGGATGCCGATGCAACCGTGTTGTCGGTGAGACCGGATGGGCGGAACGACTACGGGCGCCTACTGCGGAACGGTGACGGCAGGTTGGTTGGAATTGTGGAAGCGTCCGACGCCATACCGGACCAAGACACATCGCCAGAGGTTTGCGCGGGTGTTTACTGCTTCGACCTTGAAGTCTTAAGCGGCGCTCTTGGCAAGGTTGACACCGATAACATCCAAAACGAACGTTACTTGACTGGTGTGTTCGCCACCCTGTCCGCCTCTGGGGCCACCATACGTGCAATCCCCCATGGCGACGCCGCTGAATTACATGGGGTTAACTCGCGAGCTGAGCTGGCTCGTGCTGAGGCGTTCTTGCGTCTCCGTAAGCTAACCCGCTTGATGGAATCTGGGGTTACGGTTCGGGATCCCGCGACCACCTATGTCGACGTCGACGTGAGTGTCGGAACGGATTCTGTCTTGTACCCTGGTGCCATCCTTGAAGGGTCTACTGTCATTGGTTCCGGCTGCGTCATTCATTCTAGTGTGCGAGTAACCGACAGCCAGATCGGTAACTACGTAACCATCTTGGATGGCACAATCGTCGAAGAAAGTTCTGTCGAAGCCGAAGCAGCGCTAGGTCCGTATGCCCGGCTACGACCAGGCTCGGAAATCGGCCCCGGTGTCAAGATCGGCAACTTTGTCGAAACTAAAGCGTCACGCCTCGGGGCAGGCAGTAAGGCGGGGCATTTGACCTATCTAGGCGATGCCCATATCGGCGAGAATGTAAACATAGGCGCCGGAACAATCACCTGTAATTACGACGGGGCCAAGAAACACAAGACGGTAATCGACGACGGCGCTTTCATCGGTAGCAACACCGCGCTAGTAGCACCGGTACGGGTTGGCAAGAATGCTTACGTTGCTGCAGGCTCGACAATCACGAAAGATGTACCCGACGGCGACCTTGCCTTAGGGCGTGGTCGCCAAGTCAACAAAGCCGAATGGGCTAAGAAGAAAGACTAAACAGATGTGTGGAATCATCGGCTACGTGGGCAATAAGCCCGCGGTACCGATTCTCGTCAACGGGCTCAAGCAACTGGAATATCGAGGTTATGATTCTGCTGGGCTCGCCGTAGTAAACATGAATGGCTCGCTCGAAGTGCGCCGCGCCGCCGGCAAACTTGAGAACCTGGAAGCGGTGCTTGAGAACAAGCCGCTCGTTGGCTCGTTTGGAGTCGGCCACACGCGCTGGGCGACACACGGTGTGCCCTCTGAGGAAAATGCCCACCCACACCGGGATTCCGAGGGCAAGATTGTCGTGGTGCATAATGGCATCATTGAAAACTACTTGCCTCTGCGTGAGCGTTTAACCGCTTCTGGTCATCAATTCGTCACCGATACTGACACAGAAACAATCGTCCATTTAGTCTCCGAGTACTTCGAGGGTGAATTGGAAGGCGCTGTTCGGCGAGCCCTTGAAGACCTCACTGGAATCTACGCCATCGCTGCGATGGCCGTAGACGATCCGCAGAAAATTGTCGCTGCCCGTCAGGGGCCACCTCTCGTTGTCGGACTGGGCAATGGTCAGCATTTCGTTTCCTCGGACGTTACCCCGATCCTTTCTCACTCGCGTAAGGTGATCTTCCTTGACGATGGCCAAGTCGCCACAATTAGCCCTGAAGAAGTAAAGCTTACCGATTTGGCTGGCAACCCCGTAAAGGCCGAGCCTCAGCAGATCACCTGGGATCCGGTAACGGCTCAAAAAGGTGGTTTCCGACATTTCATGCTCAAAGAAATTAATGAGCAGCCAGAGGCGGTGCGCGACAGTTTAGTGGGGCGCCTGGAGCGAGGCGCTGGAACTGTGGACCTCCCGGAGCTGGAGATAGCTGGCAAGACGCTCGATAAAAAAATGGCCGGTTCTTTGTCGAAGTTGTTTCTCCTTGCTTGCGGAACCTCTTGGCATGCTGCTTTGGTTGGGAAATTCTGGATCGAAAGCCTCGCCCAACTTCCAGTAGAGGTCGACTACGGCAGCGAGTTCCGTTATCGGGATCCTTTGGTGCCAGAGAACGCGGTGGCACTATCCATTACGCAATCAGGCGAAACAGCGGACACGCTCGCAGCTATGCGCGAGGCCAAGGAAAAAGGAGCCCCGCTGTGGACAATTTGCAACGTCGTCGGCTCGATGGCGACACGTTTGGCGGATGGAACCATTCACACCCACGCGGGCCCGGAGATAGGCGTGGCTTCGACCAAAGCTTTCACTACCCAGCTTGCTTGTCTCTACCAGCTCGCACTACGGCTGGCACAACTTCGGGGAACACTGACGCTTAATGAAATCCGCGCCCGGGTCGAGGGACTCGCCCACATCCCGACGGCGATTGAACATACACTTCGACAAGAAGCCAAGCTCGTAGAATTGGCACATCGGCTGTCGACCCGGCAAAACTTCCTCTATCTCGGTCGCGGCATGCTTTACCCCATAGCTCTTGAAGGTGCCTTGAAACTAAAAGAGGTCTCCTACATCCACGCGGAAGGGTACCCAGCGGGTGAGATGAAACACGGTCCGATCGCACTAATTGAAAAACGATTGCCGGTTTTGGGCGTCGCGCCAGAGGGGCCCTGGTATGAAAAAATGTTCTCCAACTTACAGGAGGTGCGCACCCGCGAAGGCTACCTGATTGGATTGGTAACAGAGGGCGATACCCGAATCGCGGATATAGCTGACGCTGTTATCGAAGTCCCTGAGTGCGCCCCAGAGCTAGCACCGATTCTATGTTCTGTTCCCCTCCAGCAGCTCGCGTACCACATAGCCGTGCACCGCGGCTGCGATGTAGACCAGCCCCGTAACCTCGCGAAGAGCGTCACGGTGGAGTAAAGGGCAGCTGGCGAATTAAAAAGGCGGAGAAATGGAAATATTGATACCTATCGCCGGAATATTACTTTGCGCAACTATTGTTTTCACAGTTTCTTATTTCAATTATCAAACATCGAAAAGCAAGCACAATGCTCTTGTCGAATTATCGACAAATATTGATGACCCATCTCAATTGGAAGAATTATTTAAAAGTTTAGAAGAAAAAAAAGAGCCATCAGACCCCAGAAGAGGGGGTGTAGTAACTTTCTTCACCGGCATGGGCATATATATTTTCGGAGTGGTTGTAACACAAGGTGGACTAAAAGGAGTTGGGTTATTGGTTGCGGCAATTGGAGCAGGCATTGTAATTGCGGGATATTTGTTTCCTCGTGGCAGAGAAAAGTCTTAATTCCACATTCTGTTCAATTCAGTAACGGTAGAGTAGGCGCGTGAGTGACCCGCCGCCCCCTACCCTGTTCGAGACTACCCCTGGATCTTCACGCGGAGATGCTGCTGCGACCCCCTCTTTTCTCGCGGAATTGAACCCGCAGCAACTTGAGGCAGTGACCTACAGAGGCGGTCATTGTTTGGTCCTTGCCGGCGCTGGTTCTGGTAAGACTCGCGTTCTAACCCATCGCATCGCCTGGCTCGTCGCAGAACGGAACATTGACCCGGGCAAAATCTGCGCTGTTACATTCACCAACAAAGCGGCCGGGGAAATGCGGAGTCGTGTCCGTCGCTTGCTTGGCTCAGAGAAGAGTGAAGTCTGGTTGTCGACGTTTCACGCGATGGGTTTGCGGTTGCTGCGCGAGTGGACGGAGGGGGCTTTTTCGAGCGTCATTGGTGCCTCCAGTTCGCCGCTACGAGACGCTGTTAAGGCAGAAGGGAAGGGCGATGCTTGGCTGCCCCCAAACGATTTTGCGGTCTATAACCACGACGCATCGTTAGCCGTCTGGAAACAATGCCAATCTGTTCTGCGCATCAGCACCCGTGACCACAACCCACGTCGTATGTTCGGTCGTTGTAGTCGCGCTGTCAGCCGCCTCGAGGACCCTGCGTCCTGGGACTCAACCAACCAGGACTATGATCGAAGGATCGCCGGCCGGGTATGGAAACAATACCGTGTGGCGATGCGTGCAGCTGGGGCCGTGGATTTCGATGACCTGCTCGTCCTGCCGTTAAGCCTAATGGCGCAGCATCCACCGCTTCGTGCCCACACTGCTGGCCGTTTCCAGCAACTGCTAATCGATGAATACCAGGACACAAATCGTATCCAATACAGGCTGATTCAGGCATTGCTTGGCAATGACAGCGAATTGATGGTGGTTGGTGACGAAGACCAGTGCATCTACCGCTGGCGCGGTGCCGATCTCAATAATGTGCTCGACTTCCAGAACGATTTCCCCGGGGCCACCGTCGTGCGACTCGAACAAAACTACCGCTCAACCCAACCGATCTTGGCGGCGGCTGGCTCATTGGTTGCCAACAACCGCCAACGGCTCGGTAAGAACTTGTGGACGGAGAGTGAGGGCGGTGAATCTCCAACCTTCGTTCAGTGCGCTACCGATCGCGAGGAAGCCCAGTGGATCGCCCGCAGAATCGGCGAAATGCATTCCGTCAACCTGTCCGATATTGCCATTCTTTACCGTACCCATGCGCAATCACGACAGATCGAAGAGGCTTTCATAGGCAAACGGATTCCCCACCGGGTTGTCGGCGGGCAGCGTTTCTTCGCGCGGCGGGAAGTGCGAGATATGCTTGCCTACTTGCAGCTTCTGGTTCGCGACGACGACGTGGCGTTGCGCCGGGCTATCGCCACACCTTCGCGGGGCATCGGCCCGAAAACGCTAGCAGCACTGGGCAGAGTTACGGCCGGGAGTTCGGCGGCCGCGGCTCTTCGCCAACTAGCCAGCGGCTTGGAACCTGAACACTCTTTCAGGGAAGCTGGTTTCTCTCCTGCCATAGCTGAACGGCTGCTCGCTTTCGGTCGTCTCCTTTCTTCTCTGCGCGACGTGGCAGGCAAGAGCCCAGTGGCCGAACTTGTCCGTATAACCATAAAGAAAAGTGGCTACACAACCGTCTTGGAGCGAGAAGAGAACACTGATGATCGCCTCGGCAACTTGGGTGAACTGGTAGCAGCTGCCAAGGAGATAGCTTCAGAAGCGATAGAAGTCGCCGCAACCAATGAGGCCGATACCGCCAAGTGTGTCGTCGATGAGGTTAACGCTAATGGCGGCGCACCTGAGCAATTTGATGAATTGCGCTCGTTTCTCGACCGTCTCGCCCTCCTCGCTGATGCCGATACGGACCGGAACGACGTCGATGGTGTGCGACTAATGACTTTACACGCCGCGAAGGGCCTAGAGTTTAGTGTTGTGTTCCTAGCCGGTATGGAGGAGGAACTATTTCCCCATGCGACATCTATCGCTGACGGTGGTGTCGAGGAGGAGCGCCGGCTCTGCTACGTCGGTATGACGCGGGCCCGCCAGCGGTTGTTCCTGAGCGCCGCCCGAAGCCGCCGCATTAATGGTCGTGAACGCTGGTTGGAACCCTCCCGCTTCATCAGCGAGATCGACCCAAGACTCATTGTTGTGCGCGATTACCTCAATCCTCGCGCGGCGGGCTCTAAACACTACGTTTCGAACTCGTTCAGTAGCTTAGGAGGCCGAACCAACAAACGGCAACGATCGAAAAATTCCAAGTATGCTCAGCGAACGGTAAAGGGTTCTTCGCCCCATTCCTCAAAGAAAGCGGCAGCAGTCAAATTCACCGGCCCCACGCGACCAGCAATAGCCAATGATCTGGTTGAGGGCAGTGCCGTTGTCCATCCGACTTTTGGGCCCGGGAAAATCACTGCTGCGAGCGGTACAGGTGAAAAGCTCAAGCTGACAGTTCGTTTCAGGAAAGCCGGCGTCAAGACTGTTATCGCAAAATTCGCCAAGTTTAAAGTCCCGGATTAGGGCTGCAACACGCTGGGGCCTCGAAAGGCTTAGTCTTGTCGCTTGGTTGCAGCGGTCCAGCTATGTAGCCGTCTCACGGAGCCGTGCCACTGATACAACGCGGTCACCCTCCCCTAGGCTGATAACTTTGACGCCCTGCGTGTTGCGGCTCTGTACCTTGATGCCCTTTGCACTGGTTCGAATAAGCTTGCCTGCGGATGTGATAACCATCACCTCTCCGTCCTCGGCGACAAGCTTTTGCCCAACCACAGGGCCGTTCCGAGGGCTAGTCTTAATGTCGATGAGACCCTTGCCACCACGGTTTTGTGCGCGGTACTTGCTTACGTCTGTGCGCTTGCCGTAACCATTTTCAGTAACGGTGAGCATGGCACCTGCCTCCCCAACGATGTCGACTCCCACTACCACGTCGCCCTCGGCAAGGCGGATGCCTTTGACACCCCTTGTGTTACGGCCCATTGCCCGACACTGCTTCTCGGGAAACCGGATCGATTTGCCCAAGTAAGTCCCCAAGAAAATATTCTGGTTTCCGTCGGTGAGCTTCACCGACAGCAGTCGGTCACCTTCTTGGATCTTGATCGCAATGATACCTGCGATCGTTGGGCGGGAGAAATCCATGAGCGATGTCTTCTTTACGAGGCCTTGTTCGGTAGAAAACACGAGGAATTGCTTGTCATTGAACTCACTGACCGGCAGGATGGCCGCCACCTTTTCCTCGCGGTCGAGACGCTCTAACAGATTGGCAATAGCCTTGCCGCGCGACGCCGGTCCCGCCTGTGGCACCTGGTAGACCTTGAGCCAATAGGCCTTCCCTTGTTCGGTGAAAACCATAATGTAGGAGTGGGTTGATGCGGTGAACAGATGCTCGACGAAGTCGCCTTCCTTAGTGACCGCCCCAAGGCGGCCCTTGCCGCCGCGACGCTGCTGGCGGTACAGGCTAAGCGGCGTTCGCTTGACGTAACCGATGTGGCTGCACGTCACCACCATGTCTTCCTCGGCTATAAGGTCTTCGGCTGTAAAGTCGATCGCCTCGGCTACAATCTCTGTCCGTCGTTCGTCGGCGTATGTGTCCTTGATATCCACCAGTTCGTCGACAATCAGACCCGAAAGCTTCTCGTCGGAGGCAAGAATCGCTTCGAGTTCCTCGATCAATGCCCTTACTTCCTTGAGTTCGGCCGCTATTTTGCCGCGCTCCAAGGCCGTGAGTCGCTGTAAACGCATGTCGAGAACAGCCTGGGCCTGGATAGCGCTCATTTTGAAACGCTTAATCATCTGGGCCTTGGCAGTTGCCGGGTCTTTTGAGCCGCGGATGAGCTTGATAACTGCATCGAGGTTGTCGAGTGCAATCTCCAAACCTTCCAAAATGTGAGCTCGCGCTTCGGCTTTGTTGAGCTCAAACAATGTGCGGCGTGTAACCACCTCGCGTCGGTGTTTAATGAACGCCTCTAGAAGCTTCTTCAGCGTGCAAACCTTGGGGGTGCCTTCTTCAATCGCCACCATATTGATGCCGAACGACGTCTCCATCTGGGTCTGCTTGTAGAGATTGTTTAGGACGACATCAGGTTCCTCGCCGCTTTTTAGCTCGATAACTACGCGTACACCCTCGCGGCTCGACTCATCACGAATGTCACGCACACCTTCGAGTTTCTTGCTCCTGACCAGATTGGCTATCTGTTCGATAAGCCTGGCTTTGTTGACCTGGTAGGGGACCTCGGTGATGACGACGCAGTCGCCTCTCCGTTTCCTACGTTCGATACTGGCTCGAGCACGGACCCGTATAATCCCCCGCCCGGTTTTATACCCGGCGTTGATGTTGTTGGCCCCGTAGATGATTCCCCCTGTTGGGAAATCTGGCCCGGAAATATGCTCCATCAGCCTGCTGGTGTCGACGTTCGGGTCGTTTATTAGCTCGATTGCTGCGTCACATACCTCCCCGAGATTGTGTGGTGGGATGTTCGTCGCCATACCTACGGCGATTCCAGAAGAGCCATTCACTAGTAAGTTCGGAAATTTGGCCGGCAAGACGGTAGGTTCTTTCAGCGTGCCGTCGTAGTTGTCTCTGAAGTCGACCGTTTCCTTGTCTATGTCCGCAAGCATTTCATGTGCCAGGCGGGTCATGCGAACTTCTGTGTAGCGCATGGCAGCCGGGGGATCACCGTCAAGCGATCCAAAGTTGCCCTGGCCATCAACCAGCGGATTCCGAAGCGAGAAGTCCTGCGCCATTCGCACGAGGGTGTCGTACACGTTCGTCTCACCGTGTGGGTGATACTTACCTATGACGTCACCGCAGATGCGAGCCGACTTCTTATACGCGGTGTTGTAGAAGTTTTTTAGGTCCTGCATCGCGAACAGCGTGCGGCGATGCACAGGTTTCAGACCATCGCGGATGTCAGGTAAAGCGCGCCCGATAATGACGCTCATCGCATAGTCGAGGTAAGACTTCTCTACCTCTTCCTGAAGCGACACCGGGATCTTGTGCTCGATCTCGCCCATTAAATATCTAGGTTCTCCACCTTAGTCGCGTTTTCTTCGATAAACGCGCGTCGGGGTTCGACCTTGTCTCCCATTAATTTGGTAAAGATTTCGCTCGTCTCTGTGTCATCTTCAACTTTTACCTGTAATAAGCGGCGGTGATCCGGGTCCATGGTGGTTTCCCAGAGCTGATCAGGGTTCATCTCCCCGAGACCTTTGTAACGCTGCAGACTGATGCCCTTCTGCGCAGCTTTCATTAAATGATGAAGGAGGTCTTCCTTGCTCAATAACTGAATTTCTTTGTCGCCATTGTTGTAGACAGTAAAGGGAGGCTTATTAAATTCGTCGATCTCCTGGTACAGGGCGAACAGACTGCGATACTCCGCACCGTCTATAAATTCATGGTTGACCAGCACCGTCCCACTAACAGAATTACCGTTCGTCCCGGAGACCACCAATTGGTACAAGCCATCCTCTTCGTTTTTAGTGCGCTCTGTCGCATACCCCTTCTTTTTAAGTGCCTTTTCGATGTCACCGAGACCCTTGACCGTCTCAAACTGCTTTTTGTATCGAAGGCCTTCCTCGCACAAAACTTCAAGTATCTCCGGTTGATAGTTTCGCTTTCGTAGTTTGTCCACGCGCGAGCGATATCGATGAAGTCTCTCCAGGCGGGTCTTGAGGGCACTTCCTCCGATGTTCTTTTTTGACCCCTTGACCTTTACGCTACGCTTCTCAGCTGCCCGGGATACCAGGTACTCGGTCATTTGTTTTTCGTCTGGTAAGTATTTCGCGGACTTGCCAGCCTTAACTCGATACAAAGGAGGTTGAGCAATGTACAAGTAGCCGTCTTCAACGAGCTTTTTCATTTGCCGGTAGAAGAAAGTAAGTAAAAGCGTACGAATATGGCTCCCATCAACGTCAGCGTCCGCCATAAGGATGATCTTGTGATACCGAAGTTTTTCAATATTAAAGTCGTCATCGCCAATGCCGGTACCAAGCGCTGTGATGATCGTACGGATTTCTTCATTTGAAAGCATTTTGTCGAGGCGCGCCTTCTCAACGTTGAGAACTTTGCCGCGTAGAGGAAGCACTGCTTGGTTCTTACGATCACGGCCTTGTTTCGCTGAACCACCAGCAGAGTCACCCTCAACTAGGAAAAGTTCTGCGTGCTCTGGGGATCTTTCTTGACAGTCGGCGAGTTTGCCAGGGAGGGACGCTGAGTCGAGGGCACCTTTTCGCCGTGTTAGATCCCGCGCCTTGCGTGCCGCTTCACGTGCCCGGGCTGCTTCCGTGACTTTGTAGATAATTTTGTTGGTCGCGGAAGGATTTTCTTCAAAAAAAGCTCCGAGGTGCTCATTGACGACCTGTTGTACCAGCCCTTTAACTTCGCTATTTCCCAACTTGGTCTTGGTTTGGCCCTCAAATTGAGGTTCGGGAACTTTTACTGAAATTACTGCCAAGAGACCTTCTCGGCAGTCGTCTGCCCCTATGGAAGTTGTATCTTTCTTTGCCTTGGCCTTTGCGCGCTCAGAAGCGAATGCATTAATCGTCCGTGTTAGCGCCGCACGGAACCCTGTTAAGTGAGTTCCACCCTCCTTGGTGTTGATGTTGTTGGCGTAGGACAACAATGTCTCGCTATAGCTATCGTTGTACTGAAGGGCTACGTCGACTGTTACGCCATCGCGTTCCACCTCAAAACTCACTGGACGATGAAGTGCGGTTTTGTTTTTGTTTAAGTTCTCGACGAACTCAACAATCCCCCCTTTGAAAATGAATTCTTTGCTTTTGTCCGAATCGGAGCGCTCGTCGATGATACTGATGTGTAGACCCTTGTTTAGGAACGCAAGTTCACGTAGTCGACTTGAGAGCGTGTCAAAGCTTGTGTTGATCTGGTCAAAAACCTCAGGGTCGGGCTTGAAATGAACCTTGGTTCCTGTCTTTTTTGTCTTTCCGCTCTTTTTAAGGGCCCCGGTTGGCACGCCACGCTCATATGATTGCGACCAGGTCGCACCATCGCGCCAGATCTTTAGGTGTAACCACTCCGACAGCGCGTTAACCACGGACACACCAACACCATGAAGGCCCCCAGATACCGCGTAAGCGCCTTTGTTGAACTTCCCGCCAGCGTGTAGCACGGTCATGACAACTTCCGCTGCTGGCTTCTTTTCTGTTTTGTGTAAGTCGACTGGTATGCCGCGGCCGTTGTCCTCAACGGTCACCGACTCGTCCATGTGGATAGTGACGGTGATTTCGTCACAATGTCCTGCGAGGGCCTCGTCTACGCTGTTGTCGACGACTTCATAGACGAGGTGATGAAGGCCGTCTGGGCCAGTGGTACCGATGTACATTGCGGGGCGCTTACGAACAGCTTCCAGCCCCTCTAGAACCTCTATTTCATCGGCGCCATAATTGTTAGTGACCTTCTTGGCCGGCGCCCCTTTGGTGACCTTCTTTTTCTTCGCCTTTGAGTCCGCCATACACGTAGACCTGTCCCTGAGAGTCTCCTTGGGGGGCCGGTAGAGTATACCTCTTTAAGGTGTTGTTTTCGAGCCGGATTTCGCGAGACGGGGGAAGTTTAAACCGCTGTAAATAAAGGGTTTAGGAGGCCGGTTGGTCCTAAGAGGGTTAGATCCTCATTGGCATAATTACGCACTTGTATTTGGATGTCTCGCTGCTCTGTTTGTGTGGCTCTAAGAGTCCTTGGCTGGCCGGGTCTTTGAGCCTTAATACCACCTCTTCGCCTTCAACCGCTGTAAGAAAATCGAGTATGTACTGGGCGTTAAAGCAGACCTCTAGTTCGCTTCCTTCGTATTGTACGGCCACGCTTTCTTTGGCTTCGCCGAGCTCTGGGTTGCTTGACGAAACTATTGCTTCCCCGGAGCTTAATGTGAACTTGACTGCTCGAGAGCGCTCGCTGGCAAGTAGGCTGACCCGGCGGATTGCGCCGGCCATGGTTTCTTTGGTGAAAACCACCGCGAGGGGGTTTTCGGGTGGAATAACTTTTTCATAGGACGGGAATTGTCCCTCAATAACTCTGCTGGCCAGTACGCGGTGTCCTACCTTGAAAAAAAGGTGGTTTTTGTCTTGGGAAAACAGCATCTCTTCCCCTTTTCCAAGGTTGCGTAGCTCCGTTAGGGTTTTTTTGGGAACTATTGCTTTTACTTCAGTGGCGCTACTAATAGCCTCCTCCACCATCGCCAACCGGTGGGCGTCGGTGGCAACCATACGAATAGTTTTTGAGTCAATCTCAAGAAGTGCGCCGTTTAGTGCATATCGTGCGTCTTCTTGAGTGACAGCAAAGATTGTTCGGTTAATTAGATCGTTAAAAAGGTCGTGGCTGACCTTTTCCGCTTTTGAAAAATTGCTCTCTGGCACTTCAGGGAAGTCTTTTGGTGCGAGTCCGACGAGACGAAAGAATGAATTAGCACAAGTTATTTCAAGCCAGTTTCCGTCGGTCAGGACAAAGGAAATTTTTTCATCTGTTAACGATCGAACAACCTCAAAGATCTTCTTTGCTGAGACTGTAATCTCGCCTGGTTCCTGAACCTCAGCCTCACAGCCTCCTGTTAGGCTGACTTCCAGGTCGGTGGCTGCCAGTGTTAAGAAATCACCCTCGGCCCGTAGAAGAATGTTTGAAAGAATCGGGATGGTTTTTTTCTTCTCCGCAACCCCTTGTAGGAATTGGAGTTCACCAAGCAAAGCTTCCTGACCCACAACAAAATTCATTCCTACTAACCCTCTATTAAAAGATTTAAAATAGTAGTAGTAGCAGTAGTAGTAGTGTTAATTTTTATCAAAACCTTCTAAACCCTTACAAACAAAAGGCTTTGGGCATTTTAAAACTGTCTATAACTACGTGCAAACCAGTTAAAATCCTAGCCCACACAAGTCCACATTATTAATTAACAGCTTTCCACAACCATGGTTGTGGAACACGGCGGAAATCACTCCAAGGCCTCAAGGAGCGTCTGAACGACCTGGCGGGTACGCTCATCTTTCTCGCAGTCATACTCAACCTTACGAACGGAGTGGATAACAGTACTGTGGTGCTTACCCCCAAAGGCCCGACCAATCTCTGGGAGTGAATGGTTTGTGAGTTTCTTAGAAAGAAACATCGCAATCTGGCGCGGCCGAGTGATTCGTCGAGCATTACTTTTTGTGCGTAAATCACTAGCGCGCAACCCAAAATAATCGGCGACACTTTCTTGAATCGCATCAATCGTTATCAAAGAGACGCGGCTATTAAGCGAGTCACGAAGAACATTGCGCGCCAAATCGATCGTCACCCTCTCGTTAACCAGAGACGAATAAGCAACCAAACGAATTAGCGCCCCCTCCAACTCACGAATATTACTCTTGCTATTAGTGGCAATAAAGAGCATGACTTCGTCAGGGATTACAACGTTCTCAGCGCTAGCCTTCTTATGGAGGATCGCAATCCTTGTTTCAAGATCGGGGGGTTGTATATCAGCCAACAAGCCCCACTCAAAACGTGAGCGCAACCGTTCCTCTAATGTGGGGATTTCCTTTGGGGGCGAGTCACTGGTCAATACAATTTGCCGCTGCGCGTCATATAACGCGTTAAAGGTATGAAAAAACTCTTCTTGTGTACGCTCCTTACCAGCCAGGAACTGGATGTCATCCATTAATAGCACGTCGATATTTCGATACTTCTCACGAAACTCAAAAGTATGGTCATACCGAATTGCGTTTATTAACTCATTCATGAACCGCTCAGACGAAATATATACAAGGCGGAGATCTGGGTTACCTTGTAGGATCTTGTGGCCGATAGCATGCATTAAATGCGTTTTACCGAGACCAACCCCACCATAAAGAAATAGTGGGTTATAGGAACGAGAAGGGCTCCCTGCAACAGCACGTGCCGCGGCGTGAGCTAATTGGTTCGACGTACCAACGACAAAAGTCGAAAATCTATACTTAGAGTTCAATGGGCCAGATACAGGCCCAGACTCTTCGAACGCCGCCCCCCCCCCATCTGTATTTAAGGACTTTCTTCCTGTCGGCCCTAGAGCCCCAACAGACCTCCCTAACGGCTGTGTTACTTGAACTTGAGGAGCCGCAGCAGCAGACGCGGTCGTGAACTCGATAGCCAGTGGGCCACCTGTTAACTCAGACAACGTTTCGCCAATCAAGTCGCTGTAATTATCACGCAGCCAATCTCGGTACACGTCGTTTGGGACCGAAATATGTACCACTGTCTCGTCTTTCCAGGCGAGAGTAGTGGGGCGAAGCCAGGTGTTGAAAGTGTGTGGATCGAGACGAGTCTCAAGCCGCGAAAGTACCGATTTCCAAAGGTCCATTTCTTACCGCAAAATCCTAGTCAGTAAAGGTATTAACGGGAGCGTCCAATACGGTTCACAAAACATTAGAGGCACCGAAAAAAACGTTTTTCACAGCGCCATCCACAACTGTGGAAAACTCAAAAAACGCTTATTTCAAAGGTATATACACTACGCCATAAGAAATAAAATATGGGAGACGAAGAGCAATTTGCCGGAGAGCGCCCGCAATATAACATGGCCCTAAGAAGCGCGCAACGTTAGACGTGAAACTCCCTAGAAACACAAATTTAAAGCGAAAAGATAAACAAACAAACCAAAAGAATAGATGGGAAAATATACATATTTAGGACGATTAAAAGAACCTCCTAAGGTGAAAAATGCAAGTAAATTTCTATCTAAGTAGCCACCCTGTTTTATTTGGCTTGACGGCTTAACCAAAAGCGGGGTAATTTTGGAGTTTGCGCGTGGACATTAAGCGTGTCCGAGCCTTGATAGTCGCTCAAAATTCGCCGGCGTAGGCCCTGCTGTGGGACCATTCTCTTGGCGACCAGGCAAATTACCCGAAGAGTTTTACGATGAAAAGAACGTTCCAGCCGAACAATCGGCGACGCAGGAAAGTGCACGGGTTTCGTGCGCGAAAGAATACGCGCGGAGGACGCGCCATTCTTCGTCGTCGTCGCCGTAAGGGTCGCAAACGCCTAGCACCCTCCTGATTGGCTCATACACGGCGACGAACCGTACCCATTGAAGCCCCAAGGCCTACCCTCTGACCATCGTGTCCGCAAACGGCGAGACTTCGAGAGGGCCTACGAGGAGGGCAAGAAAGTCGTGACTTCTGAATTCGCACTTTTCGCGCGCGCGAATGGATTGGTGCATAGCCGAATTGGGATCACGACTACACGAAAACTTGGAACAGCTGTGACACGTAACCGGGCTAGGCGGTTGGTGCGAGAGGCGTATCGAAGACATCGAAACCAAATCCCCACCGGGCTTGATTTCGTGTTTGTAGTTCGGCCCCCATTGTTGGATCACAAGCCGTCAGAACTAGCCTCGATACTTATGGCAGCGGTTCAGCAGGCCTCACAGGAGACGAAGACGGCGTGATGTCAAACATCGTGATAGCGTTAATTCGACTCTATCAGCTGGCTTTGGCGCCAATTTTTGGCGGCGCCTGCCGCTACGATCCTTCATGCTCGGCGTACGCGGTGGAAGCAATTGACCGGTATGGTGCGTGGGCCGGTGGCAAGCTTGCTACGAGGCGCCTGCTACGTTGCCATCCCTTCGGGGCCGCCGGCCATGATCCGGTGCCAGAGCCCCACAAAGGAGGTCATGGTCGTGCCTGATGACCAAGGCCCCAACATGGAAATGCGGGCATTTATCGCCGTCGTACTGTCGCTCGGCGTCATGGTGGGCTATCAGTATCTTTTCGCCCCAGTCCCTCTTCAACCAGGACCTAGGGAGGTCGTCGAAGCTGAATCTCCGGAACCTCTTAATCTCTCTGAAATTGAAGTACCAGCGGCGGTTTCGGGTGATGAAGAAACAAAAGAAACAACCGATATAACCTCCCCGGCAATTGTTTCGGGAGACCGAGCAATGCAGGTAACACTCGAGACTGAGCGCTACCGAATGCTACTGGACAACCGCGGCGGTTTGATTACCAGCGTGGAGCTCATTGGGTTCGATGCTGACTTCGGAGGCCCACTAGAGCTTGTCGTCAACCAGCCAGGTTTGGCTCCTACAGGGTTGTTGACCTTAACGACACCAGAGTCACCAGATACTGCAAGTGCGCCCAACCAAGCTCAGTACCGGATGACAATCGACGGATTCGAACCAAATTCATTGGTGCGCGCAGAGAAACCAGTGACAGTCAGATGGCAATGGGTCGATCCTAACGGGTGGAGTGTTGACAAACAGCTCACGGTGAACCCAAGCGGCTACCTTTCAGACTTGACGATTAACGTCGAGAGTCCAACCGACACTCCCATGTTCATAATGCTCGGACCCGGCCTTGAGATGCAGGCTGACAATGGCCGGACAGGGATTTACTTGATGTCAGGAGCAGTCCTTTTCGATGGGACAGAGATCGAACATCTTACAGACGCTGACCTTGAGGCGCCCGACGTTCGTCTAATAAATCTTGCGTGGGGCGGGATTCAGAGCCCTTATTTTGCGGCTTTGTTTGTTCCAGAGGCGCCCGTGTCAGTTTACATCGCGTCGGTACCAGCGGCCGAACCAATCGTGAATCAGGCTGCTACCGAAGAAGGAGTAGAGCAAACGGGTGGCCCCGGGACCCGGGCCATGTTTGGGGTCGAACTACAAAACGGGAATCCTATTAGCACTCCTTTGTACATCGGGCCGAAAGATTACAGCTTGCTTATTGCGGAAGGCCACGGCCTTGAGCGTGCGGTTGACTATGGGTTTTTCAGGGTTCTGGCGCGACCTGTCGCTGTCACACTCGAGAAACTTTACGAGGTTACTGGCAATTACGGTCTCGCTATCATCCTCGCTACCTTCGGGGTTCGATTAATCTTTTTCCCGCTCAGCCAGAAGTCAATGAAGTCGATGCGGAAGATGCAACAGCTCCAGCCCCAGATGAACGCAATCCGTGCCAAGTTTAAGGGCGTAAAGGATGCACAGAAACGCCAGGAAATGAACGTTCAGGTAATGCAGCTGTACAAAGATAACGGCGTCTCGCCCCTTGGCGGATGCCTGCCGATGCTTCTCCAAATGCCCGTGTTATTTGGCTTTTACGCAGCGATATCGGTGTCGATAATCAGCCGCCATGCACCTTTTATGCTGTGGATCCAGGATCTTTCACAGAAGGACCCATACTACGTACTTCCATTGTCGATGGGTGCCGCTATGTATGGCCAGCAGCGCATGTCACCCGGCACCGGAGACCCAATGCAGCAAAAAATCTTCCGGATGATGCCGATTATGTTCACATTCTTTTTCCTGACCTTCCCAAGCGGGCTGGTCATTTACTGGCTGGTGAACACAGTGCTGGGTATTGCCCAACAGGCTTACGTTAACCATCAACTTGGGGCCGCAGATGCCATAATAAAAAAGGGCCCAACGGCCAAGCAGAAGAAGCGCCCTAAAGGTGGTGCTGGTAAGCGAAAAAACAGAGGAAAGCGATGAGCAAAGAAATCTTCGAAGGTGCCACTGTAGAAACGGCGCTAACGCGAGCAAGCGAAAAATTTGGGGTGGACGCGTCTGACCTAGAACACCGGGTAGTTAGTGAGAAGCAGGATTTTTGGGGCGACGGCGAGGGCACGGTGACGATCGAAGCGTGGATTCGCCCAGAGAAACAAGAACAGACTGCCGCGCCGGAGACAACAAAGAGTGAAATTCAGCTAGAAAGCCTGTCCGTTGAAGATGATGATGGCGAAGAGCCGGTAGCAAAGACGGATAATGAAGAATCCTTCGATAGCGACACACCTGTGGGGCCTGCCGAGACAATCGAAGAGGAGCCACAACGGGACTTACACGAAGAAGAAGGCGAAGAAGACGCTGCTTTAAACGTGGATGACACCGAAGAAGATGATTACGCAAGTGAGCCGGGTGTGGACCAACACGAACCCGAGGCGGAGCTCGCTAGAGGTTCCGCTACTGAGGACTCCGAAGTTGGGCCCGAAGTGATTTCTAGTCTCTTACAGCAAATCTTCCACGACATGGCGTTCAGCTGCACGGTTGAAATAGAGTCACAACCCGATGGGTTCCTTGCCACCATAAGCGGTGACGATAAAGAGGTATTGCTTGAGGGCAACGGGCGCAGCCTTTCCGCCCTGGAGCTACTTATTAACAATGCTTTCCGGCATAAGCTTCCACGTGGTAACAAGATAAGAGTGGACGCTGGCGACTTCCGATCGCGGCGTGACGAAGAACTCTCGGATTTGGCATTTCAAGTAGCCCACAGTGCAAAAGAATCTGGACAAACTCAGGAAACCCAACCCCTGAACCCCTATGAACGCCGCTTGGTCCACCTGGCACTTGCTGAAGACGCAGGGATTACAACCCGGTCCCGAGGCAGTGGTTTCATGAAAAATGTGCAAGTCATTCCTCAAGGAAATGGAGGCGGGAATCGCGGTGGCGGGCGAGGACGACGTCGGCATGGCTAAACACCGGTATATTGACTGATGGATGCGACCGCTGACCCTGCCATCGTCGAAGAGATTAGCCAAATCTTTCGTAAACACCGGCTACCACTGGAAACAGTCCAGGCGCAGGAATTTGCAGTATATTTGGCTTTGTTGGAGCGCTGGAACGCGGCGATTAACATAACGGCAATTCGCGATCGTCGAAGCGCCATCGAGCGGCATTTCGCAGAACCGGCCATGGCAATGTCGCTGCTGGGTGGGGCCGGGCCCAGGATTCTATGTGCCGGATCTGGCGGAGGATTCCCGGGACTTCCCTTCAAGATACTGGATTCAACCCGTGAATGCCTTCTAGTAGAGGCGAATAACAAGAAGGCTAGTTTTATGCGTGAAGTCGTTGAGACACTGGAACTCAAAGACATCAGCGTGCTTGAGGGTCGGTTCGAGGAAATTCTGGCCTGCGGCGAACTAGAGCAAGCCTCTGTTCATGTGCTGACCTCACGAGCCTGGACAGGGTGGAATGGGCTGCTCGGACTTGGGTCTACTCTGATGGTACCAGGCGGCAGAGCCGTGATATTCGTTGGGGAGGACACCCTCCGCGCTCTGCGGCGATACCTTTCGGCAGGAGCTCTGGATGTAGACGCGACGCCCGACCCAGAGTGGGCACCGGCTGTACATGCCGGGTGGACCATCAGGCGGATCCTTAGGCTTCCACACCTCGACAACGGATATGCGGTTAGCCTAGAGATACCAGCAGACTAGACTACGGCGGCTGAATGATTAACGGGCGTTTGCCTCAGGGGCGCTGGTACGCCTAAAGAAACTGGAAAGCATAGGGGCAAGCGTTCCACGTGGAACACCCGGTCGCCTTCTATGGAGTGTTCTGCTAATGTGCGCCCATGGCAAAGATCATCGCCATCGCCAACCAAAAAGGAGGCGTCGGTAAGACAACGACGGCGGTCAACCTGGCCGCTAACCTGGCCGCCGCCGAGTGGTCAACTCTGCTTGTTGACCTAGACCCACAAGGCAATGCTACAAGTGGCCTGGGCTTAACGGTTGACGATGACACCCCGAGTAGTTACGAAGTTCTCCTCGGCACTACGCCCGTGTCGGATGCCGCGCAAACGGTTTATTTCGACAGCCTCGAGTTGGTACCGTCGGCCCGTCGGCTGGTCGGTGCTGAGGTCGAGCTGGTCGGGTCCGAACAGCGTGAATTCCGGCTCAAGCGTTCCCTGGAAGTAGCACGCGAGCAATATGATTTCATTCTGATCGATTGTGCTCCGTCGTTAGGACTCCTGACAGTAAATGCCCTAGCCGCCGCCGACAGCACGTTGGTACCAATCCAATGTGAGTATTACGCGCTGGAGGGCCTAACAGACCTTCTCGATACTATTGGGCGTGTGCGCGCTGCTGTGAACCCGGGACTCGCCGTCGAGGGAATCCTGCTGACCATGGCTGACGAACGCACGAACCTTTCACGGCAAGTCGAGGCTGAAGTGCGGTCACACCTCGATGAATTAGTTTTCGATACAGTGATACCGCGCAACGTGCGGCTTGGCGAAGCACCAAGTTTCGGCAAGCCGATTATCCTATATGATCTGCGCTCCGCCGGTGCGCAGAGCTACCTATCCCTTATGCGTGAGGTTGTGAAACATGGAACGGAAGGCGCTCGGTCGGGGGCTTGAGGCCCTCTTACCGCAGTCTCCGGTGGCAGCGGTGCCGCCACCAGGCATAGTCGTTACAGAAAAAATGGAGCAGGAACCAACCGGGGGCCTAACTGAGGTCGGAATCGATCGCGTTCGGCCCAACCCGCGCCAGCCCCGGGAAAGTTTCAACGAGGAAGCCCTAGCAAGCATGGCGGCTTCGTTGCGTGACCGTGGGATGCTGCAACCTCTAGTTGTGAGACGAGAAGGCGACGGTTTTCAACTCATCGCCGGTGAACGGCGGTGGCGCGCGGCGCAGCGGGCGGGTTGGCAGAGAGTTCCTGTTATCGTGCGCGAGGCGACAACGCTCGAGGCTCTTGAATTGGCCCTGATCGAGAATGTTCAGCGAGAAGACCTCAACCCGCTGGAAGAAGCACGTGCCTACGAATTTCTGGCCAGCGAAGCGGGGCTCACCCAGGAGCAAATCGCGGAGCGGGTTGGCCGGGAACGAAGTACGGTCGCAAATTACCTCCGATTGCTTGCGTTGCCCGAGCTCATACAGGAATTTGTCATTTCTGATTCGTTGAGTATGGGTCATGCACGGGCCTTGCTAGGCCTTAAAACACCGGGCGCACAAATACGGCTGGCGGAAACCGTTGTTTTACATGGGCTGAGTGTTCGACAAACAGAAGCAAGGGTCCGTGCTATGCGGCAAGAAGCGTCAAAACCTGGCGCAAACGTCCAGCAAGACCCGGATACTCTTGTGGCACAGAAACGATTGGAGCGTGCGCTGGGAGCCCCGGTGAAGATTCACGGCAAGGAAAAAGGGCGAATCGAAGTTCGCTTTTCATCATTGGAAGAACTCGAACGACTCTACGAACAGTTGTTGAGCAGCACAGGAGGCAGTAACGAATGAATGACTTCGACGGGGGACTTGATGGACACCTCGCGGAGGGAACGCACATCAGCGGCACGTTGAAGTTTGAGGGGAGCGTGCAGATCGATGGACGTTTCGAGGGCAACGTGAACTCGCGAGGCAAATTGATCCTCGGCGCTACCGCCCAGGTGGATGCTGAAATTGTTGTGGGTGAACTTGAAATCCGGGGGACTTTCCGGGGCAAGGCACAGGTCAAAGAGCGGTTAATGATTCGCGGCGGCGGCTCGGTAGAAGCAAAGATCGTCACAGGCAGCCTTGCTATCGAACCTGGCGCCACTTTTCGTGGTAACTGCGAGATGCCGGCACAGGGAACTCTTGGAGAGGGCGGAAAGGACGTCGAGATCAAACCGCCACCTGCGAAGCTGGTCGGTGCTAGTTTAGACAACGACGAACCGGGGCCGACCTGAGCCACCGGATAGCCTGTAAGTTATTGATAATAAATGACTTACTGGGACATCTCGGGGCGCCGATGGTTGTTCGACTTGATATTAGCGATAGTACAGAAGCAGGATCAGCGCGAGTAGTATTGCGACCCACAAGGCCATGCTGCCCGTCGGCCATGTTCGCTCGAGGATTCCGTGTGGCCCGTGATGCCTGTGGACTGTCTGTAATGTAGCGGTCACACGCCGTCCAAGCTGGTCGAGCATTGTAGCCCAGCCGCCGGCGAGTGCACGTGTGACGGGCCCAAACATTCGCGGCACGAGCCGACGGAAAACCCAATCACTGTCTAAATTGACGGACCGCAACTCGGGCGGGTACAAGCCGACCCAATTTAGCCAGGCGAATGCAACGGCGGACCAAAAAAGAAGTTGCAGCTGGGTAATGACGTGGGTAACAGTGTACGGTTCGTAATCGACAGGGAACGGCAAAACGTTGTAAAGCACGCCTGGGAAGACACCGATCCCGATGCACAAGGAAGCTGCTAAGCCCATGGCTATCAGCATGTTTCGTGGGGCCTCCTTGCAGCGAATTCCAGAGTCGTGACCGAAGAAAGCAAAATAGGGAATCTTGATACCGGAATGATGGAATACACCCGCGGAGGCGAACAATAGGACGAAATAAACAAAGGCGTAGTGGTTCTCAGCGGTTGCCGAAAGGATCATTGACTTGGTGGCAAAAGCGCTGAAGAGGGGGAAGGCAGAGATCGAAGCGGCACCCACGATACAGAAGGTGGCCGTCCATGGCATGGACTTGTATAGGCCGCCGAGTTCGGAGCCCTTTACTGTGCCCGTGCGCAGCAGCACTGCGCCCATTGACATGAAGAGCACACCCTTAAAAAGAATGTCAGCAAACGCGTGTGCCGCAGCCCCATTGAGCGCCAGTTCTGTACCGATGCCAACCCCGACCACCATAAAACCTAGCTGGTTGTTCATGCTGTAGGTCAGTACTCGACGAAGGTCGTTGACTATTACAGCGTAAAAAATCGGGAAAGCGGCCATCATGGCCCCAATCCAAATCAGCTGTTCGGTCCCGGGGAAACCTCGCGCGAGCGCGTATACGGCCATCTTGGTTGTGAACGAACTGAGAAACACTGTTCCCGTCACGGTAGCTTCTGGGTAGGCGTCTTCCAGCCAATTGTGTAACAGAGGGAAAGCGCACTTGATGCCGAAGGCGATCAAAATCAACATACCACCCAAGCTGCTGATTCCGAGATAGTCGAACGCAAGCGACCCGGTTTGATAGAAATGCGCCAGTGTTCCCGCAAGAAGTAGTACGCCGGATGCTATCTGGAAGATCAAATACCGCATGCCGGCTCGATGCGAACGCTCGCTACGGCGTGCCCAGATCAAAAAGACAGAGGAGATTGCGGCAATTTCCCAGTAAACGAAAAGGGTGATCAAATCGCCCGCGAAAACCGCGCCGATGGCACTTCCAGCGTATACGAACGCTGCAACGTGCTGGCCGCTATCCTTTACTCGGAGAGCGAAGATCATGCCGAGAAACGCTGCGATGTGGAAGATGTACCCAAACACAAGACTCAGCGGGTCCACGCGCACAGGTGTTAGGGAGTAATCAAAGATAGAGACTTGCAGGAGCTCCCCTTCCGGCATCAACAGTAATTGAATGAAGCCGAGCGCTGGCAAAAGCAGCATGTAAGCTGAGCGGACGCGACCGCGAAACAGTGGGACCAGCAGGCCCCCAAAGATCAAAAGCCAACCAGGCGGGAAACTATCGATCATAGTAATCCTCGTCCCGGCCCACGACCTTGCGCAGCTGCTTGGCTGCTAGAACTAGTAATACGCAGGAGACAAAGCCATAAAAACCGAAAAACCCAATATAACCCTCGACAGGAAATTCGATATGTTTTTCATAAAAGAGATCAGCCGCAACTAGAAGGGCGCACAGGACCCAAAGGCTGCGATATATCTTTTGGACATTCCCCAGGTCGTCGAGCCAGTATTTTTTGTCGCTTTGCGCAGGATCCACTACGTTGGCGTCAGAGCTATGCTCGTGGCTGTCAGTGTTGGCGTTTTCTGGCATGGTGCTTTATGGGTTCACGTTCACGATGGGAGTTAGCAGCTGGTAGAGGGTATCGGCGAAAAAGAAGAGGGCGAGGCACCCTACTGCCGTTAAGCAGAGTGCTAGGAGGCAGAAACCGGGAGCTTCATTAATCGAAGATCCGCTGTTTGGCATTAACCCACGACCCTGCTGTGTGGCTACCTCGCTCGGCTCTGGTTCTGGAGCGGCGACGAAGAAAGCCCTTGCGACCACCGGCAGCAGGTACGCGACGTTCAACAGTGAGCTGATAATTAGAACCGCGATGAAGATCAGCTTGTCTGCTTCAAGTGCGCCGAGGACTAGGAACCACTTACTCCACGAACCCCCGAATGGCGGCAGGCCGATAACGCTGAGGGAGCCGACGAAGAAGGCCAGCATAGTGATTGGCATGGTGCGACCTATGCCGTGCATGTCGCTAATTTCCGTCTTGTGCGCCGCGACGTAGATCGCTCCGGCGCAGAAGAAGAGGGTGATTTTGCCAAACGCGTGCATGGCGATATGCATACTACCGCCGAGGACTCCAGCACTCGTGGCCAAAGCAGCTCCAAGGACTATGTAAGAGAGCTGACTTATCGTGGAGTAGGCGAGTCGTGCTTTCAAATTGTCTTTTGTGAGTGCAACGAGTGATGCTGCGATGATGGTGAATGCGGCAACGTACATCAGCCATTCACTCAGCCCGGTATCGTGCAGGAGATCGATACCAAAGATATAGACAACGATCTTCATGACCGTAAAGACCCCCGCCTTTACAACTGCCACAGCATGAAGGAGAGCACTGACTGGAGTTGGCGCTACCATTGCGGCTGGAAGCCATCGGTGAAATGGCATCAAAGCAGCCTTGCCGGTGCCAAAGGCGAACAGCGCCAACAATATGCCAAGGGCCCAGTTGTCAGCACGCCCGACCAGGATGCCGCCCGGGCGAAAGTCGAGTGTTCCGGCCAGATGCCAGGTCCAAATGGTTGCTAACAACAAGAACCCCACCGAAGTGCCGATCAGTATTCCCAGATACACTCTGCCAGCGCGCATCGCATTTTCGGTGCGGTGGTGGGTGACGAGAGGGTAGGTGGAGAGCGTTAGAACCTCGTAAAACACGAAAAGTGTAAGCAAGTTTGCAGCCATTGCTACGCCCATCGCGGCGGAGATAGCGATTGCGAAGCAGGCGTAGAAACGGGTCTGGTTTTTTTCGTGATGCCCGCGCATGTAACCGATCGCGTACATGGTCGTAACGATCCAAAGACCAGAGGCAACGAGCGCAAACAACATGCCAAGTGGTTCTAGCCTGAAGGCTAGCCACAGGCCGCTCATCACTTCGACCAGTTGTGCCTCGGGGCGAGCACCCGACTGAACTTGAGGGAGAAGCGATAAGACCACCCCGAAAAGAGCCCCGCCGGTAATTAAGCTCGCCGCCTCGCGTGCATTTGGCCAACGCCGCAGGGAGACGACCAGAAGTGCTCCGATCAACGGCAGGGCTACGGCCACACAGACGGCAGTTGAGGGGCTCACGAGGCCACCTTGAGCAGTGACTCCGCAGCCTGGCGTGCGATGCCGGCCGTAAGCTCCGTTGTGATACCGAAGTAAAAGATCGCTACTACCAGAGCCCATACTGGGACCAGCATCGAAAGCGGCGCTTCACGCACCGCGCCTTCCCCTTCGACCGCCGATGGTGCCTCGAAATAGGCGACTTCAACGACACGCCAAATGTAGACAACGGCGAGAAGCGAGCTGAACAAAACTACCGCGGCCACGGGCCAGAAGCCTCGTTCTAGAGCTGCAACGACCAAGTACCATTTAGAGACAAACCCGACCGTCATCGGCACCCCGATGAGGCTGAGCCCACCGCCAACGAACGCGGCCATCGTCCAGGGCATCGTGCGTCCGAGGCCACGCATTTCATCGATGTGGACGGCGCCGCAGCGGTAGACAATGCATCCCAAGGCAAGGAACAGTGCGCATTTCATCAGCCCATGATTGAAAAGGTGCACGATTCCTCCGGTCAAACCATTCACCGAGGCAAAGCTAATCCCTAACACCATGTAGCCGATTTGCGCGACGCTCGAGTACGCAAGCATACGTTTGATGTTGTTTTGAAAGATCGCAACTAGCGAGGCGGTCACGATTCCGACTAGAGCCAATGGCATCAAGAAGATCCACAGCTGCATCCTGTCGAAAGCGAATTCATACCCGAAGACGGTGAAAAAAAACCGTAGTAGCAGGTAGACTGAAACCTTGGTGGCTGTCGCC
>Ga0187827_10000386_pt1 | contig 70312 bp, 63 predicted proteins | sample ETNtaG_39_FD_167969 | JGI IMG/M metagenome (GOLD analysis project Ga0187827, IMG submission 167969) | Marine microbial and viral communities from oxygen minimum zone, Eastern Pacific Ocean - ETNP2014_SV_150_PacBio MetaG (Illumina Assembly) | ecosystem: Environmental > Aquatic > Marine > Hypoxic... | reverse complement strand
TCCAAGATTCACCCCTAATGCAACATGAATGTTCATTGTTACCGCAACTTCAACTAGCAATGAATTCTTTTATTACGAATCAATCAAACTAAATATTTTAAATTTCATTTTCTAGTAGTGATTTGATATGAGGTGTAAAAAGATTAGGTTCTAACAAAAATGAATCATGCCCCTGTTTAGAATGTACAGTAATGTGAACATAGTGAACATTAGATTTTTCTAGTAGGTTAGATAACTCATATTGTTGTTCAGGATAATAGCAAACATCGGAATCGATTGAGAATATCAAAAATTTTTGTTGTTTAGCATTATTAAATACTTCAAATTTAGTTTTGGAATTTGATTCTCCAACTAAATCAAAACGTTGCCATGCGTCTAATAGTCTCAAGTAGGAGTTAGCATCGAATCTTTCAGTGAATTGTTTTCCTTGATGCAACATATATGATTCAATTTCACTACTTGGTTTGTACCAAGTAAATGCATCGGTCGACTTAATTACTCCAGATTTAGCTCTATTTTCTAATTCATTAAGGGAAACAAATGTTTTATGACCAATCATCCTTGCAAGAGCTAGACCGTTATTTGGATAAGCCGAATCGTAATAATTGCCTTCATTAAAATTTGGATCGGTTTCTATCGCAAAAGCCTGTTCCAAATTTAAAATTCTTTGTAGCGGTGTTGTGTTGATTCCTGCGGCAATAGGTATAACGTTTTTAACTAAACCAGGATACCTAGTAGAAAGACTGAGGCACATCATACCACCTATAGAAGCACCAATTACTGCATGCAAGTTAGAAATTTTCAATTTTCTTAATAAGCTTATTTGGCTATCAACTATGTCTGATAAAGTTATTTCTGGAAACCTTGATCCATATCTTTTACCGTCCGATGCAAACGAAGTTGGTCCGGTAGATCCATAACAACTTCCTATATAATTTATTGATAGTACAAAAAATTTATTTGTATCTAGGGCCTTTCCAGGTCCAATAAAACCATCCCACCAACCCAGATGCATTTCTTCATTCCATCTGGTATTAATATTGTCACCTTCAATTAAACCAGGACCTTCAATACTTTTTCCTGCCGCATGTTGACTACCAGTCAAAGCATGAAACAACAAAATTACATTGTCTTTTTTGGTATTTAAATCGCCATACGTTTCGTATACGAGATTAATTTTTCGTATGAGCCCTCCATTAAAAATATTTAAGGAAGGCTCATCTAGCTCATTAATTTCTAAGAGCTCTCTATTAAACTTCATTTCATCGGATATATGCTAAACGGACTTTTGTAATGCTTGGTCAAGATCACTAAGAATATCTTCGCTATCTTCTATCCCTGGAGATAATCTTACTAGATCTGGAGTGATTCCACCGGCAATTTGTTGCTCCTCTGATAATTGAGAGTGGGTTGTTGTTGCGGGGTGAATTGCCAGACTTTTAGTATCCCCAACATTTGCAAGGTGACTAAACAAATCTAACGAATCAATGAATTTTCTACCAGAATCACTACCACCTTTAATTCCAAATACTACCAGTGGACCACCTTTCCCTTTCAGGTACTTTTTGTTTAACTCATATTCAGAATCGTTTTTCAATCCAGGATACCTAACCCAATCTACTCTGTCATGATTACTTAAAAATTCTGCAACTTTTAATGAATTTTCACAGTGTCTATCCATTCTCAATGAGAGTGTTTCTATACCTTGCAGGAATGTCCAAGCGTTGTCTGGGGAAATACATGCCCCCAAATTTCTTAATGGAATAACTCGCATTCTCAAAATATAAGCAATAGGTCTTAATTCCTCAGGGATATCCAGTGCCCACCTTACATCATGATAACTTGCTTCTGGCTCGGTCATTAGAGGGAATTTTCCATTAGTCCAATCAAATTTTCCTGAATCCACTACGACTCCTCCAATTCCATTTCCATGACCGCCTAACCATTTTGTCAATGAATGAACCAATATATCTGCCCCAAAATCTATAGGTCTTTGAAGATATGGAGTTGTAAACGTTGCATCTACAATTAAAGGAATTCCATGATTATGTGCAATGGTAGAAATCTTTTCAGTATCAGCAATATGTAGAGCCGGATTACTTACAGTTTCACAAAATAACAACTTTGTTTTATCAGTGATTGCTTCCTCAAAGTTCGATGGATCGGTAGGATCAACCCATTTAACTGATATTCCAAATTTAGGAAGAATATCGTTAAACATAGTGTACGTTCCGCCATATAAGTCATTTGCGGAAACAATTTCATCTCCATTTTCGCATATATTGACTATGGAATTGAAAACACCGCTTGTACCAGAAGCTAGAGCAAGTGCGGCGGCTCCCCCTTCTAGAGCTGCTACACGTTCTTCTAAAACTCCTTGCGTCGGATTCTGAATCCTAGTGTATATATTTCCTAAAATTTTTAAAGCAAATAAATCTGCTGCATGATCTGTATCGTTGAATGTATACGAACTTGTCCTGTAAATAGGAACAGCCCTAGAATTGGTATCACTATCAGGCTGGTGACCAGCGTGAATAGCTAATGTGTCGAATTTCATAATTTTTCCTTTCTTAAAAAAAAGCCCCAGTAAGTTACTGGGGTGAATTTACATTTATTAAAAATTAACTAATTAGATAACACCCCTGTAAGGAATGCACATACAAATGCAATTTTTTGAAATTATTTTATGCATATAATTATTAGCCTTTCATTAAACTTTGCACAATAATATCATCTCTCAAAGCATTACGACGGGTTATAGAACCATCTTAAAATATCTAATATGGTTATGTTGCTACTGGGAATACAATCAATAAAGACATAATAGATGAATGATAACTGAGTATACAAAAAAAGATCTTCTTCATATTCTCAATGTAATTAACGATGCCGCTTTAAAATATAAAGGCGTAATTCCTGACAGTTGTTGGAAAGAACCTTACATGCCGGAACAAGAGCTCATCAGTGAATTTGATAATGGTGTTCGTATATTCGGGTATAAAAAAAACAACATACTAGTTGGGGTAATGGGAATTCAGGAAGTAGAAGATATTACATTAATAAGGCATGCATACATATTGTCCGGCTACCAAGGAATAGGTATAGGAAAATCATTATTGCAATATCTATTTAAGATTAATAGGAGCTCTAGCATGCTTGTTGGCACATGGCAAGATGCAACTTGGGCAATTAGATTTTACATAAAAAATAATTTCGTTCTCCATACAAGAAAACAGACAAATCTATTGCTTCAAAGGTATTGGCAAGTCCCTATAAAGCAAATGATCAATTCCGTGGTATTAGAAAAATTGTCCTAATATTTTGTAAGTAATAACTAACTTACAAACAAGAAGTCATAGGTTCAATTCCTGTACCACCCACCAATCTCAAATTCAATTGAAGCACTTACCCTTTTTTTTCCTAATTTTACGAAATTAATGCTCTATCTATGCCCTCTGAGGATTTAACTGCCTTAAAAACAGGTACTGACGAATTAATAACTTTTTTAAACCTCTTATTTTTTTCTGGTGAAAAACCAACCAATAATAATCCCAATCAAAATGGAACCAGCCAAAACGATAAATACATCACCAATACTCATATGCTATTTTTATCAACTCTTATCATTATTTATCCAACGATGTGATAATTACTGGCAAGAAAAAAACATCCCATTTTTCTGGGGGAAGTCATTGGTTTATAGAAGGAGTGTGGAAAGTTCTGATACTGTTTTTGGGGATGAGTGTTACTCAAATAAAAAAGAGTCATCGTTTTTTATTTGCCAACGAATAAGTTTTTCTTTCATGGACCGTATAGTTTCTTGATGTTTTGGTTCATTAAATAAATTTTGTTCTTCATAGGGATCTTTATTTAAATCAAATAGTTCCCCATTGTCATTTAAAGTCAAGTTTAATTTCATTCGATCAACAATTATTGATCGCCTGGGATTTTTATTCAGTCTATTAATTTGATCAGAACCCAAATTTCTATCCTCTACAGTCCCCGTACCGTTCCATTCAATAAAAACTTCATTTTCCAGAAGATTTCCATCTTCAAATACCGAGCTTTGGTCTTTACCTTGAAAATGATTTCGGGATGGTTGGTTCATTAATCCAAGAAACGTAGGTACCAAATCAATATGGCTGAAATTGCCATCTATACGTCCGTTCTTTTTCCATGGAATTTTTATCAGCATAGGAACTTTTACTGATTCTTCGTAAAAGGTCCGTTTTTCTACAATTCCGTGGTCGCCCATCATATCCCCATGTTCGCTGGTAAAAACAACTATAGTTTTATGATCTAATTTAGAATTTCCAATAGAGTCCAATATTTTGCCCACCATATCGTCAACCAGAGTGATATTTGCAAAATAGTCTGCTCTGGCTTTCAACCAACCTTTTTTGGAAGAAAAATCTTCACCACATGTAGCGAGGTATGAATTCATATAATCATCGTTTGTCTGATTTTCTCCTTTCAAAAATGACGTATGATACTTCGCCCTTTCGATATTAATCCGTGAAACATTTTGAGGTTCTTTTAAAAAAGTCGGACCTATGGGTAAAGAATTAGGATCATACATACCGTCATACGGACCTGAATATGGTGAATGAGGCTCAAAAGTACTAACATAAAGAATAAAAGGATTGTCCTTATTTCTGAAAATGAAATCTTCCGCTTTTTTTGCCAGGAAACTAGCCATTTGAAACTCAGCAGGAAGTTTTGCTCTATCTACCATACTAAAAATCTGTTTTCCAGAATTATTCGTCTGAGTTGGAGTAAACCCATTTTGTATTAACCAATCATGGTAATCACTTAGTGGGTATTCTATTTCAGATTGAGAAGGGTATTGTGTTTCTTCAACACTAATCCATTCATCCCAACCTTCTTTTTTAACCGTATCGGAACCCAAATGCCATTTCCCTAAATAACCGCATTTGTAATCTTGATCCATCATTTGAGCAATAGTTTTGACTTCTTTATTCAATGGAATTAGATTTACTGTAGATCCAGCAGTATGTGGATATAAACCTGACATAATTGATGCTCTAGCAGGTGCACAAACTGGCTGGGTAACATAAGCATTATCAAATACAAATGACTGGTCAGATAATTTATTTAAGTTAGGCGTATTTATCCACTTATTTCCGTAACAGGCCATCGTGTCAAATCTCTGTTGGTCGCTCATAATGAAAACCAAGTTTGGTTTTGTAACATCATCTTTCATAATTAATTTATTATACGAAATGACCGCACTGTGTATGGTGAGCTTATCTTGGTGTTCGCGGGGTATTACTGTCTTTTACCCAGTCACTTTTCCCCCCAACTTTATGAAATGTATTCCCTCTAGTCCCTGATTTTATATTGTGTTCATCAATAGTAGTAAGATATGAATAAGGGAATATGTGGATGGTTAAAGAGACAGATAAAACAAAGATGTACTATAGAAAGAAAAAGAGTAAAAATTTTGTATGAAAAATGTTCAAGCAATACTATTAGGGTTGGTCATAGCTTTAGGGGTTATATACGCGGTATATAACGAACAAAGATTCACGGTAAATGAAGTGAGAATTGTAGAACTTGAGAAAACAGTAGAGTCTCAAAAGGAATTACATGCGTTCTCAAAAGAATTCGCTGATAATACCTTACTGGAGTTTCAAAGCGTACAGGAGTGGGGAGACGGTATTACTGAGGCTGTAAATGATAATAGGGAAGCATTAAAAATAATAATGGAGGGGTTGGAGACATTTAATGAACAAATTACTCGGGAATTTCAAAAGCTTAATCAAGGGTGATAATTGAGCAGTAATTAATGAACGAAGAATAAGACAATGGATGCAGAAAAAATATTTAATGCTTTAAATCAAATAAAAATATCGATAGATCAACACAAAGATGAAATAGAAAAATTAGATCAAGAGATTGGCGACGGGGATCATATATTTAATATTCAAAGAGGAATTAACGAATCATTAGATTTAAAAGATGAATTAAGTGGACAAGCCCCTAACGAGGTGCTAAAAAAAATTGGCATTAAGATTATGACAACTGTAGGTGGATCTTCAGGAGCATTATTTGCTACGTTGATAATGGGTATGTCAAAAAAATACAGTAGTGAATTAACAAATCAAAAAAATATCGCTTCAATGTTCACTGAAGGTGTTAACGCAATGAAAAAAAGAGGTAAGGCTGATTTGGGTGAAAAAACAATGTTAGATGTTCTTATTCCCGTATCTATTGAGCTTGAAAAATTATCTGATCAAAAAGACGTAAAACTCGTCGCTGGAAACATAAAAGAAGTGGCAGAAAAAGGAATGTTATCTACTAAAAATTTAATAGCAACAAAAGGAAGAGCTTCTTTTTTAGGACAACGTTCTAAAGGGCACATTGATCCTGGCGCAAGATCTTCTCAATTAGCTATAGAAGCTATCTGCAATACAATTATAAATGCATAAAAAATGAAAAAATTTGTAAATAATATTGATGATATTTTAACGGAAAGTTTAATTGGCTTTGGCGACACCCATAGCGATATTTTGGAAGTAAATCTTAAACCAGATTTCGTTGTAAGGAAGTCTAAACCTGTAAATCCAAAAGTCGCACTAATATCTGGGGGAGGGTCAGGACATGAACCTCTCCATGCAGGTTTTGTTGGTTATGGAATGCTTGATGCAGCTTGTCCAGGGCACGTATTTAGTGCTCCTACCCCAGATCAAATGGAAGCGGCAGCGAGTCAAGTCCACTCAGGAAAAGGTATTTTATTCATTGTAAAAAATTATTCTGGTGACATTATGAATTTTGAGATGGGTGCTGATATGCTCAATCTTGAAAATCAAACGATTATAGTAAATGATGATGTTGCTGTTGAGGATTCTACTTTTACTACTGGTCGAAGAGGGGTTGCGGGCACAATGATTGTAGAGAAAACTATAGGAAGTTTAGCTGAGACTGGTGCCTCTTTAGATGAATGTAAAACCTTTGGCGATCATGTAAATAAGATGACTGCTTCAATGGGAGTTGCATTTACAAGTTGTACTGTGCCAGCCGCTGGAAAACCAACATTTGATATAGCTGATGACCAGATGGAATTTGGCGTAGGAATACATGGTGAACCTGGTAGAAAACGAGAAAAAATTAAAACAGCAGATGAAATCTCTTTCGAGCTTATGGGTGCCATTTTAGAAGACTTAAAACCGAATAATAATCAAAAAGTCTTATTACATATTAATGGATTCGGTGGAACGCCATTGATGGAATTATATTTGTTATTTAATTCTTCTAAAAAAATATTGGATCAAAAAAATATTAAAGTATCGCGTTCCTTGGTAGGTAATTACACAACTTCTCTAGATATGGCCGGTGGATCAATAACAGTAACAAAGCTTGACCAAAAAATTATTGAACATTGGGATAGCCCCGTATATACTGCGGCTTTACGCTGGAAAATATAATAATTTTATTCATAACAGTCAAATATGGATGTAAAGGAATTCGAAAATGCCGAATTTGAACTTACCGTATTTTTTACTCCATGGAACTGGGGTAGATCGGTATGATGAACTGATATTTTCGCGTTTCTAGGAGGTGTCGCTTTGGTTCTATTAGGGCTAAGCTGGAGAAGAGGACGAGAAAAAGAACGTTCAAAGAAACGGAAAAAACTGAAAAAGCAGTAAAGGCTGTAATAGCGGTGTTCAGGATGATATTGGTGGAGGAAATAGGTTTTAGCGAGATACAAACTTAATTCTTGCTTCGGATGCAACGGACCGGATGTTCCAATGTACACATATTCATGGGCATATGGATTCATCCACTATGGCATTATGGACAGTGGACTGTCTGCTCAAAATAACCTGTAGGACAAAGAAATATGCAATATAGTATCTAAAGTGACTTTAATAGTTGAAATTCACACCGAACGCAGCCTCAAAACCCTGCCATGAATTTTCTGGGATTTTCTTTGTGGCACTTGCATATATTTCACTAAATTCTTTTTGATTAGCCGGCCCTGATAGGACGATACCATTCCCTTCAACTGGCGCATTTAAAACAAACTGCAATGCCAGATCTCGTATGTTCAAATCCTGTTCTTTGCACCATTGCCACATTTTGTGTGCGTAGGGCAAAACATCAGGATCTGTTGGGCCACCTATGAGCGATGGTGGAAGAATTCTGTCTGGACCTGATGATAGATCTTTCGCTCTCTGAACGTCTGGTTCTGGTCCTGCTAGGAGTGAGCCGCTTAACGGACTGGCCAGAATAATTCCTATATCATTCTTCAATGCCAGAGGAATTGTAGTTTCAGCGACAGATTGAGAAAGTAAGGTGTAGTCCAAAAACGACAATACAATGTCCATTTCTCCTGTCTCAATCGCACGACAGTGAAATTCATGCTGTCGCACCCCGATGCCAATATTACCTATTCGTCCTTTCATTTTCCAATCGACCAACGTATCTAAACAAGCTCCTAACGGGGTTTCAATGTCATAGCGTGGACCGTGAATTAACACTGAATCCACATAGTCTGTCTGAAGCAGCCTGAAGCTGTTCTCCAAGCTCCAGATTGTTGCTTCTTTTGAAAAATCTCGGAGGAATCGTGGGTGAGATCCTACTTTGGTTTGAAGGTAAATTTTTTCTCGCCATCCTTCCGCCAATGCCAAACCGACGCGATATTCGCTGACACCATACTCCGGCGATGTGTCGATAAAATTGATCCCATGCTTTATAGCAGCTCGAATCGTTGCCACCGCTTCTTCATCCGGGCGCCTTGGATCACCCAGATATCCGCAACCCAATCCAAGCGCTTTTGGTTTCATCTCTGTGCGGCCCAACCGTCGAATTTCCAAGTTTGGCATGTTGAATTCCTTTATACGAATAATTTTGGATTGTTCGCCAATCTTAACCACTGGGTATGAATCCAACGCTGTTTTTTATAAAGTTTTTTAGTGTATAACTTTATTATGAGTTTTCATTCATTAAAGTTGGAGAATTGGATATGGTAAAGCCAAATATTATTTTAATTAACTGTGATGATCTAGGATATGGAGACTTGGGTTGCTACGGCTCAAAAGTGAATGAAACTCCTAATATTGATAAGTTAGCTGAAGAGGGCATTAAATTTACCAGTTTTTATATGGCATCTCCTGTTTGTAGTCCTTCAAGGGGAGGTATGCTTACTGGTTGCTATCCTCCGAGAATAGGATTTGGGTCATTTGACGAAGATAAAGTAGTCCTTTTCCCCGGATCTCCTACTGGGTTAAATCAAAATGAGATTACTATTGCTGATCAATTAAAACAATCTGGATATACTACTAAAATCGTTGGTAAATGGCATTGTGGTGACCAAAAGGAATTTTTACCAACTAATTATGGTTTTGATAGTTATTATGGGTTACCCTACTCCAACGACATGGGTAGGATGATCATCCCTGATGATATGTCTGGAGGGACATACGTTCTAGATGAAGATACAAAAAAAATTAGAGAAAAATTTCCTCCTTTGCCTCTAATTAGAGATGATGAGGTTATTCAAGAACAGCCTGATCAATGTGGTCTAACAGAAAGATATGTAGAAGAAAGTGTTAAATTTATTAGAAAAAACAAAGACAACTCCTTCTTCTTATACTTGGCTCACATGTATGTGCATTTACCACTTTATGCACCAGAAAGATTTCTGAGAGAATCCAAAAATGGAAGGTATGGTGCTGTGGTAGCTGGGATTGATTGGGCAACATCTGTGATAGTTGATGAGCTTAAAAATCTCGGGATAGAAGAAAATACTTTAATAATTTTTACAAGTGATAATGGTTCAAATACTAGAAATAATGGTAGTAATGCTCCACTTAGAGATAGAAAAGGAACAACCTGGGAAGGTGGACAGAGGGTTCCATGCATAATGAAGTGGCCAAAAAAAATCCACTCTAATTCTGTTAGTGATCAATTGGTATCCTCTATTGATTTCCTGTCAACGATATCTTCTATCGTTGGAGTAGAGGTTCCTAAAGATAGAAAAATCGACAGTTTAGATTTTTCAGAAATAATTTATTCTCCTGATGCATCAGAATCTCCAAGAGAATATTTTTTTTACTACAAGCAGAATAATTTAGAAGCCGTAAGAAATAAAAAGTGGAAATTACATATTCAAAAAAATGGTAAAAAGATTTCGGAACTGTACGATTTAGAGAATGACATATCCGAGGAAAATAATCTATATGATGAATACCCGGAAATCGTAAAAAAATTAATGGAACAAATTTATTTGTGTATAAACGATATAGGTGATGATTTTTCAAATATTAAAGGAAAAAATGTAAGACCTCCAGGCAAGGTAGAGAATCCTATCCCATTGACAGAATTTGACGAAAAACACCCATACTACGCTCCTATGTATGATTTACCAGAGTGGGGATAATGATTTACTGAAATAGTTTTTTTTCCATTTTAACATGAGGGATTCCGACGTCTAAAAAAACTCCCCCTCGCTCAGAATATCCACGATCTGAGTAAAATTGTTTTACATATTCTTGTGCTTCAAGAGTAATATATTGGATTCCCTTTTCCTGGGCTTTTTCTTCTAAAAAATCTAGGACCAAACTTGCTACTCCGATTCTTCTGTATTCTAGTTTAACAGCCATACTGCCAATTCTTGCATTTTTATTGTCTATTGTTATCAATCTGCCGGTGGCGATGGGAATACTATTTATACGTGCCAGGGCATGAATTGTTGTTTGGGCCTCCCTCACCAGTTCTTCTTCTTTTGGTACACCTTGTTCTTCAACGAAAACTTCAATTCTTATAGCAAAGCAGTCGGATTGGTCCCTTTTAGTTATTGCTTGGGTAACATTAAATTTTTGTAGCATAGTTCGGGTTATTTCGGTCCGCGATTAATATTTATCGGAATTTTGAGGCATACATCCCGCGGATGTATGCGATCTGACCAGTGTGCTGGCTGTTCTCTACGGGGATTCGACCAAGTACCCATAAAAGAGTTGGTGCTCTTTCAGGGGCATGAATCCAGATTTCCGGGTGTTTGTTTTCTAATGAATCCGCTGATATTTCTCTTACCGTTGGGATAAGTAAATTCCTTGCTGCTTGCCAGTAAGTTGTAACTTCTCCGACTGATATTTGAGGAAAGTTGCGAACCTGTTCAATAGTGTCACCTACTCCAGTTCTTTCAGGTTCAATTCCTAATCGTTTCGCCCAGCCTCCTTCAATCCATGCACTACTATCGCCTCCCCGAATGTACCAGCCCCACATATCTTCCATCCGCCCCATATGCCACAGAATCCAAAGAATATGATTCGACCCTGAATCCGGCATCCATAGAGCTTCCTCATGTTTGAGACCACGCAATGCTCTTTCAAGCTGTTTCCCATAGTCTAATAGAGATTGTAATGCGAGGTCGCGATGGTCAAGGTTTGGGATCAATTTTCCTCCATGGGAACGAAAAAATAAAGGTTCAATTTATATAAACATAAAGGCAATAACATAATTTTTCTATTTTTTTTTATAGATCACTACCTTTTTTATGAAATGTTTTATCTGAAGGTTAAGCTTTAAATTGTTAGATTTCTTTGAAAGGTAAAATGCTATGGAGTGAATTAATAATGATTCAGAGGAACACACATCATGAATAATTTTCAGAATATACCCGACAACGAACTATTTGATCCGTCGGAGAATATGCTGGCGGCTTCAATTGACAAAAGAGTATATCACCGGGTTTACTTATCGGCAGAATATGCTGTTAATCTGGTTGAAAATGGTACTCCGCAATCTTTGGCAAGGGCCGAAGATGTGGTTCGAGCAGTTTTAAAATGTCAGGAACTGGATAAAAAAAATCCTCATTATGGTAACTTTTTCTGGGAAAAAGAAGAAGGCATTGTAGAAGACTTGAACGCAGTTGAATTTGTGTTGATTCGATTTATTCCGATGACTCTCCGATACAATGACCGTATTTCAAAATCATTACAAAAAAAAATTCGATCTGCTGTTCGTATAGCTTTGAATGAAGTAGCACGAGTCGATGTTGGTCTTATCTATACTAATATTGTTGCCCAAGACATTGTTAACTCAATATTAGGGGGGCAATTGTTAGCAGAATCATCATACATTAATCGCGGATTCAAAAAACTTCGTGATTGGCAGGCTTTTATCGATCGCAATGGGATCCCTCATGAGTATAACTCCCCTGTCTATAATTCCGTAACAATCAACGCTTTATCGCATTTGGTTGAGCTTACTAATGATAATGAAGTTAAAATGATCGCAAAACTTATCATGATAAGGCTTGGTATTAGTTTTGGATTGCATTTACACCCTAAGACAAAACGACTTGCGGGTCCACATTGTCGCGCATACTATCCATTCCTCACACTTCAGACCTCTCCAGAAAGTGACGTTTTAGATGATCACATTAATCACAAACAGTTGCCAAATTGGTTGAGAAAACTTGTTTTACATCGTCCATTAAAAATGAATGTCCGTGAGACATCTGATGTACAGAAGAAAATAAGTATAGGTACATACCATAGCCAATCATTTTCTCTAGGGGTCGCCAGTCGGGAACTTGATACCCAATCGAATCGCTACATCAGTAATCAGTCGAATGTGTTTTCGATCCAATACACCCGTGGTAATGATCTTACTCCAAGTATAGTCTACTCCAGATATTTATTAAACGATAAATGGTTAGGTGATTATCGAACAACGTTATCACGTGGTGATCGAGATATTTTTTTTGAAGAAGGAAGCTTCCGGGGAATTCAGGATGGACCTAGGTCAATTAACATTTATGCGCCAAAGAATTTGGGAGCCTGGGAACGGTGTTTTAGTGCGAAAGCAAGCCTTATCTGGCACTCGGATATTAATGAAATTTGGATCAATGGCAAAGACATAAAGGAATTACCAATTGAAGTAATTAACACCGATGTGATCGTTGTTGGTTGTGGGGATGTATACGTTGCTATTCTCCCTCTTTCTTTAACTAACCTTGGAACTGAGGTTCCAATTCGGATAGTGAAACGTGAACAAAATGTGGTGTTAGAGTTGTACAACTACCAAGGTCCAACTAAAACATTCTGGGAACTTGCTCGTCCCGGCGCATTTTATCAGGGACGTACGCGTTGCGGGTTTTATGCTGAAGTTGCCGAGAAATCTGACTACTCAAATGGTGCTGATTTTGCAGCAGTGATCACCCGGGGTCTACTAATCGAAAATTTTGATGACCCAATTACATATAATGGAGAAAACGAACGATTGTGGGCAGTCGAATATAGGCGCGATAATGAAACGTTGGGTATCGAGTTGGACATGATGCAATTTGAAATTAAACGGATGTGGACCCATGATGCGTCGGATATGTTGCCAATGTTAGATTCTCCGATTGCTACCCAAGCACTTGATGGTGATGTAAAAATTAACGATTCAATATTAAAGTGTGAAGGTGAAGGGACACGCTGGTTGGTATCCCTTCCTGACGAACATACGTGGATCGCTGGCTTTCATGGGCCTGGTCCCACTTCATTAATTTTAGAAGTTCCAGAAGGCCGGGTTGAAATTGATAAACTCACTCGCGGACTTATCACGTGGGAAAATGGGCAAATACAAATAGAAGCAACGGGTTTAGAAGGAACCCCTAAAATTATCGGAGGCCTGATAACAAAAATTAATTAATTACTTGGAACAGATTAAATTGATAAAAAAAAGAAAATGTTAAACGTAAATATTTAAAATCATTTGCGATAGGAAAGTCATTTACCAGACAAAGAATTTTCGTCAAAAATATAACGTGGAAAGTCCGTTGCTATGATGAATATTTGACAAGACCAATTTTTCTCGTTCCATAAGGGGGGAATATATGGAGTTTATATCAGCAGTTAAAGATGCTTTTAATAAATATCGAACATTTAGAGGGAAAACTGAGCGATCACAATTTTGGTGGTTTCTATTGTTTTTATCGTTTGGAATTGTAGTTTCAATGGTAATAGATAATCTAATGAGCGGATATTTATTTTCATCAGAAATCAATATTGGTTGGATAGCTATTTTATGGGGTGTATTTATTTGTATTCCTGCTTTAGCTATTGGATCGAGAAGACTCCATGACACAGGCAGGAGTGGATGGTGGCAGCTCTTATTGTTAGCAATTATTATAGGTTGGATAATATTAATAATTTGGTATTGTGATGAAACTTATGAAGAAGATCCTGCAAAAAGACCTATTGGAATACCGCAATAAAAAACCGAGGTATATCTAGAAGGTAAAACCGTCTTTTAAAGACTCTATTAATTCGTAATATTTGATTTATTATGTAATACTTTTTTATGAATTTATATAATAATTAATTCAATTACAAAACTTAATTTATTAACGTTTTATTCATATTGAAAAGAGTTCTAATGATGAAATATTTAGTACTTACGATTGTAGTAATTTTTGTGCTTTTTGGGTGTAGAGGATTGGGAGATAAGCAAGAAAAATCTCCTGAATTGATAATTTATTCAGGTCGTAGTCAGTCTCTTGTCGAACCCATAATTGAGCAATTTAGTGAACTTACGGAGATTCCAGTGAGTGTTAAGTATGGTAAAACTGGAGCGATAGCGGGAATGATTATTGAAGAAGGAAGTAAATCGCCGGCGGATATTTTCTTTGCCCAAGATCCTGGTGGTTTAGGTTCAGTATATGATCAACTTGCTGTTTTACCTGACAGCATAAGTAACCAAGTGCCGGAATGGAGTAGAGACAAAAATGGAAAATGGGTTGGAATATCTGGCCGAGCGAGAGTAGTCGTTTACAATACGGAAACACTTAGAGAAGAAGACCTTCCTGATTCCATAGAAGATTTCACTGATCCTGTGTGGAAAGGGCGGATTGGTTGGGCGCCGGGTAACAGTTCTTTTCAGGCTATGGTGTCGGCCATGAGATTAATTTGGGGCGAAGATAGGACAAAGGATTGGTTGGAAGGAATAGTTAAAAACGAGCCAAATATATATCCAAAAAACACTCCAATAGTAGACGCCGTTGGAAAAGGCGAAATTGACGTTGGGTTTGTGAACCACTATTACCTCCATAGATTTTTATCTGAAAAAGGTGAGAGTTTTAAAGCCAGAAATTACTATACTAGGAGTTCAGACCCAGGTTCTTTGATTCTTGCTGCCGCCGCAGGTATTTTAGAGACCTCTAAAAATAAAGAATCAGCTGAAAGATTGTTGAACTTTATGCTAAGTTCCACTGGGCAGCAATATTTTGCGGGGCAAACCTTTGAGTTCCCCATCAACGATAAAGCAAAACCCTCACTTTTGCTTCCACAATTGGATGAACTAACAAGACCGGAAATCAATTTATCGGATTTATCAGATGTAAAAGGAACCCAGTCATTGTTACTAGAGACCGAGTCGTTAACCGGTGGCAATTAACCTTTTTATCGTATAGTGGTTACTTTATAAATTAAAAGTCGATCTATCAGCCTACGTGACTACCGTCACATTAATTAGTCGGGTTATTGGCGTTTTTAAAGTCAGTGGTTTCTGATTTATCCGGATTCTTCATTTGGGAGAATGCTACTTTTTTCCCTATTTTATAAGCGCTAAACCCTATAATTCCTTCGAGACCAAGGATCCCGAAAACCCACATTGCGACGTGAATTATTACATTCATGGTATGTCCGAACCCAAACTCTATCATTTGTCTAATCTCCAGTTGAAGCACTAATATAAAGGTTTTGCAGGCAGATTAATTTTGCTGATACTACATAATTATAAACGCTTATTATGGAATTTAATAAAAAAATAAATCGTTTTTAACTCTTTCTAATGAAGAGATAAATAACAAAAATATTTTTATTTGATAATTCTGTTGGATATTAATAACTACAATTAATTAAGGTTAGTCATAATCGCGGCAAGGAAACAAATTTTTTTGCCAACTTTAATTTTGTTTTTTATTTTTGAGGTTATTGTTTGATATATCGTCCTGAAATTGACGGACTAAGAGCATTATCTGTATTGGCTGTAGCCCTGTTTCATATAGATTTTCCTTTTTTTGAAGGAGGATTTTCAGGTGTTGATGTGTTTTTTGTTATTTCCGGCTACTTAATCACTTCAATGATTGAAAATGAAATCGCTTTAGGTAAGTTTTCGTTGGTTGATTTTTGGGAACGCCGAATAAGGCGAATATTACCTGCATTAACGTTGGTAATTGTTTTCGTATTGATTTTTGGTGCTATTTTTATGGTTCCAAACCACTTTCTAGATTTGGGCCAATCTGTAGGCTCACAAGGAGTTTTTCTGACCAACTATATGTTTTGGAGGGAAACAGGGTATTTTGACAACCCCGCTCAGTTTAAACCTTTATTGCACACTTGGTCTTTATCGGTCGAAGAACAATTTTATATTGTTATCCCGTTAGTGTTTTTTTTCTTTAGCAAATTTCGGGCATCAATTAGAAAATTCATAGTTATAGCGGGCTTGTTAATTTCGTTTTTTAGTAGCTTATATTATGTAGAAAATCACCAAAACGCAGTATTTTATTTTCTACCGTTTAGAGCTTGGGAACTTCTTTTTGGATCCTTTCTGGCTCTTAATGTTATAAGGGTAAAATCTTCCAATAGGTGGGTGTCCGAAGTTTTGGCTACAACTGGAATATTGATTATAATATCCTGTTTTATATTTTACGATGATCGTACTGTGTTTTCTGGTTTATGGGCACTCCCCGTATGTTTGGGAGCGTCATTATTTATATGGGGTACCAGTCTAAATAATGGAACTTCGATCATAAAACTGTTTGGTAACAGAGTTGTAACTTTAATTGGTAAAATATCCTATTCATTTTATTTGATTCATTGGCCTGTTTTATTGTTTGGTACATATTTAATTTTGCGCCCTTTAAAATTTTATGAATCTATTGGTTTAATATTAATTTCTTTTGGGCTAAGTTACCTATCTTGGAAATATGTTGAGCAGCCAGTTAGGCTGAGGAAGATTTTAATACCTAGAAGATTCGTACTGTCTGGTGGAATTGTTACATTAATTTTGTTTCTTGGAATAGGTACCCTTATACATGTCAACAATGGATTTCCTAATAGGTTTAATGATGAGGTAAATAAATATGCAGAGGGCAACACCGATGATAATCCTCGGAGGATTGAGTGCCACTATAAGTCAATAGATGAAATATCCAAAGGTAATTTGTGCCAAACAAAATCCAATAAATTAAGAAACAGTGAGCGGTCGACCTTTATTAGTTGGGGTGATTCTCACGCAGATGCCATGATGCCAGTCTTGGAAAAAATATCCATTGAAAACGATTTATTAATGTTTCATGCGTCAATGAATGGATGCCCACCGGTATTAAATGTCGGGAGAATAGACTGGAGTTCCCAACACAACGACGAGTGCGTGTCGTTTAATGAATCTATGTTACAGGCTGTGGAACAAAAAGATGTTGGTCATGTGATTTTGATCGCTAGGTGGATTGTGTATACCGAAGGTAGGTCGGATATTGAATCATCTACCCTAAGAGAACCGCTATTGTACGATTTAGGAGACCGAGGATCTGTTTCGAACGAGTCTTCTCGAAAAATTTTAGAAAAACAGCTTACCGAAACAGTTGAGCAAATTGTAAATCTTGGGGCTGATGTTTGGATTATCGAACAACCCCCCGAACAAAATATTATTTCTCCCCCTAATCAATTGGCTCAGTACGCAATTCGTGGAAAAGATGTTTCAACGCTTGGGGTGAACTTTGATCTCCATAAACAAAGAGAAGGTTCCGTTACAAAATTAATAAATAATGTTGCTAGAAACTACCCAGAAGTTCATGTAATATCTCCGGATATAGTTTTATGTAACGGAAGTGGAATATGCCCTTTAGCTCGCGATGGAATTTCAATTTACAGAGACGATGACCACCTTACTGTTAAGGGTTCAATGTTTTTAACATCCCTATTCAACGAGTTTGTATCGATGACACTTCAAAATTGAAATATTTTTTAAACGGCTTGGTTTTTTCTGATTATGACCTAAAACGAATTATGCTTCGCAATCGGGATGACCATCTTCCCATCTGGAGAATTTAATTTCATCCGATCCTTTCTGATTGATTTGAGACATTTTTTTCCTGCAATCAAGCCACATCTTTTTCCAAAGGACCGGATCCCTGAGTTCAGACTTTGGATTATTTCTACTTCTGGCGATGAAGCCAGGGAAGGCTGATCTACCGGTGCTTTGCCCGGTTGGGTTGTATCTTAAATCAAAACTCCATCTCATTCTGTTTGAAATATTCGGTAAAGAGGAGTGAACGGTGCGTTTATGCATAAAAATAGCGGAACCTCTTTTCATAGGTAATGGGACTCCATTTTCATGGTCAAATAGTTTCATCGGGATTTGACGGCCCCCTTTGAACACGGATCCATTTCCATCATAATTATTGCAGTGGGTAAGCAAATCTCCTTTATGGGTTCCTGGTACCACGAATAAGGGCCCCGCTTCTTCAGGTGTGTCAGTCAATGAAAACCATACCGTTATCATATCGGTTTCATCAGCCTCATCGGTGACTACTCCGTGGTCTTGATGCCAAACTGTGGCTCCTATGATAGGATTGCCTCTTCATTTTTTGGCAATCTATGTTCCGGTGGCTTTATGCGCACATGTTGGACAGGGTTTGAAGTTATTTCACCTCCAATGAGATTTTCAACAACGTCCAGCAATTTGTCGGCTACAAGGGTGTTAAAGATGGCTGGACCACCCCAGAATGGAGTGTCTGGTTTTACATCGGAAAAAGGTAGTGAAAAATCAAAATACTGAGCGTGTATTCGCCGGGTTTCATTATAAATTTTAATTATTCTTTCATCGAACGGTAAATCATCGTAAGTAGATTCAATTTCCTTTTCCTCATAAAGTTCGTCACAGAGATTGTCTAACACACCTTCATATTCGTTTATTACGGGATCCAAGATTTTTTTGGGATCCAGAACATCCTCAACTAAAACATATCCTTGGGTGTTGAATTTTTCTGTTATGGTGTTCGTATTCATATTAAACTGCTATTCCCCCTTATTTTAATTACTAATTAAGTAATTTGAGAAGATTTTATGTTAGTTTGTCGAAAAACAGTACATAAAATGTAACATATCTTTTTTCGGAACATTACCATACTAAGAGAATTCTGGGAATTACAAAATCGTTAAGGAATCTAGTTAGTTTTATGGAATTAAATAAAAGTTTATTATTGCAAATTTATAGACGGATGTGTTTGATTCGTTTCTTCGAAGAAACAGTCATTAAGATACACGGTTCAGGGGAATTGATAGGACCTGCTCATCCCTACATTGGCGAGGAGGCGGTTGCAGTTGGAGCATGTGCAGCATTGAGGTCCGACGACCGTATAGCAGGGAATCACAGATCTCATGGGCATCCTATAGCTAAGGGAGGTAGTGTTAAAGGTGCTATGGCAGAACTATTAGGTAAAAGTGGAGGTTTCTGTAAAGGTAAAGGAGGATCCATGCACCTTGCTGACTTTTCGGTCGGTATATTAGGTGAATCTGGTATCGTTGCTTCCTCAGTTCCTATCGCTACAGGAGCTGCATTGGCTTCAAAGCTATCAAAAAAAGATTTTGTTTCGCTGGTATTTTTTGGTGATGGTGCTTCAAATCAGGGGGCTTGTCACGAATCAATGAACATGGCATCTTTATGGAAATTGCCGGTGATTTTCGTTTGCGAAAACAACGGTTATGCTATCACAATGTCCTACAAAAATTCTGTTTCAGTCGAACATATTTCTGATAGAGCATCCGCATATGGTATGCCCGGAGTTCTAGTTGATGGGCAGGATGCTATCGCAGTCTACGAGGCAACAACAGAAGCAGTTGAAAGAGCACGAAACGGTGCTGGACCCACCCTTATTGAAGCAATGACTTACCGTTTTGAGGATCATTCTTTAGGTTTAGAAAAAGTTAATAAAAACCCGTATCGGTCTGATGAAGAAGTTATTGAAGCTAGGAAAAGAGACCCGTTGAAAATACATTATAATGCTCTAATTTCTAAGACCATTGCTACCCGAGAGGAATTAGAAACTATAAGTGATGAAGCGAGTGAAGAAATTGAAAAGGCTTTAGAATTTGCTAGGAACAGCCCGTATCCTGAACCAGATGAACTTTTTCAAGATATGTGGGCTACACCTATTTCTGAAAATTAGTTGTATTTGCAAAATTAAATGCCTATAACGTCATACATAAAAGCGATAAAAGATGCCACAGCTGAAGAAATGAGGAGGGATGAATCTGTTTTCACCATGGGGGAAGATTTGCGACACTCTTTGTACGGTGCTAGTGCCGGATTAGTCCAAGAATTTGGAGAAGATAGGGTTATCGATACGCCTCTTTCGGAGAACGGTTTTTTTGGAGCGGCTCTTGGGGCATCTTTATGCGGAATGCGTCCAATAGTTGAAACGGTGACAAGTTTTCTGTGGGTTGGTATGGACCAGATGATTAGTCAGGCAGCAAAAATGAGATACATGTTTGGAGGTCAGGCAACATTGCCCGTTACATTCCGTATTAGGATGTTTTATGCTCGGGGAGCGGCTGCCCACCACTCAGATAGAAATTATCCACTGTTTATGAACACACCCGGTCTCAAGATTCTATGTCCCAGCAATGCTTATGATGCTAAGGGGTTGCTAAAATCGGCAGTTAGGGATGATGACGTTTGTATGATGTTTGAAGATGGTATAGCAATAAGTTCAACGACTGAAGTTCCTAATAATGAAGATATACCGTCAGGTGAATTGTTGGTTCCTTTTGGTAAAGCCAGGGTTGTATTAGAAGGTTCGGATTGTACGATAGTAGGGATAGCGGGTGGTGTGGATCATGCTCTAAAGGCTGCGGAACAGATGAAGGCTGAGGGAGTATCTCTAGAAGTTATTGATCCTCGGACTTTGGTGCCATTAGATATGTCCACAATCTTAAAATCAGTGGAAAAAACCGGACGATTAGTTGTTGTTGACCCAGCCCATAAGGTTTGTAGTGCGGCATCAGAAATAGCTGCGACAGTTGCACAGGAAGGGTTTTGGTCTCTTCAGGCGCCCATTATGACTGTTGCTTCAGAGCAGGTAAATATTCCATACTCTCCGGCTCTCGAGCCGTTAGTTTACCCAACTCCGGCCAAGGTTATAGACGCTGTTAAAAAAATACTTACCTAATTTCAAAGGTAATTAGAATTTTTCGGCGCTGTCTTGTGGTATGTATCCGAGTACTTCTTTTGAGTGGATTAAATCTCTATATCTTAGTTCGTTATTTGAGACACCAAAGAAAATATCAAATTTTAAACTTTTAGGAGCTTCAATTGATTTAATTATTAGCTGTGCTATATCTCGGTGGCTTACAAAAATAGATTTGCCTCTACCAGCGCTCGGTTTACCATCCAAAGAACAACCGCCGATTCGGATACATATTATTGATATATTGTGAACGGCACTGTACATTCGTGCGAGATCTTCTCCAAAAAGCTTGGATACACTGTAAAAGCTTCTCGGTTGCGGTTCGGATTCGTGAGTTACAAAAGGGATTGAGTTTTTTTTGGGATCAATTTTCCCACTTAATAACTCGGAGTAAGGATACATCGTTTCATATCCCATTATAGTCGAACCACTAGAAGCAAAAATTATACGCTTTACTCCTGCTCTTACACTGGCTTCAAAAACATTGTACGTGCCAATGATGTTTGATTGGAGTATCGAATTCCAGTCAGCGTTCATTCCATTAATTGAACGGACCCCACCATCTGCAGCTAAGTGGACTACCGTGTCAACACCATCAAAGGATGGGATAATTGAGTCTAATGACCCTATATCCCCTTTATGATTATTTTGTTTTGGAATATTTTTAACCCCGTTTCGCGACAAAGAGGAAATTTCATAACGATCTTTTATGAAACCGTTTATTGCTTGCCCTACAGCACCGCTTAATCCTGTCACTAATACCCTTTTTTTGTTAGGCATGCTGTAATGAATTTTTTACAATTTGATGTAGCCGGTTACTAATGGATTCAATCTGTTCATTTTCCAGTAATCTTACGTCTATTCGAATAGTGTTTTCATCGGATTGGTGTTTCATAACTGCGATGGCAGGGTCACCATCGTGTAATTCTCGTATCAAAAATTCTCCATTAACGTTATGCCCTTTTTCAACCGAAAAATGAACCGTTGGGTATGGTCTTTGACTTATATCGTAATCGGCGATTGATACGTTAACCCTGCTTATATTTTTTAACATATCAGCCAGCATTAATGTTTTTCTATGATGTTCAGTCATTCTGTCTTCTTCATCTTGTTCAGCCCACCAAACTAACGAGGATATTTGAGCAACTATTTCTTCTTTACTTACTTTACATACCCGACCTATCCCATGATTTGGGGCTGATTGCATACGTACTGATCGAATTATGTCAGCGTTCCCTGCGATTATACCTGCACCCTGTGGACCCTGTAGTCCCTTTCCTCCCGAATAGCATACTAGGTCGGCTCCGAGATCAATGAACCTATGTAAATTTTCGCGTGGTGGTAGACTGTTGGAGGCGTCGATTAAGACCGGTGTTCCGTGATCGTGGGCTATATCTATAACCTCTTTAATATCTATGTCCCCTCGAGGGCTGTAGCCTATCCAATATACTAGGGCAGTGTTTTCATTAAAGGCCCTTTCATATTCTTCACGGGTTACTATGTCGTTATGCCCAACCTCTTTAAAAGTAACACCAACTGATTGGACAGCCAATGCATATGAGTGGTCAACATATTCCTGCCCATTGGCATTTTTGCTGCGGGAGAAACGTTTTGAAATACACTTGGTTTTGGTTCCTGTAATGGTAGGTAATTGTTCCATTTTTGCTTTATCGTCTCCGGTCAGGAATGCAGCTGTACCCACCATCATGGCAGCGGCACAACCGGACACGATGAATCCATCTTCCGAATGTGTGTACTGTGCTATGATCTTTCCTGCTGCTCTTTGCAATTCCAACATATCGACCGAGTATTGCGAAGCGGCCATCATAGACCGCACAGAAACCTCGGGTAATAAGGTACCACCGAACACCGTCCAGTGACAAGTTGCGTTGATAAATTTCTTTACGTTTAAAGCTCCGTACGGAGCTTTTTCAAATTTTTCTAAGTCGATCATTTGTGCCAATCATTTTGGAATTTAAGTTACAACCAGGAGGTTACTTTATTTACGGGAAGCCGATGGGTTTTTGGTTGGACAGAAGTATATCCTATATAAAGTGCTCCTACAACCTGCCAACTCATTTTGGCTCCCAAGGTTGTTTTTAGTCTTGGTAAAAGACATGGTTTACCAGTTGACCATCCTACGCCTAGGCCTAACGAAAAACTGGCTAATTGCAGATTTTGTATTGCGCAACATGTGGCTGCATAATTCTCTTTTGTGATTTCATCCGTTCTACCTGGTATTGAGTAAACGTATATAAATGCAGGAGCCATCATGATTTCATCGCGGGTTGATGCTGCACTTGTTTTTCTTCTTTTTGGATTAGGGTTTTTTACATTGAAATATGTCCACTCATATACCATATCGGCAATTTCAGTTCTTTTTTTGGCGCCTTTTTCTAAAACAAAAAATCTCCAAGGTTCTGTAGATCTGTGGTTTGGTGCCCAAGTGGCTGCCTCAATCAAAGTTTGCAACGTGTCTAATGAAACAGGTCTTGGCTCGAAGTTTCTTACTGTTCTACGCTTTTTTATGGTTTGTAATAATGTATCACTCATTTTTGAATGAACCCTAAAATGATTTTTTTATCGTAAATAATTTCGCTGGTATGAATTAGGTTACTTTAGTTTCTCTTTTCAATATTAACGAGTCAAACGATATAATCAAAGGGGAAATTACTTAAGTATTAATGTGCAAATGAAAAACTTTGAAGAAGTTAAAAAAGTCAATCTTATCGATAAAATAATCAAAAATATCGGAAAGGTGATAATAGGTAAAAAGCACGCAGCAGAACTGTCTATTGTCGCTATGATTAGTAATGGCCATCTTTTAATTGAAGATGTACCAGGGGTAGGTAAAACGATGCTTGCCCGAGCATTGGCTATTTCTACGGGCTGTGATTTTAACCGGATACAATTTACTCCTGATTTACTTCCCAGTGATATCACTGGAGCTTCTATTTACAACCAAAAAACTGAATCGTTTGAATTCAGGCCGGGACCTGTTATGGCCCAGATCGTGTTGGCTGACGAAATCAACCGAGCGACACCAAAAGTTCAATCAGCATTACTAGAAGCAATGGGGGAAATGCAAACAACTGTTGATGGTATAACTCACCTTTTACCTTCGCCATTCATGGTTATTGCTACTCAAAATTCCATAGAATATGAAGGCACATTTCCATTACCTGAGGCTCAATTAGATCGTTTTTTTATGCGAATATCTTTGGGTTATCCAGACATTAAAGAGGAAGTGTCTATCATGGACGACAGAGAACGTTTGGACCCTATAAATCAACTTGAACCCGTATGTTCAGCTGCAGATATTGTCGAGCTTCAAAAAGTTTCTGAAGAAATTTACATTGATGACGTTATAAAAAAATACATCGTTGAGATTTCTGATAATACTAGGAGGCATACTGATGTTGCCCTTGGAGTTTCGCCTCGGGCATCTATTAGCATGATGAAAGCAGGCAAATCAATAGCTCTAGTGATGGGGAGAGATTATGTTATGCCGGACGATATCAAAAATATAGTGCCTCCGGTGTTGTCCCATAGAGTTTTGTTAACCCCATCAGCACGTATGCGAAATGTTAACCAATATGGTGTTATTCAAGAAGTGTTAGATAATATACCGGTCCCAGGAAAATAATAATTAACTCCGTAAAATTTACTAATTCTCATACACATGATAACAAGTCTGTTAAACGAATAAAAACCACGAATTTTTTCCCTAAATTTAACCCAATGCTTTTAAGTGTTGGATCGTTATTTGTATTTTGTTTTTTTGTTGGGTTGGGGACAGGTTTTGATCTAGCGATTAGGCTTAATTATGCTCTTTTGATTTTAACTACCATCTCTTATCTGTGGTCATTAGAGAGTTCAAAAAGATTGAGTGTTAGCGTTAGCCGAGATAAAGGGCCATTTACTGTCGGAGATAACATTTCAATTACTATAAAGATCCGAAATCTCAGTATGACTCCTAGATCTTGGATAGATGTTGAAGATGTTACAGATATACCCGATCTAAGATTTAGATTAATTACAAGCTTTGGTTCATTAGTTGCCTTTAAAAATATTGAAATTACCAATTCTGTTCCGCAACGTGGGATTTATAATTTTGGACCGTTAATAATTCGATCTTCAGACCCGTTAGGTTTGTTTCCAAGGGAAAAAATATATAAAGAAAAAGATACGATAATTGTTTACCCTAAAGTGATCAAAATCCCGGATTTTGTTAAACGATCCCGTTATTTTGTGGGCGATTTGTCCGATCGCGGAAAATCACACATTGCTAGCGAAGAAGTGTGTGGCATTCGGCCATATCATGCGGGAGATAGTAGAAATCATATTCATTGGCTAACGACTGTACGAACAGGTTCTTTGATGGTGAAGCAACTTGATCAGGGTTCATCAGATAATATTTGGGTTATTTTTGATCAAAATATAGAATCTAATATTGGCGATGGAAGTAAATCAACGGATGAATTAGCAGCTACGATTTCGGCCTCGGTTGTGGAATTTTACGTAAATAGAGGATTACCCCTTGGTTTTGTGTCTTACGGTAGCGAATCATTAGAGACCTTGGCTGATTATTCAACTTTTCATAAAGAAAATATCATGCGTCACATTGCGACAAGTCGCCCAATTGGAAAAACCTCTCTGATAAAAATTTTTTCCAAACTGGAAAACAAAATAAATCGGAACAGCTCCGTTGTCGTAATTACATCATGTACAGATGGCACCTGGATTGACGCTTTGGCGACGTTACAGCATATTGGGATAAACGTCACCGTCATATTGATTGATCGTCAATCTTTTGGCGGATTATCCAATACCGACGCGTTAGTTCATCTATTAAACTACGGTATACGTACTTTCAGTGTGAAAAAAGACGATTCCATAGTTGAAGCATTGTCGAAACCCCATTCTTTTGAACCGATCGTTCCTATGTCCGGCCCTTACGGATTTGAAAACAAATGATTATCGAATGAATTCAATCAGAATCACTAATAATGTTAGATTCATCAATTTTGTTTCATCAAAATTGAAATATTTATTAAATCAATCAGTTATTACCTATCTCATACTAATATTTATACATTGGGTTGTTGGACGATCTATCATGTTGTCTGGATGGACGGGACTTTCGGATATAACCCCGACTCTTTTTTTAAGTGTTACATTGGTTTTTCTTTTAAACCATTTAAAATTTAAAATTTTTGCCAAAGTGACCAGTAATTTAATACTGGGTTTTTTCCTAGTTTTGTGGCATGGAAGTAAAGAGGCTGACGGTGAAAATTTTTATTTTCGATCTATTGATTCGTTGAATAGATTTGTGGAATGGATATCCATCGCAAAAGATGGAGGAATTAGTACTGACACGGTTCCATTTGCTATGTTGATTATGTTGATCTCTTGGTTGGTTGCCACGGCAGTCACAATGTTAACTATAAAATTTAATTCGGCCTGGATTCCCACTGTTGCACTTGGTTTGGCTTTAATGACCAATTTAAGTTATAGACATGGGCAGTTGGAATATACTTTTGCACTATTCATGATGGGTTCGATAATTTTGTTTGCCCACCTAAATGTCATAAAAAAAGTAAATGTGTGGCGGTCGATTAAACTGGATATACCCGACCGACTTAATTGGTCAGGTGTCCAAGTGGGCATAATTTTGGCTATTAGTGTGACCATTGTGATTTTTGTTGTTCCAGTTTGGGAACCTAGATCAGAAAGAGTTACAGCGGTATGGGATGAAATACGGTCTCCATTTAGAGTATTTAAAGATCCTGCAGCTCGTCTTTTGGCAGGGATCAAAGGTAGTTATAGAAATTTTCTTCTACCCCCGTCAGATGCCTTGGCTTTTACCGGTCCGATTGAATTAAAAGATACACCTATTATGTTGGTACAATCCGATTATATTGCTCCACACCCCGCAAAAATATTTAGTGAATACACTTCAGAAGGCTGGCTTGTTGGCGACCATCAATTTTCTACTCTAAAGGCAAACTCGTCTTCAGAAATTATTTCTAGCGGTTCTTTGGAAAGTATCCGAAGGACCTACATTCCTTTGATACCGACAAAAACAATTATCCCTGCTGGTGGAATTATAACGGTGAGTCGAGATGCCAATATTCAAATTCTTAGTCCTATTGTATGGAGGGTACCGTTAACGGAAAATTTTACCAATTTAGATAAGTTTCCAGAAAATATTGGAAATATAGCTACAGTTTTAATTGAGGCCATTCAAGAAATGTCCTATGTCACAAAAGAAACGGGTTTTAAACAGGATCAAAAACTGTTAATAATAAACACTGAGGTTTTGATAGATGGTTTTTGGGAAGCTATAAAAAATAAACAATCGGGACCATGGGAATTTCAGATAAGTGATCAAAATAAAAATAAGATGAAACTTGAAGTTGGCTACATAAGACCGTCACTTTTTTCGTTAAATAAAGATGACTTAACAATTGGTATAAGTACTGAGACGAACGAAGGGTTTGACCTAAATTTGGAGATACAAAAATTATCTAGGCAAAATCAGATGGGAGCTGTTTCGATAAGTGAAATACCACGAGATAAAGCTTATACGGTCACTAGTTACATACCAACCGTTTATGGAGATATCCTTCAAGGTGCTGATGCCGAATTTCCTCCTGAAATAAGGGAAATTTATTTACAATTGCCGAGAGATTTGCCTTCCGAAATAAAGGAATTATCGGAAAGAATTATCCAAAAGGAAAATGCTTCTACAACCTTTGAGAAAATCGAAGCCATTAGATCATTCCTTCAAAATCAAGTTTATTCTACTGAAATATCCGGACCACCAACAAGTGTGGATGGTGTTTTTTATTTTCTCTTTTTAACTCAAAATGAGCCGTGTCCATCCAAGGATGTTAGTTGCGATATAGATGCGATAAAAGGGTACAGTCAATATTTCGCATCAGCAGGTACCGTTATGTTACGAACTTTGGGTGTTCCAACGAGATTTGTAGGTGGTTGGTCTACAGGAACTTATGATGATCAATCAAAAATGATTATTGTAAGAGATAACAATAGACATGGTTGGATACAGGTTTATTTCAAAGAACATGGATGGGTGGATGTTGAGGTTACACCCGGTAAAACCATGTCTGTTGGATACGTTTCAAATCTTGTTCCTGAAAATGAAAGAAAAACTCCCGCGGATATCAGTGGTTTCGAAGAAGATGATTTATATATGCAAGATATTGAGGACCTTTCTCAATTTCAGCTGAGACCGGGAAATAACAACCAGGGTAACAGGAATCTGTACGGAATATTTGGGTTTAACGGTTATATACTTTGGGTAATTACAGGAGTTCTTTTCCTGTGTTTGGGAGTATTGATTTTTGTTGTTTGGTGGGCTCTATCGGTTAAAAATTTAAACCCTGAAGTTAAATCATTTGTAATTATGTCCCGATTAGCCTCATTTGCAGGGATTGGCAGAAATAAACAAGAAACCCCGTACGAATTTGCCGAAAGATTAGAATTTACAATTAAAGAAATTGAAACATACCCTACTTTTGTCGCTGGAGTTTATTCACGTTCTATTTATGGTCCTAGAGTTAAAAAAATTGAACAGAGTAAGTCTAGTTTCCAATTGGCATTTATAGATAAACAATTATTTCGAATCATGATAATTTACCGATTAAAAACATTATTTGCATAAATTTTGTTAATCTCTACGTATAAACATAATGTGTTTGAAACGGTGTTGGGATGGATGAGCATTGTGACAAGTGATAAGGGAATAGTGCGAACTACCCTACCGGTACCATCTAAATCAGAAGCTCTAAAACATATACGATCAGAGGTAAAATCATCCCAGTATTCTAATCAAGAATCTCGAATCTTGGAGGCTAAAAAGATCATAGCCTCATATTTATCGGGTAAATCTACAGAAACCAATTTTATTTGTCTAGATTTTGGCCACGCGAACACTTTTTCCGTTAATGTATGGCAAATGTGTAGAAAAATTCCATTCGCCGAAACTCGTAGCTATTTATGGTTGGCTAATATGGTCGGTAATCGACGAGCCGCTAGGGCAGTTGGACAGGCAATGGCTCGAAATCCTTTACCTATTTTGATTCCCTGCCACAGAGTTATTTTGTCTTCAGGAAAAATAGGTGGTTTTATGGGCAAAGCTAATCGCGCAGATATTAAAACGAAACTTATTACTTTGGAATCGTCCAGTGTTTTAAATAATTTATATGAGTAATTTAGCTAAGAACTGCTTTGCGGTAGTAAATTCTTTATCGACAATGAGAATACGTACAGGACTATTCGATATACCCATAAAACTGTAGAAATCTCCAGGTTCTACCTTACAATTAAACCCATTATTTGTAAGAATCTCGCACCAAGATTCCGCAGTAAGTTGATTGGGAGCTGTTGACAGTGTGGTCCATGTCATTTGGCTACCGATATGTTTTCCTCGCCTAGGACTTCACCTAATCTCTCTTCCAGTTTCGCATTTATTTTAATAGTTGTAGGGCATACCATTTTTACCAGTTTATTAGTAGACGACATAATGTGTAAAGTTACTTCATCCTGCCCCGGATTTTCCAGTAGCAGACGAAACACATCTTCAATTTTAAATTTGTCTTCAGTTGGATTACCGCTTTCTAGAATTTGTATTAAAAGTGTTTCAGGTTCTTTGGCAATATCACTGACTGTGGGTTTTGGTTTGATTTGCCTGGCGACACTGTCATTTATGATGGGACCAGTGGGAATATTTGTATAATTTTTTGCATTTGTAACCTGTGATTTGGTATCGTTAATGCGTGGTTCGATATCGATAATTTTACCTCCCTCGGTATTGAACTGATAAATAGATGCGTCCGTTACGGATAACGATACTATTCCGTTTCGTTCCCGCACTGTACCAATAACGGAAACAAAATTTCCCTGTTCCCATACATTAATCGTTTTATCCAGCAAATTTGGCCACACTACTATTTCAACATTCCCATCTAATAAAGCTAATCGCATCGATTTAAATAATTCCCCCCGCCGGGTTTTTAAATCTCTAACTTCAAAAATTTGACCTAATAATGACCTTTTCTGTCCAACTAAGTCCTCAGTCATTTGAGAAGCAAATACGATAATATGGTCTGGTTGATTATGTAATTCTTCTGTTAGAGGATTAGTTGTAAGCTCTATTCCAAGCAGTTCCCGTTCCCATACAACCATTTCATGTTGTGAAAGTTCAGATGTATTTAGTATTTCTATTTTTTCTGGAGCAACGAATTCGCCAAACATATCGAACAAAGATGTTTGTCCCGAATCGCGTAAACGTGTTTCGCCCTGAATTGTTGAAACCATTTTTTCGGTTGCTTCAAAAATTCCCCCTCTCGGTCCAAATATGTCAAAAGCTCCGCACCTTACAAGACTTTCTAAATTTCTTCTATTGCAGTATTTTGAATCAACCCTAATACAAAAATCATCTATTGATTCAAAAGGACCATCATGTATTCTATTTTTGACAATTTTATCCGCGGCTGATGAACCAACATTTTTTATTGCAGCTAACCCAAAACGGATCGAATCAAATTCATTGTTGTTTTTTTCGACCTTAAAAGCTGCTTCCGATAGATTGATGTTAGGCGATTGTATTTTAATTTTATGTGCTTTTGCTTCCCGCACACATTCCCCAATTTTCTCTGGATCATTGGTGTTTGAATTCATTAGTGAACAAAAAAATTGAACTGGGTAATTTGCTTTAAAAAATGCGGTCCAATAAGCGATATAAGCATAAGAAACAGCATGAGCCTTATTGAATCCGTATCCGGCAAAAGGTTCTATAAGTTCGAATACTTTTTCTGCTTGTGTTTTTGTATATCCTTTTGAGAGAGCCCCATCGACAAACTTTTTTGTTTCCGCTTTCATAACTTCAGGAATTTTTTTACCCATAGCTTTTCGCAGAATATCGGCTTCTCCCAGTGTATATCCTCCAAATTCTTGCGCAATCAACATTACTTGATCTTGATAAACGATGACCCCATGCGTTGGCTCGAGTAGATCCCTGAGATCTTCGTGAGGATATTTAATTTTTGCCCTGTGATACTTAGCGTTAATAAATGTTTCAATATGTTCCATGGGACCGGGTCTGTATAGTGCAATCATTGCAGCAATATCCATGATTGCACTGGGCTTTAATTCCCTGATATATTTCCGCATTCCGGCTGATTCAAGTTGAAATACCCCAAACGTATCTCCACTGGAAAGCAAATCAAATGTTTTTTTATCATTAATCTGAATATCGTATATATTAATTTGTTCGCCTGTTGTTTGTTTTACGAATTTCATGCACGCTTTCAATACTGACAAATTTGTCAACCCTAAGAAGTCCATTTTGAGAAGGCCAACTGCTTCGACGGACCCCATTGTGTATTGAGTTGTTGGAATGGAACTTTTACCGGAATCTGTGGATCGCATCAATGCAACGTGGTCGGTTAAAGGCGCCTCAGAAATAACGACGCCCGCGGCGTGTGTACTGGCATGTCTGACGGAACCCTCAATCTTTTTAGCAGTCTCTATAATTTGCCGTGAATCAGGGTCATTGACCAGGGCACTTTTCAATTCTTCAGATTCTTTCAAGGATTCAGCCAAAGTGATTCCGAGTTTACTTGGAATCATTCTAGCCAACCTGTCTCCTAATTCTAATGGTTGGTCTAAAGCCCTTGTGGTATCTCTAATGGCGGCACGAGCTCCCAATGTCCCGAAAGTGATTATTTGTGCAACGTGTTCTTGTCCGTATTTATCAACGCAATATCTTATTACCTCTTCCCGTCTGTCGTCAGCGAAGTCCATGTCTATATCTGGCATTTCTCGTCGTTCTAGATTTAGAAATCGTTCAAAAAAAAGACTGGCGTCGACTGGATCTATGTGAGTGACCTCGAGACAATAAAGTACAAGACTGGAAGCGGCTGAACCTCTCACCGCTGAAAGAATACCTCTTTTATTTACGAAACTGAATATATCCCAACATACCAAAAAATAATCTGCGTATTTGGTTTCTTCAATTATTTCTAATTCATAGTTAAGACGTGAAAAAAGTTCTTTAGTGGGATTTGGGAATCTTTTTTTTAATCCTTGTTCGGCAAGCTCTTTTAAAAACTGTATAGATGTTTTACCTTTTTCGGTCTGAAATTTTGGTAAAAGTACTTTACCCAGGTCTAATTTTAAATTGCAAGATTCCGCAATAAAGATTGTGTTGTCACATGCTTTGGGCAATTCATGCCACTCATCTCTCATGTCTTCAGAGCTTCTAATGTGATAGGTATTGTCGGCCATATGCAGTCGTTTGGGGTCATTTACGTTTGTTCGAGTGTATATACAAGTTAGAATATCCTGAAGGGGAGCATCTGCTTGTCTTACATAGTGAGAATCATTTGTTACTACTAAGGGGATTTCATTTTTGGCACTTAGATCAACCAAAGATTTATTTATTTCGTCCTGGTATTTAACCCCTTCATGGTTCATTAATTCTAAGAAGTATCTATCTTTAAAAATTTCTTTGTACCACCCGATTATTTCTTTAGGTTTTTCCAGGTCTTGATCTTGAATTGCCCGAGCCAATTCGCTGGATGGACATCCTGATAATACGATTATGTCTTCTGAAAATTGCTCCAGTAAATTCTTATCCATTCGAGGTCTGCGATAAAACCCCTCAAGGTGGGATTTTGACGCTAAATTAAGAAGGTTTCGGTATCCATTGGAATTTTGTGCTAGCAACGTGATATGTCGAATCGCTTGATCTCGATCTTTTTCTAACCTACTCCCCTCTGTTATGTAACCTTCCATGCCAACAATTGGTTTAACCCCTGATAAATTTGCGAATTTGTAAAAATCAACAGCCCCGTGAACTACACCATGGTCGGTCAATGCAATGGCGGGCTGACCTAGTTTAGCCGCTGTTTCAGCCATATCATTAAGTTTGCTGAATCCATCCAAAAGTGAGTATTCAGAATGATTATGAAGGTGTACGAATTGGTTTTCCAACTTGAATTCTCCGCTGTGGAATATTTGTGAATAACAGTGACCATTTGAGGATACGACTTTACAAATATCAGGTCGATACTTTAGGTGGGTGAACTTCTATAATAAGAAAGTTTTTTAAGAATTAATCCCGTTCGTTTCGTATTGTCCTCAGTCTGGCTGCAACTCTATTTGGATTTTCTAGAGTTATAGAAAGTGGGATTGAAAACAGAAGTAAAATAGCTAGAATAGAAAATCCTATGTGATAACTATCTGAAATATCATGAATTAGCCCTACTAAAGCCGGTCCTATTGCCCCAAAAATTGCGTTTACCGAGCTTGTTATTCCTACAAGAGACCCATAGCTACGTCTTCCAAAATAATCGGCAAGTAAAGACAAACGTAATGGTATGGACGCACCAAACCCTAAACCGAAGCAAATCACAAAAACAGGCAGTGGTATTATTCCTAGATTCAATCCGAAAATAGGCCAATTTACCAGTGCAAGAGCACCGACTCCTATACTTTGCACAAAAAATGATAAAGTTAACAATTTTCGTTTATCCATCCGATCCCCAAAGGCGGCAATTCCAGCTCTTCCTATAAGGTCCCCACCCGCCACGGCTCCGGCCGCAAAGGCTGCCATTTTTATTGAAATTCCAAATTCCGTTAGGGCATCGAAATGAAAAAGATTTGTAGAACTGACAAGTTGTCCAAATGAAGTAGCTATCGATAATTGCCAAAATGTTCTCATGTTTAAAACTTTTCGTAATTTAACGGGAATTTCATTTTGGGTATATATTTTCTTTTTAGCGTTAAGTTTGTTAGTTTCTATTTCCGATATTCCATCTGGGGATAGACCAAATTCTTCAGGTGTTTTCCGCATAAAAAAACTGGCTGGGAGACCAATGATCCAGAAGCCAATACCTACGTAAAACATCACTTCGCGCCAGCCGAAGGTTTCTATTGAACCCACTAAAATCGGTAACGTTATTCCTCCTATAGCGGAGAAAGACATCAAAACCCCTAAAGCTCGGGCCCTTTTTTTTATGAACCAATTTGCAACTGTTACGACGAAAACAATAAAGGTACCGAACGACATGCCAAGAGTCAGTAAAATGATGGACGCATAAAAGTGCCACAAATTTTGCATCTGGCTCATAACTATGAACCCAAAACCCGTTGTAATGATACCGAAAGCCATTATTTTCCGAGGGCCAAATTTGTCGATCATGTATCCAACGAATGGAGAAATAAGACCGCCCTCAGTTCTCTGAATTGAAATAGCGGCTCCTGTAGCGGCGCTACTCCACCCAAAGGTTCCAAGTATATGAGGGATAAACGCTTGAAACCCTCGCCAAAAAACAGCGGAAGTGTACCACTGTACAATGCCGCCTGCCCCAACAATTATCCAACCGTAAAACGGTCGTTTCACTTAAAACCCCTAATAGAACAATGTGGATGGTTAAGAAAAAAAACAAAGAAACTTAATTTGCTATGTTGATACTGATATTAGTCAACCAGAATATTAGTTAAAATTCCACAAATAATTGACATACATAGTCAACTAATCAATGTAACCTAATTATTATGTCTGGATCGATTAAACTTTTTAAGGTATACGGTATACCGATAGAAATAAACGTTACATGGTTATTTGCATTCGTATTAATCGCATACTCGTTTTCAACAGGGGCTTATCCTGGATTTTTTTCTGGTTGGGACCAAAAAACATATTGGTTGGCAGGAATTTTTAGTTCCTTTCTATTATTTGTGTCAGTCTTAATTCATGAAATGGCCCATTCATTTGTTGCACTCGCACGAGGTCATACTGTTTCTGGAATAACTTTATTTTTATTTGGGGGCGTTTCACATATAAGAGGCACAGCGCGAAAACCCTTGGATGAATTTCTTATTGCTTTCTCAGGCCCTTGTTCGTCAATTATTATCGGAATGCTTTTTTTGTATTTCTACAAATCTTTTTCAGTACACAACCCTATCAGGCATGAACCCGTTGATGGAATTATTTTCTTGACTGGTTGGATGAACATTGTTTTGGGTATATTTAATCTCATACCGGGTTATCCACTTGATGGAGGACGGGTTCTAAGTTCACTGATTTGGTGGGGAAGTGGTAACAGGGATAAAGCTTCTAAAATATCTTATAGGGTCGGAAAGTATGTTGCTTGGGGGATAATATTATGGGGAGGTTGGAGTTTGATTAATGGTGGTTTTGGTGGTGGGTTATGGACAATATTAATTGGAATATTTCTTCTTAATGCGGGTAGGAATGAGCATAAATCTAGTAGCAGCTCAGCCCCAAGTGATCAGACTGCTGAAGCGATGTCATTTCCCGTCGCAGAAGCTGTAAAACCATTGGAACAAATAGTTGAAACTGAAACAAAAATTTCAGAAATTATAACGCAATTCAACTTCAGATCTAGTAATGATATTTTGATGGTTGCTTCTGACGGTGAGATTATTGGATTCATTGGATTAAAAGAAATTAAAGATGTACATCCAGATGAAACCCATACGGTAACGGCGGGGGAAATCATTATAGATGCCCCAGTGTTTACCATACAAAAAGACGAATTATCTTCCATGGCATTGAGGCTAATGGATCAACATAAACTTCCGGCACTCTTGGTAGTAGATGGCGAAACTGTAATTGGATTTGTTAGACGAGAGGATATTTTAGACTCATACGTTAATAAAAAGAACTGATTTTATTTTGTTGCCTAGGTTTCATTAAAATACACACACCTGTTCTTATTTTACTGTCCTGGTGATCATAGAAAGATATTACTCTACTGAAATAAACGGTTGTGACTTATGGCTAAACCGATATTTCGTAGTTTATGAAGCCATTATTCCAAACCCAGCATCTACGGGAAGAATGCTACCGGTTATTCCTGTTGATAAGTCACTAACAAGAAAAAGGGCCGTATTTGCAACTTCATCATGTGTTACATTGCGTCGGAGTGGGGATTTTTCTCTATGTATTTTTGTCATTTCATTAAATCCCGGAATGCTCCTAGCGGCGAGTGTTGGTAGAGGGCCAGCAGAAATGGCGTTAATCCGTATATTATTCTTACCGTATTGAGCAGCGAGTTGCCTGACCTCATTTTCCAAAGCCGCTTTTGCTGTACCCATTATGTTGTACCCTGGATATACTCGGACAGAAGCGTCAAAAGTCATAGTTATTACTGATCCACCGTTTTCGCCAAATAAATATGCCGCCTTGCCTACTATTGGCATCAGCGTGTAGGCACTAGCTTCCAATGCGATTCTGAATCCCTTTAAGTTAGTGCCAGAAAATTCTCCTCCTAAATCTTCCCGGTCTGCATAGGCAATTGAATGTACTACAAAATCAATGTTTTCCCATTTTGTTTTTATTTCGGAGTATACAGCTTCCACTTGTTTGTCATCAGTTGCATCGCATTCAATTAGAATTGGATTACCTATCGTGGATGTTATTTTTTCGACGGAAGATCTTATTCTGTCATTCTGGTATGTGAATGCTAAATCGGCACCAGCTTCACTTAATTTTTTGGCTATTGCCCAAGCTATGCTTCGTTGATTGGCAACGCCCCATATAACTCCTTTTTTGCCAGCTAGATTTATAGTAACAGTCATTTCAACTCCAATTTTTGTGTTAGTGAAGAGTGGGTTTGTCTAATCAAATCATTTCAGCCATCTTTATTGGACGATTTTCAACAGAAGCTCTTTGCGCACCTCTAGCGAATAAATATACATTTTTACCTTCTTCAAAAGTTAAAGAAGTTTTTTTTTCGTCCACTATTGAATCTACAAAATTTTGAACTCCTAAAGTGAACGACGTTGCCCAATCCAACTCTTTTTCTTCAATAAAAATTTCAGTGAATTTCCCATTTGAATATAATACAAGAGGGGGCTGGTTAAGAGTTTTTCCCGTACATCTGTTTATCCATATAAAACCACGAGTGCCACTGATCTCTATCCATTCGTCTTCCGCATAGTAATCGGAAGGTATAATAATTTCATCAGAAGAAGTTGCGTCCCACGATCCTTGTTTGCAACCTTCTTTGTAAATCCAGCTTATTATGGCAGGTGAATCCATGATTTGTCCGTTCTGTTGTGCTTCTTCTCTTATCCAAGCGAAAACTTGATCGATTTCTCCAAACAGATGTATAGCTAAAGCGAACACGTGGTAACCAAAATCGAAAATTGTTCTTCCTCCGCCACTCTGTTTATCATCGAATCTCCATTCATTCGAACTATCGGGGACATTCCATCCATACTTATGGGATCCTCTAGCTGATTTAATCCTTAACGATATTGGATCTCCTACATCTCCGTTATCGAGAATATTTTTTGCTTTGGCAATTGGGGGGTAGTACATAAAATTTTCAAAAACCCTGGATATACGAGATGAAGCACTAGAGGCCGATATCATTTCATCACATTCTGTCAACGAAATGGCCATTGGTTTTTGAACAGATACGTGCTTTCCGGCCTTTATGGCATCAATGACCATTTGGGCATGTAAATTGTGTGGGGTTAGGATTTCAACGGCGTCAATTTCAGGGTTTGCCAGTAAGTCTTTGTAATCGATATAGTGTTTTTTTGCACCCCACTGGGCGGCGCGAATTTTAGAAACGTTTTCATCTTTATCCGCAACCGCAGAAATTATTGCATTATCACTACTAAGGTACCCGTTCGCATGCAATTCAGAAATTTTACCTCCTCCAATTATCCCTATTCTCACAGGACTAGACATCAGATTTCACCAATTTGTCCATGATCCATCTCGTCTTCTAAGTGCCGGAGGGTTCCAGTGCTTGAAAGGTTTTTGTAACGCGTTTTCGTTAACTTCTATTCCTAATCCGGGGGTATCTGGGACTGGGTACCAAGCCCCTTCTAACTTTATTTGCTCTTTGTAAATGTTTTCGCTATTTTTTGCAGAATTTGGTTCAGATGGGGTAATACGTGCTTCTAACCAGGAGAAATTCGGAATTGATGCGCCAAAATGAACTGATGCTGCTGTGCATATAGGCCCTAGAGGGTTGTGCGGCATAACGTCTATATAATGGGCTTCCGCCCACCCGGCTACTTTCATTGCCTCAGTAAATCCTCCCACGTTGCATATGTCTAAACGAGCGTAATTTGTTATCCCTTTTTCAATATAAGGGAGAAATTGCCACTTACTGGCAAATTCTTCGCCTATCGCTAAGGGTTGGGGAGTTAATTTTCTTAAACTTTCATATGCCTCCGGACATTCGTCCCGTATTGGTTCTTCCAAAAAATCCAAAGTATGAATTGGCATCATTTGACAAAAAGATGCCGTTTCCGCCACTGTCAGCCTATGGTGATAATCGACTCCTAATACAGCCTTTGGTCCAATTTCTTCTCTAGCTTTGATCAGCCATTCAGATGTTTTTGCTATTGATTCTCTTGGTTCAAATACGTTCTCACTGTCACCAACCACACTAAGTCGAAATGCGTTCCAACCTTTATCTAGTAAATCAAGTCCTTGTTTTATCATTTGAGGTCCTGGTGAGGCACTGGTTGTGGCGAAACCGGGAACATAGTCGCGCTGTTTCCCTCCTAGTAACTCATAAACCGGAACTCCCCAAGCTTTTCCAGCTATATCGTGTAAAGCTATATCTATTGCAGATAGTGCTGCTGTTATCGTCCTTCCGCCTTCAAAGTATTGGCTACGGTAGAGTTCTTGCCATATGGCTTCTCTTTTGGTTGGATCTTTACCTATCAAAATTTCTCTATAATGCCGAACAATACCTTCGACAGCCAATTCTCTTCCTGAAAAACCGGATTCACCCCACCCATAAATCCCTTTATCGGTTTCTATTTTTACAAGCATTTGATTTCGTCGTCCCACCCAGACTGGAAATGGTTTGACATCAGTGATTTTCATTATTTTTCCTTATTAATTACCAGTTTGTATATGAACCGTCGTTTCTCTTAAGATGAGGAGATTCGGAGAATCTGAATGGTTCTTGAAGGCTTGCTTCATCCACTTCTATACCTAATCCCGGGGCGTCTGATAATATGACCTTTCCGGGTTGGATATCTGGTTGTACAGGGAAAATTTCTTTATTATAAAAACCTGTGCTCTCTCCAGGGGATTCTCTAATTTCAAGCCATGAGAAATTGGGGACGGATGAAGCTAAATGAGATGTTGCAGCCACACAAATGGGACCTAGGGGGTTATGGGGCATTAGGTCAATATAATGTGCTTCCGCCCATCCTGCTATTTTCAACGCCTCTGTAAACCCGCCAATGTTACATATATCTAAACGGGCGTAATTCGTTATGCCTTGTTCGAGGTATGGTAGAAATTGCCATTTACTCGCAAATTCTTCACCTATCGCAAAGGGAATATTGGTTAATTTCCGTAATTCCTTATAAGCATCTGGCGTTTCGTCCCGTATAGGTTCTTCAATGAAATCAAGGGTATGTGGCGGTAACATTTGACAAAAAGAAGCTGCTTCGGCCACTGAAAGTCTATGATGATAGTCAATCCCTATTACAGGTTCTATCCCTAAACGTTCCCTTGCTTTTATTAAGGCCAGTGAATTGACCGCTATGTCTTCACGGGGTTCGAATATATTTGACGGTCCGTAATCAGCCTGATAACTTAATCTCATTGCTTTATATCCTGCCGAAAATATTTTCTCTCCGATATCTACAACTTCTTCCACCGTGGCTCCCCAGCCAGAAGCAAACGTAGGTATCCATTCACGGTTTTTCCCCCCGATCAATTGATAAACGGGAACTCCAAGTTTTTTCCCAACTATGTCGTAAAGGGCTATATCTATTGCCGAAATTGCCGCTGTTAGAACGCGACCACCTTCAAAATATTGGCTTCTATACATTTCTTGCCAAAGGGCTCCGCGTTCCATCGGGTCTCTCCCTATCAAAAATTCTCGGTAGTGGTCGACAGCACCTTTGACAGCAAGTTCTCTAGATGATAAACCGGATTCACCCCACCCATAAATACCTTCGTCAGTTTCAATTTTCACGAGCATCTGGTTACGTTCGCCTTTTTCTGAACTCCCGCTTCCGGAAATCCACACGGGAAATGTTTTTATATCAGTAATATGCATAACTTTTTTAAAACTCTCGAAAAACTTTATTTTCAATGTAGGTAAGAATTACACTATACAGGTTTAATACCGAAATTGAGATGTATTGATATGGTAATTTTCTTTGAGAAATTTTAACAAAAAGAATTGTGTCTAGAAACCTTTTAAATGCAATGGTTTTTTGGAAAATTAGTTTTGATGCCCAAAATTAATATCTTTAGATTTCAACATGGACACAAGGTAAATTATCCCTGATTTATAGTTATTCCATTACAATGGAAATATCAGACTTCTCGCCCGATATTCTGATATGCAAGAATCGTTGTAGAAATGATTTTAATATTTAAAAAATTTGCCTTCTGGTTATTCCCGTAGGGAAAATCGAAGTAATTGTGAAAACCAAATAATTCTCTTGAAAACTGTTGATCAACAACTAACGAATTGAAACGATACCTAAATTCAAAAATACACGCTTGGGCAATGTACGATTGGGCAAATTCTGCCTTTGCAACATCTGCCGCTGTTGCTATAGTTCCTGTTTATTTCGTTAGTTTATTTAAGGCAGCACTTGGTGATGATGTTCAAATAGGACCGTTCAATATAACCGGTTCCTCGTTGTGGGCGTTTGCAGTTGCTTTCTCTGCTCTTGCAGTGGCTATCATAGGACCTGTTTTGGGTCGGCTTGCCGATAGAGAAGGTAAAACACAAAGATTCCTCTTCATATTTACCTCCATTGGGTCAATATTTACTTTTTTGTGTTTTTATACCAGTGTCGGGGGAGGGTGGATTTGGTTAATCACTTGTTTTACTGTTGCCTCTTTTGGGTTTTCAGGATCTGGAATATTTTACAACGCCCTGATGACTTCAGTCGCCGATAAATCCGACTATGATCACGTTTCAAGTGTTGGTTATGCATATGGATACTTGGGTGGTGGAATACTTCTGATAATACATTTTGCGGCCATTTTTATTAGCCAAGATTCTCCTTCGGAAGATTTTGTAGTAAGACTTTCAATTGCCTCAGTCGGAATATGGTGGTTTGTATGGTCTTTGTGGACGTTATGGAAAATTCCCGAAACAACCCCAAAGAAGAAAGAAAAAAATGGACAAGCTGGTGGTTTTGCCTCGCTCAAACAAATCATGATAATCCCCGGATTATTTCCTTTTTTATTGGCATTTTTTTTGTTCAATGAAGGAATCCAAACAGTGTTATCTGTATCAGGTGCTTACGGTGCGGACGTTCTCGGTATAACTTTAGTTGTCAATATGGCGTTAATAGTGATAGTCCAACTAGTAGCGGCACCTGGATCGATATTTTTTGGTTGGCTCGCGGGTATTTTTGGCGCAAGAAACAGCTTATTGGTAACTTTAGTCGGATGGATATTTGTGGTGTTACTAGCCCTTAGTTTTTCTCCTCTAAACCCGGATTCCGAGGAAGATTTTGACGTTTTACTGGTAACGGAGGGATCAGGGGCTTACATGGTTGAAATGGAAAAAGATGAGCAGATTTTTGTTGATTATGTAATCAGTGAAACACCAATGATTTTAAGTAATGGTAATAAGATTATTGAGGGAGATGTGGTGTACCTTTTGAATGAGGTTAACGGTGTGGAACGGTTTGGATTTTCTGTTTTAGTCATCGGTGGTAAATTGGATGGAAAATTTGCTATTGGAGCTGATCATCCTAGTTCACTAAACGGCGGTTTCTTGGAAAAATGGGCATTAATCGTTCGTAAAACGTTGTGGAGTCCCTTGGGGCTGGATGTCACTTATCAGTGGATTTTTCTGGGAGTTTTGGTGGGTATGTTCATGGGCGGTTCTCAGGCTTTAGCTCGGTCTCATTTTGCGTCATTAATTCCCACAGATAAGTCGGGTGAATTTTTTGGTTACTTCGCTACTGTTGGTCGTATATCCACTGTATTGGGACCGCTACTTTATTTTCTAGCTGTAGGAGCTTTTAATCAAAGATTTGGGGTCTTTGTTATTCTAGTGTTGATAATAATGGGCACTGTACTTTTAAAATGGCCAGTTTCTATGTCTCATAATTCCAATGAAAAATAGATTCCAAGAAATAGTGGTGTCTGGAACAAATAGGGAAATGGGTTTACAAATTGGGGATGCTTGCCGTGAAACTATTAAAGAACTAGCCAGTGTAGTCCTACATAGATTTAATCTAGGTCAAGAAAATAATGTTTCTATAAAGGAAGCCAGGGAAATATCTGCTTCTGCTTTGAACTTTTCTAGATCATACCTAAACGATGAAATACAGGAGTTAATTGGTATTTCGGAATCGTCTGGAGTTTCACTTAATGATCTTATGCTACTGAATTGTAGAAATATGTTTTCGGTTTCTCAAGAGGGTTGTACGGCGATTTTAGTATCTGACGAAAGATCTGATAACGGTTATTCAATAGCAGGGCAAAATTGGGACAACGATCCAGAAATGGATAAATACTCCGTTGTTCTAACAAGAAGACCTGTAAGTGAGCCTTCGAATATCACATGGACCCAACCCGGATTATCGGCCTATATGGGCTTTAATTCAGCGGGTACAGCGGTCTGTATGAATGCTCTAAATGGAGGGTCAACTCTAAAAGGTATTCCGTGGTACTTTATTGTTAGAAAACTCCTTAAAACTGCTGGATTTTTTCAAGCAATCGATAATGTTAGGAGAATGCCACGCGCCATTACTGCCAACGCAGCGATAATAACATCTGACGGACCTATAAACATCGAACTAACCCCGGAATCAGTCGAATATTTGGAACCTAAAAACGGTCTAATTGTGCATACCAATCATTGTTTACACCCTAAATTCAAACGGAATAATATTGAATTCAAGAAAGATATTTATGGTCAGTCATTTGAAAGAAAAGACCGTTGTGAAGAAGTTTTATCGAAGATTGATCAAATAAAAATAGAGGATGTAAAACGGGCTCTATCGGATCATGAAGGATTTCCAACATCAATATGTAGGCACCCTAACCCTGATCCTTTAATTGGTTGGCAAAGAAGCGTTATTTCGATAATAATGCAACCAATAACTAGAGAATTATATATTTCTCGGGGAAACCCCTGTGAAAGCAATTACGAAGTTTATCAGTTGGATTGATTAATCAACTAGGCTTAGTATTTCCGTGTGATGTGTTGAATCCAATATGCCGTAAATGTTTTTAAATATGGAAGTAATCTCTTTGGTGGATCGAACTTTATCCCGAGATTTTTCATATTCAAAAATCGAATCCCACAGTTGGTCCGTTATTATGGTTCCGTGATAACCAGAGTATGTTTTTGAAATATTCAGTTTTGGTAATCCATTCGTTTCGAAGGCTGTATTGACCTGTTTTATTAACTTTAATAAAGTTGTGCCTTCACCTGGATTAGGTACATACGTTCTGCGTACTATTATCATGATTTAATATTAGACCCCGTTGATGGTTACTTATTTTTACATGAATAGTATATAAAATGTTCTACTTATGACAATCAACTTTCTTATATGAGACGTAAAAGTAATAGCCCGGAGATTACAATCATAGGTTGTGGTACCCCAACACCATTGCCCGACCGTTTTGGATCCTCATATGTCATCGATATTGGAGGCGAAAAATTGCTTTTTGATTGTGGTCCTGCCACTACCTGGAAGCTAATAAAGGCAGGAATATCTCCTACAGAAATAAATTCCGTATTTTTTACGCACCACCATTTTGACCATGACGCCGATTTCCCTACTTTCATATTAACCAGATGGGATCAGATGGTCCCTAAAGACAAGTTATTGAAAGTCTATGGCCCCACCATGACGGAGGAGTTTACCCGCGGCATTATAGATGAGGATACTGGGTTATTTGCCCATGATTGGAAAGCAAGAATTGGTCATCCTGCTTCACAGGTAACTTATCTCGATCGAGGTGGGATTTTACCTAGGTCTAAGCCGCTCGTGAGTGCAACTAATAAAGGTCCCGGTTTAATAACTGCTGGAGAATCTTGGCAAGTGACCGCAGCTGAGGCTGAACATGTCCAACCATTTTTGGATTCACTGGCATATCGTATCGATACAGACGAAGGGTCTGTGGTAGTAACTGGAGATACAGCTCCTTGCGAATCCATAAATAAATTATCTAAAGGGGCTGATGTATTAATGATGATGTGTTGGGATAGCCATGACCAAATGAAAGGAACTGAGCATGAAAAAGCCTCATCATCGATAAAATCAGCATCTGAAACAGCGGCTGAAGCAAACGTGAAGAAATTGGTGATGGTCCACATTGGTTCTCGATTGAGCACCCCTGAAATGAAAATTATGAGAGATATAGAAGCTTCAAATGTTTGGGATGGGGATATTGTTTGGGGGGAAGAACTCATGAAAATACCTTTGTCAGGAATGTCAGATAATGGGTAATAAACAATACCCTATAAAAAATCCTGTACCAACAAAAATCGAACGAAATCTCGAATGTGTAGTAAGGGACGGCATAATCCTCCGTGCCGACGTATATCATCCGGACGAAAAATCAAAATGCCCCGTTTTAGTTTGTAGGACCCCATATAATAAGTTGACCGATAGATACGTAAAAACTGCTGCTGATCTTGCATCTCGTGGATATTGTGTTGTCGTACAGGATTTTAGGGGAAGATATGCTTCTGATGGTGAATATCTGTGGATGTGGAGAGAGAGATCGGAAACCTTTGATGCTCTTGATGGTTTTGACACGATTGAATGGGCTTCTACTTTGCCATGGTCCGACGGCAGAGTTGGAACATGGGGGCACTCTAATGCTTCATGGGCAGTTTGGATGACTTTGGATTCTGTTCCCCCTCATTTATTCAGTGCTTTGGCGAGTGGAATATCGCAAAATATTTTAGATATTAATTTCGGTATATTTGAAACTGGTAGAAGGCTTGAATGGACCTATATGATGGCTGCAGATATGCGTAAAAGATTAGGAAAAAACGATGGGCCTACTGATCCAGTATCTGCCACTGAAATTTGGCACCAGGTTGAAAGAGGAAAGTACATATGGTGGCTTCCATTATCAAAAATCCCAGAAAGTGTATTTGGACCCATTAATTCTCAGTTGCAAACTTATCATCGAAATCAAAATCAAGAATTTCAGCATTTTGATGATATTCATAGCAAAGTTAATTGCCCAGTTTTTCAGATAACGGGTTGGTGGGATCGTCTTATAGGTACATTAGATAATTTTCACGGGCTAACCGTAAACGGTAAAAGACATTTAGTAAACCGACATAGAATAGTTGTTGGACCTTGGGGTCATGATGCTACACAATTTGCTAGAAAAATCGGTCCGATAGATTATGGATATGAGGCTGAAAGTTCCTATGCTGAGTTGATTGCCAGATGGTACGATTCAGAATTCAAAAAAATCGATAATGGCCTGACCGAAGAAAAACCTGTTCAATTATTTATTCTTGGAGATAATAAGTGGAGAGGAGAAGATAAGTGGCCTATATCCCGAACCAAGTACATTGATTTTTATTTAGGGTCACTAGGAAATGCCAATACATTAAACGGTGATGGTTTTCTTTCAACGACAAATCAAAGCTTGCCGAATGAAGATCTTGTAATTACGGATGAGCGATCTGCAATACAGTTTGAGTACGATAGTTTTTTATACGATCCCAGAGATCCTGTTATGAGTTTAATGAGGGCTGATTCTCAGGCCGCCCCCGTAGATCAAAAACCTCATGATCACCGAATGGATATTTTATTTTATGAGACTCCTGTTTTTCAAAAAAGAGTTGAATTTACTGGTCCGGTTGAACTTTTTCTATGGGCCTCGACCGATGGGCATGATACCGATTGGACGGCGAAAATTTCTATAGTTCACGAAGATAATTTGGCGATAAATCTAACTTATGGTATACAAAGGGCCATTTATCGAGATGGTTTTAATAATCCATCGTTAATTGAACCAAACAAACCGTATTTGTATAAATTAAAAATAAATCCCATAGGTTGTGCGTTTTTGCCCGGACAAAAGCTCCGTTTATGTGTGTCAAGTTCTGATTTTCCCAACTTTGACCGCAACCATAATACCGGTAAACCTTATTGGAAAGACAATGATATGAGGACTGCTTCCCAAAAAATTTTCCATTCAAAAAAAATGCCTTCTAAACTTGTACTTCCTTGGATCCCTAATGAACCTCAAACAAACTGATCGTTAATTTCTAAATGGGTGGCGCAGTGTTATTATTTTCTCAGCCGGTTTATACCAACCTTGGTCACTATATTGTGAGGTGTGTAAATAGCATTGTATTTTCACAGTTTTTGATCCTTTAGTAAACGTTAATAAACGACTCATGGGAATGTTTTTTTTCCCGTGATAACGGCTAAGAGCTGAAACGTTGGCAAAATTAACACCCCATTTTTTTTCTATATGACTCCTACCATTGATTTCATCGTCGGGATTTGTGTGGGTATGTCCTCCAAGCCATACGTCCATTGCGGGTTGATTTTCGGATAAAAAATTTTCTATCTTCCCGGAATCAGGCTGAGTTCCAACGAAGTAAATAAAAGATGAACCTTGGGGAGCTCCATCGTTAAATTTGCCATGATATCCCCCTTCGCATCCTTCATTTAATCCAGTCGCTACAGTGGTTTCTTTTAACATGTGATGAGCACAAGTTATAATGATTTTCCCAGGGTTTTCCTTAATTTTTTTTCTCCACCACGAAAAAGTTTCCTCACTTATTGCCCCGGCTGGATAACCGCCATAACTTCCTCGACCGATTGGAGGAGGGAGATCGTTACGGTCAGCCAACATTAGAAAAATAATATTACCGACTTCGAAAGAATAGCGTTCCCAAGTTCCTTCAATTGGGAATGGACGATTATTACTATTGACACGCGAATACTTGGGATTTTCACCAGTAGGGTCGATCCATTTTCTGAACCACCACTGTAACTTTTCTTTGTGAGTGGTTGCATCATGATTTCCTATAAGATCATAGAAATGTTCACGAGGATGCTTTTTAGATTCATTATATTGTGAAACTACTAATTCACCTTCCTCATCATTTGGTGCAATTTGTGATCCTGAAAAATCTCCCAAATTAACAGCTATAGTCCACTCAAAAGGTGTCCCACCTTCTGATCCTCCTGTTTCTGATTGTGTAATTGCCTCTTTTAGACTATGTCTGCCATATTTAATATCAGTTCCGACATGAGCATCTGAAATTGCCCAAAGTTTAAATTCTCTTAATTTTTGCATACAGTTTTTTGACCAGTATAAGCATTGATAAATTGGCGTTATCTTGTGTTTTTGATATGAGGTTGAATTTAGTGGCGCCCCTGACAGGACTCGAACCTGTGACTCGCAGTTTAGGAAACTGCTGCTCTATCCTCTGAGCTACAGGGGCATTAGTCCTATTCTACAGTGGAAGCAGTTTTTTCCTGTAAACAACTGATTTTTTAATTGTAATTAACCAATAACTTAAATTTTTTTTGATATTTTATGCCTAGTTGTGTACTAAAGGTTCATCATATTGAAAAATTTAATATGGATTCTTTTTACGGCACTAGTTGCTTATCGGGAGAAAAATGAAGATAAAAAAAATTGAAACAATAACAAGTAACGAATTTACCGAAGTTTGTTGGGTTCGAATACATACTGATGATGGGCGAGTTGGATTAGGAGAAACGTGGTATCTACCACAATCTGTCTCATCTGTTATTCACGAATTATTCGCCCCGCAAATGATTGGGCTAAATCCTATCGAAAAAGATGAAATTTGGAACCGTTTGTTTCGGTTGATGAGTGTATTTACATATTCTGGGGCTGAGCTTAGGGCACTTTCCGCTATTGATATTGCTCTTTGGGACCTGGTTGGGCAAGCATTGGAACAGCCTATATATAACTTACTTGGAGGAAAAGTAAGAGATAAAGTGAAGATATACAACACTATAGGTAGTTATGGAGATTATCAGGACAATGAATTTGAACAAAAAGATCCCGTAGGCTTAGCCCAAAGCCTTTTGGATGAAGGTATTGATGTAATGAAATGTTACTATCTTGCTCCGTTCTCCGAAAATTCAGGAGGTAACTACATTTCATCTAAGGATTTAAAAAATGCTCTTAAACCTTTATCAATTCAAAGAAAAATGCTTGGTGATCAAATCGAAATAGCGCACGATGGTGCAGGGGCTTGGCAGCTAACTCCTGCAGTTAAAATTGTAAAGGCTATGGAAGAATACGATATTTTGTGGCAAGAAGAAATGATTCAACCAGTTAATGTATCGACACACAAGAAACTTGCTGAAGAAACGAAGACACCTATATGTGCAGCGGAGAGATTGATGACTCGCTGGGGATTTCGTGAATACATAGAGCAAGGAGTGGCAGAAATAGTTATGCCTGATCTTGTTTGGACAGGTGGTATAAGTGAAACAAAGAAAATAGCCGATTTTGCGGAGGTTTATCAAACTCCCATTGCACCCCACGATTGGACAGGACCTGTGAATGTTTTCGCCTGTGCCCACATTTCTTTAAGTAGTCAAAACTTTATGATTCAGGAAACTAATCGAGCTTATTATAAGGGGTGGTATCATAAATTCGTTGAACCTAACATCTTGATAGAGGACGGATATATTTTGCCTACCGAGGAGCCCGGATTAGGTACCAGGTTAAGGAGTGATGTGCTAGAAAGATCAGATATCCAAGTTAGAGTAACTGATGAGGCGGCAAATTGGAACGTAGTTGGTTTCATAGATCCTGGACAAAAAGTCCCCAACTATTTTTCACGAAATACGTCGTAGACAGTATTAACGTATTTGAATGATGTTTTCAATAAACGTGTTCTGATAATTGGGAAAAACACGGTAAGAGAAAAATTCATAATGGACATCCTATTTCACAAATGAAAAATGTAATAAATCACGATAAAATGCTCTACAGTTTTTTTTGATGAGTGAAATCAGTGGGCATTTGTTTATAATTTCTAAATGTGATTACATAATAACTTCTATATTCTGGAGATAGAGAAACAATGGGTAAAATTGTTAGAGTAAGCAGTCCAGCATCAGGGCACAGGGCATCACAAACTTTTCCGGTAAATTTACCAGATTTTGAACGCGAACATGTCAAAGATGTTGGCTTTATGACATGTATGACTTTGGTTTTAATGTGTAACTATGCCCAAACTGGGCATTTGGGGGGTCCCCTCGCCTATACCCCATTTTGTGTAGCTTCTCACTTGGTCGGACCTGAGAATGGAGGTCTAAGATTTGATTATAGACGTCCGAAACACCCGTATTCAGATAAATTCATGCTTGCTGGAGGGCATAATGCTCCTTCTACCTATGCCATGTGGATGATTATGGGAGAAGCATTGAATAGGAAATTCGATAGTACTGGTAACAATAAATATAAAATGGATCCCAATGTAGCAATGTTGCCGATTGACGTTTTAGGTTTTAGAAGAGGATCAGTTCCGTTAAAAACACTATTGGATGAAAACGGTTTATCTAATCACCCAGAAATGGCTCAAGCTAAATTACGAGGTATCAGGGCATTGTCTGGGCATTCAGAAACAACTGATCTTACGAATGACGTGAATGGAGGTCCATCGGGTGTAGGAATCGCTACAGCTGCCGGCAAAGCAGCTTTTTGGGACATGATGGGAGCTCCAGATGATTTGAAAGTAATAGCCATGGAAGGGGAGTTTGCTATGACATCAGGCCATTCCCAAGAAATGAAAACCCAGGCTGTTGCCCAACAGGTGGGGAAGCGATTAAGAATTTTTCTTTCTTTTAATAATGCCGGAATAGACGACGAGCTTGTTGGAAGTGTGATCAAACCCCAATACGATGGCTACAAAATAGAAGACCAGTGGTCTTCCTATGGATGGAATGTTTTTAGTTTGGATGATGGTAATGACTATGACGAAGTAGTAGCTGGTTTAAAACTTATGGAAGATTGGGACCCTGAAGATGATCGTCCAATGATCATGATTGGTAAGACCTTGAAAGGTTGGTGGCCTGAGGCAACTAATGGCAAGCTTCCCGACGGATCTGATCAAATAGTGGATCATGCGAGCCACCCCTACCAAATGAAAATGAATGCGGATTATTTTGTGTCCTTAGCGGAATCTTATGAAAACAAGTACGGGGTAAAATTTGTTGGTATTAGGGATGGTGCTGTATCTAGTGAAAAGGAACGTCTAATCCAATGTATGACTAATGTAAATATCGCTATGTCTGTTCTAAATAAAAATGGATTGGGTGATTGGTTGGCTGACCGTCTCGTCGAGATTGGAGACACGGTCAGAGATGATATGCCTTTACGCATTAGTAGATCCACGAACCCGTTCAAGGATGATCGAATTAAGGTGATTAATTTACCAAGAGAACCGATTAGTGTTGAAGTTAAGGATCCTCGTTCAGGTCGGTCCGCTGAAATTGATGTAAAACTTTTTGAAGAACCCGGAAATGTAAAAGGAACAAGGAGAGCCATATCAGAAATTTTTAAATGGATCAATTACGTAACCGAAAATAGGTTAGTGATATTAGCGGCCGACCTTTTTGATTCTATAAATGTTGAACATGGTTCTCTTTATGGCCACTTTGATCCTGTCGAAAATCCTTCAGGAGCAAGGCTTAAGGCTGCAATTCAAGAAGCTGGAAATGCTTCTACTGCTATAGGTTTTGCAGGGCAATCAGTTTCGTTAGATGGAAATGAACATGTGGGAGTATGGTCTTTATCCGGTACATATGGGGCTTTTACTCCTCTTATGTACTTGCCGGCAAGGGTTTGGAGTCAACAAAATCAAGATAGCCCATTTTCGTTAGGCGTCCTGAATATTCTTGCCGGTCATTCAGGGCCAGAGACTGCTGCAGATGCCCGAACCCATTTCGGAATATTTGCTCCACAGGTATGGAAATTATTTCCAAGAGGCCAAGTGATAACTTTAAGTTTTTGGGATTATAATGATGTGGCTCCGGGTTATTTCGCTGCTGCTGAAATTGCAGCTCATGACCCAAAAGTTGGTGTGATTGTACTAGAGGTTGCGAGACCCGACTTTCCGGTGGTTGACAGATCAAAATTTGCCGACAGTGATTTATTGGCCGCTGCCAAAGGAATGTACTTAATACGTGATTATGATCCATCGAAACCTAAACATGGCACAGTGATTACTCAAGGTTCCAGTTCTACTATGAATTTAGTGAACACTTTACCCAGATTGGAAAACGACGACATTAACGTCAGAATAGTTGCTGCTATCAGTGAAGAACTTTTTGAACGGCAAAGTGAGGATTATAAGAAATTTATTTTTCCAGATGGTTCGAAGAATGACGTTATGGTTGTATCGACTGGCACTAAGCGAGTATGGCCAGTTAAAGATTTAGGGCCCCTTACGGATGAGTATTCCCTTGTTTCAGATTGGCATAATCAGTGGCTGACCGGAGGTAGTGAATCTGACGTGATTAGTGAAGCTCACCTTGATCCGGATTCAATTTTTTCGGGAGTTCACCGATTTGCTCGCGATAGGGATACAAGATTAAATAAACAGATGAATGGATTGCAATCGTTGCTCTAATCATGGCAACGGATACTAGTTATGTCTAATGGAGTAAACAAATGACTGACCTGAAAAATATCAAACGGCCCAGCAAAGACCTCATAACTGCTCTCGAACACGTAGGAAGTGCTACGGCTAGCGGAGAATTAAAGAGAATGGGTATTAGTGACCCGTTTATTCAGGGCCCTACTTCATTTATGAAAGGAAGGTCCGTGGTAGGTCCCGCATTGACTTTGCAATGCTTGCCAATCCGAGAAGATGTGTATGTTAATGATGAGTATTCCGATCCGGAGCAACAGCTTCACAGGCAGGTACTTTATTGTACGCAACCGGGTGACGTCGTAGTTGTCGATGCCAGAGGTGATATGACGAGTGGCGTTTTTGGAGAAATGATGCTCACTTTTTTTCAAGGACAGGGTGGCATAGGTATAGTTGTTGATGGTTGCATAAGAGATTACGTTTTTGCTCAGGAATTAGAAATTGGAATGTGGTTGCGGGGAGTCACTCCTAATTTCCATACTCAGACAAACATTTTTCCTAACGCTTATAACGTACCAATTGCCTGTGGCGGCACTCTAGTGAATCCAGGAGACATAATAATAGCTGATGATGATGGGTCTGTTGTAGTGCCTATTGGTTTAGCAGAAGAACTCGCTGGTGTGGGAGGAGAACATTCGGACTGGGAAATCTTTTGTAGGATGAAGTTAGCATCTGGAGGACACTTAAAAGATTATTATCCTAGAAAGAACTGGTCGGATGAAACTGAGAATGAATACGCTGAGTGGACAAAAAATCGCAAGTAATTTCGATATTGGTGGAGCTAGGGGGATTCGAACCCCCGACCTCTTCATTGCGAACGAAGCGCTCTCCCGACTGAGCTATAGCCCCAACGAACGGTATGTTTCATACGTGTTTAAAATGTTAGTAAATTAATTTTAACAACGCATAGTATAAAAAGAGAAAATCATTATGTTGGAACATTTTAAAATTCCTGAAACTGAGGCAATAAGGGTGGCTTTGCCTAAACTTGATTCCATTACTCAAGCAATTTTTTTGAAATGTGGATTATCCAAAGTTGACGCTAAACTTGCAGCGGACGTTCTAATGTTCGCAGACAGCCGCGGTATAGACACTCATGGGGTTTCCAATATGTTGAGATCTTATGTAGACGGGTTTAATTCTGGCACCTATAACCCAACACCTAAAAATTTCCTAGTTCGTCAAACATCTTCAGCTGCGACGGTAGACGGTGATAATGGTCTGGGTTTGATAACTGCCCCTTATGCTATGAATATAGCTATAGAAAAAGCAAAAGAGACCGGTATTGGTGTGGTAGCGATTCGAAATTCTGGTCACTTAGGTGCCGCAGGATATCATGCTATGATGGCTACTAGACACGATATGATTGGATGGTGCATGACCGCAGGTGGTAAAGCAATGATTCCTACATTTGGAGCTGAATCTCAAATAGGAACTAACCCTATTGCATTTGCCGCTCCCGCTAAAAATGAACCTCCGTTTATGTTTGATGCTGCCATGACATCAATAGCTGGCAATAAAATAGGTTTAGCCAAGAGAATGGGACGACCTATGGAGCCAGGTTGGGTGGCCACTGAGGATGGCACTCCGGATATGAGTGGAGGTGCCACCGCGGAATTTGCTGCTAATACAATGAGGATGCAATTACCGCTCGGTTCTACCCGGGAACTTGGATCGCACAAAGGATATGGATTGGGGGTGATGGTGGATATTTTGTGTGGGCAACTGTCTTTTGCTGCTGGATTTGGTTCATTGGATTTAAAGCGTAGAGGCCATTTTGTTGCTGCATACGACGTTTCTGCGTTCGGAGATTTAGATGAATTTAAAACGAACATGGATGGGATGTTAAAGGGATTAAGGGAAACCAAACCTATGCCTGGTCAAGATCGTGTTTTATATGCGGGGCTACCCGAAGCAGAAGTACTTGAAGAGAGAACAAAAAACGGCGTTCCGCTGCACCCAGAAGTTATTGATTGGTTTAAGGGTATTTGTGCTGAATATGAAATTTTTTATGATCTTACTTAAATCGATTCTATGTTTTTCCAAAAAGGTTTTCTGGATTTAATTTTATCTAATATTTTTGTATTGAAAGGTGGAAAAACCCAACCATCAGGTTGAGGATTGGGTTTTTCTAACCCAATTCGAGTTTGAACCTGTGGGTTTGAGTAATAAGACAAATAAACCATTTCTAAAACGGTTTCAAAAGTTTTTGGTACATATTCTTCAAGGGAACGCAGTGATTCTTCTTGTTGGCTAATTTTCAACCCGCTAAATCCTCCATTAGCCCTATACCTGGGATCCAATGACATGGCATCCATGAAGGTGAACAATGCGTTTCTATATCTTTCGTACTTGTTGGTGAGTTCCAAAATATCTTTACCTAAACCCAGAGAACCTGCTCCTGGGATGTCGTCAATTTTTGGTACGAGCACGTCCATAATATCGTTCAATAGCGTAACTTTTATTTGATCTAATTTTGGTTTGTTTTCTGTCATTTTTAAAAGTTTATGATTTAAGGTCTTGCCTTTTGTTTATTATGTGATCTGATGCTCTAAGAGCTATTGCTTGAATAGTGGGTGTAGGATTTACTGCAGCTCCTGTAACAAAAACTGATCCATCAACTATAAAAAGATTATCAAGGTCGTGTGATTGGCATTCACGATTTACCACAGAAGTTTCTGGATTGTTTCCCATCCGTGCCGTCCCCATTAAATGCCAACCCCCGTTTTCAATTAACGGTAAATTTTCTACTTTATAAGCCCCTGCTTCTCGAAAAACTGTTTCGGCGTTTTTTAATGAATGATCTAATAATTTTCTTGAATTCTTACTAACCGTATAATTTATTTTTGGTGCAGGAATTCCATGGGAATCCTTTAATTTTTCGTCAAGGACTACAGAATTATGTTCTTCAGGTAAATCATCGCCAATTACCCCTAGATTCAAAGTTTTCCCGAATTTCTTGTCGAACTCTTCGTGATGCTGATTGCCCCAGCTTACAGATTTAGCGGTGTGAACTGGACCAAGGCTACGAGTCATCTGATAAGTGTAACCTCTGTAAAAACCTCGTTCGTTATCAGTTTCATAGAATTCTTGCGACATAAGGATATTTGCATTTACGCCTTTATACGTTGGTTCGATGTGCTCGAAAAAGCCTGTAGAAAAAGCGTATACATGGAACATAAGATTTTTCCCTACTAATCCAGAGGAATTAGCAAGTCCATTGGGGTAACTGTCCGAGCGGGAATGTAATAACATTCGCGGGGTACCTATTCCGTTCATTGCCATGATAATTGCGTTTGCGGGCTGAAAGTGTTCCACATTATCTTTATCGTAATATGATGCACCAGTTACCTTTTTCTTGGATGATGTATGAATTTTGAATACACGGGCCTTTATTCTTAGTTCAGCCCCGTTTCCTATCGCATAGGGGACATAAGTTACATCCGTACTCGCCTTGGCATTTCTTGGACACCCATACCCGTTTGGTCCACACATATTACATGCTTTTCTACCTTTATATTCGGTCGAATTAACATTGGAGTCAGAAGGCCACCAGTGCCACCCCAAACTGTCGAATGCTTTTGCAACGCGTTCGCCGTCTGGTCCTAATGGAATAGGTGGCATTTGACGAGGAGATCTATCAGGGTTTGCAGGGTCGCCATTAATGCCCGATACGCCCATCATTTCGTCATTTTTATCATAATATTGTTCTAAATCTGAGTAATCTATAGGCCAATCATCTGCTACTCCGTCTAACGATTTTACTTTGAAATCTGATGGGTGAAATCTCGGAATGTGACCTGTCCAGTGTATGGTGCTTCCACCTACGGCATTGAACATCAGAGGTTTAATGGGTGTATCGCGAGTGTTGATTGGATAGTCGTTTCGATGTTTTCGTATATTTGGGTTATAGTTCCATTCATTAAATGCACTCTGTTCCCAATCCGGTCTATTAACAGGATAATCTTTGGGTTGAATCCTGCCGCCTTGCTCTAAACAAACTACACTAAAACCAGCTTTGGATAAAGCCCACATACAAGCGGCTCCGGAAGCTCCTGAGCCTAGTATTAATATATCTGTAGGGTCGTGTTTTATTACCAAGAGATGCTTTTATTTTTGGGTTTGTGTAAATTTTTTTAACATAAAATAGTGTTAAGATTTTACGATATTAAAATGTCGTATAAGTCGTATAAAACGATGAATATAATCAAAAAAAGGCTTTTACTTTGCTTTGTATCCAATATGTGACATGTTAAAGGGAGCGTTGATTGCGTTTGTAATAATGTTGGCTGCAATCCCAATCCCAATCGCTCATTTTATTCTGATTCCTCTTGGCCCTTTTATTGGAGGGTTTTTTGGTGGTGGCATTGCTAAGGCTGACAAAGGCAAAATTATTGTGTTTGCGGCAATAGTTGCAGGACTAATGGTATTACCCGTTTTATTTGTTTTTTCAATCTGGATGATTTTTGGTATAGAGGAAATAATGGGATTTCAGTCCAGCATTGTGATCATCGTGTTTGCACTGTTAATTCCCTACACTTGGTTCGGGACAATGTTGGGTGCCTTAGTGAGTTATGCTGTTAGAAAAAATCAGGAGTAAAAATTCTCTTTAGCCGAAAATTCCAATGATATTTATACGTTTAATTAGAATGTGGCAATATTAGTAGCGGGCATGAAGATGATTCTAGTATTTGATTTGATAAACCCCTAAAAAGTAATCTGTTAAACCCAGTCCGGATACTTGTGGTAGATATTATCCACGAATCATCATTTTTTTTCTGAAGATCGAGCGTTTTTGAAACTATGTTTTTATTAAACGTAATAATTTCGTAAGCGGAACGCGCTACATTTAATAGTTCGGTCATTTCAGATGTGACAAATTTAGAATTGTTGCTTTTGTGTATGAACAACATTTTAGCTTTTGAAGCGATTGATAAGGCAATGATTCTGTTGATGTTGGTTGTAGCTAATTTCTTGGACATAGGGATAAGCAAAGTATTTGGTTGTTTTGGAACTTGGATTTTTGGTTGTATGTTACTGCCGTTTATGACCAAAATTGGCACAGAAACTTTTTTATAAATCTGGTCAAGGATATCTGGAGTGAACAATTTTCTTATATCTGATTTGGAAGTAATAGCCATTGTAATTATTCCCATAGCTCCGCTTTTCAATCTTGACAATATCATTTCCGATTCACTACCGGTGCTAATTCCCCATCTTGCTTGTATTCCTTGAGGGGCTATCACGTCAATAATTGCTTCTAAATATGATCTCGCTAAAACTTCTCCGCGATCATGTTGGGCATCTGGATAACTCACCCTTCCAGTCCGTTCGACTTCTGCAATTGGGTTTGCGGGTAAAACATGTAAAAGGGTGATTTCTCCGTCGAACCACCTTGAAAGCATCGACGCGTAGGGTAAGCATAATTCGGAATTTAAGGATCCGTCCAAAGGTACAAGGATTTTATGTAGGTTTAGTTTTAATGCAATTTTTGTAAAATCAATCGGATTAATTTGTGCGCCCATTGCAACTTTTGAGGAGGAATTTATCATTTTGTTACTGTGTTTATTCTATCGGGCACGAAAAATCGGCACCCCATTCTCTCCAAGATCCGTCATAATTTTTAACGTTATCTAGTCCAATTAATTTGAGTACCCAGAAAACATGTGCTGCCCTAATACCTCCTTGGCAATACGTTATCGTATTTTTTTCGGGAGAAAAATTTATTTTGGTCAAAAGTGACCTTATTTCATGTGCAGTTTTTAATATCGGTACATCTCCGCCAGTGTGAAAGTTAATCCACTCAAGATGGAGCGCACCCGGAATGTGTCCTCCCCTAGGTCCCCCTCGTTTGTTAGTGCCGTTCCATTCCTCGTCACTTCGTACATCTAATATTTGTGTTTTTTGATCGTAGATAGAATTTAATACATCTTTATTTGAAGCTATAAAATCCTTGTTAATTTTCGACCTAAATTCACCATTATTGTAAGTGTTTTGTTGTTTACTTGTACTTCTCCCTTCTGAAATCCATTTTTGATAACCTCCATCAAGTATTTTCACTTTTGAATGTCCAAAATAATTCAGTGTCCATAAGAGCCTAAGTGAATAAAGTAAAGCTGACCGATCATATCCTATTACAAGCGTATCGTTACTAATTCCTAAGTTTGACATAGTGTTATTGAATTGTTCGGAAGATTGTACATGAGTACGGTTTTCCAACGATGTTTTGAAGTAATTATCTTTTACATTGGCAGCATTAGGTATATGGCCTTCGTCATATAGTTCAACTAAATCGGTATCAAGAATTCTTATTTTTGGATCATTAATATGTTCCTCTAACCATTTTGTTGTAACGAAAATATCCGTTCTAGAATATCCTCGTTTTGCTATTGGGACAATTTTGTCTTTCGCCATGAGTAGTTACTATTTGAATTAAATGTAATTGTATTTCTAAAATCTTATTTCATTTAATTTACTTTAAAATATAGTTTTAGGTACTTGGTTACGTCGATTAGTTTTATTACAAATGGGTTTTACGATTGCCGAATAAATTGGATTTTGAACTTACTGGGATTGAAAAGTTTAGTTATTTTTTGAATTGAGGTTATCTCCCAGCAACGTCATTTATTTTTAGTTTAACACTCTTACTCCATTCAAAAGCTGATATTTTCCGATCATTTTTTTGGCGAACTTTTTCAAATAAAATCGAACCGCCGGGACATGCGATTCGAATGCCAGTTTTATCTAAACCGAGTACTAAACCTGGTATTTCATTTTGTGTACCAATTAATTTATTACTACCATAAATCGAAATACTTTGTGATTTTAACGTGGTGTGTGCTCCTGGTTGTGGGTCGGACCCTCGGATTAAATTATGTAAATCATTCACATTTTTATTCCAATTGATTTGAACGTTTTCTTTTTTGCACCAACTTTCGTAAGTTGCCACGTGGTCGTCCTGATTCTTCATTGGATATAAGCCGCTCCTAATTAAATCTACGGATTCTTCTATCGCATTTATACCTAAGGGAAATAACTTATTAAAATATAGTGTCCCTACTGTGTCATTCTCCTCTATGTGTACTTCTTTTTGAAGTAAAATTGGTCCGGTATCTAAACCCTTGTCAGGCCAAAAAATAGTAAGTCCAGTTTTTTCTTCCCCATTAATTATTGGCCAATTAATGGAACTGGGACCGCGATGTTTTGGGAGTAAAGAGGGATGGTATTGGATTGTACCGAATTTTGGAAAAGAAATGATTTCTTCAGGAACTATGTCGGTTACGTAAGCCATGACGCAAAGATCTGGCTTTAGGTTCTGGAAAGTTTTTGTAGCTTCCTTACTATTTAATTTAGGAAGCTGAAAAACCTTTACATTATTGACTTTGGATATTTTCACAATTGGATCTTCTTGCCCAGTTTTTGTAGGAGGTCGTGTAAATACTGCCAGAACCGAGTTATTAGTATTTTTGATAAGTCTTTCTACGGTTGACGCACCAAAATCCGATTGTCCTATAATAATAATTTTCAACAATTTATCTCCTAAATCTATTATCATTGTGTGACTACAATTGATGTGCGTAGATAATATGTAATCAATAATATTTCAACAATACCCATGCATCCATGAAATCAGGTAATAAAGAAGAATTAAACGGAGAAAGTGGTCGTAATCGTTTAGAATCTGAAAAATGGTTTCAAAGTGGTTTAAAGTATGCTAAATTAGGGCAACCTAAAGAGGCAACAGAACACTTTGAAGAGGCTGTTTGGTTAGATCCTGACAACCATAAAATCCATTTTAATCTGGGTACAGCATACCTTTCCATGGGTTTTTTTGAACAAGCTCTAATTAATTTTAGCCGTGCTATAGATATAAATCCTAAAATGTCTGATGCTTATGGTAATCGAGCTGTCGCCCACGCCGCGCTAAGTGAAGATGAACTATGCGAAAAGGATAGACTTAAGGCCATAAAATATGGTGCTCCACCCGATGGTTTGGATGAAGTTATCGGATATGTAAAAGATCGTAGAAAAAAAATTGAAGAAATATGATAAAAATGAAAAAAGAAAAATTAACTGACGCTGAGGTTGAGTCGAATGTAAAAAATCTCGAAGGTTGGAATTTAATTCAAGGTCAACTAGAACGAAATTTTGTATTTGATAGTTTGGAATGGCGTTAGAATTTGTGAATAAGGTCGGTAGGATAGCCGAAGAACAAAACCATCACCCGGATATGTACATACAATACAACAAAGTTAAATGTTCGGTTATGTCTCATGACGTATCAGCGATAACGACTCGTGACATTACTTTGGCTAAGAGTATAAATAAATTAATTTGACCGTTGATTCTTGCGATTTAAGTTTTCAAGTTCATTGCTCCGCATATATCTTCTGACCAAATCAAAAGAGGCAATGATTGATTGATTAATATCAGGATCAGAAGGATCATTAGATTCAGCTAAATGTTCTTGAAGGAAGCGAGCTTCGGATAAAGATAATTTATTGTACAGATGATGCCGCGATAGGAATTTTGCACTGACACCATAATTAATGAGACGGGTATAGGCTTTTCCGATGATTACATCTCTTCTCGAATGTACATGGAAACCATTAGAAGATCTAGCCGGTTTGTTTAATAGATTTAAAGTTATCAAAGAGTGATACGTTGATTTTGTAACACCTATTACCTCAATAAATTCGTCTATTGTGTATGATGATTTTAAGGTTTGTTTTTTGTCTGCCTTGTACCGGTTACTAGTAGTAATGTTTATATTGCCAGTGCCGTCAAAGAACTGTTTTATACCTTTGAGGGTAATTCCTTCACTTTGCAGTGTTTTTATTTCCTTAATTTTTTTTACGTATGATTTTTTGTATAGTGCTCTGGTTTTATTTATTTTTTTAGGTGGTGGCAATAGTCCGGATCTTATATAGAAATTTATAGTTGCAGTTGTGACTCCTGTAAGTTCGGATAATTCTCCGATTTGGATGTATTTGTTACTTTTTGATGTATTTTTCAGTGATTTCATATCAAGTTATACTGAAGAAATTGTACTATTCCCATTTAAATAGTTTAACCGCCAAAGTGAGACCGATTAACAACCAAATAAATAGACCTAACATTTGATAGCCAAGATCTGTAATACTTGCACCTCCTACCGCTATTGCTCTCATACTGTCAGCTAGAAAAGTTAGCGGTAAAAATTTGGCAAAATTAGCTACCCAATTCGGCATAACCGACAGAGGGAAGAAAACACCGGAGAGAAACATCATTGGCATTGATATGAGGTTTGTAATAGGTGCTGCGGTGTCTTCAGTTTTTGCCCACCCTGATATAGCCAATCCTATAGATAAAAAGAAAGCTCCACCGATCAGTGAAACTATAGCTATTTCAAGCCAGGCGAATGGATTGTGTGATCCAATGGTTACCCCCAGCACGAAGATACCGACAAAAATCAGTATATAGGTTTGTATTAGAACCACAACAACTCTGGTTATTAATTGTCCAATAATAAAATGGGATGCTCCGATTGGAGTGGCGTTTAATCTCCTTAAAACTCCTTGGACTTTGAATCTTATAAGAGTGAATGTTACAGAAAACAATCCCGTTTGCATGATTGCCATAGCAGCGACTCCTGGTACGAGGAATCCTTTGAACCCTTGCCCGCTTGTTGATATTATTTGTTCAGAAATTTTAAAACGGGATTCTATGGTATATTCCGTTGGAATATTGATGGTTTCATTAAAAACTTCTGCTAATGATTTTGATAATACGGCTTCGATAGCAGTTTTTTCTTCAGGTCGATTTTTATCATAAAAAGTTTTAATCTCCGCCGCAGCGCCTTCGAGGCCAAAATCTTCAGGAATAACTAAAAAGGCGTGAAGTTCGCCTTTTTCTAATTTTTCATATAATTGTGCCTCACTGCCAAAATCTACTTCAAGTATTTTTTTAGCTTTTATATCTAGTAAAGATTCCATCAGGATTTTTGAACTATCATTATTGCCATGGTTATCAATTCCAATTTTTGGAGGGTTATATTTTTCGAAATTGAACAAGCCAAAAATCAACATAACAACCAATGGAAAAAACAAAGACCATATAATGGCATGTTTGTTTCTGTAATACATCTTCATTGAGGCTATTATGAGCGAAGTATAGAGTTTCATTTATAATGTCTAGCCATCATTTAAATTTTGCCCAGTAAGATCTAAAAAAACATCATCCAATGTTGCCTTTTTCAGGGTGCGTGTCGATTCAAACCCTTTTGAAAGTAAATTATCTATCAATATATCAGGAGGTCCGAGAGCGATAATCTTACCCGAGTCAATAATAGCTACCCGATCGCATAATTCTTCGGCTTCTTCCATATAGTGAGTAGTCATTATGATTGTACATCCCCCTGTCCGGATTTTTTTTACAAGATTCCAAACATTTCTTCTTGCCTGTGGATCTAAGCCTGTAGTGGGCTCGTCGAGAAATAAAACTATAGGGTTATTTACCAAAGCTACGGCTATCGATAATCGCTGTTTTTGGCCCCCTGACAATTCTTTATAACGAGCTTTTTTTTTCTCAACCAATCCAACTTTGGATAGTAGGTCAAAAGGATTTAATCTATAACCATAAAGACTGGCATACAGTTCAACTATTTCAGATAAATTTAAATAGTCGAAAAAAGAGTTTTGTTGCAACTGTACACCAATTATTTTTTTTACCGATTTTGGGTTTTTTTGAATATCAAAACCATTTATGGTAGCTGTACCTGAATCGGCAAGTCGCATCCCTTCGATAATTTCAATCGTGGTAGTTTTTCCGGCACCGTTTGGTCCGAGCATACCAAAAACTTCACCCTTTTTTACGTTAAAGGAAACACCATCAACCGCGGGTATATCGCCGTAAAACTTTTTTAGGTTTTTAATTTTTACTATGTAATCGTGTTCGTCCAATAGTTATGTATCTCCAGAAAGAAACTTGATCAAGTCCACAAATTGTGCTGTGGTTAAACTCCCACTGAATCTATCAAATAAAGTTCCGTCAGCATCCAAAATAATCCAATAGGGAAATGCGGGCAATCCAAAAGCCTCGGCAATACTATTTTTTTTATCGTCCACTATCGTTTCAATGGGCCAAGCCGATTTTTCTAACCACAAGTTTGGTGGGTAATTTGGCCGATTTTTATCAATTGCTGCAGCTACGGAGATGAATCTTACGTTTTCCGGGATGGGATTGTCTTTTATCCATGACCCTAACATGTCGACTTCTGTTTGACAATGAGGGCACCAATGGGCCAGAAATAGGATGACAGTCGGTTTACCAGTTGGAGCTATCTTAACAGGGTTACCGTCAAAAGATGTGCCTTCAACGATTGGTGCTATGAAGCTTAGGTCAGGGTCACCGTTTCCCCGAACAGGCATGGGGCTAAGGGGAGTACCTTTAACGTCTACTTTAAAATTGGAATGATCAAAGTCCTTTTCATTATTTGTACAAGAACAGAGTATAACGATAAGAATTATCAAACTGCCTGATAAAAAACCTGGACTATTTAATCGCCAAAAACTTTTTCTTGACGGTTTAGATTTTTTATGTTTCGTAATAATTATCCTCTTTTCTCCAACATACATAGATCGAAATAATCGTAACGCTTAAGAATATGGTTAATGCCATCATTGGCATAGAAATATAGCCATATTCCCAAATCCATCTTTCCGTGCATGGGACAGTTAAATCACAAATTTCATTTATATTAAATTGAGTCAATTGCAATTGATAATGATAAATGGTCAATATTATTCCTGGAATCGTCAGCAAAATGCTCCATTTCAAAAATATATTTTCTTTTATTACCCAACCAACCAATAAAAATGGTACCAGAGGGTACATTGCTATCCTTTCATACCAGCAGAATTCGCAGGGTAAAAAACCTGAAACTTCGGAATAATAAAGACTGCTCAATGAACCAATTAATACAATTAATAATGGGAACCACTTGTGGGAGGTTTTTAAGTATTTTTTGATTTGTAGATTAAATTGATAAGCAACTTTAAATTGTTTTTGGGTTACCCAAAAAAAAAGGACAACAAAAATAATTACATGGGATATAACCGTCAAAGTTGCAAGTACTAGTGTTACGAATTCTGTCATAACATCAATTATTTCAAAAACCTTGTAAGATTAGCTGGTTGATTTTGGGGCAACAATTAACAATAAAGATGGTAATACAAGGACTGATGCAGCAAATGCCATAGCAATCATTGCGGCAGTTAGTAATCCGTATGAAGAAAACATTGGCATTGGAGCGAAAGCCATTATGATAAACCCGCCTATGGAAGATGCTGCTGAGGCAGCAAGTGCTATTCCGGTACCCTGTATTGCAAATTTTAGAGCTATCTCGCGATTATTAAACGTTTTAATTTCTTCTCTAAATCGTTCAGTCATATGTATTGAATAATCTATGCCCACCCCTATAGATATGGCACCAATTGTGGCCGTAACTAGGTTTAAGCCAAATCCCAGTATGTGCATAGTCCCATATAACCAAATGACTACCAGCAGTATTGGTATTATCGTTACAACCGCGTATTTTAGTGATCGCATAAAAACAAGTAAAAGTATAAATGTTGCAGTTGTCGCTATAGGTATCGATAATTGTAATGATTTAGTAGTAGCATCCAGCCCTGCCTTTCTTGTAAACGGAGATCCCGTGACACCATAATCACTGATATTTTTTGTGTCTTTTAATACTTCAATATCTTCGTTTAGAGTATCCCATGCCTTACTGGTTTTTTGTAGATCTCGGGTTCCAGGAATAGCGAAATTTATGCGGGTTGAGTAACTACTATCATTAGACCTTGTATTGTCTTTTACGCGGCCAGCTGTAAAGATGACCTTACCTGTATCATCCCGAACTCCATTAATAATTGAGTATTGTAAAATCGCTTTTATTCCTTGTGAACTGTCTGGGATATTGTCCAGATTAACATCGGTGATTTTAATCCCATCCGTTTCATATATTTTAGTTTTCACATACGTGGAGCTCGTGTTTTTTTCAAGAACCGTTACTAGGTGAGGTTCGAAAACGGCAGGAGTTCCATCCAAATTTTTCCCGATAGATTCGTTTTCGGATAATTTATATAGTAAACGTTTTATATCTTCAATTACTTCAGGATTTTCAGCTTTTCCTTCAATGAAAATTGTACCGGGTTCTCCTCCTCTTTCTCCAAGATGGATGTCGGTTTTATCTAGTCCGGTTACCAAATCAGAATCGGGGTCAAAAAAATCTTCCACGTTAAACGATGGTTCTAATTTGAGCGCATTCCAAGTGAAAAAAACCGTTACAAAAGTGAATAACGATAACGTTATTATTCGGTAATGAGTTAACTTTGTTATGATCTGTACAAATTTGTTTGAAGGTGATTCCATAGGGGCAGTTACTGTGTTGACATCGTTTGCTATGGTTTTTGTTACCTTTTTTGGCATTCTAATAAAAATTCTGGACATAGATAATAATCCAATTACAAAAAGCATCAAGGCGCCAATTAGGTGATTTACTGCGATCATGACTATTACTGAAGATCCGGTTCCTATGGCTACACCGATACCTGAAATAAGATTGGTAATTTGACCTTTTTTAGATTTATCTGTATCGACAGGGAACTTTGACGTTACAATAGTGAACCCTAGGGGCACAATTATTCCAAGGACAATAAAAGCGGAAGAAATAGCTATAGTCGCAGCTATGCCAAAGTAAATAACAGATTCTATTTCGGAACTCGCGTTTGCCATGAAAGCAATATCATTTGACAAATACGCCAGTAATAATGCTCCGGAAATACCAATCATGCCACTTGTAAATGGAAAATGATCAATCGAGTGTTGAAGTTGATTTTGTTGTATTCTTCTTATTGTATGTACTGCGAAATCTACCCCAAATGAAATCATTGCTATTGGTACGATCATATCGTTTACCAAACCACCCTTGATACCCAGTAATATTGAAATTCCTTTTAGCCATATAATCAACACACCCAATCCCATTCCTGTTAGAGCTACAGCCCAATAAGATCGTAATGCCACGCCCATAATGGCCAGTGCCGCTATCACTGTGAATGTTATATAGGTGCCTGATTTAATCCCTTCTTCTTCAGATTCTAGATTTACATCAATTGCTATCCCCCACAATTTATAAGTTTTTTGTTCCCCCCTTAATATTTCTTGGACTTTTCGATCTAAAATTTCCTTGTTCAAGACAGAAGGTTCCGAACTAATTCCAACTTGGTAAACACCACCCCCTAATTTTTCATTATCGCTAAAGGTAGTAATAAAAATTGCTGGCGATATCCACCAATCGATTTTTTCACCTAATACTTCACGCTGTTCAGATATGGCGTTAACTGATATCACGTTTTCAATAATTTCTGATTTTGAACTTGTAAGTACTGTGTGAATGGCGTATTTAACTTGCTCATCATTAGCTTTTTCTAATGGAACGTTGAGTTTCGGGTGAGATCTAAGGACTTTGTCAATCATGACAGCAATAGAAGATAGCCCCCGGACCTCTGTTTGGGTTGTTGGATTAAAGTAAGTGTAAAGAAATGAATCTTTATTGAGCCCTTTAGGAGTGAGTTCTCCATTATTGTCTGCCTCGATAAGTTTTTTTTCGTTAGAAAATAGTTCGGATAAAACTTTTGCTGTTAGAGCATCACCGTCATTTGCCTCAAGGACTGCAGTTTGTATGTGAGTCCGAGGAGAAAAATGATCTCCTACTTTTTTTTGCAAATTAAAAACTTTGCCTGAAGGATCCATACTCGCCTGGCCAGCGGGATTCATGAACAAGGGTGGTAAGAGAAGTAATATTGTTACGAATCCGAAAAGAATTAATACAATTCTTGATTGTCGTTCAATCCAAGATAGAATTTTGTGTAACATACTTCTTTTGTAACTAAAAAACTTCACAGAAATTTTGTTCATTTTTATGTGTTTTAGTTAATGGATAGTGGTCTTACGTGATATAAAAATGTAGTTGATAGTAAACACTTGAATTTAATTATCTGACATTATTACAACAAAAAAACTTGCGACGGATGTTTTTTGTCATATTAGGAAGAAAAAAATGAAATATGTAAATTTTGGATTGGGTGGTGTAAAAGTTTCCCCAATAGCCCTTGGATTAGGATTTCGTGGTCAAACTGACCCAGCCGATGGGATTAGAACCATAAACCGAGCCATAGATTTAGGAATTAATCTTATAGATTGTGCAAATGTGTACGGATTTGGTGACGTTAGAGAAAATGCGGGAACATCTGAAGAACTATTGGGACGGGTATTACAAACCCGTAGGAATGAGGTGGTGATAACATCCAAAGTTTGCAGTGAAGTTGGTACAGGACCGAATGATTATGGCCTTTCTCGTTATCACATTATTAACCAATGCGAAAAATCATTATCTAGATTGAATACTGATCGTATCGACGTGTACTTATTCCATATGTCAGATGAAGAGACACTGAAAGACGAACAATTTAGAGCACTCGATGACTTAATTAAGCAAGGGAAAGTTCTCTATGGTGGAGTGTGCAACTATCAGGCGTGGCAGGTAGTTGAAGCAATAAATATTCAAACTAGTGCTTCTGCTCAACCTCTTATTACTGCCCAGAATCCTTACAATCTTTTAAACCGCCAATTGGAGGATGAGTTTTTTCCTATGGTAAAAAAAACAGGTATTGGGATAATGGCTTACAGTCCCTTGGCTGTTGGATTGTTAAGTGGTTTGTATTTACCTGGAAAACCTGCACCACAAGGTTCATTGTGGGCAACAGTGAGGAAGGATTTGTACCAGAGTTACATGCGCGGGCAAGTAGCAAAAATTATATCGGAGGTTCAATCGGTGGCCAACGAACTCAATGCTACAATGGCACAGGTTGCGTTGTCCTGGGTGTTGTCCCATCCGGAAATAACCGTGGCAATATCTGGTTCGGACACAGCAGAACATCTGGATGATGTGGTCTCGTCTGCCGAGATTGCTTTGCCAATAGAATTGCGCGAAAAACTAAGCAATGTTTCGAAAGGTTTAAGATTAGATTTGGACTTTGGCATAGGTGAAGGACTAGATGTCCTGGAGTAAACGTTAGTTTGGACATCCTTATCGAATAGATAATTGTGTTTTTGGATAAAAAACTACTCAAATAATATGAAAATAGCCATTATAGGCAGTGGAAATATAGGCTCTAATTTGTCTCGATGTTGGGTAAAGTCAGGTCACGAGGTAACTATAGGTTCGAGAAACCCAGCTTCTACTAGGGTGAAAGAACTTATTGGTTCTATAGATGGTCCTATTGATGCTAAACATCCCAGAGACGCGTGTGTAAATGCGGACATTGTTGTTTTGGCCGTTCCGTGGGGTGCCATTGACGATTCGTTAAGTAATTTTTGTGATTTGTCAGGAAAAATATTAATAGACGTAAATAATCCAGTAGACACAAAAAAGATGGAATTAATTTTTGATGGTCACGATTCTGGAGCGGAGTATATAGCGCGGAGAGTTCCTAATTTGCGAGTAGTTAAGGCTTTCAACACCGTAGCATCCGAATTGATTGGTAGTTCAAAAATAAAAGGTGTGGATGTTTCAGTTCCTATAGCATGTGATAATCAGGATGATTTAAAACTCGTGATGGAATTGGTCAGAGAAACGGGTCTTGATCCGATCAACGCCGGACCCCTAAATAAGTCTCGGTTACTAGAAGCCTTAGCGATGTTGATAATATGTTTTTCTAGGGGAGATTATGGTCGAAACATCGGGTTTAAATTACTCCGATAAATGACCTAAATTTTTACTTTGTACAATATTAGAGCAGAAAGAATTCTCACAAACGCCATTGCAAGAAACACATAGGCCCACGGAGCATTCGTCACGTCTAAAATTATGCTGAATATTATAGCCTGAGCTCCAGCATAAATATATCCATGTGCGTCGAACAACCCTGATGAAGTACCGGCATATTTCGATTTAAACATATCAATCACACCCACGTGGGATAAGGAAAGGCTGCTAGCAAAAGTACCTAAAACAAGAAAAAATGCGCCAAGAATAACGTTTGTCGGAGAAATTATCGCTAGGCCAAATAAAGCAGAAGCGGAAATTATTGCTGATAGAACGATCATTGGTTTTCTTCGTGCGTTGAGCAATTTATCAGATATCCAGCCCGATAATAAAGGCCCTGACAAAAAACCGATAGGCATCGCTATAGTTAGGATGGTTACGGACTCAAAAGATAACCCAGATTCTTGAAAATAATAGATCGGAACCCATGTGGGTAATCCATATCTAACAACATTTTCTAAACCCTTTATGTTAGAAATGGCTATGAAGTGCCAATTAAACAGGATGCCTTTGTATATTTTAAAATGATTTAACGGACGCGTTCCTTTGCATTGATTTTTGGCTGAAGTGTTATTATTTGGACGATCGCGGACAAGAAAGAAAAAACAAATAACCGCTATTCCCATCAATATTGGGGGATAGCGAAATGCAGCTCTCCAACCGAATTCACCTGCCGTCCAACCGGTAATTCCCCACATAAGTAGCATAGAAACTCCTGAAGAAACCCCCACCAAACCAAAAACTCTTCCTCTTTGGGTTTTTGGCCACCACTGAGATAATATAGAAACCCCAGGAGCCCATGCGGCTGCATTTGCAAATCCGTTCAAGCCCCATGGTATAGCAATAGACATAAGAGAATTTCCAAAACTGGTTATCCAATTTAGGCAAACACTGATGAGGACCCAGATAAGAATCCATACCCTCATTCCATAAGTTTCAGCGAGACGACCATGAAAAATATCTCCAGCAGCAAATCCCCAGAGAAGACAGGCATTAAGTATCCCGAGTTCGATATGGGTGAAATAAAATTCTTGTTGTATTTCAGGTCCGGCTACCCAGTGGCTAAATCTACCTATATATACAAATGAATAGAAAACCAAATAGCTTATTAGAATTCGAGATTTCCAAAAATTTAAATTGTCCATTGTTAACTAAATATATTGTCTAGCGGGAGATTGTAATCAGGTAGTAAGATTTATTATAAAGCTACATAAACGAGGAATGTAAATTATGATTGTTGATGTTCACACGCATTTACCGACGCACCCGGACGAGGTACCAGCGGACCAGGTCAAGACAGAGGAGACAATGCGATCGGGAGAGGTCGTGACACTTACAAACACGATAGATGACTATCTTAGGGACATGGCTCCCGTAGACAAGGCGTTCCTGTTTGGTATTGCTCCAAGACCCTGGATAAAAAGAATTCCAGGCACAGGAATTGGGCAATTTAAATCAGGATCGGACTTTGGTGCAGGCATAGGTTGGGACAGTTCCCTTAACCATAATGACGTTGCTTCGATTACGGCGAAGAGGGCACCTGACAAGATCATCCCGTTCATGAGT